>Ga0114949_10003194_pt1 | contig 10386 bp, 12 predicted proteins | sample N074metaG_FD_83505 | JGI IMG/M metagenome (GOLD analysis project Ga0114949, IMG submission 83505) | Deep subsurface microbial communities from Kermadec Trench to uncover new lineages of life (NeLLi) - N074 metaG | ecosystem: Environmental > Aquatic > Marine > Ocean trench > Sediment | place... | reverse complement strand
GCCTTGATTTTCCTGCCTCGCCGGCAGGCGGGTTTGTTTCGTTTTTTTATCAAGAATTGCAAAGCACATCACGAATTCCATAATCAATAAGAAATGGATAAGTAAAAAAATGAAATGCCAGTCCGGCATAAGGACATAAAATTAAATATTCCATTAAAATAACAGTAGAACCAAATAAATGAACAAACCTCCATTATATTTTAAATCTGATATAGAATGGCGAAAATGGTTAATTAAGAATCATGAATCATCTACAGGGATTTATTTAATTTTCTATAAAGTATCCTGTAGTAAGCCAAGCATGCGTTGGGAAGAAGCCGTTAAAATTGCCTTGTGTTATGGCTGGATTGATTCAAAAGTGAAACGAATAGATGAAGAAAAAAGAGAACAATACTTTTCGCCTCGTAAACCAAAAAGCGTATGGAGCAAACTCAATAAAACCTATACAGAAGAATTAATTGCCGATAATTTAATGCATGCAAGCGGACTTGAAATTATAAAAACAGCGAAACAAAATGGTTCTTGGAATGCTTTAAATGATGTAGATAATGAGATAATTCCTACAATTTTAAGAAAAGCCTTTGATGCCAATCCCAAGGCCTTTGAAAATTTTAAAAACTTTGCTCCTTCTTACAGAAAAGGATATTTATATTGGTTACATGCTGCCAAAAAAGTGGCTACAAAACAAAAGCGAATCACAGAAATAATTCGTTTGTGCAATGTAAACCAAAAACAGCCTGATGATTCTTTTTAAAAAGAAACACCAAAATAGAAAATTCCTTATATCCAAATAAGTCTGCAGTAAAAGTCAATTTTTGGCCCTTAGATTTTATCTTTACTAAATCCTTTGAATTGTTGAATGATGCTTTACATATTCAATTTGAACTAGATGCTGAAAAAGGAATGCCTTTTATGTTGGGTTATCATCCGGCCTTTAAATTGTCAGGTAAAAATAATGAATACTTCATGGTGGACGAAAAAAAAATCAGTCTTCAGGAGGTGATTGACAAAGGTGGTCCCTCCTACCCGTTTTTTGATGTTGGTGAAATTTCTCTTTTTAAGGAGAGAGGATATAATGTGAGCATCAAAGCAAAGGGATTTGAAAATATGATGTTGTGGACAGAAGTAAACAACATGATTTGCATGGAACCCATTACTCAATATCCTGATTTAGAAAATCAAAAGTATTCAGAATCAAATTTAAGATTATTAAAAGGGAAAGAGTTATTTACTGTTGAAATAAGACCTTTTTAATTTCCACTTTCAACCCATGGTTGTCTGATAATTGTTTTCCATTTTTCCGGTGCTGCCCTTCTGATATCTGAAAGGTATATTTCATGGTGTTTCCCTTTTAGTATGCCTTTATTTTCTACTATAAAATCATGAACTTTTTGAACGGTTGGTCCCTCTTCCGAAAAGGGGCCAATATGCATAATTTGAGCAGACTTTCCTTCTTGAAAAACTTGAAATTTAATTTTTGAAAGCGCCTTAGGATTCTTTTTAATTTTGACTTGTTCAATAGCAGTTTCAACCAATGACTTTGTAACAATTTCAGGTTGCATGATCATGGCTGTCCATATCCAATCTTCTTTTTTATCGATACTAAATTTACTCATGTCATCTACCCACCAAAGTCCTTCTAGAGGCATTACGCCATAATCAATTTGCAAATCACTTTTTTTTATCATGAATTTTAAAGTATATGAAACGGCAAATAAGGCTTCAATGGCCTCCTTATATTTATTCGAATCAGGGCTTCCTGTTCCATCTACCATTAAAAAATTCATTTCTGGCACCTCAATGAATTCAACTTTTTTAGAAGATACTTTATATAACCTGCTTAGTTCTTTTTTATAATCTATTTTTTTCATGATGCTCTTTGAATAGGTAAATGTATCTGTGTTAATAATTCATTGGGTTCGGTATCTTTTAAAGTGTTTAAATATTTGTCAAATACCATAGAATCTCTTAATTCATAATCACTTTTTAAAAGCCACTCTTTAAATATTAATTGATATACTATCCCAAAATTTTCATAATCTCCTTTATAGGTAAAAATAGCGTATTTTCCACCTTGAATTTCTTTTATGCCAATTCCTTCTTGTGGTTTGATTTCTTTATCAATGCTGATACATGCATTATATTGGCATTTATTTTGATCCGTTATTTCAGGGTTATCATACGAAATTCCGAAAAATTCGGTTTTATTATTCATCAATTTATTCTTGGATGCAAAGTCAAAAAGGGCATCCCATGATTTACTAATGTTCAGGTTATTGTATTTTCCAAAAATTCGGGTAAAGGCTATTTTTTTTGAAGGCAAAATCTTTATTTCAGGTTCAAAGTCGAAATTGATTTTTGAAGGCATTTCCATTTTTCCTGATAGATTTAGTTGGTTATGGTTTTTTCGATAAGCAGTTGGTGAAACACCAAAATATTTGCTAAAAGCATCGCTAAAAGAAGATAAAGTTTCATAACCTATTTGGATTGATATTTCAGTAACGCTATTCTTAGAAAACTGTAGTAATTGTGCTGCTTTCTGAAGTCTTATTCTTTTGATATAAACACCGATCGGTTCATGAAGGTGGGCTGTAAAAATTCGATGAAAATGATAGGAAGAAAAATTTCCTATCAATGAAAGTTCTTTTAATTGGAATGATCTTTCCAAATTTTCCTGGATATAATCAAGTACTCTATTAATTCGTTTTAAATAATCGTTTCTAATATTTTTGTTAGGATTCATTCAGGATATCTTTTTTTTCAACACAAAAATGGAACGTTATTTTAAAATTCACTTTCTCATTCTTGCTTTTTCCAATATAAATTTTTCGTAATAAATCCAACATGAATTATAACATTTAGAATCTCGTCTTCATTTACTAATTCAGCATCCATTTCTTTTTTCTTTCGAATAGCATACATTGTCCCTACCCATTTATTATCTTTATAGGTAAATCGCCTTAAAATATCAGTTCCAATCTTTACCTTTTCATTATCTGAAGAAACTATCTTTCCCCAGATTGAACCTTCTTTATCATAAATCTCGACTTTAGTGTTCTCTTCCCCAATATCATAAACACCTTTTATATCTTGTTGGGCCATTAATTTAAATCCCAACAAACTTAATACCGTTAAAACTATTAAGTTTTTCATTTTTTATTCTTTTTGGTAATTCTTTCAACTTCTTTAAGAAGTAATGGAAATGCCGGAGCCGTCATTCTATGCCCGTATCCATCCATCTCATAGATTTTAGTTTCTGTATGTCCTATAACTTTCATCATCCTCATTAAGTAAGCATTTTCCTCATACCTTCCTAACATTTCTAATTCTCTATCTCCCGTAATTAAAAGTAAGGGAGGAGCATCTGCCCGAACATGATAAAGCGGAGCCAGATTGTCAACTATGGGTTGAGTACCCGGAATCCCTCTTTCTTCACGAACCGTAAAATGGGTAATTGTATGGCCGCTAAAAGGTATCAATCCTGCAATATTATTTGCATCAATACCGTGCTTGTTTAAATAAGACTTATCCAAACCTACCATACTGGCCAAATATCCACCGGCAGAATGCCCGGAAATAAAAATTAATTCAGGATCACCACCATAATTTTCAATATTCTTAAATACCCAACTTACTGCAGCTGCCGCATCTTCAATATAGGTGGGTGCCTTAATTTTTGGATATAAACGATAATTGACGGCTACAACGCAAACACCTTGTTTCATTAGTGCCTCTGGAATATACTTTATACCACCGGTTAATCCACCTCCATGAAACCAAATAATGGTTGCATAATCTTTTACATTTTTCGGAAAATAGATATCTAACATACAGCGACTATTTATATAGTCATCAGATTGATTGGTTGAATCATTGTAATAATGAAGATTATATTTTGTTTCATATTGAATTTCTTGTCCATTGACCAATATTCTGAATCCAAAAAAAAGTAAAAGGAGTACTATTTTTCTCATTTTTATATAGATTTTATTTGATAATTTATTTACAATTTGAAGGAATAAATATTTTTAGTAAATCTAATAGATTATAATAATCTTACCAAGTTCGAACTTTTTTGATTGTTAGAAGTCCCATTCATTATATATTAACATTATGTTTTGAACGGTTTATTCAGGAAAAACAACTTTTGATCCATTATATTTCATTGTTATTGTAATAGTTTTATAGTGAGACTCGGATTATAAGTGAATGCTAAGGGCTATTTCTTAGTGTAAAGGAAAATTAAATTAAGTTTTTCATTTGAAATTCAATTGAATTGTTACATTTGTAACGGTTTAATGGTTAGAGGGATGAAGAAATTGGCTAGTATTTTAATACCAAGTCTGATCACAATTAATGCAATATTGGGTCAGGTTTCGGTTGCAACTTCGGAAATTGAAAAAAGATATATTGACGGAGAAAACTTAATTTTTGCAGAAGGGAAAGCTCTTGACGGAGTGGTTTACGAAAATTATGTTCGTAAAAAACTCGAGTACAATGTTAAGAATGGAAAAAAGGAAGGACAGTATATTTCCTATTATGAAAATGGTCATGTAAAACGAAGAACCGTTTTTAAAAACGACAAACACCATGGCATTTTTGAAGAATTTTTTGAAGATGGTCAATTAAGCCTAAAAGCTTCTTTCAAAAATGGCAAATACCATGGATTCTTTGAAATTTATTATAAAAAAGGTAATCTTGAAGGTAAGGGATATTATAAAGATGGTTTATATCATGGTAAAATAGAAAAGCATTATGAAAATGGTAAACTTAAAAATAAGGGCTTTTACAAATTCGGCAAAAAAGAAGGTGGCTTTGAAACTTATTATGAGAACGGTGTTTTAAAGAGAAAATCTGTTTATTTAAATAATTATCTGGAAGGATTCCTTTATGAATATTATGACAATGGAATTTTATATGTAAAATCGAATTATACCAAAGGTAAGAAGGATGGAGAATTTAACATGTATTATCCAAGTGGCCCTATAAAAAGTTCATGGGAATTTAAAAAAGGGTTCCGACATGGTTCTTTTGAAATATTTTATGAAAATGGGTTGCCTCTCGAAAAAGGGACTTTTAAAAACGGTGTTAGAAATGGTGTTTTCGAAAAATATAATGTAAATGGAGAATTACTTGCCGAACTAAAATTTAAAAACGGAAAAAGAGTAGAATAGTTTTATCATATAACCCTTGTATTCGATTAATATTAGAAATCTTATCGTTTTCTTTTATTACAAATTTTCAATGATTGGTTTTTGAAAATTCCTAATTATTTCCTTCAGGCATGATGTATGTAATTATTTACGGAACACCATTTTATTTCGAAAACAAACTGTCAATTTCTAAAAACTTTGTTTTCATCGTAGCAAAAGCACCGTCAGATGCTGCAAAAACCGAATAATTAAAAGCCCCCCTTTAATACCGTATGCATAAGTTATAGCAAGGGCAAACAACAGTAAAAGAACACCACTCAATTTTGCAAATAACTGAGTTTTAAACCCTATCAATAGGCATAAGCCAAAAATTAATTCGGCACTCGTCGCAACAATACCAAAAATTGGAACAAAGCTTTCAGGAATAAATGGATTTAATTCCTGGGTAGATTTTAGAAAATTTTCCCAATTGCCCCAAGCTGAAATTTTTGCCGGCCAAAATCCAAATCTATCCGCTACAGCAGACAAAAAAACCAACACCTATTCCAAATCTTAAATACAACTTTATTAATTTGATAAATATTTTCTTTATTAATTTTATTCAATTTGATAAATTTAATGAAATTTAAAATACTACTTGATATTTCTTTATATCTTTAAGCAATTGAATTTTTTTCTTCAACAATTCTTGTTAATCCGTAATTATTATTTTAAGTATTTATGTATTCCATAGTCGATATTGAAACCACAGGAGGAACTAAAATAACCGAAATATCCATTTTTATTCATAATGGAAAAAAAGTGATCGATGAATACACCACATTGGTAAATCCCGAATCTAATATTCCTCCCTTTATTACAAGTTTAACAGGTATCAATAACCATATGGTTCGTGATGCTCCAAAGTTTTATGAAATTGCTAAAAAGGTTTATGAAATAACCAAGGACACCATATTCGTTGCCCATAGTGTAAATTTCGATTATAATATCATTCAAAAAGAATTCAAAGCCTTAGGAGCCGATTTTAAACGTAAAAAATTATGTACCGTGCGTTTGTCTAGAAAATTAATTCCCGGTTTAAAATCATATAGTTTGGGTGCTCTTTGTGCCACACAAAATATTTCGATTATTGATCGGCACAGGGCAAGGGGAGATGCCGAAGCTACAGCTATATTATTTGAAAAATTATTAAAGTTAGATGATCGTAATATTTTTGAATCCTTTTTAAACCCCCGATCCAGAGAGGCTACCTTGCCTCCTCTTTTATCAAAAAAAATATTTGACAACCTTTCAATTAAAGAAGGGGTTTACTATTTTAAGAATGAAAAAAAAGATATTATTTATGTTGGAAAAGCAAATAATATCAAACAAAGAGTATTGAGCCATTTTTATGACAAAGCAAAAAAAGAGGTTGCTATGTGTATGCAAATAGCTGATATTTCATTTACGGAAACGGGTAATGAACTGTTGGCTCTTTTATTAGAATCATCTGAAATAAAAAAAATATATCCAAAATACAATCGGGCTCAACGCAGAGCCAATGAAAGTATCGGTATGTTCAGTTACGAAGATAGAAATGGCATCATTCATTTGGCATCCAACAAAGTAAAACTCATCCGAAACCCTTTGATCAAATTTTATAATACAACCGAATGCAGGGTATTTATGGAGCGATTATGCGAAGAGTTTGAATTATGTCCTAAATATTGTCATTTGCAAACCAATGTCGAAAGTTGTTTTCACTATCAAATTAAAAAATGTAAAGGTGTGTGCAGAAAGGAAGAAGATACTGCATCCTATAATAGTAGAGTTCAAAAAGCCATAGCATCCGTTCGCTTCAATTCGAAAAATTTTATCATTAAAGAAAAAGGAAGAAATGAAAATGAGATAGCCTTTGTTTTGATATTAGAAGGTTTTTACAAAGGGTTTGGTTATTTGCCTAAAGAAAAAGAAATAGACTCCGTTCATGATTATTTAGAAAATTTACAAGCTAAAAATGATAATAAGGACGTGAATAGAATCTTAAATGCCTATCTCAATAAAAACGAAGATAAGGCTTTAACTTTATCCGATGAGTTCACCCAATCAAATCAAAATGATCATGTGTTATCAAACCAGATTGATTAAAAAAAAGGAGGAAATTCAAAAAAGGTTTCAGGTGGATGTAGGTGAAGTAGAAGACTTGGATTCATTGGAATTATGTTCTGCTTTCGACTTTCCTAAAACTCCCGTTATTACAAATAAACATCAAAATAAAGTACAAATGTACCATTGGGGACTGATTCCCTCATGGTCTGAAGATAATTCCATTAGAAGATTTACCCTCAATGCACGAATTGAAACTTTGGATGAAAAAAAATCATTCAAAGGTTTTATTCACAACAGATGTCTCATTTTAGCCGATGGCTTTTATGAATGGCAATGGCTCACAAAAAGTGGATCTCGAAAACAAAAATATCTGATTACATTGGCAAATGATGAGCTTTTTACCTTTGCCGGAATTTTTACCAATTGGATTGATTTTGACGGAAAAACTATTAGTTCGTATTCCATGATTACTACACAGGCAAATGAATTGATGTGTGAAATTCACAATACCAAACAACGCATGCCAGTAATTTTAAAAAAGGAAGACGAACAAAAATGGTTAGCGGGAAAAGATTATAAGAATTTTAAATTTCCTTATAGCAATAATCTTATTGCAAAAAAATTAAACGATAATGCGTCAAGTCAATTGGATTTGTTTTAAAGAATAAGAATCTATACTTTAAATTTTTAATTATCTTGCTCTTCATTCATGCAAATTCAAAATTATTCTAAAATGAAATATAAATTTATCCTATTAATTTTAATTGGCAGTTCGAGTCCAATTTCCGCCCAAATCAAAACTGTAGCCGAAAGATTGGGCTATGATAAAAATGCCAAACTATTAATTTTGCATGCCGATGATGTTGGCGTATCACATTCAGAAAATATAGCAACCATAGAAGCTTTTGAAAAATCTGCCATTTCATCTGCCAGTATCATGGTTCCATGTCCCTGGTTTCCCGAGATTGCTGTTTATGCCAAAGAAAACCCTGAAAGGGATTTTGGCTTACATCTGACCCTAACGGCTGAGTGGAAAAATTACAAATGGAGTGGTGTTCTTCCCTCTAATGAAATCTCGAGCCTTCTTGATAAAAATGGATTTTTTTATAGTTCCTCTGCTGAAGTTACTCAACATGCAAATCCAGTTGAAGTAGAAAAAGAGTTGATGGCCCAGGTGCAAAGAGCCATAGATTTTGGTATCAATCCAACGCATTTGGACAGTCATATGGGAAGTGTTTTTGGTACACCTGCTCTTTTTCAAATTTATCTAAAAGTAGGAGCCGCTTATAAGTTGCCGGTATTTATTCCTAAAAATGCAGCGGAAACATATCCTGAATTATTGAAACTTTTAGATGGAAGTCAGATACTAGTCGACAACTATTATATGATGGATAAAAACAGGCCTAAAGAAGAATGGACAAACTACTATATTGATATTATTAAAAATCTAACGGCAGGATTCAATGTAATGCTCATTCATTTGGCCATAGATGATGCTGAAATGCAAGCTATAACGATTGACCATCCTGACTTTGGTGCCACATGGAGACAAAACGATTTGGAGACTATGGTTGATAAAGAGTTTAAAGCGGCCTTAAAAGAAAATAATGTGCATTTAATTACCTGGGGGCAGATTAAGAAACTTTTGAATGAAAAATGACAATTCATAATTTCGAAGAATATTATAATAAAATATTGCATTTTGTCAAAATATAATAGGATTTTATCATAAATACCTAAAAAATAATCGATGTTCTATTTTATTCCTAAATTTCTATATATTTACGCTGAACTATGATATGATTGGATGCTGCTGATTTTCTTCCCTTTCTTTCAGATTCGAATTGAACATTATCTGTGTTAAAATATTTATATCTGATTTAAAACTATTAAAATATGAACAGACGTAATGCCATCAAAAATTTAGCGTTATTTACAGGGGGCATGATATTATTACCTTCTTGTGACTTTTCAGATGAAAAAGTTTCCATCGTTCTCAATAAACTTCAAATTTCAAAAGAACAGGAAAAACTTGTGGATACTATTATTTCAACATTTATTCCCGAAGGGGATATCCCCGGGGCAAAAACTTTAAAGGTGTCTAATTTTGTTTGGGTAATGGTTGACGATTGCCTGGAAACGAAAAAACAAAATTCCTTTGTCAATGGCTTAAATTTATTTGAATCAAAAGTTAATAATCATCATCATAAAACCTTTGATAAATTATCGACTGACGAAAGAGAATTGGTTTTAAAAGAAATGCTGGCCCTGAAAGCTGATTCCGATAATAAGGCAGGCTCTGAAGAAATAAGAGATATTAAAAATTTTATAAATACCACTAAATATTATACAATTTGGGGTTATAAACAATCGGAATATATGATGACAGAAATTATGCCCTATAAATTAATTCCAGGTTCTTATGGTTTATGCGAAACGATTGATAAAACTAAAAAAATAAATGTAAATGCCTAATTTTAATATAGATAGTAATCAGGAAAGAACCTTTGATGCCATTGTTATTGGTTCAGGAATGAGTGGCGGTTGGGCTGCCAAAGAATTTACGGAAAAAGGACTGAAAACCTTAGTGATAGAAAGAGGTAGAGATGTGAAACACAATGTTGATTATCCTACTACCAATATGAATCCATGGGAATTTGAACACAGGGGTCAGATTACTGAGAATTTAAAAAAGGAAAACCCCATAGCAAGTCGAAGTTATATCTTTAAAGAAGATGCTATTCATTTTATTGTAAAAGATAAAGAGCATCCATATACACAAGAAAAGCCTTTTGATTGGATTCGAGGCTATCAAACCGGGGGGAAATCTTTGCTTTGGGCAAGGCAAACACAACGAATGGGTGATTTCGATTTTGAAGGTCCGGCCAGGGATGGATTTGCTGTTGACTGGCCTATACGTTATAAAGATATCGATCCATGGTATAGTTATGTGGAAAAATTTGTAGGCATTGCAGGAGATAGAGATGGCTTGGCAGAATTACCAGATGGTGAATTTTTACCAGCTATGGGATTGAATTGTGTGGAAGATTATTTTAAAAAAGCAATAGCTAAAAATTATAACAATTCAAGACACGTCATCAGTGCCAGATGCGCGCATATTACCGAAAGTCGCGATATTTTTTCT
>Ga0114949_10003193_pt1 | contig 10387 bp, 9 predicted proteins | sample N074metaG_FD_83505 | JGI IMG/M metagenome (GOLD analysis project Ga0114949, IMG submission 83505) | Deep subsurface microbial communities from Kermadec Trench to uncover new lineages of life (NeLLi) - N074 metaG | ecosystem: Environmental > Aquatic > Marine > Ocean trench > Sediment | place... | reverse complement strand
TTGAGAAAAATTTCAGCATTCAAGGCTAACTCCGGAACGATGGGCTTGAGATAGGTGATGATTAACCTGAACAGATTAATGCCGTCTGAACAAACCTGCTGGACCTCTTTTCGCTTCTTCTCATCTTTCATCAGTTCCCAGGGTTTATTCTCGGCGATGTACCCGTTTGCCTTATCGGCAATGGCCATAATCTCCCGAATCGCCTTTCCATAATCCCGGTTTTCGTAATGATTGGTGATCACTGCCTTGCGTTCAAGCGCATCCTTGATCAAAGGATTTGAAGTCTGTGCTGCGAGGTTACCCTCGAACTGCTTGTTGATGAATCCGGCACAACGACTGGCAATATTGACCACCTTGCCTACCAGGTCTGAATTCACTCGTTGAGTAAAATCGTCGAGATTAATATCCAGGTCATCGACACTGCCATTGAGTTTAGCGGCGAAGTAGTAGCGCAGGTACTCTGGATTCAGATGGTCCAGGTAGGTGCGCGCATTGATGAAGGTACCGCGGGATTTTGACATTTTTAAGCCGTTGACAGTAACGAATCCGTGGGCGTGGACCCTCGTCGGTGTCCTGAAGCCTGAGGCGCTGAGCATTGCTGGCCAGAACAGGGCGTGGAAGTTCACGATATCCTTACCGATAAAGTGATGAACCTCACAGTCAGAGTCCACTTTCCAGAAATCATCGAAAGCAACGTCTGCATGTGTTTCGCAATAATTGCTGAAACTGGCCATATAACCGATGGGTGCATCCAGCCACACATAAAAGTATTTGCCAGATTCACCCGGTATCTCGAATCCGAAATAGGGTGCGTCCCTGCTGATGTCCCAGTCTTGCAGCCCGGCATCAAGCCACTCCGCCAGTTTGTTGGCGACCTGTTCTTGCAATGTGCCGCTGCGAGTCCATTCTTTGAGGAATTCAGAGAAATTGGAGAGGGCAAAAAAGAAATGCTTAGATTTTTTTAGCACGGGTGTTGCGCCGGAAATTTTAGAAGCCGGGTCAATCAGATCTGTCGCATCATAGGTTGCGCCGCAGGCTTCACAATTATCGCCGTATTGATTTTCAGTCTTGCACTTGGGACAGGCCCCGACGATGAACCTGTCCGCCAGGAACAGCTCTTTTTCAGGGTCATAGAGCTGATCGACCGTTTTCACCTTAATCTGCCCGGCTTCTTTCAGGCGAGTGTAGATGAGCGAGCTATATTTCTGGTTTTCGGGTGAATGAGTGGAATAGTAATTATCGTGGCTGATCAGGAAATCCTGGAAGTCCAATTCGTGTTCCGCCTTGATCACGGCGATAAATTCTTCAGCTGAAATGCCCAGTTCCTCTGCCTTCAACATGGTTGCAGTGCCGTGGGTATCGTCCGCACAGACGTAGATGCACTGGTTGCCCTGCAGGCGTTGAAACCTGACCCAGATATCTGTCTGGATGTGCTCCATCAGGTGCCCCAGGTGGATAGACCCGTTAGCGTTGGGCAGGGCGCTGGTAACTAGGATTCGGCGTTTCGGCATACGAGACTACTTTTGATTCGTGGCTGGTGTTCAGGGGTGCTAAGAATATAGGTGAAGCGGGTCAATTTCACCTGCAATGTACTAATTCGCTTCTGCATTGTGATTCATCCAATACCGAAGTTGCCCAGAATTGTTACCATGGGACTTCAATGATGGATTAAGGGCATTGACGTGAATTGGATTCCGTGTGACCCTAGCGCGAATTTTAGACAGTGGAGCCGACCAGATTAGCAATTCAACAATCGAAAAATTCCAGCTACCCGGTGTCAAACACATAGTTGCCGTCGCATCCGGCAAGGGCGGGGTTGGCAAATCGACAGTAGCGACTAATCTCGCATTGGCCCTGGTGGCACAGGGACACAAGGCAGGGTTGCTCGACGCAGATATTTATGGGCCAAGTCTTGGCACCATGATGGGTGTGCCTGAAGGAACAAAACCTGAAGTGCTAAACGATTTTCTGCAGCCCATCATCGCCCATGATGTCCAGTGCATGTCCATGAGCTTTCTTGCTTCTGAGCGGACACCCGCTGTCTGGCGTGGCCCCATGGCAAGTGGCGCCTTGCAACAACTGCTAACCCAGACTAATTGGGTCGCCGTTGATTACCTGGTAGTGGATATGCCTCCAGGCACGGGAGACATACAACTCACCCTGGCGCAAAGAGTACCCTTAAGTGGCGCGATTATCGTCACGACCCCCCAGGATATCGCATTGCTGGATGCGAGGAAGGGAATTGAGATGTTTCGTAAAGTCGAAATTCCCGTGCTGGGGATCGTTGAGAATATGAGTACTCATATCTGTTCCAGCTGTGGTCACGAGGAAGCCATTTTTGGTATTGGTGGCGGAAACGAGATTGCGCTTGAATATGACACGAAACTACTCGCCCAGTTACCCTTGTCCATTTCGATAAGAGAGCAGGGCGACAGTGGCATCCCTACCGTTGCCGCGGACCCTGAGGGTAGTGTTAGCAAGGCATACAGGGAGATCGCCACAAGTATCGTGGCAGCGGTGGAGGCTACCTCAGCGGAAACAGGACCGGTGATTAGAATTGTCGACGATTAAGTCACCCTGCACACTATTGTATACCCCGGGAAGCAAAAAAAATGTCCATTAAGTCTGACCGTTGGATCCGCCGCATGGCGGAACAAGAACAAATGATCTCACCTTTTGAATCCGGCCAGGTAAGGGAATCCAATGGGGCAAAAGTCATCTCCTACGGAACTTCCAGCTATGGTTACGATGTTCGTTGCTCTGAGGACTTTAAGGTTTTTACCAATATCTATTCGGTAACAGTTGACCCCAAGGCTTTTGATGAAAAAAGTTTTGTGGATGTAAAAAGTGATGTTTGCATTATCCCACCCAATTCATTTGCCCTGGCCAGAACCATTGAGTACTTTCGTATTCCTCGCAGCGTATTAACCATCTGTCTCGGGAAATCCACCTATGCGCGATGTGGGATTATCGTGAATGTGACGCCGCTTGAACCCGAATGGGAAGGCCACGTCACCCTGGAATTTTCCAACACCACAAACCTGCCGGCCAAAATCTATGCTAATGAAGGCGTGGCCCAGATGTTGTTCTTTGAGTCTGACGAGGTCTGCGAAACCTCCTACGCTGATCGGGGTGGTAAATACCAGGGTCAGACAGGGGTTACTCTGCCGAGGGGCTAGGATTAATATCCCTTAACCTGCTCACCGTTGAATTCAGCTTCTTTGAGCAGCAGTTCAAATCCTTTGCCATTTTTCTCAACCTGCTTCAGGCGAATCAACATAAATTCATAGTCGGGAGCCAACCAGAAAGTGGTTGTACGATCATTTTTCTTACGAATGCGGATGGTCTTCACCGTCTTGATTTTCCCGATTGGGGTATCAATCTCCTCTTCACCCGTAACCTTGAATATGTAGGTCTTCAGGCGGCCGTCATCAGCTATCTGGTAGGACATCTCCGGCCAGGGTTGGTCCGTTTCTACTGCATCCTGGAGATCCTGGCGCATTTTGAACTGGTATAGCAGTTTATCGAGAACACCGCTGGGAACATCCATCTTCCAGGCGTCGGCCTTGTCTTGCACCGTCTGTGACTGCCAATCAAAGTTGAGGGTCACTTTGCGGTTTTTTCCTATGCCGCTACGCTTATACCGGTATTCAATGGGCAGTATTTGCTGCTCTTCAACCCGGAAAATTGAGTGTTCGGTCACAGTGGCAAAGAATGATTTGGCGGAGGATGACAGCATGTATTTGTCATCCTCAATCAACTTGAGTTCCCTGATGCCTACAGCCGTTACTGGCAGGCCCTTGTAGTCAGCCTTGTAGATGGCCTTAAAGGGTGTCGGACCCGCAATGGTCTGCATTGTCACAGACAGGCAGGTTACGGCTAGAACCAGATTTAGGATTTCTTTTGTCATAAAGTTCAGATTGATTGAGTATGTCGTAGATATCTGTCTTGTAAATAGGCTTGCAGTCTATGACAATCCCTTTTCCCGATGGTGCAGTATGTCTGCAATAGTTTACATTACAAGAAAAAGGATCTCTGGTATCAAGAAAAGTTCCCACATCGTTGGATTATTTCTCTGCTTGTTTGCTGATTTTTCGCTCGCGTTGACAGTGGAAAACTTGTACATGGCCGAGGTGCTCGTGGTTGGCGAGGATGAACAGCAATTGGCAAAAGGTGCCCAGGCTGGTTTAATACAGGTTCTGGTGAGAGTCTCTGGCAGCCAGGAAGTTGAGAAAAACCCCCTGATCGCAAGATCAATCCGCAATCCAAGGGCCTATTACTCCCAGTACAGCTACGAATCGACAAACAAATTTCTGCAGATTTCCGGCCAGGCAATACCTGCAAAACTGTTACGCATCCTCTTTGAGCCAAGTGCCGTGGCAAAGTTGCTTCGACAAGCTGGTTTTTCTGTGTGGGGAAGCAGCCGCCCTGGAGTATTGTTGTGGCTGGCAGTCAGTGATGCGGACGGTCGCCGCCTTCTCTCCGAAACCAATGTTTTTGAGAACAGTGCTCTCAAGAACAATGTTTCCAGAAACGATGTCAACGAGATTATCGGGACATTGCAGGACCAGGCCAGATTAAGGGGGTTGCCCTTGTTGTTTCCACTGCTGGACCTTGAAGATTCCGCTTCATTGTCCACCGCGGAAGTCTGGGGTGCCTTTCTTGGGCGCATCGATGATGCGTCACGACGTTATAAGCCCGATAGTGTCTTAACAGCGCGATTTCAAAAAGACAGTGGTGGTCGCTGGACTGCCAACTGGTCCTACCGAATTGATCAGCAATGGCAGGTTGCAAAAACCGAGTCATTCGGCCCGGGTGAGATGGTAAGAACCATAGTGGACAAGCTGGCAGATGAATTGGCAACAAGATACGCCATTGATTCTTCACGGGGGCAGGTGACGGTTCTTGTTGAGTCGGTAGAAAGCCTCGGTGATTACGCGGCTGTCCAAAAATACCTGGAGTCTCTTGCGCCAGTGCTGAATAGTTTTCTGGTGCGGGTTGAACGTGATGAAGTTGAATATCGGTTAAGCACCGAGGGGCAGAATGAACAGCTGATCGAAATTATTGAATTGGATGAGAAGATGGTGCTGCTTAGCGCTGATGAGCGCAAGGATGAACTCCACTATCGCTGGTTGCAGTAGAGATGAAAGCCATGCGGCATCTGCCCAATACAATATCCGTCATTCGATTGCTCCTGGTTGTTCCTATCGCCATGTCTTTGCTCGAGGGAAACTACCTGCAAAGCCTGTCATTATTCTTAATCGCTAGCGTGTCAGATGGCATGGATGGTTATCTGGCCCGGAGGTTCGGTTGGGTCAGTGCTTTTGGTAAAATCATCGATCCGCTGGCAGATAAGCTACTTTTGCTGGTGACGACCATCGTCCTTGCGATACTGGGTCACTTTCCAGTCATGGTGTTATTGCTCATGATCGGGAAAGACCTGACGATTGTCGGTGGCGTCCTGGTGTATACCATGATGGCAGGATTTCCCGAAATACGCCCTCTTTTCATCGGCAAAATAACGACAGCACTGCAGTTATTGTTGCTTGGTTATATCCTGATTACGCTCATCGTGACGAACATGCCCTTTTTGCCGACAGTGACGCCGATTCTGATCTGGTTGATTGTTGTTGTAACCCTGCTGGATGGCTGTGCTTATATCTGGGTTTGGACGAACGAACTGGCGAGTGACTCACGTTGGCATCAAACTGCTGCGGTGGATGTATGACGACCTTGCAAAAAACTTTTTCCCTGTTGTTCATTGGTGCCTCACTTATCGGAATATACCTGCTGCAGCCGATACTGACTCCGTTTCTTGTTGGCATTGTGCTTGCCTATCTTATGGACCCAATCGTTGATCGACTTGAGGTTTTAGGTGTCGGGCGAACCGCCGGTGTGTTACTGGTTTTCCTGGTTTTTCTTTCGCTGCTGAGCGGTATCCTGTTGATCGTTGTACCGGTACTTATTCGGGAGATAGGTTCGCTGATTCGCAACATCCCGCACTTCATTGTTCTGTTGCAGGAAGCCACAGGTCCCTTTTTGTCCGAGACTTTTGGCGTTGATCCATTCAATTTTAATCTTGAATCGCTGACGGCAAAACTCGCTGCGAACTGGAAAGAAACAGGGGGCATTGTCGGTCGCGTGTTGAGTACAGTAACAGCATCCAGTGTGGCACTGCTGGCGACGGTCGCCAGCATGGCACTTACTCCTGTGGTTGCCTTCTATATGCTGCGTGATTGGGATGAGATAGTGCGGAGCCTGCAAGAGATGATTCCCAGGCATATGGTAGAGGCTAGCGTTAATCTGGTGAAGGAATGTGACGAGGTGCTCAGCGCATTTCTTCGCGGTCAGATGCTGATAATGATTCTGCTCGGATGTATCTATGCGTTCGGTTTGACCCTGGTGGGACTGGACCTTTCGTTTTTAATCGGTATGTTAGCCGGCCTTGCCAGTATCGTTCCTTATCTCGGTTTTTTTGTTGGCATTGTTGCCGCGGCTATCGCAGCAGCATTTCAATTCCAGGATATGATTCACCTGGTTTATATTGCCATTGTCTTCGGTATTGGCCAGATGCTTGAAGGCACGGTACTGACGCCGTGGCTGGTGGGTGATCGAATTGGCCTGCATCCCGTGGCAGTGATTTTTGCGGTCCTGGCGGGTGGTCAGTTATTTGGATTTATCGGTATTCTTCTTGCTTTGCCGGTGGCAGCCGTGATTATGGTCTTTGTTCGTCATCTACGTTCGAGTTACATGCGCAGCGGCTACTATGCCATTGAAGATCATGATGTAAAAGATCATGCCATTGAAGATCAAGATTTAGAAGATCATGTCGTGGAAGATGATGTCGCCGATAAGGCAGCGGCTAAAAATGTCGAAGATGGTGGCCAACAGTAGTGGATTCACAGTTGACGCTTGATATTCGTTTGCGAGATGACGCAACATTTGAAAATTTTATCGGCAGTGCGGCCGCAAGGATTCAGGGAAAAGAACGACTGCACTACCTCTGGGGTCCGGCAGGGTCTGGAAAGTCACACCTGTTACAAGCACTTTGCCATCAGGTAAATAGTGAAAATGGGGATAATATCTATCTCGAAAACCTGAAGTTAAATTCTGCCGAGATTTTACATTCCCTTGAATCATTTTCACTGATTTGTCTCGATGATATAGATGAGGTCCTGGGAAATGATCAATGGGAACTGGCGATGTTTCACCTGATGAATTCAGTGAAAGATGGCACAGCCCGGCTTATCGTTTCAGCATCGGTTCCTGCTGCGAAGCTGCTATGCAAACTGCCTGATCTTGCTTCGAGGTTGAAGGCGGCAGTAGCAGTTGAAACCGGCACCCCTGACGATGAGGAAAAACTCGTCATGTTGAAAAAGAGGGCAAATAACCGGGGATTTGATCTCAACGATGAGGTCGCACGATTTATACTCGGACGCGCGCCACGGGACATGCGCAACTTAATTGAGCTGCTTGAAAGGTTGGAAGTGGAGACATTAAGGCAACAGAAAATAGTGACCATCCCTTTCGTGAAAAAAACGCTGCAACTTTGAATTTTTAAAACACGGGGGCTCTCGTTTACAGACACGGGTCTACAAACACTGGCCTACAATCACGGGTGTACAAACGCTGAAGCATGAAAATCCAGGGATGAAAATACTATTCACAGGTGGTGGCACTGCCGGCCATGTCACGCCGAATGTTGCTCTGATCGAGAAATTCCGCGAAGAGGATTGGGACTGCCATTATGTGGCTTCTAAGCATGGGATAGAGAAGGATATTATTGCGAAGCTGAATATCCCCTACCATGCGATCGCCTCAGGAAAATTGCGTCGGTACTTCCACTGGAAGAATTTTACTGACCCTTTCCTGGTCCTTTTTGGGGTTCTTCAGAGCCTGGTGATTTGTTTGCGGGTTCGACCCGACGTGGTTTTCTCAAAGGGCGGTTTTGTCGCGGTTCCGATCGTATTCGCCGCCTGGTTATTCCGGGTGCCCATCATCTGCCATGAATCCGATGTCACACCCGGGCTTGCAAATAAGCTCTGCTTTCCGTTCGCAATTAAAATTTGCGTCAACTTCAGCGAAACGAAGCAATATATCGCTGCCGATAAGGTGATCCTCACAGGTACGCCCATTCGCCGGTCGCTGGTTGAAGGTAGTGCCCAGAGGGGAAGACAATACCTTGCAGTGTCCAGCGATAAACCCGTATTGCTGATCTTCGGTGGCAGTCTTGGCGCCAGGGTGATCAATGCTCAAATTCGAAGCGTCATCGCGGCGCTGAGCGATAAGTTCGTGGTCGTTCATGTTGCTGGCGCCGGAAATATTGATGAATCTCTACAGGCAACCAGGGACTATATTCAAGCCGAGTATCTGATGGATGAATTTGGAGACGTATTAGCGGCCGCCGACCTGGTGATTGCGAGAGCCGGTGCTAATTCTATCTATGAACTGCTGGTGACGAGGAAACCTCATATATTGATCCCCTTGTCCGCGAAGGCGAGTCGAGGGGATCAGCTGGTCAATGCCCGGACCTTTGCTCGCGCTGGTTTTAGTCATGTGATCGAGGAAGATGCGTTAAACGATGAACTGTTGCTGAAGAAAGTGGACGAGGTTTTTGCTAACCGGGAGGCGATAGCAGAACAGTTGGCGAAATACGAGATTCCCGATAGTGTGTCAGTGATCAGTAAACTCATTAAAAAAGCTGCCCTTGGAGAACTAAGATGATTAAGTGGATGACAATATTTTTGGCAAGTCTCATCGGGTTGAGTTCGAGTGCCGATGAAAAAGATGATGTCGTGGAATTTATCGATCGACATGCCGACGAAAATGCCGCTATGGCCCAGTCAATTTGGGAGTATGCGGAACTAGGCTATCTTGAAACACAAAGCTCGGCGTTGCTGCAGTCAATGCTCTCGGATGCTGGTTTCGAAATAACCGCAGGAGTAGCGGGGATTCCCACTGCATTTGTCGCTACCTTTGGCGAAGGAGAGCCTGTCATTGGCATCCTGGCAGAGTTTGATGCGTTGCCCGGTATCTCCCAGGCAGCATCCTCATCCCGGCAGGTGGTCGATGGTAAACCGGACGGGCATGCCTGTGGTCATCATTTGTTTGGCGTAGGATCCGCTGCCGCGGCATTAGCCGTCAAACACTGGATGGAAAATAACAATGTTAAAGGTACCATCAGACTCTACGGCACACCGGCAGAAGAAGGCGGCTCAGGCAAGGTGTATATGGTTCGGGCGGGCTTGTTCGACGATGTAGATACAGTCCTGCACTGGCATCCTTCCAGTCGAAATGCTGCCAATCCTGCCACGAGTCTTGCCAACAAATCTGCCCGATTCAAATTTACAGGCATTTCTTCCCACGCGGCAGCTGCGCCAGAGCGGGGGCGATCTGCCCTTGATGGCGTTGAGGTGATGAACTACATGGTCAATATGATGCGTGAACATGTGCCCCAGGAAACCAGGATTCACTACGTTATCACCAAAGGCGGGGAAGCCCCGAATGTGGTCCCTGATTTAGCAGAGGTGTATTACTACGTTCGACATCCGGATGTCGGGGTGCTGGGAAAGTTGTGGGATCGTGTCATGACGATTTCAGAGGCAGCAGCGATGGGTACGGGGACAGAAGTTGAAGCTGAAACGATGCACGGGAATCTTTCGCTTCTGCCGAATGTCGCGCTTGCGGAAGCGATGCACAGCAATCTCAGTAGGGTTGGCGGTTATAATTTTAGTGTAGCCGAGCAGGAATTTGCCGAATCAATCAGCGAGACGTTGGGTCTCGAAGAGAGTTATCTCGGGCAAGAATCAGAAATACTTCCGCTGATATTGACGCATGGTAAAGGATCAACGGATGTGGGTGATGTGAGTTGGGTTGTACCGACGACAGGACTTAGAACGGCAACCTGGGTGCCGGGAACATCTGCTCACAGTTGGCAGGCGATTGCGGCGGGTGGAACGTCGATTGGTGCCAAGGGGATGCAGGTGGCGGCTAAGACGCTGGCTTTGACGATAATGGATTTGATGACGGATGAGGGGTTGATTGCGAGGGCGGAGGAGGAGTTTGAGGATAGGCGGGGAGAAGATTTTGAATACAAGGCGTTGCTGGGTGATCGGGAGCCGCCGCTTTCTTATCGATTGCCTTGAACCTGGAGTTGTTCTCAGTATCACTACTTGAAGTTTGAAGCAGATTGTTTCGCATGCGGTAACTGGGCTTCCTTTCCTACGCTGCTTGCGGCCCTCCGGGCTAAACCTCAATCGGTCTTGAGCCCCTACGGGTCCGGAGGCGGCACCCCTCACTCCACTCCATCGGCGCTACGCTTGAACCGGGGTCGCGCACGACCTTCGGAAAGGAAGCCCAGTCACCTCCTGCTAGTATCTTCAAAATT
>Ga0114949_10003192_pt1 | contig 10389 bp, 7 predicted proteins | sample N074metaG_FD_83505 | JGI IMG/M metagenome (GOLD analysis project Ga0114949, IMG submission 83505) | Deep subsurface microbial communities from Kermadec Trench to uncover new lineages of life (NeLLi) - N074 metaG | ecosystem: Environmental > Aquatic > Marine > Ocean trench > Sediment | place... | reverse complement strand
CGGTTCCTCGGTTTCCTGAAACGCGATCCATCACCTCCCAGTCTGCGATGTGATGGTCAGCCTTCAGGCCCAGGTCAAAGGCCCACCGCTTGCTGATGGCCCGCCGCACCCCGCCACCGACCGAGAGGATGGTCTCAGTGCCCGGGTCCGTAGTGATATTGAACGTTCCCCCTCCCTCGAGGGGTCCCATCGCGTCATCAACATCAGGGGAGCTGAACCCGATCCCGCCGGTCCAGAACCATCGCCACTTGTTGTCCTCACCTCCGAACCATTGCTCGACCCAGGTGCTGACGATCATGGCGGATGTGTCCGCGTCAATCACGCCGACGGATTCGTCTTGCCGCAATCCCACCAGCTTGGCGGGTCGCTCGAAGTCATATGCGGCGAAATCGATAGCTGTGCCGATCCGCCAGCGTTCGCTGAGGCGGAATTTGGCATATACGCCTGCGCTCATGATGTCGTTGGCAGGCTCGCCCCCGGCGATGGACACCATCGCTCGTGGGCCGACCTCGACCTCAATTGCGGGCGAGGCGATCGAGCCCATCAGGCCTGCCATTGCGATAATGACGGCTGTGGACAACACTCTGCGGCTACTATGAGTCATGATGCTGTTCTCCCTGGTTGAGAGGGGTAGGTGTCTGTGGACGGGATTCACACTGCGAACGCAGGCGGTTGTTGGCAAGGGCGAACCAACATGGCACGGACATCATTTCCCAGGTTAGAGGGCCGGATCCTGACGGATCCTTCGCACCTCACCCCAGGTTGTGTGAGAGGGCTCATCTCTGTGCCCGCAAGCCGTTACAAATCAACAGGTTATGAATCGTCCGGCCGGCCGCCGCTGTGACGGTTACTGGCGGCCTGATCAACTCCGCCTTCAGGGTCGCTCCACCCCCGGGTGGGTGGACCGGCTGCGGCTCATGGCGGCGGAGGCCATGGCCCGCTATGAGGCCTACCAGAGGCTCCTCGAGGATCTGCACGGCGAAGTGAAGCCACGCCCGGCGCCGGAGAAAAACGAAGACTGAGCCAGGCAATCTCGCTGCTGGTGCGCTCTACTGCCGCGCCGGGTCCGGTTCGGGGGCCGGTCGGTCCTCGGGAGCGTCCTCGGCGTCGGGCACCGCTTCTTCGTCGGCCTCAGGTGCTGCCGGGGGCAGTGGCGCCGACGGCACCGGCCGCAGGCGCGGCGCGGGAACCCGCAGGGGACGCGGAGCGACAACGGCGGATGGCAAGGGCGGCACTGACGGCGGCAGGACCGGGCGCGGCTTGGGTGGCACCACGGCGAACGGCGCTGGATGAGGTGCCAGGACCGGACGCGAGCCGGGCGTGACCGTGTAGGGGGTGGGCGCCAGCGCGGCCAGAGGCGTCACCGGCGCCGGTTCCATCTCTTTCATCTCGCGCATCATCTCCTGCTGGAGATCTTCCAGACGGCGCTGGTATTCCTGCATCAGCCGCTCGATTTCTTCCATGTCCCGGGCTCTGTTCTCTTCCATGTCTCGTTGCAGACGCTCCAGATCATCCTGCCGGTGCCGGCTGCTTTCTTCGTGTTCGCGCTGAACTTCCTGTTCCCGGAGCGCCAGCTCGTTTTTCATGCGGGCAACCTGCTCCTCGGCCTGTTGCCTGGCTGTAAGGGCCTGCTCCCGGGCCGCTTCACGCTCATCGGGTTCGGCCTGCTCGGCACGGCGCTGCATTTCCTGCGCCCGCCGGAAGGCCTCCCGGGCCTGGTGTCGCAAATCGACCTGCTGGTCCTGCATCCGGCGTCGCCTTTCCATGTCCTCACGGCGCTGATCCATCTGGAGAGCGCGCCCGGCGTCTCGGTAGGCCATGGCGCGGTCGCGCTCCTGCCTGCGTAGCTGCTCGTGCTGGCGGGCGACTTCACGCTTCATGTCCTGCTGGGCGCGAGCGAGTTCCCGAGACATGTCGCGTTGCATCTGGCGCATGTCGTTGCGCTGCTGGCGCATTGCTTCACGTTCAGCGGCCATCCGGCCCCGTTCCTCGCGAGCCTGCGCGCGCCTTTTGTGGGCGTCGTCGCGCTGCCTCAGGATCTGCGCCATGCCTGTGGCGAGAAAATCGCGTCCCTCGGGATCGAACGGTACTTCGTCACCATTCACGCGGTATGTATAGGCCGGCAGGCCATTCTCGTCGGCCGTGACCTGTAGGCTGCGGCTGGTGCCGTCCAGGGACTCGTCGAGACGAAGAGAACTGCCCGGGGCCATGCTGGTGATGTTGCTCATGTCTTCGGTAAAATGGATCTCACCGTCCGCTTTCATGGAAAAGCGGTCGCCATCGTCTTCGCGAACCCAGCTGGAGGTGCCACTGAAGGACGGGCGGTGTTCCCTTTCCTCGTGGGCTGCCGCCAATGCGGGCGCCGCGAAGAATGCAACTGCCGCCGCCGGCAGGGGTGCCGCTTCAGGAGCGGGTGCTGCGGAAAAGGCGGGTGCAGCAGCCGCCGACGGCGCGCTGGAGTACGCAGGCGCTGCATGTGCGCCCGCAATGGCTGGTGCGGCTGATGGTGCCTGGGGAGCGGGTGCTGCCTGGGGTGTGTCCTCAGCTCTCCTCTCCTCACCGGAGATGGCGGGGGCCAGGGCTGCCACCGCCAACAGCGGCAGCATCGCTGCCATGACACGCAGTCGCGGAGTCTGCACCGGCGCGGCGGCCGGGTTGCTCTGCAGGAGGTTCTGGATGCGGCGCAGGAGGGGCGAGCCGAGCCGGGCCATGGGAGCGAGGACGGCCGGGTGGGGCGTGCGCTCAAGCCACGACGCCACATGGGCCAGACAGTGGGCCAGGGTGCGGCGCCGGCCGGTGTGCCGGACGGCCCATTCATCGCAGAGGAACTCGCTGCTCTCCTGGAGATGGGTGCGGCTCAGCCGGTTCAGCGGCTGAAAGAAGAAGAGACTCTCGATGACTCCCGAGACCGTCAGCCACATCGGGTCGCGACGGGACAGGTGCGCCAGCTCGTGGGCCAGCATGCTCTCCTGCTGGTCGCTGCTCAATTCCACGAGAGCGCGATCGGGCACACAGATCTCGTCCTGTCCCAGCGCCACCGGGCTGGTCAGGCGAGCCGACTGGGTCAGGCGGATGCGGCGGGGCACGCCGGCCTTGCGGCGCAGGCGTGCCATGGCGTCGAGCATGCCGCGGTTGGTCACCGGCAGGCGTCGACCCAGTCCGGCCAGGAAGCGGGAGCGCCCACGGAACATGCGGACGAGTGCGAATACTGCACCGGTCAGCCAGGCCAGCAGCAGGAGATGCCCCCAGGACGGGGAGGGGAAGGGTGTCCCGGGGGCATCCGCTAGCAAGGCGATTTCGGTCGCGCTCATGGCGTGGGACGGCTTGGCCGCTCCCGCGGCGACGGCGGAGTCATCGGCTCCGGGACCGGCCGGGCTGGAAGCTGATAGCGGCGGATGACCGAGCGGCTCGACATCCGTTGCCGGGGCTGTGGTCTGCGTGCTGCCGGCTGGTGCCGGCAGCACCAGGCGGCCGCCCAGGGGTTCCACGCCGAGGCCGACCTGCAGGGTGGTGGTCAACAGGCCGCCAACCAGGGCAGTCTTCCAGAGAATCTCGCGCAGGGCATGGCCGCGCAGAAGGGTTGTCGCCATCCAGACTCCGGCGCCCAGCAGGGTGCTGTGCACGGCATAGGTCAGGAGCCATGCCATCAGGCTCAGTGCCGGCGAGCCGGCGGCGGGCAGCATCTCAAGAGTCGTCATGGTCGGTCTCCGTTGTGTGGCTCGCGGAAAGCAGTCGGCGCACAGTTTCCAGATCGCCCGTGGCGATATCCCGGGACTTGAGAAGATGGCTCACCAGGGCGGTGGCGTCGCCGTTGAACAGGCGGGAGGTCAGGCTGGCCACCATGGAGTGGCGGACCTCCTGCTCGCTGACCACGGGGGCATAGAGGAACTGCCGGCCACGGCTGCTGTGGCGCACCAGGCCGCGCCGCTCCAGGCGGGACAGGATGGTGGCGATGGTTGTGGGGGCCAGGCCGCGCTCAGGTTCAAGGTCGCCATGGACCTCCGCCACGGCCGCCTCCCCGCGGCGCCAGAGGACCCGCATGACAGCCAGTTGCAGGTCGCTGATATTGTTGTCTTTTTGCATGGTGTCCCTCTTCTCCAGAACGCGCCTCAACCTTGGATTGACTTCGACTACAGGCGTAATACTACATGCGTAGTCATGGCCCGTCAAGAGGGTCGGGCGAAATTTTGTGGAACAATGCCCGGGTCGGTGGTGACGCCGGCCGGCAGAGGATCCCATGAGTGATGAGAAGCACCAGGATCGGGAACAGGTTGCAGCCGCTCTGGCCGGCTGGTTGAAGCACCGCCGAGACCCGGCGGTAGCCCGATTCAAGGAGCGTCGGGAGAGTTTCTCGACCACGTCGGGTATCGAGATCCCCCCTCTGCACACGCCTGTGGACGGGGCCGGCGAGCCTTACCTGGAGAAGCTGGGATTCCCCGGCAGCTACCCGTTCACCCGGGGCGTCCAGCCGACCATGTACCGGGGCCGCCCCTGGACCATGCGCCAGTATGCAGGCTTCGGCTCGGCCGAGGAATCCAACCGCCGGTACCGCTACCTGCTGGAGAAGGGGACGACCGGTCTCTCGGTGGCGTTCGACCTCCCCACCCAGATGGGGTACGACTCGGATCACGCCATGGCATCCGGTGAGGTGGGCCGGGTGGGCGTGGCCATCGATTCTCTCGCCGACATGGAAACGCTCTTCACCGGGATTCCTCTGGGAACGGTCTCCACCTCCATGACCATCAACGCCACGGCTGCCATCCTGCTGGCTCTTTACGTGGCGGTGGCCCGCCGCCAGGGTGTCGAGACAAAGGGCCTGCGGGGAACCCTGCAGAACGACATCCTCAAGGAGTATGCCGCCCGCGGCACGTACATCTATCCGCCTGAACCGTCCCTGCGGCTGGTGACCGACTCGGTTCTCTATTGCGCCCGGGAATTGCCGTCCTGGAACCCGGTGAGCATCTCGGGCTACCACATCCGTGAAGCCGGCTCGACAGCGGTGCAGGAGGTGGCCTTCACCCTGGCCCACGGCGTGGCTTACGCCGAGCGGGTCAAGGCGGCCGGGCTTTCCGTTGATGTCTTCGGCCGCCGCCTGTCGTTCTTCTTCAACGCCCACAATAACTTCATGGAAGAGGTCGCCAAGTACCGGGCTGCTCGCCGTCTCTGGGCACATCTCATGAAGGAGCGTCTCGGCGCCACCGATCCCGCAGCCATGAAGCTCCGCTTTCATGCCCAGACAGCAGGGTCGACCCTCACGGCCCAGCAGCCCGAGAACAATCTCATGCGGGTCACTCTGCAGGCTTTTGCCGCCGTCATGGGGGGCGCCCAGTCGCTGCACACCAACAGCCTGGACGAAGCCCTGGGGTTGCCGGGCCGGCGTGGGGTCCGTCTGGCGTTGCGCACCCAGCAGATCATCGCCCATGAGAGCGGGGTGGCTGACATGGTGGACCCTCTGGGAGGGTCCTTTGCCCTGGAGCAGTTGACCGACGAGATCGAGCGCCGGGCCATGGCCTACATCGAGAAGATCGACACCCTGGGAGGCGCGGTGAAAGCTCTGGAGTGTGGGTTCACGCAGCGCGAGATCAGTGAATCGGCCTACAAGGCCCAGCAGGCGCTGGATTCCGGTGATGCGACCGTTGTCGGGGTCAACCGCTACCAGGAAGATGACCATGCCTCGGGGAACGTTGTCTTCCAGGCTCTGGACCCGGGCCAGGAGCGACTCCAGGTGGAGCGGACCCTCTCCGTGCGCGCTGAACGCGACGGCAATCAGGTTGAGCGGACCCTGTCCCGCCTGGAAGAAGCGGCCCGCGGAACCGACAACCTGATGGAGCCCATTCTTGAGGCGGTGGAGGCATACGCCACCCTGGGCGAGATCGCGGACACCCTGCGCACCGTGTTCGGATGCCACAGGCAGAACGCGACAGGCGTCTGATGCCGTTGCCCAGAACCCCGTGGATGCATCACTCTTGAGCCACCTGCTTGAAATTCGCGACCTGGTGGTCACCTTCACGACACCCGAGGGGCAGATCCGGCCGGTGGACGGGGTCAGTCTGACCCTTGACGCCGGCGAGACCCTGGGCCTGGTGGGCGAGTCGGGATGCGGCAAGACCGTGCTGGCCCTCTCCATCCTGCGCCTGGTCACCGAGCCCGGGCGGATCACGTCCGGTCAGATCCTCTGGAAAGGGCGCGACCTTCTCACCCTGACGCCCCGCAAGATGCGTGCTGTCCGGGGGCAGGAGATCGCCATGATCTTCCAGGAGCCCATGACCGCGCTGAACCCGGTCTTCACGGTGGGCAATCAGATTGCCGAGACCATGGTGGTCCACCAGCGCAAGAGCTGGAAGGTGGCCATGCAGGACGCCGTCGATCTGCTTCGTCTGGTGGCCATCCCCGACCCGGAGCGGCGGGTTCATGATTACCCCCACCAGATGAGCGGGGGCATGCGCCAGAGAGTGCTCATTGCCATGGCCCTGTCATGCAATCCCGAGCTCATTCTGGCCGACGAGCCGACCACGGCCCTGGATGTCACCATCCAGGCCCAGATTCTCGAACTTCTGGATCGCCTGCGCCAGGAGCGCGGGCTGGCGGTGCTCCACATCACCCACGATCTCGGCGTCGTCGCCGAGGTGGCCGACCGGGTGGCGGTCATGTACACCGGGCGGGTGGTGGAGGAGGCACCGGTGACCGACCTCTTTCATGACCCTCTCCACCCCTACACCCTGGGGCTCATGGCTTCGCGCCCGCGCACCGTTGAGGCGCCGCCGGCGGGAGCTCGACGCCGCCTGCCCGCCATCCAGGGAATGGTGCCGCCCCTGACCCGGCTGCCGGCCGGCTGCCATTTCGCGCCCCGCTGCCCCGATCTCTTCGCTGCCTGCCAGGTGGCGCCGCCACCTCTCTATCCCATGGGCCCGGGCCGGGCGGTGGCGTGCGAGAAGTTCAACCCGGAGGAACAGGATCGGCTCGCGTCACCCGCCGATGAGGGTGACGAACGCGATGAGAATGCCCGTGCCTGACCTGCTCAAGGTCACCGATCTCGTGAAACGGTTCCCGGCCGGCCAGCGCCTGCTGGGGCGGCCCCATGCCTGGGTGCGGGCGGTGGACGGCGTCAGCCTGACCGTGGCGCGGGGGGAGACCCTGGGCCTGGTAGGCGAGTCGGGCAGCGGCAAGACCACTCTGGGCCGCTGCATCCTGCGCCTCATCGAGCCGGACCGGGGGAGCATCCTGTTCGACGGGGTGGACCTCCTCTCCCTGTCGAAGCGCCGGATGCGCGCCCTGCGGCGGGAGATGCAGATCATCTTCCAGGACCCGTTCGGCTCCCTGAATCCGCGCATGAAGGTGAGCACCATCATTGCTGAACCGCTGATCATCCATGGCCTGGCCCGGCGCCAGGACCGTCCCCGGCGGGTGGCTGAACTCCTTGAGATGGTCGGGCTGGATCCCGGCTGCGGCGGCCGTTACCCCCATGAGTTCTCCGGCGGCCAGCGCCAGCGCATCGGCATTGCCAGAGCCCTGGCCGTTTCACCCCGCCTGATCATCGCCGATGAGCCGGTCTCCTCCCTGGACGTCTCGGTGCAGGCCCAGGTCCTGAATCTGCTGGCCGAACTCCAGGAAAGGCTGGGTCTGGCCTACCTGTTCATCGCCCACGACCTGGCGGTGGTACGGCATATCTCCGACCGGGTGGCCGTCATGTACCGCGGCCGCATCGTGGAATCGGCCCGCGCCGAGGACCTCTATGCCCACCCCTTGCATCCCTACACCCGGGCCCTGCTGGCCTCGGTGCCCGTGCGGGACCCGGACCAGCGGCGGCCGCGGTCGCTGCTGGCCGGCGAGCCCCCCTCGCCGGTGGGTGAGATGCAGGGCTGCTCCTTCGCCTCCCGTTGTCCCCTGGTGGAAGAACGCTGCCGGCGGGAAGACCCGGCCCTGCGCCCTCACGGGGAAGGGCGCCAGGTGGCCTGCCACCTGGTGGAGCCGGTGTCGGTGGAGATTGCCGGTGTCCGAGGAGACCGGTGAAACATATCTTCGCTTCCGTCCGTATTATTCCGTGACCTGCTGTCTCGGCAGATGGACACAACGGCGCCTGCGTGGCAGGAGCGCGGTGAACAGGTCCAGAATCAAGGGGTACGATCCATGCGCAAAAACTTTCTCAAGACAATCAAACAGCCGGCCTCATGGTTGCCGGCACTTCTGATCCTCCTGCTTCCGGCGGTGGTGGCGGCGCAACAGGGCACCGGCGCCTCCCGGATGCCCATGGAGCCGGCCGCTCCCGAGAGCGAGGGTGTGCCGTTGACCCTCCGGGAAGCCCTGGCCCTGGCCCTGGACAACAACCTGAACATCGCAGTGCGCCGCTACGAGCCCATCGTGTCCGAAGCGGACATCCTGTTCGAACGGGGTGTGTTCGAACCGACCTTGTCCTTCGCCGGGAGCCAGCAGGAGCTGACCAGTCTGTCGGTGGACCCGTTCACCCAGAGTCAGCCGTCGGTGGTCAACAACATCCGTGCCGGGTCGGTGACTTTCAGCGATCCCTTGTCCTCCGGCGGCCGCCTGACGGCAACTTTCCGTGGAAATATGTTTCGCAGCGGTGATCCCAGGTTTGCCATTTCGCCTGTTTTCAGCTCGGATCTCATTCTCACTTATGACCAGTCCCTGTTGCGGGATTTCGGCTTCGACGTCAACAAGACCGGTATTCGCATCGCCCGGCGCAATCTCAGTATTTCCGAGAGTCAGTTCCGGCAGGCGGTCATCGACACCATCAACAACGTCGAAAAAGCCTACTGGGACCTGAAGTTTGCCCTCCAGGATCTGGAGGTGAAACGGCACTCCATGCGGTTGTCGCAAGAAACCATGGCGCAGAACAAGATCAGGGTCGAGGTGGGCACCATGGCGCCCATCGAGGTCACCACCGCCGAAGCTGAGGTGGCCAGCCGTCATCAGGAGGTGCTCCTGGCCGAGAATGCGCTGGAAAACAGCCGCGACCTGTTGCTCTTGCGGCTCAATCAGCCCAAGACTTCACCCCTCTGGGTCCTGCCGGTCAACCCGGTGGACGAGCCCCCCTTCGACCCGGAGATGACCATCGACCTGGAGGCGGCCATCCAGGAGGCCTACGCCAATCGGCCGGATCTGGAACAGACCCAGTTCCTCCTGGAAAACGACGAGGACATCGTGGCCCGCGCCAGGAACGGCCTGCGCATGGACCTGACGGCGCGGGCGCAGTACCAGCGCTCCGGCCTCACCGGCAAGAATACCGCTCAGGCGCTCGACACCGATGGCGACGGCATCCCGGACCTGTTCATTCCTGCCCGCTCGCTGCTGAACGACAGCTTTTCCGACGCCGCCAGCCAGATTTACGATGAGATTTTCGATTCCTGGCTGGTGTCCTTGAACCTTGCCATCCCCCTGGGCAACAAGCAGGCCAAGGCCAGGTTCCTCAATGCCCGCCTGCGCCAGGAGCAGCGCCGAGAGTTTCTTGACGCCCAGGAGCTGGATACTGTCATCTCCGTACGGAACTCGGCGCGGGCAGTGCATAACACCGTCGAACGGGTCCAGGCGGCGCGGGTGAACGTGCGCCTGCAGCGGGAGCGATTGTCCGCCGAGAACAAGCGTTACGAGAACGGCATGACCACCACCTTTAACCTCTTTCAGTTTCAGGACGATCTGACCCAGGCAGAGAGCATGGTCAGCCTGGCCCTGGTGGACTACAACAAGGCACTGTCGGATCTGGAAACCGCCAAGGGCACTCTGGCCCGCAGCCGGGGAGTCATCGTGCAGGATCTGATGGCCCAGGGGCGAGCCGTGGTGGATCTCCCTTGACGGTCCGGGTTTCACCGTCTCGCCTGCAACTCTCGCCCGGTGACAGCGTAGAGTGTCGGCAGGAGGACATACCATGAATGAATCGATGAACAGTCCCGCAGACACGGGGTCCGGCAGTGGGACGGCGAGCGACACATCAGGATTCGGGCTTTCGCTGGGTCGGTTGGCCGAGGTGTTCCACGCGCCGGTGGCCATGTTCCAGAACATGGCCTCGCGCTGGGGCTGGACCGACTGGGTGGTCCCGATTCTGGTGGGGGTCCTCCTCTCGCTGGTCATCTCCGGCATGGTCCTGCCGCACCTGGATCAGGACGCGCCGGTCCGCGACATAATGGAGGCCATGGGCATGGCCCCTGATCAAATCGAGGCACAGGTAGCACAGGGGCGCGAGTTCCGGGAGAGCACCTTCGGCCAAATCATGCAGTACGCCCAGGTGGCCGTGTACCCCCTCCTGCTCCTGCTCCTGGCCCTGATCTTCTGGGCTGGCGCCAGTGCAATGGGCGGGGGCATCACCTTCGGCAGGACATTCTCCGTCGTCGCCTATGCGTGGCTGCCGAGTGTGGTGGAGGGCTTGATCATGATCTT
>Ga0114949_10003191_pt1 | contig 10389 bp, 6 predicted proteins | sample N074metaG_FD_83505 | JGI IMG/M metagenome (GOLD analysis project Ga0114949, IMG submission 83505) | Deep subsurface microbial communities from Kermadec Trench to uncover new lineages of life (NeLLi) - N074 metaG | ecosystem: Environmental > Aquatic > Marine > Ocean trench > Sediment | place... | reverse complement strand
CTACAGGTCTCTAACGGGGCATTGTTTCAAACGCCATTGGCGGTGTCCTCGATAAGCCGGTCGACGACGGCAATGAGGCACTCATCGACACTGGCGCCGGCCGCCTCGGCAAGTTCGTAGGCTTTGAGCTGCCGGTGTGCGCTGGTACCACGCTGCAGTATGTTTCTTACCGAGCCAATCTCGTCCACGCAGCCCAGCACTTCTGCGTCTTCAGCAATCAGGCCGAGCACTTCCTCGATTAGCTCCTCAAACGGTACAATCTCGCCCTTCGCGAAATCGATCAGCCCTTCGTCATAACTGTAGCGCATGGCCCGCCAGCGATTTTCCTGAATCAGCATCGGCGTGTAGATCCGCCATCGCTGGTTCGCGCAACGCAGGCGGTACAACATGCGCAACAGGCAGGTCAGCAGAGCCGCGAGCGCGACCGCATCGTCCACTTGCGTGCAAACGTCCATGATGCGGGTTTCAAGCGTCGGGTAGCGGTGGCTGGGCCTTAAATCCCACCAGATTTTGCTTGAGTCTTGCAGCACGCCGGCATTGATCAGAATATCCACATGCCGTTCGTACTCGGCAAAACTCTGAAAGCGCTCCGGCAGACCGGTACGGGGCAACGAATCGAAGATGGTCAGGCGATAACTCTTCAGACCGGTGTCGCGACCCTCCCAGAACGGCGACGAACACGACATGGCAAGAAGATGCGGCAGGAAGTACCCCATTTGATTCATCAAATCAATACGCAATGAATCGTCGTTGATGCCAACGTGCACATGCATGCCGCAAACCACCAGGCGCCTGGCGGCCGCCTGCATTTCCGCGGTCAGCGCTTCGTAACGATCTTTAGCGGTGTGCTTTTGCTCGGTCCAGGGACTGAAAGGGTGCGTGGATGACGCTATCGGCGCCAGCCCATGTTGGCCTGCGACGTCAATGATCGCCCGTCGAAGGCGTACCAGTTCTTCCCGGACCTCCTGCACGTTGCGGCACACCCTGGTGCAAATCTCGACCTGCGAGCGCAACAACTCGGAGCTGACTTGCTCACCAAGCACTTCTTCGAATTCGCCGATTAATGATTGCGGAGGATCGATGACCAGCGCCCGCGTTTGCTTGTCGACCAGCAGGTATTCCTCTTCTACACCGATTGTGAATGGCGGACCGGTGGTCGTCATCAGGTGTCTCCCGGCATGCTCAGGCGTGTAACGTACGCTCGCGCGTGGCAATGTCAGTTGCAAAAATTTGTGTCTGAATGCTTTCGATTACGGGTTCGAATACGTCAGCCATTAGCGCGACGCCCTCTTCGCTATCGATCAGGTCCTGGCGAATTTCGATACCAACGTGCGGCAGTTCGGCCGCTTCCGCGTGGTTGTCAATCGTGTAGTCTTGCAGCGCTTTGCCGGAATACGGTTCGTTGTCGCCGACGGTAAAACCCCGCTCGCGAAGCAGGCGGATGATTGGTTCTGCAACACGCGCGTCCTTGTCCCAGAGTATGCCGATTTGCCAGGGCCGAAAAACGCCGTTAAGCACTGGCGTGAAACTGTGAATTGCCAGCATGGACGGCTTCACTTTGTCGGTAGTCAGTCTTTCTATTTCCCGGTCGATTGCACGATGATATGGCCAGTAAATCTCGTCTGCCCGCAACTGTTTTTGCGTGGCGTCGAGATTGCGATTGCCGGTGATGACGACGCCGTCACCAAATTCCAGAAACGCGCCCGGGTCCAGCAGTTGCCGATTGCAGTCGATGACCAGTCTCGAATACTGTTGCAGCACCGCCGTTGCGCCCAGGCGATTTGCGAGACTTTCGGTCAGCGCGCCCGCGCCAATATCCGAACCCAGATGACAGTGTTGAACGGCCATGTCCACACCGAGGTTGCCGACCGATGCCGGGAAACGCGCGCTGGCGTGATCGCAGACCAGCAGCAGCGGATTGGTGGCTGTTTGATTCAGTACTTCAAACGGTGCCGGTTCATCGGCAGCAAGCAGGGGAACGATATCGACGCCTTCTGTGGGCATATTCTATTGGTTCTGAACGATGACCGAAGCAGTGTACCGCATCAACCAGCACGTTGGAGTAAGGGATTGCCCCAATGCGACGCTGGTGTCACCACCCGTTCGGCGCTTTACGCTCGCAGGGTGTCGTTGCTCTCGTCGGCCCAGGGTTCAAACGTCTGCACGGAGGTTGGCCTTGCGATGTAATAGCCCTGTGCATACTGAATGCCAATCTCGCTGAGCTTGTCGAGCACCTCGCGTGTTTCCACGCGTTCTGCAATGGTTTCGATACCCATTGCTTTGCCGACCTGGTTGATTGCACACACCATGCTTTCATCAACGGCATCGACCGCGACATTGCTGATGAACTGACCGTCGATTTTCAGGTAATCGACCGGCAGGTTTTTCAGATAGGTGAATGACGAGAGGCCGCTGCCGAAATCATCCAGTGAAAACTTGCAGCCAAGCTTCTTCAAAGTCTGCATAAAGTGGATGACTCTGGAGAGGTTCGAGATAGCGGCGGTTTCTGTAATCTCGAAACAGATGGCGCCAGCCGGCAACTTCTGCTTTGACAATTCATCGACAACAAATTCGAGGAAGCGGTCTTCGCTAAGCGACGTGCCAGACAAATTGATCGCAACCGTGAAGCGCGCCTCGCTTGCTTCCGGATTCCGGTCAGCGAGCTGCGACAGTGCTTCATGAATAACCCAGCGATCAAGCGTCGACATCAGGTTATAACGCTCTGCTGCAGGAATGAACGAATTCGGTTGCACCAGGTTGCCATTCTCGTCGCGCATCCTCAGCAGCAACTCATAGTGCCCGCGTAAATCCTTGCCGGCCCCACCAATACGAACAATGGGCTGGTAGAAAAGTTCGAGTCGATTTTCTTCAACGGCACTGGTTATTCGTGATACCCATTTCATTTCTTCATGACGCACCGATGCATCGCTGTCCTTATAGAGATGGGTTTTGTTGCGGCCCATGTCCTTGGCCGAATAACAGGCAACGTCTGCGGAGCTCATAATGGATGCCACGCTTTCACATTCACTGTTCACCAGTACAACGCCCATGGAAGCCCGAACCGTGGTGAACGCTTCCTGCCACGTGAATCGATAATTCTCGATCGCCATGCGGATGGCCTCGGCGACCTCCATCGCACGATCCTCATTGCATCGTTCCAGCAAAATGCCGAATTCGTCGCCGCCAAGTCTTGCCAGTGTGTCGGTGGAACGAATATTGGCCTGAATCAACTCCGAGATTTGCCGCAGCAATTCGTCACCCGCGGTGTGCCCGAAGGTATCGTTGACCACCTTGAACTGATCCAGGTCAAGGTATAACAACGCGTGCTCCAGGTCGGGATTCGATCTGGTGCGGTCCAGCGCTTCGACCAGTTTGTTTTCGAACTCGCGTCGGTTAATCAGGCCGGTCAGCGAATCATGCGACGCCTGGTAGGACAGCTGGCGAAACAATCGCGATTCTTTACTGACATCGTGAAACACCATTACCGTACCGATAACGTTGCCGATGCGATCTCGAATCGGTGCTGCCGAATCCTGGATCGGCACTTCGGCGCCGTCTTTGTTTATCAACACGGAATTCTCGGCGAGGGTAATCTCGCGACCTTCTTTCAGGCAGCGCGTGACCGGATTCTCAATCGATGCGCGCGTGTGCTCATTGACGATGCTCATTATTTCTTCAATCGGTTTGCCGCGAGCACTGCGCGCTTCCCAACCGGTGAGCCCCTGAGCAGTGGGGTTTAAGTAGTCGACGCAGCCATTGGCGTCGGTCGTGATTACACCATCACCAATCGATTGCAGCGTGACCTGGGCACGCTCTTTTTCTTCAAAGATCCGCGTCTCGGCTTTCTTGCGTTCGGTAATATCAGTAATCGTGCCCTCGTGCGCAACGATTTTTCCGTCGTCGTCATAAATCGCGCGAGAGTTTTCTAATACAACGATCTCCGAGCCGTCTTTGCAACGCAGGCGATACTCGAAATTCTTGACGAAACCGTCGGCCTCAAGCCGTGCGAACACGCGTTCGCGGTCGATAGGATTGACGTAGAATATGGTCGTCCGCCCGGCCCGTTTCATGTCGTCAACGCTGTCGTAGCCAAGCATTTCGACCAGCGCGGGATTGACCGTAATGATGTCGCCCTCGCGCGATGCGATGTATACACCGTCCACGACGTTTTCGAACAGGCCGCGATAGCGAGACTCGCTGTTGCGCATTGTCTGTTCGTCGAGATTGCGTTTCATCGCGATACCGGCCAAACGTGCCAGGCGGCCGAGCTTGTCGAGCTCGTCGGTATTGGGCTGGCCGGTCTTGTCACGATAGACGTCCAGCGTGCCGATAATTCTGCTTTTCGCCCCGAATATAGGGAACGACCAGCAGGATGCGAATCCAAACTCCCCGGCCCTGCGAGCCAGGTCTTTCCATCCTTCATCCCGCGACAGATCCTCGGTGAAATTTTCGCGCGTTAAGAATACGGCGGCACCACAGGTAAGGCTGATTTCCTCAACGCGGACGAAGTCCAGTAACAGCTTGAATTCCTCTTCGAGGCCCGGCGCCTGGTCCACACTCAGGCGTTGGTTCTTGATATCGAGATACATGATCGCGGCGCGCATGCCGCTGCTGATCTTCTCCGCACTTTTGCAAATCGAACGAATGGTCCGTTCGTATGCTCTGCCAGTTGCGATCATCTCCAGGATTTTGTTCTCGGCGGACGCGAATTTATCATCGCGTTTACGATCCGAAATATCGGAGATGCTGACACGAATCAGTTTTCTCTCGCGATCCGGAAGCCGGATAAATCGAACCTCGGTCGGAAACTCCTTGCCTGTTGAATCTTTGTGCAACCACTCGAAACTCGGGTTCTCGCCATTCATGGTTCGCTCAACATAGCCACGAGGAACACCAAAGGATGGCAGGCCGTCAGGCTGCATACGCGGACTGACAGCTTGCGGACCCACGCTAAGAAGCCTGGGCCGCGACAAGTTGAACATTCGGCAGGCGTTTTCGTTTGCATCGACAAAGCGATTGCTTTCGACATCGAGTACGACGATCGCTTCCGGCGCGTTTTCTACCAGTGAACGATAACGTTCCTCGTTTTCACGCAGTGCCCGCTCCGCTTCCTTGCGACCGGTAACGTCTCGCAGGCTGATTACATAAAGGGTACTGCCAGCATTGTCCAGTTGACTGGAACTGATCTCGGCAATAAAGGTTTCACCATTCGCACGCACGGCATTGATCTCGCCACCGACGAATTGAACGCTGGTATCGTCGACATCCGAGGTAAACGGACTTAAGAATTCGCTGAGTGGCTTGTCGTTTGCGGCTGGAATGAACTGTCCAAGCGTTGAACCGATCAGTTTTCGTTTCTCGACGCCAAAATAACGCGAACATACTTTGTTGCAATTGCGTATGACGCCGGATTCGCTAACCGAAAACAGCGCATCGGTAACACTGTCGAAAATAGCTTGAATGGGCGTTGCGGTAACCATGGATTGCGACAGCGTTTCGCTAAGCGTTGCTTCCATATTGTCGTAGTGCGCATCGATCAGCTTGAGCAACGCACTAAAGTCCAACTTTTTATCGTCGGACTTTTCAGTCGCTTTCTCGATCTGGTCTTTTAGTTCCTCGTGCATCTACACCCTGCCACCTGAGCTAAATCGGTACGCAACCTGCTAGTCTGTTGGTCAGCCTAGGTTTTTTAGCCCAGCTGGTCTGTGAAACAGCTCTCGTATCAGGAAAAACTGGGAATATATTCCCGGAGTCGAGAATATCAGGACCAAAAACCACCATATACGAGTAATTAAGAGCATATATAATATTATTGTTGGAGCGGGTCTGTACCCGCGATGAAGGCCTGAACTCTTATCGCGGCTGTAGAGCCGGCACTTTTACGAAGATTAGTTGCTTTGGCTCGCCGGCATCGAAATCACCGTCTCGCCCTCCGGCGTCTCCACTAACTCACCGTTGATCTTCAACTCCGGCGGCGCACTGCCAACCTGGATCGGAATAGACGTGGTCTTAAGCATCGTGCCACCAGCCGTTTCTATCTCGGCCGAAACATTCAAATACAAACGACCTTCTCGCTGCGGAATTACCGTAATCTGCTGCGCACGCGGCTCATCGCCAGGCGCCATCATAAACTCCGCGCTAATCGCCTGCGACTCCGGAAACAGCATGCTGCTGGCGTCATTAACCCGATAAAACAATTTGATCGGTGCGTCAGTGACTGACGACGATACGAATACATTGATCGAAACCGGTTGACCGACAATGGGCGTGCCGAGCACTTCGTAACGGAAAAAAATCGGCGCCGATGGCTTGCCTGGTGAGGTCAATACGGCTGACTTGTCTCTGACAGCTGTATCCTGCTGCGTTACTACCGAGTCGCTGGAGTCGCTGCACGCCACCAAAAACGCCAGTGCGCTGACTGCGATCAATGTGTATTTAGTTTGCATCATATGCCTTCTGCCAGTTATTGCGCTGGTTGAACGGTAAAATCGAAACAGGTGCGTGGTGGATACGTTAGCGCGGTGTCCGGGTCTTCAAATCGCCAGTCGTGAAAATCAATCACGTACTCACCAATCGAAAGCGGGTTTGCCGTTGTGAAGTTTTCAGTATTTGCATCACCGCTACACCCTTCACCGGTTCCGAAACAATTGTTCTTTAATGCATTTGGATCCGGATACTGTGTCAGGTCAAAAACCAACATGTCGGGATCAGATTGATCTATTGGATCATTTACATCATCCGGCGGTAGCAATGCGAGGGTCGCCGCATCAGCTTGGACATTGAAAGTGTAGCGTTGTGCAGTAGTGACATTCATCCTTAGAAATCGATGAACATTTAGTTTGTTCCCCGCCGCGTCGGGACCCAAATTATCGAACTCGCTATTGCTGCAGACTTTTACGAACGTTCCATCAGGCACAATCGTTGTGTATACCGGATCAGAATCCCTAAACGCTCCCGGATGATTGGTTTCCGTACTGCCCCAACGATCGATGCCGGCGGCGGTAATGTTCTCGCTTGCCAGCAAGTCGTCAATGAATGGGTTCTGACCCGTGCCCGCGTTCTTTATCGCCTCAGCGAATGTAAATATCGTGGTGAATGCACTCGTTGTACGTTGCGGACCGGTAAGTACGTCGTAAATTGGCCCGAATCCGATGCTGGACGCGTCCACGCCATCCACGTCGTCGTCCCACAGGTCATACAGGATCTTCATCACCGACGATTCGTTGTACCAACCTGCAAATGACCCAGTTGCTTCGGACTCGATACGAATATCAAAACCCCGCAAAGTGCCACCAAACCAGAAGACATCGCAGTACACCGGATCGTTTAGCGCCATGCCGGAAAGCGCCGTTGCCAAACCTTCGCCGAACGCAACTCGGGGGTCCAACCGGTTATTGAAACCATGCTGGCCGCCAATGTTGTCCGAACGAGAAAAGGTGTTTTCGAAATAATGGCCCCACTCGTGCGCGATAACATGGTCATCAAACTCTTCTATGTCATCCCCATCCTTACCCAGCAAGAATAGTGAGTGGATACCGCCAGTTGAAGCGAAACCACCCGTAGCGAAAGAGGTGCCAATCTCGCCGCTCGCAATAAATTCATCGAAACTTCCGGTTGACACAACAGTCCTGTTGTTAACGCTCCAGAACGCATTCAGCGGCTCAAAGTTCGCCTGGGCATCTACGGAAAGAATCAGCTGCATGGCTGAGTAAATCGTATCCAATACTGAGAATGGCGCTGCAGAGCGGGTATCAGAGAAGCTACTGCCGGTCCAGCCATGTGTCGCCAGCAAGTTGCGAACTTCATCAGCACCGCTGGGGCTGTTGGCCGGACCATCCAGAACGTAAATAGGTCGCTGCTCAAGCGGAGCCGGCGGCTGATCCAGGTCCACATTGTCACGCACCTCCACATCCCAAGACGGATTGCCTGTTCTCTTCAGTTCGGCACGTACGCGAATTAGTACTGAGGTCTGTGAGTCAGCCAGAAACGAGTAAGCGCCATTGTCATCTGAGACAGTAGTGTCCAGAACAGCACCGCCGTTTTCGGCGACCAACTGTACTGTTGCACCACGGATCGGCCGATTGGTAATGGAGGAAAAATTCAGTCCGTCACAGTTTGGATTCGGGCTTGGCAGTTCGTACTCCAGGATGCCGGAAATCGTTACTTGAGACGGCGGCTCACTGACAGTCACGTCAATATCATCAAAAATCGAGCGACCGCCAGAATCGGTTACCGTAAACCTGAAAGTCAAAACTTCAGGTACTCCCGCAATAACATCCGGCGACGTGAAGCTAGCTTGTGACAAGTTTGCATCAGCTATAACCACAGTCGGGCCGCTTATCTGGCTCCACGCAAAACTTAGGGGCATATCGGACCCACCGCTGCTACCGCTCAGCTGCACTTGTAACAGCTCAAGGACAGCTTGATCGCCTCCAGCATCTGCACTTGGGGCTACATCATTCACGGTGACGTCAATGTCGTCTGTCGCCGTGCGCCCCGTCGAGTCAGTGACTGTTAGACGAAAAGTCAGAATATCCGAACCGGAAGCAATGTCAGGTGCTGTAAAATTCGCATTGGCTGTGCCGCTATTGTTGATTGTGGCTGCAGTGCCGCTGACTTGGCTCCAAGCGAAACTCAACGGTGTATCACTTCCGCCGCCACTGCCGCCAAGCTGCACAGTCGTTTTCTCAGTAACATTTTGATTCGTGCCGGCATTGGCGCTCGGCGGCGTGTCGTTGTTACCGCCGCCTCCGCTGGAGCCACCGCCACAAGCGGCGAGCGACAGCAAAACTGCACTTAATAGAACAGACTGAATTGCTTGCGACGTCCTTATCTTCAAAACCTCAAACTCCCTTCTGCACAAGTTATTGACCGCCAGCGGTACTGCCAATTGTACCGACAGGCGGTGCATCCGAACAGAGATTCAAGTGTGCGATTTCGGCGACAGTGCATGAGCGCCAGTAGGCGTGAATTTTTGCGGCTACTCAATATCATTTTTAATGCGACACATGTCCTTTACGGTCAACAAGTATTGATAGAATCTGAGCGGCATACCAATCATTGGTTCACAAAAGCTCAAAAATCCCTAAATACTTATGAAAAACAACAAGATACTAGTCACCGGCGGCGCCGGATACATCGGCAGTCATGTCGTGCGGCAGCTTGGCGTCGCGGGCGAGTCGGTGGTCACGCTGGATAATCTGTCGACCGGATTTGCAGCGGCTGTGACAGCCGGCGAATTGATCGTCGGCGACACCGGCGATGCAGACCTGCTGGAGAAGATTTTCACCGATCACAGCATCGACACGGTGATGCATTTTGCGGCGCACACCATTGTGCCGGAATCGGTGTCAGACCCACTGAAGTACTACCGCAATAATACCGCCAACAGCCGGACGTTGCTCGAAGCGGCGAATAACCACGACGTCAAACACGTCGTGTTTTCTTCAACCGCGGCGGTTTATGGCGTCCTTGCCGACGGCAAGGCCTCTGAAGAGACTGCAACCAGCCCGATCAACCCTTACGGCACCTCCAAGTTAATGACGGAGTGGATGCTGCGCGATCTCGCGTTTGCCGGCGGGCCAAGTTACGTCGCCCTGCGCTATTTCAATGTTGCGGGCTGCGAACCCTCTGGCAAGATAGGCCAGTCAACGCCCAATGCGACGCTGCTGGTCAAAGTGGCCTGCGAGGCCGCGGTGGGCAAGCGAGATCATATATCCGTCTTCGGCACCGACTTTCCGACGCCGGACGGCACCGGGCTGCGCGATTATATTCATGTCGAAGACCTGGCAAGCGCACACCTCGACGCGTTGAAGTATTTGCGTGAAGGCGGCGAATCGACCACCTTGAATTGCGGCTACGGCCATGGCTACAGCGTTCGTGAAGTATTGCAGGCGGTTGAGCGGGCCAACGGCGCGCCGCTCAATATCGTCGAAGAACCCAGGCGTGCGGGCGACCCGCCGGAACTGGTGGCCATAGCCGACAAGGTCCGCAGTGTGCTGGGCTGGGTTCCAAAGTACGACGATCTCGATGTCATCGTCGAAACCAGCCTCAACTGGGAACGCAAGATCGCTGCCCGCGACCCGGACGCCTACTGGCCGTCCTGATCGACCTGAATGCGAAGTGTTAGAATTCCAGCATGAGATTCCCCCGCCCACAATCGCTTAACAGCCTGATCCTGGTTGGGTTCGGGCTGGTGGCATTGCCGCTGGTGATCGCGGTTGTCTGGGCATTGTTCAGTCTTGATCGATTGGCCGAGCAAAGTGAAAAGCTGGTTATTTCCGGCGTATCCGCTGCGCAAAACAATCAATTGCTGGCAGAGCAGGCCGGCAATCTCGAGCGTGTCTCGCGCCAGTACCTTATCTTGAGAAATCCGGACAGCCTGTCGCT
>Ga0114949_10003189_pt1 | contig 10390 bp, 9 predicted proteins | sample N074metaG_FD_83505 | JGI IMG/M metagenome (GOLD analysis project Ga0114949, IMG submission 83505) | Deep subsurface microbial communities from Kermadec Trench to uncover new lineages of life (NeLLi) - N074 metaG | ecosystem: Environmental > Aquatic > Marine > Ocean trench > Sediment | place... | reverse complement strand
CGCTTGTCTATAATCGCTAGATCACATTCTAGGCGCTTCGCCATTTCCCTGGCTCGCACCACACCACCTACATCGGGCGAAACCACTACTAAATTCTGGTAATCACACTTCCATACATCACCTAGCAGAATCGGCATACCGTAGATATTGTCCACTGAAATATCAAAGAACCCTTGAATCTGATCTGAGTGTAAATCCATAGTCAACAGTCTATCGATTCCAACAGTAGTTAGCATATCCGCCACTACTTTTGCAGTAATTGGCACCCGTACTGAACGTGGCCTTCTATCCTGACGTGCATAGCCAAAATAAGGAATTGCTGCAGTAATACGCCCAGCAGAAGCACGCTTTAATGCATCCACCATTACCAAAACTTCCATTAAATTATCGTTCGAAGGCATGCAAGTAGACTGCAACACAAACACGTCCTTGCCGCGCACGTTCTCAAGGATCTCCACCATTATCTCACTGTCGCTAAAACGGCCGACCGTTGCACGTCCCAGGCGGATGTTAAGATGACGCACCACATCCTGAGCCAGCTTAGGATTGGCGGTGCCGGTAAAAACCATTAGGCTATCGTAAGACATAGATATAGACTAGATACTGGGGAACAAAAGTAACTCCTTATAACATCATATCGAAAAGTAGCCGGGACATTAATCCCCACATTATATATGGCTAGGGAGGTAGGGATCGAACCTACGAATGCTGGGATCAGAACCCAGTGCCTTACCACTTGGCGACTCCCCAGAATTATGAATTACTGTCTCGCAAAATCTTCATGGAATGCTGATCCAATCCCTGCACCACAAAACCACTCAATTAGTCCCTAGTATATATGGCTGGGGAGGTAGGGATCGAACCTACGAATGCTGGGATCAAAACCCAGTGCCTTGCCACTTGGCGACTCCCCATAATTACAAATTACTGTCTCGAAAAATCTTGCATGGGATGCCGATCCAATCCCTGCACCACAAAACCACTCATATCGATAGGAACTTTTGCAAGTGCCATTCGTGCTGCCGACTCCGTAGCAAATTCGGCGAACACACAAGAACCAGAACCGGTCATAGCCACCATCGTAGCGCTATCGAGCTGTTTGAGCCATTCCAGGTGATGCGCTACCTCGGGATATGCTAAGCATACCACCGACTCTAAATCATTCTGTCCGTGCCCGACAGAAAAGGGCGGTATTTTGACCGGAGTTGTGTTTCGTGTCAATTCTTTACTGGCAAAAATCTCTGCTGTGGACACTCGCACAGGTGGCGCCAGAATCAGATACCAGGCCGGTAGCAACGCGATAGGTACGAGCTTTTCACCTATCCCTTCGGCAAAGGCATTCTCACCAAATATGAACACAGGCACATCTGCCCCCAGACTAAGGCCCAACTTCATTAGGCTTTCCCTGCTCCAATCCAAATCCCACAGGCGATTGAGCGCCAAAAGCGTAGTTGCCGCATCCGAACTACCTCCACCAAGCCCACCGCCCAATGGAATACGTTTTTCCAGGAATATTTCTACACCAAGAGGAATTCCACTTTCCTGCTGCAACAACTTCGCGGCACCGGTGCACAAATCTTTCTCAACTGGTACTCCGGAAGTAGGGGTATGTAATTTGATCTCGCCATCTTCCCGAACGATGAAGCTTAACTGATCAGAAAAATCAAGCAAACGAAAAACTGTTTGCAACAGATGGTAGCCGTCCTTTCTACGACCTATTACATGCAGGAACAAATTAAGTTTAGCAGGAGCAGAGCAAGTGAGTTTGGCCATTGAATTAACGTTCACTTCATTTAGCAGTTAGCTATTCAGTCTCCCAGTTATCTATTACTAATTTAATTTTAATATCACTGCGTTTAAGCACTAACGCTCTAGGGCGTGGAGCTTGTATTAATTGCGATGGAAAATAACTTGAATATACAATCTCCCAGCCATCCTGCCGTATGGCTATAATACGCCCATCTATATCCAGATCTATCTCCGACTTCGTTGTAGGTGAGTTCACGCCGCGTACCCAGTATTGCAAGCCCAAGAGGGGTAAACGCCAACCTAACACTTGTTCAGTTAGATTTTCTACATCAGTAGCACGGTAAATCTTCTGTTCCGAGGTTGTAAGTAAAACAACATCTTGATTGCGCTGAATTTGCGCCACAATCTGCCCAAATGGAGAGAGAAAGTGAATTTCATCATCTTCGTTGGTATGACGCCAGCGTACCCCACCGGAAAAACCATGCTCCCTATTTTTTGCTGAGACCCTCCCCATGAGTTCAAAATTGACGGGGGCCACGTCTGCTACTGGCTCAATTACAATAGTGTTCACAACGGTAGCCCTAGGGGCAAATGAGACACAACCAACAAGCAAAGAAAACATACAAAGGATCAACTGATAGAGCAGAAAAAAGAATCTTATTCCACCAAATTCTGGCATCCACACCTTATACAAAAGATGCCTCCCACCAGAATGGTTTATCATTTTCCAGATGCCACACTAAGGCATGAATTTCTTCATGGTATTGAGCAACACTTCGTTGCCTGGATGGCTTTTGATGGTAGAACGCCAAACCTCTTTCGCCTCTTCCTTCGTTCCCTGCATCCACAGAACCTCGCCCAAATGAGCTGCGATTTCCGGATCGGGCTTAATCACGAATGCTTGCTTCAGATAACCAACTCCTTTATTAAGATTACCCATGCGGTAATGCACCCAGCCCAAACTGTCTATGATGTATGGGTCCTCAGGAGAAAGTTTAATTGCTTTTTCGATCAACTCCAGCGCTTCCGGCAAACGGTTGCTACGTTCTGCAAAGCTATAGCCGAGCGCATTGTGGGCGTGAGCATGGTCTGGCTTTAACTGAATTAGTTTACGTAAATCTTTTTCCAAAATATCATGTTTGCCGATTTTTTCAGCGGCCATAGCACGATCGTAGAGTAATTCAGGATAATCAGGTAATTTTTCTAGTCCACTACTAAGTAAATAAAACACCTTCTGATGCGAGCCTGCTTCACGCAGAAATTCTGCCTCGGTGACTATCAGATAAGCACGCTGCTGATCATTCTTGACTGGTAGTTGCTGTAAGTGCTTGCGGGCCTCACTCAACTTTCCTTGCTTGGAAAGCAAGAAAGCGTATCTAATTTGCGCCGGAAGAAATTGATTACCTCTGTCCACTGAATAATACCACTCCATAGCGGTATCGATACGCTGAGTTTTCTCATAAATTCTAGCAAGATAAAAACGTATCGTATTTAAATCTTTATAACCAAACTCTATCGCTTCTTTGAAATTTTCCTCAGCAGCGTCGAGGTCATTCATCTCCATAGACAGTAACCCCACTGCCAGAGAAACATTGGCATTTTCTGGATTCTCAGTTAGAAGTTGTTGAAACTGGCTGCGGGCTTTGGTGTAATTTTTCTCTATTACCAGCATCCGGGCAAAAGTGATACGTGTTTTGTTGGCCTTGGGATAAGTCTTGAGATAGCCCTCATAAAATTCTATGGCGCTAGTGCTGGAGATACGACGCAGTACTCGCCCGTAAAAAATTGCAGCCATCTCCCAATCCGGACGCAAAGTCAATACGAGCTTCATCTGTTGCTGCGCAATATTAAACTGATTTGCGAACAATGCCGCCCGGGACACGGCGAAATGAGCTTCTGGCAACTTAGGATAAGGTTTAGCAAACTGTTGCACCAATTCAAGTGTTTCAGTCTTATCGATATTACGTGCCAAGAGATTGTTCAACTGCATGAAAAACTTACTAACATTGCCTTCCATAGCTAGCAATTTGTCCAAGTGAGGCCGAGCTTCGTTCAGTCTACCAGCATCCACCAACACCGACGCTATAGTTTGATGTGCGATTACCGAATTTGGGTCAAGTTCCACCCAAATCCTTGCTGCAGTCAGTGCCTGCACGGGTTTATGTGAGAGAAGTGCCACCTCGGTAGCACGCTGAGCAACACGTGGGTCGTGGGTGGTCTTTGCCAGCCTGAGATAACTCTCCGTAGCGATCTCTGTATCGCCGCGCTGCAAAGCTGTCTCCCCCAACAAGAAATCAAACAACATGGAAGCGGTCAAATCCTGTTTGGGTAATTCTAGCTGTCCGGTTTCGCTTTGCTCCTCCAGCTTATCTACCTCGACCACAGCTTTGCCTGGGATCTGTGCACATGCAACAAGACAAAGGGGCAACAACACGCCAAAAAGTTTAAGATTCATGAATAAATACAGACAAGATTCTAATTTAAAGTTGTAAAGTACAAAGGTAGGCTTCAATTTAGCCCATATATTAGGTATATTTTGCACTCATCACAAGTAGACTACCGATAAGCGTAAAGGTTTCAATACGATTTTTCACTTTTAATGAGCATTACTTCAAGTTTAAAGTCCCAAGTTAACCCACTGATAATTAAAAAATGAATTAAGATAGATCTATGCCACATAACGGTTGTTTGCAAATTAGTGCTCACAGAATTTTATGTCCTTATGACTGAAAAAAATTCTATGCTTACCATCTCTGCCCATAGCCTAAGGCGAGACTTCGGTACCTATACTGCTGTCCGGGAAATCAATCTGGAGTTGAAACGTGGCGAAGTACTTGGATTCCTTGGCCCTAATGGTGCTGGCAAAACTACCACCATGCGTATGCTTACTGGAAATCTTGCTCCCAGCAGTGGTAGTGTGGAGATTTGTGGTATAGATTTATTAGACAAGCCACGTAACGCCAAGATACACATCGGATATCTACCCGAAACACCACCTCTTTACCAAGAATTAACAGTAAACGAATACTTACGACTCGCCGCAAAGTTACATCGGGTCAGCAGCATTAAAATATATTCTGCACTGGATGAGGTCAAGCTACACTGCGGGCTGAAAGATACTGGTAAACATTTAATCGGCTCTCTGTCGAAGGGGTATAAACAACGAGTCGGGATTGCTCAAGCGATTATTCATGATCCCGATGTGATCATCCTTGACGAACCAACAATAGGGCTAGACCCTAATCAGATGCGAGAAATTCTTTCCCTCATCCGTGAACTTGGCACAAAGCACAGTGTGATTCTCTCCACTCACATCCTACCAGAGGTTGAAAGTGTGTGTGATCGGGTGCAGATCATTCACCAAGGGAAGACGGTGTTTAATGACACGCTATTTGGACTAAAACAAAAAGGAATCAGCCTAGAAGAAATGTTCGCGCAACTTACCCTGAACAACGAAACCTTAGTAAACCTTTAATGCTATGATTTTAATTATAGCTCATAAAGAATTAAGAACTCTATTTGCTTCACCGCTTGCCTGGACGCTGCTCGCTCTGATGCAGTTGGTTTTGGCATGGATCTTTCTTGGTCGCCTCGACACCTTTCTTGAAATGCAATCACAACTAGTACAAATCTCCAATCCGCCAGGGGTGACAGAAATTATAGTTGCACCATTATTCGCCACAACTGCAGTAGTGTTGCTGATCGCTACCCCACTTCTGACCATGCGACTCATTGCCGAGGAACGCCGTAATCACACCATGATTTTTCTCATTTCTGCACCGATTTCTATGACTGATATCGTTTTGGGTAAATTTCTAGGTCTGATGATTTTCTTCTCTGTAGAAATCTCCCTGGTTGTAGCGCTATCGATCTCGCTGTTGTCAGGCAGTATGTTAGATTTCGGCTTATTGTTGAGTAACATCGCTGGTCTGTTTCTGATAGCCGCTTGTTTCGCCTCACTGGGGTTATATATGTCCTGCCTCACCGCACAGCCGTCGATTGCTGCTGCAGGTGCGCTGGGCGCACTGCTGGTACTATGGGCAGTAGACATTACTACGAATAACATAGACAGCATAGCGCAAGACTTTTCTCTTCTTAAGCATTATGAAAATTTTAATCGCGGCATAATTGACACTTTTGATATTGCATATTTTGTGTTGTTTACACTTACCTTTTTAGTACTGTCTATCCGCAGGTTAGATGGAGAGCGCATACGTGGTTGAATATTGGATAAGCGTATACGAGTGATTACGATAAACAAAAAGTTACGTCTTCGCCTATTAATACAAAATGGTCTGTTTGTTTTACTACTATTACTATTGGTAGGTTTGCTGGGTTATCTAGGACGAGAAAACAGCATTCAGTGGGATATCAGCCAGAACGGACGTAATACTCTGAACCAAGCGAGCGTAGAGGTACTGCAAAATATGGATGGTCCAGTTACCGTAACTGTCTATGCCACGGCTCAGGATGCACGGTTAGGAGATATTCGCAAGATCATAAGTGACTTCCTTGCACTTTATCAACGCATTAAGCCTGATTTTACACTCACATTTATTGATCCCACAGAGCACCCGAAAATCACTCAGGAGGCAGGAATCAAGGTTAACGGTGAAATGATAGTAACTTTCAATGGTCGAAGCAAACATTTAACTATAGTCAATGAACAGGTATTTACTAATTTACTGATACGCCTAGTTCGTTCTGGTGAAAAACTGGTAATGGACCTTAGTGGCCATGGCGAACGCAGACTCGATGGTCGTGCTAATCATGACCTGGGAGAATTTGGAAAACAGTTGTCTATGATAGGTTTTAAAACTTCCGCGCTTAATCTAGCTATTGCTCAAGACGTACCAGTCAACACAAGTGTGCTCATTATTGCCTCACCACAGGTGGACTTACTAAAAGGTGAAGTGGACAAAATACTTGCGTACGTTGCTCGCGGTGGCAACCTATTGTGGCTAATCGACCAAGAGTCTTTACGTGGCCTGCAACCGTTGGCGGATAAATTAGGTTTAACGCTCACACCGGGCATAGTTGTTGATCCTCAAGCACAACAATTAAAAGCGCCTATTACCTTCGCTTTGGGCGCAAATTATGGACAACATCCAGTCACACGTAATTTCAACAGCATCACAGTTTTTCCCTTTGCACGCCAGATAAGTTTAAACGAAAGTAAGGAATGGAACAGTGTTTCGTTGGTAGAGGTTGCGCAAAACGGATGGGTAGAAACAGGTAAGCTGGGGAGCAATGTTACTTTTGATAAAACGCATGAAGTAGCCGGCCCGGTAAGCATCGCTGCCGCACTCAGCCGCACTTTGCAAGACCGCGAACAGCACGTCGCGATAATCGGTAGCGGGCATTTTCTAGCTAATAGTTATATAGGTAACGGCAGCAATCTAGGTTTCGGCATCAATCTCATCAACTGGCTCGTAGACGATGAAAACCTCATTACAATCCAACCCCGTGCCACGCTTGACAGTAATCTGACCATGAGCAAGTCCGCTTTGGCCATAATTGCTACTGGCTTCCTTATCGTTCTTCCACTCTTTTTTGTGGTATGTGGGGTAGCTGTATGGTGGAGACGAAAAAGAAAATGAATCTAAATAACACTATCCTCTATAAATTCAGCGTGCTGAATTAAATAAACCAGCATCTAATTTTTAACAGAATAGAAGTTTTAGGGAATCGCATATAATTAACATATAAACACAAAATGTTGGTTTGACAATACCATATCATGATGAATTCTGATTTATAGGGGTAAAGATGCCTGAATTACCAGAAGTTGAAGTGGTTTGTCGAGGCATTGAACCCCATCTAGTGAGACAACGCATCACTAGCGTAATGATACGAAATCCATGTTTACGCTGGCCGATCCCTAACAATCTAAAAAAGATATTAGCTGGGCTGGAAATCCACAAGGTAACACGACGTGGAAAATATCTCCTGCTCGATTGTGGTAAAGGTACGCTGATTCTGCACTTAGGAATGTCAGGCAGCCTGCTAATACTAGCTCCCAGGACACCGCCACAGAAACACGATCATTTCGACCTAATTTTGGATAATGGTATGATTTTACGCTTAAGAGACCCACGACGCTTTGGTGCAGTTTTGTGGACAACCAGTGATGTCATGCGCCACCCACTGCTGGCCCATCTTGGCCCTGAGCCACTTACTGCAACATTTAGCGGGAATTTTCTGTACAAAAAGACTCGTGGCCGTAGCACTAGCATTAAGGAAACTCTAATGAACAGCCGTATTGTCGTCGGTGTCGGCAACATTTACGCTAGTGAATCTCTGTTCCACGCCGGCATCAATCCCAGAATCGCTGCAGGCAGAATTGGCATAAATCGCTATGATAAGCTGGTTCGTGCTGTAAAGAAAACGCTCAGACTTGCCATCAACGCAGGTGGTAGCAGTCTACGCAATTTCGTCAATAGCGATAGTAGCCCTGGCTATTTCCAACAACAGCATTGGGTGTATAAACGCACAGGAGAGCCCTGCCGAAAATGTGGAGCTGCTATCAGGCAAATCAAGCAAGGACAACGCTCAAGTTTTTATTGCCCAGGCTGTCAGAAATAAACAAAATTGCTAAAATGGCGCCAGATTCGGGAGAAACTTTTGTCTGCAAGTGTCACGAAAGAGTTGTGTCCAGATTTCTATATTTTTTACACAGACGTACTCATTTAGGCACAGGTACCTACGAAGATAATAGCTAATACGCTCCTGTGTAGTTAGAGATATAATCTGTATACATACGTCCCATTTTGACTGTTGTGAGAATACCCCATTTAAGTTGAAGACCACCATGCTGCACCCCTTCCGGTTTTATAGAGTATCAATTAACCACTGCAGCAGATCATTTTCCGCAAACCAAACTACCATCGAGAGTCCAAAGATTCTGAAAACGCCTTACAGATACTCCCGACGATCAAATCCATGAAATATCCTAGCTTGGTATATCATTTGGGTTTACAAACTTCCACAATCAAAGGGTTTATATGAATATAACCTTCATCGGCGGAGGTAACATGGCTACCGCTTTGATCGGTGGACTGTTACAACAAGGCTACTCAGCTACGCAAATACGTGTGGTAGAAATAAATACTGAAGTCCGTGAAAAAATAAACCGCAAGTTTAGGGTAACAGTGGCGGCAGAACTTTCCGATGGAATGGTTGGTAGCAACGTTATCTTGCTTGCTGTAAAACCACAACAGCTTTCATCCGTGGCACAGGAACTTGCACCGCTCCTCAAAACGAATTTGGTTATTTCTATTGTTGCCGGTATCCGAACTACGGAAATTTGCCGCTGGTTAGGCGACTATACACGTGTGATACGAGCCATGCCCAACACACCTGCGCTGATCCACGCGGCGGTCACTGGACTTTTTGCTCTGCCCGAAGTAAATACAAAGGAAAAACAAAATGCAGAGACCATACTAACAGCGGTGGGCTCTGTGCTATGGTTTGAACGCGAAGAGTTGTTGGACGCAGTCACCGCCGTGTCCGGTAGCGGTCCCGCTTATGTCTTCTATTTCATCGAAGCGATGCAGCAAGCCGGGCGGGAACTAGGTTTCAATGAAACCCAGGCTCGCCGGTTGAGCCTGGAAACTTTTCTTGGTGCGGCAAAACTAGCGAGCCAGAGCAACGAAGATGTCACCACGCTACGTGCCAAGGTGACTTCAAAGAATGGCACTACCGAGCACGCGATACAGACTATGGAAAATGATGAAATTAATAAGAAAATCATACGTGCTATTCATGCGTCAAATAAACGCTCTCGCGAACTTGGCGACGAATTCACCAACAAGTAATCTTCAGATACAGATTCTTGCGTACTAGGAAAATATGTGCTTAATCAAATTATTATCTTTATACTCAACACATTGCTAGGGTTATTCTCTCTTGCACTGCTACTGCGCTTTTATATGCAACTAATGCACACACCTTACCGTAATCCGCTATCACAATTTCTCGTCGCCCTCACCGATTTTGTCGTCCGCCCTACGCGCCGAGTGATCCCCGGCCTGCGGGGTATGGATCTTTCCACGCTTCTGTTAGCGTGGCTTACTCAATTTATTCTACTGACAGGAATACACAAACTTCAGGGTTATAATTACAGTTCTACCATAGGCACAGCGACTATGGGACTTATGCTGCTAGCATTTGTAGAAATCATCAAGATGACTTTCCACATTGTTATGATAGCAGTAATCGCGCAGGCCTTACTCTCTTGGTTCAGCCCGCATAGTCCCATAGCTTCCTTGCTTGATAACTTCACCAGACCATTCCTCAGAATTTTCCGTGAACGTATCCCACCTATTGGTAACATCGATCTATCACCACTGTTTATACTAGTGATCATTCAGTTATTGCTGATGCTTATGACGGGATTGCAGCAGGAAATCTACCAGCTGTTCTGACTTATTGTAGTTCGCCAGCAATATCGATTACTAAGAAATATGAGCACTGCCATGCAGCGTTTCTTGTCGTCACATAGGAATAACTCTAGCTGCCCACTTTGCCTGATACTATCAGCTAAAAATCATCTTAACGATGTTTGATGTAACGAAGAACGCGTGTGCCACTTTCACGATCAAGGACCGTGCTTTCACAGCACCATCGCTATCCCAAAAAT
>Ga0114949_10003188_pt1 | contig 10391 bp, 11 predicted proteins | sample N074metaG_FD_83505 | JGI IMG/M metagenome (GOLD analysis project Ga0114949, IMG submission 83505) | Deep subsurface microbial communities from Kermadec Trench to uncover new lineages of life (NeLLi) - N074 metaG | ecosystem: Environmental > Aquatic > Marine > Ocean trench > Sediment | place... | reverse complement strand
GGCGAATTCTAAAAGCAGGTTTTGATGCAAATACCAGCTGGGGTTCCGAAACTGCATTGATGATCGCTGCTAGTTTGGGACGGGTTGAAATTGCCCGTTTACTCTTTTTCCACGGCGCCAATCCATACTACGAAACCGACAGACTTTCGACCATCGAATACAGTGCAAGCCAACGAGTTGCTGAAGTTATTGCAACATATCGTGACGGCAGGGCCAGTAAGTTTCCCCCGATCGAGCTGACCGGCCCGAAAATCAAGGACTACCTACCCCCGCCAATTCCACTACTCCACGACAGAGTCTGGCAGAAGCAGAAGATGGCGCCTAAAGAAAAACCAGTCGCAGTTGCCCTTGGCATCAGGCAGGTTGTTGTTCTTTGCACGGGTACTGTTCTCATCAGGTTTTTCGCCATTGGCTCGCGGACTTTACAGGTTCAGACACGGCGGTCTGGCGCGGTTACTTGCAATTTCAGACAAGCACGGGCTGGCAAGGTTTTGAAGGCGCAAGAATTTACAAAACATACATGGTCATAAAAGGCAATTGGGTTTGGATTTCCTGGTTCTATCACTTGCTGATGTTGGCATTGGCCAGCGCATTGGGTATTTACGGACGCTATATCATTGTCAACGAGAGACTCTGACGTTTTGCACTGTTTTCGGGTTAAGGTATGCAGTCTCAATATCCAGCGTTGGTCTACACGGGAGCCGTTGATGAAGCAATCTGCCAATAAACTGACAAACATCCACTTCCTCGGCAAAGGCTCTTGCATGGCCCTGCTACCGTCCATCCATGGACCTATGATCGTAGTCATTGCCTGCCTCGCGATACTGATACCCGGAATGTCGACTGCGCAAGTGCCGCCGGCCCCGACTGCAATCGAACCCACCATCGATCAGATTATTAGCAGGCACGGGCTGCGAGAACATGATGTTGCCTCGCGGGACATCGAAGGATGGCAAAAACCCAACCGTATCCTGGTCCGGGTTGACAACCCTGAACGTCTTGAGTGGATGCAGCTGGCAGTCCCGGATGTTGAATTGGTGGCTTACAGCACGATCGAAGCCGCTGCCCGCGAAATTGAGTCGTTTCAGGCCGTTGTCGGCTTGTGCCACCAGGACCTGCTGACTGCCAACATTCACTGGGTGCAGATTTATTCAGCCGGTATCGACCGTTGCGCCGGCATACCAGCCGCGCGGAAAAACCTGAAAATTGTGAGTAATTCCCAGCGCCTGTTTGGACCTGAAATTGCTGACCACGCTATCGCACTGATGTTAGCCCTGGTGCGCAGACTCGATGTATATTCCAGTCGACAAAGCTGGACGCGGCCGCGAGATAAGCATGGCGGAGAAATATGGGAGGTCGAAGGGCGAACCCTGCTGGTGGTGGGACTCGGCGGAATCGGTACCAATATTGCACAATTGGGGCATGGCCTGGGAATGCGCATTATCGCGACGCGCAACAGCCGGCGTGAGGGCCCCGATTTCGTCAGCTATGTAGGCCTTGCTGATGAATTACTTGACCTGGCCAGGCAGGCAGATGTCATCATCAATGCGACGCCGCTGACCGCTTCCACCACCGGTATTTTTAACCGGGAATTCTTCTCTGCTGTGCCAGACCATGCTTATTTGATCAACATAGGACGGGGGCGCAGTGTGGTGACTGATGATTTAATCAAGGCCCTGGAAGAAGGTGAAATAGCAGGCGCTGGACTGGATGTTACGGACCCGGAACCCCTTCCTGACGGCCACCCGCTGTGGTCTACTCCCCGGGTAATTATTACCCCGCATATGGCTGGCAGCTCCGACAAAATCAGGCAAAGGATATACCTGGTCGCACGCGAAAACATCCGCCGCTATTCTGCCGGGGAACCCTTGCTCTCTGTGGCTGACTTGGAAAGAGGTTATTGAGCCAACTAACTTTTTTTTGCATCTTTATCATCAATGCCGTCGAGTGAAGCCGCCTTCCGCCTTTTGGGAGCAGGCAAGCGAGACTCCTTAGTTGTAAGCGGTCGCTTGCGGCCGACCGGGCGATATTTCAATACATGTGCTATTTTTTAATGCTGGATTACAGGCCGGAAAACCGCAAATTGAATTGATCAACGAATGACTGAGATTTCCTTTATTGTCCCAGCCTACAACGAGGAACGGGAACTGGGTGCTACGCTCAAGGCCATCAGTGAGGCTGGAGACGCTCTTGCTCACTCATATGAGATCGTCGTGGCGGATGACGGGTCGACCGATCGAACCGCCCGAATTGCCCTGGAGCACGGTGCCCGGGTTATTACGGCCCAGCACCGTCAGATCGCCGCTACCCGAAACTCCGGTGCTGGCATTGCCGAGGAGAAATCTTCATCTTTGTTGACGCGGACACGATTGTAAGCGGCGATGTAGTCAAGGCAGCGGTTAAGGCAATTCGGGACGGCGCCGCCGGTGGTGGTGCAGCAGTGATTTTGGACGGGTCGCTGCCCATGTACGGCAAGCTGATTGTACCCCTGTTTCTAAAGGGTTACATGCTTACCGGCTGGGCAGCTGGTTGTTTCATGTTTTGTAAGCGACAGGCCTTTGAGGCTGTTGGAGGATTCGACGAAAAGCTCTTCTGCGCAGAGGAAATCACCTTCAGCAGGGCGCTGAAACAACAGGGTCCGTTCATCATGCTAGGGGAAAGCGTACGGTCGTCAGCACGTAAATTGCGCATCTACTCCGGCCGGGAACACCTGCGAATCATCTGGCGGTTTGTGTTGCATGGACGCAAAGTACTGCAAGACCGGGATGCCATGCATATGTGGTATGACGGTCGCCGCGAGCCGCTGGCCGGAACAAAAAGCGTGGATGGTCAACTATAAAATGGAGTATCTGTATGGCATCTAACACTTCGTCTACAGCAAAGACCTGCTGCAGTGGGGCTTACATGTAGCCCGAAATAACGGCCGCGCGGCTCGCAATCTTTAACGTAACGGGTCAAAAGATCGGTACGTTATCGCGGTTCGAGGCCTCCCAGGCGAAGTTGGCGTAAGTTTCCGCGTTGATGATTTTGAGGTTGGAAGGCATCGTCCTGATCTTGTTCCCTTCCTTGTTGTGGGCGTGGTCGCCGATCGGCTGTGGGTGACCGACGAAGTGAGCCAATTCGTGGATGACGACAAAGGCTCGCCTACGGTCATCCTGTAGCTCGTTGGCGAACCTCACGCACAGATAGATGGAGTCTGCACGTAGCTTCTTTCCCTTGGCGAATATGAACTCGCCTTGATGAAAGAACCCTGCTTTCGGTACGTAGGCCTGAACGGCTAGATTCAGGGGGTCTTTTTCGAAGGTGCGCACACCCCACAACCCACCCGGACGCTCGAATACCGTTTTCATCGTGAAGAACGTCTTGCGGATCAAAAAGAGCATTGCTCGCTTGTTGGGAAACGCGTCGAGGTCGAAGTGCTTGTTAACCAGCCTCATCCTCTCGGCCCGGTTGAAAATCTGGAGGGTGAAGGGGGCGCCCGGCTCGGGTTCTTCCTGGTCCAGCACGATGTCTACAAATCGCAGATTCTCCAAGCAATGAAACACCCATCTTTGCGTCAGGCGGATCACGGGCGCCATGTCGGGGAATGAGATTGCACCGGTGTCCTCGTTCAGCTTGGCGATCGTCCTTTTGTTGGGCTCCACCAGCCCGTCGGCTCCACCCCATCCGAAGTGCTTGAGCTGGTACATCTGGATCGCCTTGATGGTCTTGGCACCACACTTACCATCCACAACGAGTAACGGTACTGCGCGACCCTGGTCGGCGGGCACTTCGTTGAGCGCGCGCTGGATCTTGCGTGTGTCATCTTCCCGGTTCGTGCCATGATTTCCTACGGACGCGACGAGGGTAACCTGCTGGCCTCCACCAGTTCCCGAGTCCCGCGGAAGCGTCGCCAGGTTTTCAGTCCGAGTGCAAAAGCTGTCTGACTTTCTGGCAAAGATGGTCATTTCCGGGCTCCTTTCGCGCTCTCACGGAGGTTCGTTCTGATTATGCCTGGATAATTGTACCGCTAAAGACGCTAAAATGTTCGTTGCTGGCGGGCTTTACTGTCAGAGGTAGCTTGCGGCCGAATTGTGGATGGTTTTTCCTACCCCGGTCGGCCGCAAGCGACCTCTGACAAATGTCGTGGGCAGTGGGGAAGTAGGCAATCATCAATGGCCGTGGCGTGATTTGAGGGTCTCCACCACGTCGGCCAACGAAAGATCACGTGCTCGCAATAGCACCAGCAGGTGATACAGCAGATCCGCGGACTCATTCTGGAGTTCTTCTTTATCCCCAGTGGTGGCTGCCAACGCCGTTTCCACGCCCTCTTCACCCACTTTCTGTGCGATACGCTTGACGCCGGCATTGAATAGTTTGGTCGTGTAGCTGCCCTCGGGGCGCTGTACTTCCCGTTGATGGATCAGGCGTTCCAGCCCGGCCAGGAATGACAGTTCCGGAGCCACGCGCTGGCCACCTTCAGGCAAAGTATTGTCGAAACAGGTATCAGTACCACGGTGACAGCTTGGCCCATGCGGGTTCGCAAGCACCAGGATGCAGTCCGCATCGCAGTCGGCATGCAAGGCAATCAGTTCCAGCGTATTGCCCGAAGTTTCACCTTTGGTCCAGAGCGCCTGGCGGCTGCGGCTCCAGAAGGTAACCAGGCCACTCTCAAGACTGATTTGCAGGGCCTCACGATTCATATAGGCCTGCATCAGTACCCGGCCGTCGAAGGCATCCTGCACGATCGCAGGCAACAGCTCATCCAATTTTTGCCATGCGAGTTTTTCGATGTCTTTGCGGTTGTGGATCAACATGGGCGAACCTCGATGCCGGCGGCTGCCAGCGTCTGTTTCAGTTCGGGGATTGGAATCTGGCCAGAGTGAAATACCGTTGCCGCCAGCGCGGCGTCAACATCTGCCTGTTCGAATACCTCGATGAAGTGTTCCGGCGAGCCTGCTCCGCCGGATGCCACCAGCGGTATGGGCAACAGTTTGCGGGCAGCATTGAGTTGGCGGATATCATAACCATCCCGCGTGCCGTCCGCGGACATGCAGTTCAGTACGACTTCTCCGGCGCCACGTGCCACCGCTTCATTTAACCAGTCCAGCGTGTTCCGGCCCGGCGTTCTCATTGCATCCGGTTTACCGGTGTGAGAGCGGACGGTGTAAGTATCACCATCGGCGATCGAGTCCACACCGATGACCACGCATTGGCTGCCAAATGCCTGCACCAATTCATCGATCAGGTCAGGGCGCTCCAGTGCGGGTGTATTGATTGAAATCTTGTCGGCACCCTGTTCCAGTACGCGGCCGGCGGTCACAACACTGCGAATGCCACCTGCAACGCAAAATGGAATGTCGATAGTCTGTGAAACCCTGCGTACCCAGTCGACGTCCACACTGCGGCCTTCCGGACTGGCAGTGATGTCATAGAACACCAGTTCATCTGCTCCTTCGTCGCGATAGCGCCCGGCCAGTTCGATAATATCGCCGATGATGCGGTGATTGCGAAATTGCACGCCCTTAATGACCTGGCCATCCTTGACATCCAGGCAGGGAATAATGCGGCGCGAGACGCGTGAAGGAATAGCGGAATTCATGCCAGAACTTCCATCGCCTCGCTAACGGTAAAACATCCTTCGAGCAGTGCTTTGCCGGTAATTGCGGCATCGACACCGGTTTGTGACAATTGCTCCAGGTCCGTGAGGCCGCTCACTCCGCCCGAAGCCTGCACAGACAGGTCCGGGTATCTGCCGACGATATCGCGGTACAAATCCTGGTTGGGACCGGTCATGGCGCCGTCACGTTCGATGTCGGTGCACAACAGGTGCCTAAGGCCTTTGCCGCCGAAGAAATCCAGCAATTGCCACAGGTTGAGGACCGAGCCCTTCGTCCAGCCGTGTGTGCGCGGCCATGGAACGCCGGAATCGTCAATCATTACATCCAGAGCCGCCACCACCCGGTCCGGGCCAAATTCACTTAGCCAACCAGCAAACTGTCTCGGCTGAGTGACGCAGATGCTACCGACCACGACCCGGGCAGCGCCACGATCCAGTCGCAACTGCAGGTCGAATTCATCCCGTACACCGCCCCCGGTCTGCACCCTCTGCTGGGTTTTATCCAGCAGGCGCAGCAGGGGCTTGATATTCGCGCTCGCCCCATCACGTGAGGCAGCCAGGTCGACAACGTGCAGCCACCGGGCACCTTCGGAGGCGTATTTCCCGGCCAGTTCAACCGGGTCGACATGGTAGTTTTTACGCTGGTTGAAATCACCGTGCTTCAGCCGGACGCAACCACCATCGAGCAGGTCGATCGCAGGAATGATTTGCATGCTCATTTCGAACCAGCCTCAAGGAACCCACGCAGCAACCCAGCCCCGGCTTTCGCTGAGCGTTCGGGATGGAATTGTGCGCCGTAAAAATTGCCCTTGCGTACGATGGAGCTGAATGTCTGGCCGTGTTTTGTGGTGGACAGCGTCCAGTCACCCACTGGTGCTGCATAGGAATGTACAAAATAGAACCAATGGCCATTCAGCTTGGAGGTAAGGGGGTCGGAACGTTTGTTGTTAATGGCATTCCAGCCCATGTGCGGTATCCGCAAACCTTGTTCCCCGGTTAAACGTTCCAGTCTTGCAGGTATCAAGCCCAGCAGTTCTGCATCATCTTCTGCCGAGGATTCGAATAACAGCTGCATTCCAAGGCAGATGCCCAGCACTGGCTGTGTCAGCTTCGGGATCACTTCTGTCAGTCCATGCGAGCGCAGCGTATCCATGGCTCTGCCCGCAGCCCCGACACCGGGCAGGATGACGCGATCCGCGGCACGGATTACCCTGGCGTCAGCGGTGAATTTCGGCTCGGTACCCAGGCGTTTCAAAGCATGCAGCACCGAGGAGATGTTGGCACCGCCGCTGTTGACGACTGCAACAGACATCAGAGCATGCCCTTTGTGCTGGGTAATTCCGTTCCCTGCCGGGCCAGAGCCGGTTTCAGGGCGCGGCCGACGCCTTTGAACAGTGCCTCGACCATATGATGGGTATTCGCCCCTTCGACTTTCAGGTGCAGGGCTGCTCCGAGGGATTGGCTCAGGGAGGCGAAAAAATGCTGCACCATTTCGGTGGAAAGGCCGCCAACGTTCATCCGCGGGAAATCTGCCTCGAACACGATGGTGGGGCGTCCCGACAGGTCGACAGCAATCTGCGCCAGCGATTCATCCATAGGCAGCACGAATCCGTAGCGGCCGATACCACGGCGCTCACCCAGGGCCGAATTCAGTGCCTGACCCAGTGCCAGGGCACAGTCTTCCACGGTATGGTGTTCGTCAATTTCGAGATCGCCGTTACAGCTCAGTTCCAGCCGGAAACCACCGTGGCTGGCTAGCTGATCCAGCATATGGTCGAGAAAACGGATACCGGTTTCGACCTGACTGCTGCCGCCCGCATCGAGGTCGACATGGACGCGGATATTGGTTTCATTGGTCTTTCGTTCCACCGTCGCCTGCCGGGGCTGGTTAACCAGACGATGGGTGATGGATCGCCAGTCTTCACCTTTGTTTTGTTCGGCCTTGCCGATTCGCAGGCCGCCGATACCCAGGTTGTCAGCCAGCTCCAGGTCGCTCTGGCGATCACCGATTACCCAGCTGTCCTCCATGTCCAGGTCACCCGCTTGCAGGTAGCCCAGCAGCATGCCGATACCCGGTTTCCGGGTCGGGGCATTCTGGTGCTCAAAGTGCGGGTCGATGTGGATGGCGCTGAATGAGATCCCCTGTGATTCGAACAGCGCAAGCATTTTCTGTTGCGGGATCTCAAAATCCCTGGTCGGGTAGGAATCGGTGCCCAGCCCATCCTGGTTGCTGACCATGACCAGTTCATATCCTGCATTGCGCAGTTCCAGCAGGGCGGGTATGACCCCTGGCATCAGCTCGAGCTTCTCGAGTGAATCGATCTGCTTGTCAGCAGGCTCTATGATCAGCGTGCCATCACGATCGATGAATAGAATGCGTCTTTTCCTGTCGGTCGAGATACTCATTGCTGGGCCTCCCAGTCATCCAGAGCCGATTTCAGTGCAGATAGTTCATCCTCACTGCCGACCGAGATTCGAATGCATCCCTGCAGCAGGGGATCGGTGGGATATCCGCGCAGAATAACGCCCCTGCTGGCGCAAAAGCTCAACAAATCTTCCGCCTCACGGACCCGGAGCAATACAAAATTGGCCTCACCGGGCCAGATGTTGGTGATGAACGACCGGCTTTCCAGCAGGCTGAGCAGGCGTTTTTTATTTATCTGCACTTCCTTAAGCATGTGCTGCTGCCGTTCGGACATGCCATCGGCCAGCATGCGTTGTGCGAGTGAAATAACCGGGCTGGCCAGTGGATAAGGCGCAATGATTCGCCGCAGCAGTGAAATAACTTCTTCGGGTGCCAGCACTACGCCACAGCGCAGACCGGCTGCCCCCCATGCTTTGGACAGCGTACGCAGCACCACCAGGTTTTCATACCGGCCGATCAGTTCGGTTGCCGATGCTTGTTGGCTGAATTCCGCATAAGCTTCATCGAGCACGACGATTGCCTTGCCTGCAGTAAGCTGCAGCAAGTCGAGCAGCACATGCCGGTCTATGGTGTCCCCGGTCGGATTGTTCGGTGAAGTCAGGAAAAGCAGCTTGATGCGGTCATTATTTTCCAGTGTTCGAATTAATTGAGCCCGGTCCAGCCGGAAATCCTTACTCGCCAGTCTGGGTACCGAAACGACCTCTGCGCCTTGTGTCTGCGCTGCGATGCGGTACATTCCAAAAGTCGGCGGGCATTGCGCGATAGCATCTTCGCCTGCCCTGCAAAACAGGCGTGTCAGCAAGTCGATGCCTTCGTCGCTGCCCCGGGTGACCAGTACCTGTGAGGTAGCAACGGCATACAAATTCGACAAGCTGGAAACCAGCTCGCGGGGTTGAGGATCGGGATAGCGGTTCAGCCCGTTTGCCGGTCCGGCTTCATCCTGTCCGGCCCCAGTAAGCAATGACCACGGCGACTCATTCGCATTGAGCAGGATGCCGCGGCCCGGTGCTTCCATGCGGGCCGAGGAGTAAGGCTTCATCGCCACTATTTCCGGGCGGGCGAGGGAAATGATGCTCATGATGGTTAACGGGTCCTATTGAAGCCGTATGCTGATGGCCATCCGGTGTGCTTCCAGGCCTTCAACAGCAGCAAGGGTCTCTGCGATGGGACCCACTATCGCCAGTGCGCTCCGGCTTGCCTGCTGTAACGTCATTCTGCGCATGTAATCGCCGACGCCAAGTGCTCCGAAGGAACGGGCCCAACCGTAGGTGGGCAGCACATGGTTGGGGCCTGAACAGTAATCACCCAGGGATTCCGGGGTCCAGGGGCCGATGAACACCGATCCGGCATTCTCAACCTGTTCTGCCAGCGCTGCAGCGTCCGCGGTATTAATAATCAGGTGCTCGGGTGCGTAATCATTAGAAATCCGGAGTGCCTCGGACAGGCTGTCCACCAATATTACCCGGGCATTGCCCAGGGACTGTTCAAGGATGGCGGCGCGAGGCGTTTGCGGAGCCAGTGTTTGCAGTTTTTCGATGAGGGTCGTGGCAAGGGCGGCGCTGTCCGTTACCAGGATTACCTGTGAATCCGGACCGTGTTCCGCCTGCGACAACAGATCCCAGCTTATGAATTCGGGATTGGCATGCCGGTCAGCGATCACCAGGACTTCGGATGGGCCCGCCGGCATGTCGATGGCTGCACCTGCCGGGTCCTGTGACACTTGTTGTTTGGCTGCGGTCACCCAGGCATTTCCGGGACCGAATATTTTCGTGCAGCGGGGAATGGTTTGGGTACCATAGGCCAAAGCTGCCACTGCCTGTGCACCTCCTGCGCAGAACACCCGGTCAACGCCGCAGATTTGTGCTGCCGCCAGTATCTCAGGCGGAATTTCACCATTCTTCGCCGGCGGTGAACACAAGAATACTTCCCTGCACCCGGCGAGCCTGGCCGGAATCGCCAGCATCAGCACCGTAGAAACCAGCGGGGCGCTGCCCCCCGGGATATAAAGTCCAACCGGCGACAGTGCCTGGTAACGCACTTCACAGTTGAGTCCGGGTGCGGTCTCCACCTTACGGTTGCTTGGGATATCTGCTGCATGAAAAGCTTCTATACGAGACATCGCATCCCGGATGGCCTGGTCCAATTTTGGAGCAATCGATTCCAGTGCCAACTGCATTTCGGTGGGGCCCAGTTCGAGTTGTGGGGGCTCCACTCCGTCCAGATGGCAGGTCAATTCCTGCAGCGCACGGTCACCGCCACTGCGTACCTTGCGAATGATCGCAGCGACCGACTCACCGAGGTCGCCCTGGTCTGCAACCGGTCTTTGCAGCAGGTCGTGCTGGTCCTGGGGCGTCAGGCTGGACCAGT
>Ga0114949_10003184_pt1 | contig 10396 bp, 8 predicted proteins | sample N074metaG_FD_83505 | JGI IMG/M metagenome (GOLD analysis project Ga0114949, IMG submission 83505) | Deep subsurface microbial communities from Kermadec Trench to uncover new lineages of life (NeLLi) - N074 metaG | ecosystem: Environmental > Aquatic > Marine > Ocean trench > Sediment | place... | reverse complement strand
GTGTCGGTAGCCGACTTCGATGGCTGACCGGACGGCCCGATAGACCTCGTCAGGCTCTGATTTCCAAGTGCCGAGGCCCAGGGCGGGCATCCTCGTGGCCTCCATGGCGTTAATGGGGACACGCGAGCGGCGAACAAGCAAGCGAGAATCGACGCGCCCGTGCCCCGCGAGGCACGCATCGTTTTCCGACACGTGCCCCACGGGGCAAGCAGCTCGAGTCGATGCGCTAGATCAGCGTCTCGACCCTGAAGCTCCAGGTGTACGGGATGCTGGTGTTGCCGCCGCTGTCGGTCACGGTGAGCGTGACCTGGTAGGTCCCCGGAACCAGGTCGAGCGTTAGGTTGGCACTGCTCGTGGTTCGGGTATCGATGACCGTGCCGGACTCGCTGATCTCCCACTCGTAGGTGAGTACGCTCAACGCGTCGTGGTCGTCGGAGACGTCTGCGCGGAACCTCAACCGCTGACAGTCGTCCTGGTTGTTGACTACGCCGTCGCCGGTCACGTCCACGAGACACTGATCCACCCAGAAGAAGGTGGGTGGGCTGTCGTTGGAGTCGACTGGAGTCGCGGTGACGGTCGGGTTGGAGATGCTCGGCCGGCGGTCGAGGGGGTCGGTTTCGATGATCACCTCAATCGCGTCCGAGGCGGTTTCGCCGCGCGTGTCACTCGCGGTTGCAATGAGGTCGTACGTTCCGGGCGAGAGCAAACCGCCGGGGATGGTCTCTCCGACGCCGCTCCCGGTCCAATGGGTGAAGGGCAGCGGGATCGGGTCACTGAACGGGGTTGGTCGCACCATGATGACGGAGCGGAGCTCCCAAGTGACGCCGGACAGGTTGCCGTTGCGGTCGACCGCTCGCGCCGACACCGGGATGGGCTCGCCCGCGAAATAGCGCGCGCGATGGATCGGTTGCTCGATCTCGATGCTCGGCGCTTCGTTGAGGACCTCGACCATGACGGTGTCGCTGACCCGAAACTCGCCGTCATCGGCCGTGCAAGTGATCTCGTGAAGACCCTCACTAAGCCTCGACACCGACGTCCACGGGCTCCGAGCGCCTACGCTGCCGTCGCGGTCGCTCGACCAGGAAACGGAAACGCCATCCATACCCTCTTCGTCGCTCACGTCGCAAACGAGTGGCACGCTCTCGGCGAGCAGTGCGAAGGCAGCGCCATCGGTTGGATCTTCGATCTGCACGAAAGGCGGTGCGTTGTCGCCGAGCGCTCGATGGACAGCATCGTAGGCGTTGACCCAGCGGTGCACGCCGCCATGCGAGAGCGTGTGCGCAGTGTCACGAAGCACACCCCAAATGCCGCTTGGGCCAAGGCTCGGATTGGCGGCCTTGACGAGCGCCGCGATGGCAGCAGTGAACGGTGACGAGAAGGACGTGCCGCTCACGAACTGCGCGTTGGTGCCCGTCGGCGTCTGGTGCACCCACGTCGAGTAGGGAGCATAGATGTCGACCGAGTCACCCGAACGACGCTGCTTGCTGCCGCGCGCACTGTTCGGGGCTTTTGCGACCGTGTCATGGGTCAAACCGCCGACGCACACGACGCCTGGCGCCTCGCATGGCACCCGATACTCGCCTTCCCAACAAGCGATGAAGCAGTCCTCGTCGTCGACGTCCGCGCCGTCGTTGCCAGCCGACGCGAACACGAGGATGCCCGCCGCGTGCACCGAGGCCCCCACGATGTCGACCGCCGTACACACGCCGACGAGACAGAGCCCCGCGGGAATGCTACCCGATGCCGACACGTTGACGATGTCGGGAAAGCGCCCGATCGCCCTTGGGATCGTCGAGAAGATGTACTCGAGATAGTCCCAGAGGTTCGGGTTTGGGCTCTGCACGAAGATCGGGTTCACGACCTCCGAAGCCGGGCCCGCCGCGCCGATGCCGTTGTCGAACACCGACAGCGCAGCCGAAGCGACCTGTGTACCGTGCCAGGGACAAGGACTGCCGCCCGAGCAACTGTTCGGGTTCGGAGTCCCAAAGGACCCGCTCGGTAGAATCGTAGCTGAGGGGAAGTCGGCTAGGTTCAGAAAGCCTGCATCCATGATCATGAAGTCGACCTCATTGCCTGGCGCTGGGACGCGACCGGCATCGTGCAGCATCCGAGCAGCCTCGGCGGCGCCGATGTCCTGGCGCGAACCACGGTTCATGTAGGGCCACTGAAAGGCGTCCTGCGTGTAGTCCAATGTGCCCCCGCTAGGCGCCTCGAGTGCTTCCCGCTCGCTCAAGCTGTCATACTTGAACAAGAAGTTGGCACCAAGCTGCGTGCCCTGTTCGACACTCTCCCGCGCCATCGCCGTCAGCGCGTCGAGCGCCTCTTGCGACGACACGCGATGCGCAGCACCGTTTTCGCCCTCGCTCGAGAGAATCATCTCCGCAAGCTCCGATGAATCAGCCTCGCGCGGATCGATGCGCACGAGCACAAACAACGGCGTGCCCTCCGGCGCACCGTTGGCAACCGGATCGATCTCGCGAAGCACCGTGCCGTTCAAACGCTCGACAATCGCCGTCAGCGCCGACCGGTCCTCCAACGTCAGCACGACCTCGTCGAGAACGAAATCGATCTGACGGTCCTTGTCGTCCGTAATCGAGCCAAGCGGCCGCTCGCCCGTGCCATCGGCAAAGGTGATGAACTCGTTGTCCGGCGTCACCGAAGGATCGACCTGAAAGGAAGGCGCCACACCGGCCGACCCGCAACCAACCGCTAAAACGATGAGCAGCGCGACGAGCCGAGTAAGAAAGGAAAAGCCAAGTTTCGTATCCATTGTTCATGCTCCTTGCCCGTGCAGATGTTCGCGGGCGAGGAGGGGCATGAGCACTACTCGTGCCAGGGCGTGTCAGCTCCCAATCAAGTGCTTTTGGGGATGAACTGACGCGATGCGTAGGACATGCGAGCCCTGGGTGGCACAGGCTGGCACGCCTCGCCCCTCGTTGCCGACCTCGAGAAGTGCTAGCGGGGTCACTGATGGGACAACGTATCACCGTCGTTGACGCATTTGCGCACGTCGCGTTCGCCGGAAACCCTGCGGGGGTGTGCGTGCTCACCGAGCCCACCACCGACGCCTGGATGCAATCGGTCGCGCGGGAGATGAAGCACTCGGAGACGGCGTTCTGCATTCCGCTACAAGACGGGAGCTTTAAGCTGCGGTGGTTCACGCCGGGGGGCGAGGTTCGTCTTTGCGGCCATGCCACACTCGCCGCTGCGCACGTGCTCTGGGAGGAAGGGTGGCTGGAGCATCGCAAGACCGCCCGCTTCTCGACGCTCAGTGGCGAGCTCACCGCAGCCCCGCTTGGCCGGGTGATCGAGCTGGATTTTCCGGCACGGCCGCCCGACGAAGCGGAAGCTCCGGCCGGCCTGCTCGACTCACTCGGTGTCACCCCATCCTGGGTCGGACGCGACGTCGACGACTACGTCGTGCTGCTGGCCGACGAGGCTGCGGTGAGGGCCTGCCACCCGGACTTCGACGCCCTGCGTTCGGTAGAGACGCGCGGCATCATCATCACCGGTCCGGCGGAGCAAGACGACGTTGATTTCGTCTCGCGCTTCTTCGCGCCGCGGCTCGGCATCGACGAGGATCCCGTTACCGGCTCGGCCCATTGCTGCCTGGCTCCGTTCTGGGCCGAGCGCCTCGACAAGACGCGAATGGCTGCCCGGCAATTGTCCGCGCGCGGCGGCGAGCTCGAAGTGGAGCTCGCGGGCGACCGCGTCAAGCTTCGCGGAACCTGCGTCACCATCCTGCGTGGCAACCTAACCGAGTCCGCTCCAACGACTTCTTCCTGGTCGCGCCCGCCACCGGCCTAAAGGAAGCCAGGCGGCCGGCCACTATTCTGTCGAGTGTGCTAGTCTCGACGACGCTGACGCCGACCTCCCAAGCGCGATGACCTCACTCATTCCCACACGCATCGTGCCGAGCGTCGAACCCGCCGACCTGACGCCTCGACAGGTGGCGCGGAACTTCCGTGAACTCATCGACTCAGGTGTGAAGGTTCGCCCTGCCGGAGAAGCAAGAGACGACCCGACAGAGCTGTGGTCTTCGGGCTACACACCCAGATACGAGATCTCTCTTTTCGACACTCGATTCTACCTAACGAATGCGCGCCAGAATCCGGCCTTGGGGTTCTTCGTCGCATACGTCGTTCAGCGGCGTCCTACGACCGGTCGGACAGAGATCTTCCCGCGCATCTTCTACAAGGACCTGTCCTTGGTCTGGCGATCGGCCTCCCACCTGATCGCGACCGAAGACGACTTCTGGATCGGAAAGGGTGACGTCAGGACCGTGGTCCAAGACGGATTCGAGATTACCGAGTGTGTGGAGTCGACCACGGATCTTCCGCTGGAAATGCAGACCGCACTGGAAACGCTCAAGAGAAAGATTCGACACGCCCCAACCGACGAGAAGGCGCTCTTCCTCGTGCTCCGGGGAGCGCCCAGCTCCCGCACTGCCCCGTACCGAGACTTCAGCGAGCCACGTAGAAGAGCTGAGGCCGAACACCGCAATCTCATCAACGGTGGCCGCAGCATCGCCCGGTTCACCCGCAAGAACGATCCTACGTCACTCCAGATCGTAGATGGCTTCGAGCCGGACTTTGCAAAAGGCATCGTCGAGACGAGCGAAACGCGGAGCGCTCTGTATGGCGGAACGCTGCAAAGGTTTCGTATCCTGTCGCGCAATCGAAAGGTGCAGTACCTGTTCATCGCAGGCCCCAAGCACGTTTGGATCATTCCTCCGCAAGCCACGACGACCGAGCTCTCGACGTATGGGGTTCGCACAATCGATGTCGTCGCGGATGAAGATCTGTTCGTTCCCGGCTACGAGTATCACTACTTCGACGAAACGGCCGATGCGTCAGAGCACTTCAGCCAAATCCCACCAGGTTTCGCGGGCGAGCCGAGCGAGCACGATGGCGACAGGGCCGACGCATCCGCCTGGCTCGACCCGATTCCGGTAATCCGCGAGTTCAGGCGCAAGGTGTTGGGCTAGGGCCATCACGAGCCCCGTGCCCGTGGACACGTGTCAGGTTGAGGTTTCGAGGCCGAGAGCGGCGCAGATGTCTTGCATGGCGACTTGCTCCGGCGCCCGCACGAGGCCATCCGCCGCGACCGCGATGGCAGCACCGCTACGGACGAGCTCGCACCGGTCGGCATCTCCCTTCACTCGAGCGATGCAGTCGCACGCGCGCAAGCGGCCCTCCTCCGGGTCAGCGATCAACGAATCGGTCAGATCCCGAAAGGTTCGTTCGAGCTCGTGGAAGTCAATGCCGGCAAAGACATCCGCCTTTCTTCGCAACAAATCGACAAACTCGTCGACTTCCGATTCCGCAAGCTCACCGTCCGCGGCTGCCACCAACGCAAACGCCGCCGAGAGGGCGCGAAGCAGATCATCGGACACACCGGCGTTAAAGCGAGCCCAAGTCGCCATGGCGTACGCCGTACTCTCATCCGGAATCATCGAGGCCTCCCTAGTTCGCGCAGTTTATCGCGTCCGGCCCGTCATTGCGAGTCACGTCGCGGCCAGGGCCTCGTGCACGCGCGCTCGCAGCCACTGATGGGCAGGGTCCGAATCGAAACGAGGGTGCCACCAGAGCGAGTCCACGACCGCGGGGAGCTCCGGTGGCGCCTCCAGTGTGACGATGTCGCGGAGATCGATGGGCGCAGAAAGCAGCCGCCTGGGCACCGTCGCCACGAGATCCGTGCTCCGGACCACCTCGGGAAGCGCAAGCAGGTACGGAACCGACGCGCGGATCCCAGAAGTCGACGCCAAGTCAGGCACGGCGTCCGACATTGGACGCGGCACGAACCCGATCGGCGTGTACGCGAGGTGACCGTGCGCTGCGTAGTCATCGATACGGACCCGCTTGCGGCGCGCCAGCGGGTGTCCGCGCCGGACGAGGCATACGTAGTCGGCGGTCAGAAGCTCCTCCGTGCAGAGCCCTTCCGAGGAGCCGAGATGAGCGGCGAGTACCAGGTCGATCTCTCCCGAAGCGAGCTTGTCGGAAAGCCGGCTAATCGAGAGCGGCTCGACTTGCACTCGGACTCCGGGGGCCTGTTCGCCGACGAGTCGTAGAAGCGCAGGGAGCATCATGGTCACACTCAGATCCGGAAGAGCGACGCTGAAGATGCGGGTCGAGGTCCCCGCATCGAATCCCATTCCCAACTGGACCGCTCGCTCGACTGACAGAAGCGCTTCCGAAAGAGGTACCAGCATCGCCTCGGCGCGACGCGTCAGCACCATGGCTCGGCCCTGACGCACGAGTAGCGGATCGGCGAACAGCTCGCGCAGCCGTGCGAGGGTCTGGCTCATCGCGGGCTGGGTGATCCCGACGCGGCGGGCCGCCCTCGTGACATTGCGCTCGGACAGGAGCGCGTCCAACGCGACGAGCAGGTGGAGGTTCAGGCCGGTCAGGCGAGTCGACTCCATCGGAATCATAATTTCAGCTAATGGCCCCATGATCAATACCAAATAGGCGCGAAAGGCGTCGAACCCGGCTGCGGCAAGGGCAAGAACGAGGACTAGATGGTGAGCTGACCGGAACGCAGCAGGTACGCCAGGCGCTTGCGCTGCTCCGCGTCCAACAACTCGTGGGTCTTTTGCAACGTGGTGAGGACTTCCTCCTTGAGACGCTCGGCTGCCTCCACACGCGCGCTCAGCGCTTCGGCCGCTGCCGCGTAGTTGAAGTCTTCTGCAGCCACGGCGTCGGCAATGCCGGCGAGGCTACGCTGCTCATCGAGCCGGGCCTGTGCTCGCTCGGTCTTGAGCACGTTAAGGATGCCCGCCAATGTGTCGATCTGCTCGTCGTCCAGATCGAGTTTGTGCGCCATGTAGCGAAGGGGCCTACGAACCCCAAAGTCGGACGCCTGATATGCGGAACGACCCTGCGATTGCGCCTGCCGTCGCCAGCCGCCTTGTCCACAGGCCGTAGCCCGTTGTTCGCCGCCGCGATCTTCCTGAGATCGCTTCCATCGATGATAGAAACCTGGATGCATTTTGTACTCCTAACGGCCCGAGGCTGTTCGCTCCCGAGCGGGTTCACAGGGCGGGCAATGCGCCACGCCCCGACTACTAGGGGAACCTAAGGACACGAGGTGTGGTGCGCAAGCGGATGCGAACCGTTTCAACCGTGTCTTCTTTCGCTATTCGGGCTCGGTCGGCCGAGCAACCTTTCCCATCAAGGGCCGGGCGGGCGGGAGCGCGATGTCACCCATGATGAACTCTTCGGGATGTTCCGGTTCGTCGGGGTCTCCTGTTCCGGCGTCCCAGTCGCCATAGACCGGCGGGCTGCCCATGAACGGTTCTCCCATTCGTATCGGTTGGTCCTCGACGCTCCCGACAGAACCGAACGCGATCGTCGCCGTCCATGTTCCCCCAGGCCGCCTTGCAGGGGCTGGCAATGCGAAGGTGAAGCTTTGAATCTGTGACCATATTCGTTTGGACGCGTGATGCGCCAAAACGATCTAAACCAGCCGGTTGGGCCCGAATCCGCTGCAAGTATAATTCAGACGAATACTTGGATAGCCAATGCCAATAACCCGACGCAGCGCCGCGCGCGCATAGTAACCTCATCGCGAGCATGTGCGGGCGCCCGGCCCACGCAACGAGGGATCATGGAAACGCTTTTCGACTACGGCTTCGTCTCAGCAGACTCGCATGTCACCGAGCCGCCGGACTGCTACCAGCGGTTCATCGACCCGGCCTACCGAGACAGGGCGCCCTACATCCGGCGAGATGAGAAACGCGGTGATCTCTACGTCATCCCCGGACAGGACAACATGACCGTGCCGATGGGCCTGGTGGCGGCGGCCGGCGAAGAATCGAGTCAGATGACCTTCAACGGTCGTGATTTTGAAGACTGGCATCGATCGGGCTGGGACCCGACGTACCGCCTGAACGACCAGGCGCGCGACGGCGTTGCCGCGGAAGTGCTCTTTGCCACCGTCGGCATGCAGCTGTGCGGTCATGAAGATTTGGATTATCGGCGCGCCTGCATGACCGCCTACAACCGGTGGCTTCAAGAGTATTGCAGCCACGCGCCGGACCGCCTGTTCGGCGCGGGTCAGGCGGCGATCAAAAACGCCGCAGATGCCGTCGACGAGTTGGCCGACATCAAGAAGATGGGATTCAAAAGCGTCATGATGTCGGGTCAGCCGGGTGAGGCCGACTTTGACGACCCGTCCTACGACCGACTGTGGGCGGCGGCGGTGGACATGGAGCTTCCGCTTTGCTTCCACATCCTGACCAACCGTGCCTACGGCGGCCACCGTGGACCCAAGATCAACGCGCTGCTGAATGTGGTTCGTAGCTGCCAGGATATCTTGGGAATGTTGATCTTTTCGGGTGTCTTCGACCGTCATCCGGACCTGAAGGTCGTCTGTGTCGAGTCGGATGCCGGCTGGGCGCCGCACTACGCGTACCGCATGGACCACATCTACAAGCGCCATCGTTTTTGGAACAAAGCGCAGGTGCTGAAGAAGCTGCCATCGGAGTACTTCTTCGAGAACATCTGGCTGACCTTCCAGGACGACTGGACGGCGTTCCAGGTCAAGGACCATCTCAACACCAATCGGATCATGTGGGCCAACGATTTCCCTCACTCGGATTCGACATGGCCGCTGTCGCAAGAGCTGTTGACCGAACACGCCGCACAGCTCAGTCCGCACGAACGTCGGCGTATTCTGCGCGATAACTGTGTTGAGCTTTTCGGTCTCGACGCACCCGAACAACCGGCGGCGCTGAGCTGACGCCACGGGGCGCGCATGGACTACGATCTCAAAATCGCGGGCGGCTCGATCGTCGATGGCACCGGTAGCGAACGGTATCGCGGCGACGTCGGCATCAAGGATGGTCGCATCGTTGCCCTCGGCGAGGCGCCGGGCGATGCAGCGCAGACAATCGATGCCGACGGCTGTGCGGTGTCGCCGGGCTTCGTCGACATCCATACACATTACGACGCTCAGATCCTATGGGACCGGATGCTCAGCATCTCGCCGTGGCACGGCGTCACCACCGCGGTCCTCGGCAACTGCGGCTTTGGTGTCGCGCCGATGCGGGTCGAACATCGCGAAGTCGTCATGCGTACCTTGGAAAAGGTCGAAGGGATGGCCTACGACGCTTTGAGCGCGGGGCTGGGTACCGACTGGCCGTTCATCACCTTCCCCGACTACCTCGACGCGGTGGAGCGTCTGGGGAGCGCGATCAACGTGGCCGTGTACGTTGGGCACACCCCGATCAGACTCTTCGTGATGGGTGAAGACGCGACCGAGCGCGAGGCGACGGCTCAAGAGGTCGAAGCCATGCAGGGGTTGGTGCGTGAGGCCATGGGCGCCGGCGCGATCGGTTTCGCTACGTCACAAGCGGCGACGCATCATGGCGCGGGCGGCAAACCTGTGCCTAGCCGTCTTGCGGCCTTCTCCGAGATCGACGCGTTGGTGGGCGCGATGGCTGAGTCTGGCCGGGGCATCATGCAAGCGGCCATGGGCAGGACCCTATTCAATGACGAGTTCACCGACCTCGCCACGCGCCACGGCGTGCCGGTCACTTGGACCGCGCTGCTTGCGGGCATGACAGGGCCGGGCAAGCACCGGCGGTATCTCGACAGGGCCGCCGAGCAACGCGACGCCGGCCTGACGATTGTGCCGCAGGTCGCGTGTCGGCCGATCATGTTCGACTTCCACTTCGACGAGCCATACCCGTTCGAGATGTGGCCGTTGTTCCGGGAAACGATGACGACCGATCGGGAAGGCCGGATGCGGCTTTACAGCGACCTCGATTTCCGCGCGAAGTTCAAGACCGAGTCCCTCGTCGGCGCGAAGAACGCGAACGCCGGATGGGCCGACCGAACGGTGATTTCGTACTATCCGCCCAATCCGTCGCTCGAGGAGCAACGCCTCACGGCCGTTGCGGAGGCGAGCGGCGTCGACCCGGTAGATTTGGTTCTCGACATGTCCTTGGAAACCGATCTTACGGCTAGATTCCGCCTCGCTTTCCTCAACCACGACGAAGCCGAGGTGGAGGAGCTCATCACCGACGCGAATACCATCGTGACCCTGTCGGACGCCGGTGCGCACGCGAGCCAGCTCTGCGACGCCTGCTACTCGACGCATCTGTTGAGCCATTGGGTACGCGACAAGGGCGCGATGAGCCTGGAAGCCGCCGTGCATACGTTGACTCAACGTTCGGCCGATCTGATGGGCATCACCGACCGCGGGCTGCTTGCTCGGGGTCGCCCCGCGGACGTGGTGGTCTTCGATCCCGAGACGGTCGGTGCATCGCCGCTCCGTCGCGTGCAGGATTTGCCCGGTGGAGCCGAGCGTTTGGTCTCGGATGCCATTGGCGTCGAAGCGGTAGTCGTCAACGGGGCGGTGTTGCGGCGGGGCGGTGATGACCAGATCGACG
>Ga0114949_10003180_pt1 | contig 10400 bp, 6 predicted proteins | sample N074metaG_FD_83505 | JGI IMG/M metagenome (GOLD analysis project Ga0114949, IMG submission 83505) | Deep subsurface microbial communities from Kermadec Trench to uncover new lineages of life (NeLLi) - N074 metaG | ecosystem: Environmental > Aquatic > Marine > Ocean trench > Sediment | place... | reverse complement strand
CCGGTGGTGCCCGCCGCGGCCGAAACGATCCAGCCGATACACCATCATCAGGTCCAGGTTGCTGACATATTGCTCGCCGATACGCTTGATATAACGAGCAAGATTACGTGAGGCAGAATCAACCTCGCCACCGGTAAAATAGCGTTTTCGGGCTTCCTCTTCGGTCTCCACCCAACGCACACCTTCGGAAAAGATCCGCGCACTGTGATTATCGATAACACCGTTGATTCCAGCAATATTCCCGATCATGTCATTGTTCAGCACGGCATCGATATTCCAGCCCTGCTGTTTCGCGTGAGCCGCGACGATCTTGCCGCCGAACAAGCCCTGTTCCTCACCAGCCAGCCCCATGTAGACGATACTGGCCGAAAACTGGTATTGGCTCAGCACCCGCGCAGCCTCAATTACACCTGCCATACCGGAGGCATTGTCATTTGCGCCGGGTGAAGTATCTGTGGAATTCATCGGATCACTGATCCTGGAGTCGATATCACCACTCATCATGACCATGCGGTTAGGATCGTGCAGCCCCCGCTGGATAGCAATCACACTGACGATCTCTGTTGGCTCGGGAATACGCCTCCCACCACTGACCGTATCAGCAATCACCATCACTTCGAGACAGCCTCCGCAATCCCCGGAAATCGCTTCGAACTCGCCTTTGATCCAGTTTCGAGCAGCTCCAATACCCTGTGATGCAGATTGTGTGTCCGACAAGCTATGACGCGTGCCAAAGTTAACCAGGGTCGCAATATCATCACCAATCCGTTGCGCCGATGTGGCATTCGCGATTGCGTAAAGCCGCATATCCTCGCTGGGTGGAACCTGCGCTGCCAGGCTTGCGGAGAACAGGATGGTGCATAAACTTATTGAAGGCTTGAGCATTTTTATTCATTTACCTTGAGGTATGTGAATTTGGCAGCGTGATTTTAGCATTCTTTGAGAGGGGCACCATCCGACGCGTGGGAGGGTAGTAATACCTTCTGAGACTGAAAGGCTTCGCGCCGCACATCCATGTGCTCTATCGCGAAGTACCGTTCCTCCTGAACATAAAAAAGGCCAGGCGTTTTCAGGCCTGGCCTAAGAGGAGGAGTAATGTCACACAACCTATCGGCTGGGGGTCACGGGGATCGTTGCCGGCGCTTTACCTGATCGGGTGCGTTGTGCATTTTCACGCTCGAAGGTCAGTTGTTGCCACATGGCCAGCAAGACGTCAGGCTCAATTTCCGAGGATGGATTAATTCCCATCTGAAGTTTGAGGGCAAACAATTCTTCGTGACTCATGTTTATAATCCGCGTGACACACTTATAAAGACAGGCAAAGCACCTGAATGTTTACACTGGATGCGATGAACCGAATGAAAGGATCGATGATTTGAGTTGTGGGCTCGTGACAACAGCAATGGGGCAGTTGGAATACACCATTGTTCGCCGCCCGCGTGTAACCCGGCGTTTGCACCTGGAATTGGATACCCGGGGAGGACTGGTCGTGGTGGCGCCCAGGCATTGGAGTCGGGCTTATATCAAGGTGATGTTGTCAGAAAATAGCGGGCGTTTGGAGCGCTTCGTGGCCGATGCCCGCAAGCGTTTATTGCCGCCACTGCGATTCGTTTCCGGTGAGCAGCACCTATATCTCGGGGAATCGTATCAATTGCGTGTTGTGCTGGAGTCCGCAAGGAAAACCGCGGTGCAGCTTAACGATCATGATTTAATGGTCACCACGGCAAGGCCGGGCAAGCGGGTAATTCAATCGGCGTTGGGGGCCTGGTATCGCCAGCAGGCAATGATTGTTTTTTCCGAAAGAATACAAATAATTGCAGCCAAAGCACCGTGGCTTAAAGGCAAAACACCATCGCTGAAACTTCAACGCATGCATCGAAGCTGGGGAATCTGTTCTGCAAAAGGGGTGATCAAGTTGAACACGCACTTGATCAAGACGCCCATGCCGATGGTTGATTCCGTGATCGCACATGAATTGTGTCACCTCGAAGAGATGAACCACGCTAAGGCGTTTTATGCATTACTGGAGAGTCTTAACCCGAACTGGCGGGCTGACAGAGCAGCGTTGCAGGCAAAAGGCTATATTTATTTACGCTCGTAACGACCATCAAACCAAACAACCCATAAATCCTTTTCAGGATCATGCTGTTCAAATAATTGCCGGACACTACCGTCCTCGTTTGCAGTCCAGATTCCCCGAAAAGAAAAACTCTTGCCGGTCTTGTAATAATTGATCTTGCCGGTGAGAACCATCGCGCCATCATCATCCAGTCCACCGGTGTAGTCGATCGAATAACCACCCGCTACCCACAATTGCCGCCACTGCTTCTCGACCGGGTCGTAGTAGTTCATGCTGCTGCCCTCGCCAGCCTGTGCGCTGGTCCAGTTTTCCATCACCAGGCAGTTTTTATGTTGCTTGGTGATTGAATTCGTGCCCTGGAATGTGTGTTTCTCATCATTGGAATAAACAGTCCACTCGCCCACCCAAAAATCCCAGTCATTGAAGTGCTCGTCGGTTTCACACACAGACCTGGGTGTTGACGGTGTATCTTCTGCCAAGGATGACCATGCGATCAAGCTAAAAAGTATTATGAGCAATGCAGTTTTTGCTGATGAGTTCATATCTGGCCTTGGCTGTTGTTGTACCCAATAAAGTGGAGTTACACACGGGTTTATAGAGCAAAACGCCGGATAGGGACATGCAACTGCGTCAGGGCGAATGTTGCATACGACATTCCGCCCTGTTATGTGAATGAATGTAAAGTATTTTACGGCAGTGCATGATTAACCGGCACACTGTAGGATAGGAGGTTCCCGCGCAAAGGTCGTATACGATGTTTGACGGGGAATAACGTTGGAAACACATGAAGCAAAGCAAACATATTAAAGGCCTGTACCGGGCGGAAGACGCGAAGGAAAGTTGCGGTTTCGGACTGATTGCCCATCAGCAGGGTGAGGCCAGTCATGAGTTGGTGGCTACCGCCGTCACGGCGCTGACACGTATGACACATCGTGGTGCGGTTGCGGTGGATGGCAAGACCGGTGACGGCTGTGGCATATTAATGCAGTTTCCGGAGTCTTTCTTCCGCCAGGTCGCTGAAGACGAAGGCATGTGGCTGTCCGAACGATTCGCCGTCGGTATGATATTCCTCAGTCCCGATCCCAAAATCGCTGCCCGGTCACGGAAAATCCTCAGCAAGCATATCCGCAATGAAACACTGGCTGTGGCGGGTTGGCGCAAGGTACCGATCAATCCTGAGGTCTGTGGTCAAATTGCACTGCGTTCGATGCCGACCATTGAGCAGGTGTTTGTCAACGTGCCCAACGGCTGGTCTGCATTTGATGCAGAACGACGACTTTTTGTAGCCCGGCGCATGGCGTCCGCAGAGAACATGAAACTGGATGAGCCGGATAAAAGTTTTCATGCAGCAACCCTTTCTGATCTGACTACGGTTTATAAGGGCCTGCTCATGCCCGAAAACCTGCCGGAGTTTTACCCCGACCTGAAAGATCCAAGGATGGAAAGCGCCATCTGCCTGTTCCACCAACGCTTCTCGACCAACACACTGCCCAACTGGAAGTATGCACAGCCATTCCGTTACCTGGCACATAACGGTGAAATCAATACCATTCAAGGCAACCGCAGTTGGGCGGAGGCGCGTACACCGAAATTCCAGACCCCTTTGTTACCAGATCTGCAGAAAATTCGCCCGCTGGTCAACCAGGAAGGCTCCGATTCGTCTTCGCTCGACAAGATGCTGGAGCTGTTTCTTGCCGGCGGTATGGATGTTTTCCGTGCCATGCGTATCCTGATTCCACCTGCCTGGCAGGCTGAACCGGACATGGCACCGGAATTACGCGCATTTTATGAATTTAACTCGATGCACGTGGAGCCATGGGACGGCCCGGCCGGTATCGTCATGACCAATGGCCGTGTGGCCGCTTGCAACCTCGACCGCAATGGCTTGCGACCGGCGCGTTATGTGATTACGAAAAATGGCTGGGTGACCCTGGCATCCGAGATCGGTGTCTGGGATTACGCCGAGAAGGACGTACTTGAAAAAGGTCGCGTCGGGCCCGGTGAAATGTTTGCCGTGGATACGCAAAGCGGCAAATTGTGGCGCTCCCGTGAGATTGACGATGCGTTGAAGTCGCGCCATCCGTATGGCGACTGGCTGGCTGAAAATATCATCCGGATTGCCAATAATGACGAACAGGAAGCTGCGGCAGCAGAGGCCTTCATGCGTGAAACCCCGTATAACTTTCCGATATTCCAGAAGTTGTTCGGGGTCAGCAACGAAGAACGGGAACACGTTATCCGGGTGATGGCAGAAGAGCAGGTCGAAGCGACTTCCTCGATGGGTGATGACACGCCGATAGCCATCATGTCGCGTCAGCAACGACCGGTTTACGATTATTTCCGCCAGCAGTTCGCCCAGGTCACCAACCCCGCTATTGATTCCCTCCGCGAGCGCTCAGCGATGTCACTGGAAACACTGATCGGCCGGGAACACAATATTTTCCAGGAAACCAGTACCCATGCGCACCGTGTTGTGCTGCCGTGGCCGGTGCTCAACATCGTCAAATACCGCAAATTACTGGCGCTGGATCAGCGCTACTACCGCAGCGAGATGTTCAGTCTGAATTACGCTCATGATGGCGATCTGAAAACGGCGCTGGAGAGAGTGTGTGACCAGGTTTCAGCGGCGGTTGCCGATGGTGCAGTCATTATCGTGCTGAGTGATCGTGACATTGCGATTGATAAACTACCGATACATGCGGCGCTGGCGACCGGCGCCGTTCACCAGCGTTTGATCAAAGATGATCTACGCTGTGACTGCAACATCGTTGTCGAAACTGGTACAGCACGTGATTCACACCATTTTGCCGTACTGTTCGGGCTGGGGGCGACGGCAGTTTATCCATACCTGGCATTCCAGATCATCAATGACCTGCATGCCAGGGGTGCGCTTAAAGGTGAAGTATTACAGCATCGTAAGTTCTATCGTCGTGGCATCCGCAAAGGCTTACTCAAAATCTTGTCCAAGATGGGTATTTCCTGTGTGTCCAGTTATCGGGGTGCGCAACTTTTTGAGACCGTCGGTCTGGGCAGTGAGATAACCGACTTATGTTGTCCCGGTGCTGCCGGGAATATCGGCGGCGCGGGATTTAAAGAGATCGAAGCAGACCAGCGAATCCTGGCTCAAGCCGCCTGGAACGGTGGGCAGCCGATCAACCAGGGTGGTTTATTGAAGTTCACCTGGGGCGGTGAATTTCACGCTTATAATCCGGATATTATCGCCACTCTGCAGCAAGCGGTGCAAAGCGGTAAACATAGCGATTATGCAAAGTTTGCACGGCTGGTTAATCTGCGCTCGCCGGCTGCATTGCGTGATTTGTTGAAATTGCGCCCGGCAAAAAATCCACGGCCACTGATTGATGTCGAATCATCAGAGCAGCTGTTTCCTCGCTTTGATACCGCCGGTATGTCCATTGGTGCCCTGTCACCGGAAGCCCATGAGGCGCTTGCGGTGGCGATGAATACGCTCGGCGGGCATTCGAATTCCGGCGAGGGCGGTGAAGATCCGGCGCGCTTCAACAGCATACGCAATTCACGGATCAAACAGGTTGCGTCGGCGCGGTTTGGTGTAACCGCCCACTACCTGGTTAACGCGGATATCCTGCAAATCAAAATCGCTCAGGGCGCGAAGCCAGGTGAAGGCGGTCAACTGCCCGGACACAAAGTTTCCGCGCACATCGCAGCATTACGCCATGCGGTGCCCGGTGTCACACTGATCTCGCCAGCACCACACCATGACATTTACTCGATCGAGGACCTGGCACAGTTGATTTTTGACCTCAAGCAGGTCAACCCGACAGCACAGGTGTCTGTCAAGCTGGTGGCTGCGCGCGGTGTTGGCACCATCGCTGCCGGTGTGGCCAAGGCCTATGCCGATTGCATCACGATCGCTGGTCATGACGGTGGTACCGGGGCCAGTCCTTTGACCTCGGTGAAGTATGCCGGCTCGCCGTGGGAAACCGGTTTGCCGGAAGTTCACCACGCGCTGGTTGCAAACGGTATGCGCGACCGGATTCGTTTGCAGGTGGACGGCGGGCTGAAAACCGGCTTGGATGTTATCAAGGGCGCTATTTTGGGTGCCGACAGTTTTGCTTTCGGCACCGGCCCAATGGTGGCGCTGGGTTGTAAATACTTGCGTTGTTGCCATCTCAACAACTGCGCGACAGGTATCGCCACCCAGGATGACCAACTGCGTCGTGAGCATTACCATGGCTTGCCGGAAATGGTCATGACTTACTTCAGGTTTGTCGCTGCAGAGGTTCGTGAACACTTGGCCTACCTTGGTTTTGAAAAGCTGGAAGACATCATCGGCCGCAGTGATTTGCTCGAAAAGGTAGATGGCTTGACGGACAAACAGCGGTCCATCGATCTTGATCCGATTCTTGCCAGTGCCGCCGCAGCGGGTCTGCAAGGCGCAGGCTTTCAGGGTATCCGCAATGAGCCGCATGATAAAGGGGAACTGAATACGCGTATCGTCGCGAGTTTTGACCAGGCACTGGATAAGCGTGAAAGCGCGCAACGGCAATTTGATATTTTCAATTATGACCGTTCTGTAGGCGCAGGTCTGGCGGGTGAAATCGCACGTCGTTATGGCCGTGACGGGCTGGAAGGTGCGGTATACGACATCGAATTTACCGGCTCGGCGGGCCAGAGCTTTGGTGTGTGGATCACCACCGGGATGCACCTGGTATTGCATGGCGATGCCAATGATTATGTCGGTAAAGGCATGAGCGGCGGCAGAATTGCAATCGCGCCGCACGAGGATTCGGTGATCGTCGCCAAACGTAGCGCCATAATCGGCAATACCTGTCTGTACGGCGCCACCGGTGGTGAGTTATTTGCCGCAGGTCAGGCCGGTGAACGCTTTGCCGTGCGCAATTCCGGTGCCACTGCAGTGATCGAAGGGCTGGGTTATCACGGTTGCGAGTACATGACTGGCGGAACCGTGGTCGTGCTCGGGCGAACCGGTGCCAACTTCGCAGCCGGCATGACCGGTGGCCGTGCCTACGTGCTGGATATGACCGAGAGTTTTGCGCGCCGGTGTAATCCGGCCGATGTAAGCATCTCGGATCTGAACATACGCGAAGATAGTCTTGAGCGGGCGTCTCTGATCAACCTGATCGAGCGCCACGTGCGATTCACCGGCAGTGTGTGGGGCCAGCGAATCCTGGATAATTTTGATCACTTCATGTTCTTTTTCCGCGTCGTGACGCCTAAGAAAGATACAGTTGCCAGAAAAATCGTGGCCGTACCATTAAAGGTGGTTGGATCGTGAGCAAACTCAACATTCGCATTAAGTTTGAATTTATTGATCTCGACCGTGTGGAACCGCAAAAACATTCGACAGAATCACGCCGGCACGAATTCCGGGAGATTTATGATCCATTCGAAAAAGACCAGGGTGAAGCGCAGTCTGAACGCTGTATCGCCTGCGGTAACCCGTATTGCCAGTGGAAATGTCCGGTACATAACTACATACCGGACTGGTTACAGCTGGCCGCGGAAGGTCGTATTATCGAAGCCGCTGAACTGGCACATCAGACCAATAGCCTGCCGGAAATCTGCGGTCGAATCTGTCCAATGGATCGATTGTGCGAGGGCGCCTGCACCCTGAACACCGGTTATGGCGCAGTCACCATCGGTGCCATCGAACGCCATATTACCGATACCGCATTTGCCCAGGGCTGGAGACCGGATCTCAGCGGCGTCAGGCAAACCGACTATAAGGTCGCTATCATCGGGGCTGGTCCGGCAGGATTATCCTGTGCGGATGTGCTGGCGCGCAATGGGGTCAAGGCCATCGTCTATGACAAGCACCCGGAAATCGGTGGTTTACTGTCATTTGGCATCCCCAAGTTCAAATTGGAACACAAGGTCATCAAGACGCGTCGGGGGATTCTCGAGGGTATGGGTATCCAGTTTGTGCTGGGTGCCAATATCGGTCAGGAAATCTCCTTCAGAGAAGTACTGGATAACCATGACGCGGTGTTCCTTGGCCTCGGCACCTACACCGAGATGCAAGGCGGCATGCCGGGTGAAGATGCTGACGGTGTTTACCGGGCATTGGATTACCTGATCGGTAATACCAAGTCATTGCTGGATATGCCGGCCGGCGAGCATGATTTTATTGATCTGAAAGACCAGCGAGTAGTCGTGCTCGGTGGTGGTGATACCGCGATGGACTGCGTACGCACAGCCATACGCCAGGGTGCCAGCGAAGTGCATTGCCTGTACCGGCGCGATCGCGTAAACATGCCAGGTTCGCAACAGGAAGTAACAAACTCTGTTGAAGAAGGTGTTCAGTTCCGCTTTAACATACAGCCACTGGAAATCGTTGAGAACCAGGGTAAGGTCACGGCCGTCAAGGTTATCGAAACCCGCCTTGGTTTACCGGATGAGACAGGACGACAACGACCGGAGTCTATCGAGGGCAGTGAACGCAGTATCGATGCCGATGCTGTCATCATCGCATTTGGTTTCCGGGCTTCACCGGAGAACTGGTTTGAAGATTTTGCGATCAAAACCAATCAGTGGGGTCTGGTGGAAGCCAGCCAGGACGATGAATTTGCCTTTCAGACCAGCAACCCAAAGATCTTTGCCGCTGGCGATATGGTACGTGGCGCTGACCTGGTTGTGACCGCAGTCGCTGACGCGCGTGAGGCCGCACTTGGTATTTTTCAGTACCTCAGCAGTCATCCGGATTAATTTTATGACCACCCATTACAAATCTATCAGCATTTCTTTTTGCCTGTTATTTGTCATTGCATCAGCTCAATTACAGGCAAAAGCCCCGACGCTCGATCCGCTGGATGATGACAAACACCTTGGTCCGGTTGAAAAGTTCCTGTTCTGGACGCCCGAACAGCAGGTTGCCGGCTATCGCAATATCAACAAAATATTTCCCACCCGCATCATTCCGGCAGGGGGAACCCCAATGGTGTTGCCGCAGCAATTGATTAACCTGGGTGGCGTGGAGATAGAGGCCGAAGGCCGGACCCTGACCGTTGATGACTATTTTCTGCAACAGAATGTGGCCGGGTTGCTGGTCATCAAAGATGGCCAAATCGTGTATGAACGCTACGGTCTCGGCAATACCGAGGACAGCCTGTGGGTGGCATTTTCAGTGGCCAAGTCGATTACATCGATGCTGGTTGGGGCCGCCATTCAGGATGGTTATATCAAGAATGTCGATGAGAAAATCACGGATTACCTGCCACGGCTAAAGAACTCATCGTACGACCAGTCGACCATACGTAATGTATTGCAGATGTCGTCGGGTGTGGAGTGGAATGAAGATTATGCCGATCCGAATTCAGACGTAAACAGCGCAAGCTGGGACACCCTGGGATTATATGAATATTTGCGTAACAAGCCACGCGTAGCGGCTCCCGGGGAGGAGTTCAACTACAACACAGCAGAAACCAACCTGGTCGGCACCCTGTTGCGCTCGGCCATTGGCAATAACCTGGCGACCTATTTATCAGAAAGAATCTGGAAGCCATTCGGCATGGAATCCGATGCAAACTGGATGATGTCAGAAGTGGGTGGCGGCGAAACAGGTGGTTGCTGTATCAATGCGACACTACGTGATTACGGCCGCTTGGGCTTGTTTGCCTTGAACGACGGCCAGCTTGCGGATGGTACACGGGTTTTGCCAGAGGGCTGGATGAAAGAATCAACGGCACCGTCGCAAGGTAACCCCGGCTATGGTTATTTCTGGTGGTTGGCAGAGAACAACGTGTACCGGGCCTCCGGCATCTTTGGTCAGGCGATTTATATCGATCCCAATGAAAACGTCGTGATCGCACAACACAGCGCCCGCGCAGTGGCCAGTAACCGTCCGGACTGGGTCCTGCAAAGCGCCTTCTTCACAGCTATTGTAGGAGCAACCAGCGCTGCTGGTCGCGATTGACCATGCACACCTCAATCGTACTAACCGTTATGGCAGATGACAGACCAGGCATCATCAAAACCGTTTCTGCCGTGCTGACAGATCACGGCGGCAACTGGACCCAGAGCAGTATGAGTTCACTCGCCGGCCAGTTTGCCGGCATCCTGCTGGTCTCCATGCCGAGCGAAAATACACAGGCCTGTATCGCTGAATTACAAGACCTGGAATCCAAAGGTTTGAGGATCATCGCTCATGTTTGCAGTGGGCCGATTGAGGAGGAGAAATCCAATACCTATATTCTCAACCTGGTCGGCAACGATCGCCCCGGTATCGTTAATGAAGTAACGACCCTGCTGGCGAAGCATAAGGTCAGCGTGCATGAGTTTGAAACTGCCGTGGAAAGCGCCTCTATGGGTGGCGCAGATCTGT
>Ga0114949_10003179_pt1 | contig 10400 bp, 9 predicted proteins | sample N074metaG_FD_83505 | JGI IMG/M metagenome (GOLD analysis project Ga0114949, IMG submission 83505) | Deep subsurface microbial communities from Kermadec Trench to uncover new lineages of life (NeLLi) - N074 metaG | ecosystem: Environmental > Aquatic > Marine > Ocean trench > Sediment | place... | reverse complement strand
GCCTAGCCCGGATATTGCACGAGTACGGCGCATATAATGTTTAACATTTTGAAATTATTAGATATTTTCTACATTTCGAATATGTTCGAAATGTCACCGAGGCGCCTCCGCAGTTTTTGGTTGGATCTCGCGGCCGCCAAGACGCCATATGTTCAGCGCGTTCGCTGTGCGAACGCGGACCTGTTTGCGCAAGCGCAAACAGGTCCGCGCTTCCGTAGCTACGGCTACGCTTTCGGTCACGAGCCGTCATGACGACCACGATCTCTCACCCAAAATTCTGCGTCCTCGTGCAATATCCGGGCAAGGGCTTTCCCATCGAGGCTTGCGGTTATTGACCATGGCACTCATCCGCTTTCCGGTCATCTGGTTACCCCTGCTGCTCTGGGGTTGCGCGACCCCTCAGATAGGCGGTCCCGCGGCCCCGAAAAACGATCCTGATGCAGGTCGTCTTTACCTCGAAAAAACCACAAGAACGATCTGGGTTTATCCAAGGGAGCTTGCCTACAGCGGCGAAGCAAGATACGAATGGCCGAACGGCCGCAGTTATCAGGGTGGATGGCAAGACGGCCTGCCTCACGGACCCGGATCCGAAACGTTACCGAACGGAGATCATTATCGCGGCATGTGGCTGAAGGGTGCTCGACACGGCCACGGTGAGTTGACCCGCGCCGATGGGAGTCACTACCTCGGTGATTTCGAAGCCGGTGTCCGTCACGGAGTAGGTGTCGAGCGGTCTGAGGCCGGCTTCTATGAGGGTAACTGGCTGAGGGATCTGCCAAATGGCAAGGGTGCGTACCACAGCTCCGACGGCGCACACTACGACGGCGAGTGGTTCAACGGCAAACGGCAGGGCGTCGGTGCCTATACCGATCCTGAACACAACCACTACGACGGCGACTGGTTCGATGACAATCCCCACGGTTTTGGGACCATGACCTCGCCTGACGACTCCAGCTACGAGGGCGAATGGGATGCGGGGAACCGCGTTGGCTACGGTCGCCTGGTAGATGTTTCGGGACTCGTTTACGAAGGCACCTGGGTTGCCGGAAAGCGACACGGCTTTGGTCGCGAGAGCCGCCCCGACGGAAGCGGCTATCAAGGCGAGTGGCTGAACGGGAAAAGCCATGGGCAAGGCAAAGAAACCCATGCCGATGGCAGCTTCCACGATGGGCAATGGGTAAATAACGTCGTGTTGGGACCCGGAATCCGTCACAACCCTACCGGAATAGAGATCAGCGGTATCTGGAACGGAGATAACGTCTCGACGGGACTGCTGACGTTACCAACGGGACACCAATACGCGGGGCTTCTGTTCAAACATCGCAACACCGAGGTTAGCGCGTCTCTCATCGATTGGCTCATTGGTATGGCCAGGCTCGGTGATCCGTATGCGCAACTACTTATCGGAACCGTTTACAGTGATTTTGCGAAACCGCCCAGAAACCAAGAAAGAGCTCGAGGCTATTTCAACCAAGCGGCGCAGTCGGGCCTTGCCGAAGCTCAATTCCGCTTAGCGGGCATCGAGATCAAAAACAATGTCTCGCACGCGATCGAAATGCTGGCAAACGCCGCGAATCAGAATCATCCGAGAGCGAACAACCTCATGGGTGAATACTACCGCCTCGGTACACACGTGCCCGAAAACCAGGTGCGGGCGATTGACTATTACGAGCGCGCGATGGAAGGTGGCAGCCTGGCCGCCCGCAACAACCTGGCCTGGCTTCTGGCAACCTGCACAGACGCCGAGGTACGCGATGGCGCCCGCGCCGTTGCTTTGATAAGGCCCATCGCCTTGTTGTACGGCAACTGGCAACACCTGGATACTCTGGCCGCGGCCTACGCGGAACAGGGTCACTTTGCAGACGCCGTGAAAGCTCAACGAGAAGCACTGGATGAGATCGAGTTGGACGATGCCGAAGACGATAGCTCGGTATCAACCAGCGAGATGTTATTGCGTCTGGAACTATTCAAGACAGGAACGCCCTTTCATGAGTGAGCGCCTCAACTGGCCTTTTCTCCCTGGCCGGAACATTGAAATCGAGCGTGCTGACGGCATGCACCTCATAACCCGGCAGGGCCAATCGATCATGGATGCCGCCGGTGGTGCGATCGTCGCCAACATCGGTCACGGTCGCGAGCGCGTCGCAAACAAAGTGGCTGAAGCCACTCGCAACTACAGCTATGTAGTACCGCCCTGGATCACACCATCTCGGCGAGCGCTCATCGACTCTCTCGAGAGGGATTGGCTGCCAGACAACCTCCGGCGCATCCATATCACCTCCGGGGGCTCCGAAGCGGTGGATACCGCGATGAAGATGGCACTGCAATACCATTTCGCGAACGGTGCCGAGAGTCGCACGAAGATCATCTGCCGCGATGTCTCCTATCATGGCACGACTCTGGCGACGGTAGGCGTTAGTGGTCATCCGGCGCGCAGGCGAGGTCTCGAACACGTCCTCGGGTATTATCCGCGCATCCCAACCCCCTACCCGCTTCGTTGTCCATTGGGTGCCCATCACCCAGAAGCCGGAGCCTATTACGCCGGCTGCCTGCGCGAATCAATCGAAGTCGAAGGGCCGGAAACCATCGCCGCATTCCTGGCTGAGCCGATCACCGGTTCGAGCGGCGGTGCCATCGTTCCGCCCGAAGACTATTGGCCAGAGGTGCGGGCAATCTGTGATGAATACGGTGTGCTACTGATTCTCGATGAAGTGATGACGGGTTTCGGCCGAACCGGAACAACCTTCGGTTTCCAACACTGGGACATCACTCCAGATATTCTGGTGGGGGGCAAAGGACTGGCCGGCGGTTATGCACCGCTTGGTGGGGTTTTCACGAACGAGACCATCGGAAGCACGATCGGTGACGCCGGTATGAACGTCATGTTCAACACCTTCGGTGCCCACCCCGCAGCGTGCGCGGCCGGAGCCGAGGTGCTGGACATCATGGTGGAAGAGAACCTGGTGGAAAGGTCGGCGCGCATGGGAGCACTGCTGCACAAACGGCTGATAGACACCTTCTCCAATCACCCGTTCGTCGCCGAAGTGCGCGGTCGCGGTTTGTTACAGGCAATAGAAATCGTCAAAGAACGCGACACGCTCACCCCGTATGATGTGGAAGACAACGTATCCAACCGCATCGTCGGCAAAGCGCTCGACAAAGGCGTTTTCTTTTATGGCGGCGGGACGGGTGAGGTTCGCGATATCATCTGCATGGGTCCGCCTTTCATCATCGAGGAAGGGCATATCGAAACCATGGTCGAGGTGTTGCTGGATTCGCTGAACGAAGTCACCGGGTGAGCCCATTGCACGGCATTCAGCAGTTTGTTCATGGCGCACGCATTGCCATGAGCCCCCAGCTCGCGCGTTACAGTTGGGCCCCGGCACTTTCGAGTGCGATCATCATCGGCCTTGGGCTCGCGCTAGCGGCCAGTTGGGTCAACGAATTTTCAACCTGGCTGGTTGCCCAGCTTCCGGATTGGCTCGGTTTTATCGAGCAGATATTAACGCCGTTACTGTACTTGTTTGGTTTGCTCTTCGGAGCATGGACGTTCGGGTTTCTCGCGGTCATCATCGCTGGTCCATTTTTGGGTAACTTGTCCCGCAAAGTCGAAGCGCTGGAGAATCGAGAAGCACCAGTCGACCCCCGTCCGTTTGTGCAAGGTCTACTCAACGGAATCAAACGCGAACTGCGCAAACTCGGTTACTACCTGCCCCGGTTATTCCTGGTGCTGTTGATAACATTGATACCGGTAATCAACTTCATTGCGCCGATCGTCTGGTTCGCGTTCGGCGCCTGGATCATGGCGGTTCAGTTTTGCGATTATCCGACGGAAAATCGGAATCTACCCTTCTCCGACACCCTGGAGCGACTGCGCAGGCATCGCGGCGCGGCGTTGGGATTTGGCGGCTGTACCACGCTGTTTCTCGCCATCCCGGTGGTAAATTTCCTGGTAATTCCCATCGCCGTCGCTGGTGGTACGTTGTTGTGGCACGCACTCGAGGAAAACACGGTGTCCGATAAGAAATTCGGGAGCGAAAACACGATGCACAAGCGCTAGAATGAGTCGTCATGCGAGACACCGCACTGTCAATTCTCCTCGTTTCGGATTCGCAAGATACAGTTGCGGACATCGTAACCACCTATACCCAGCACAGTCCCAGGAGCACGCTGAACATTGTTCACGACCTGGTCGAGGCACGTGCTTTTTTGTCCCAGAACACACCTGATATTGCTCTTGTCCGTTATCAGTTGTCCGACGGAAACGCTCCTGAATTGATCGATGGTAACGGATCGACGTTCCGCATCTATTTACCCAAGGTTGAAACATCGGATTCGCAAGAAGAAACGGACGAGCACATCGATGTTTCCGTCGAAGGCGACGAGACGATCCTGCTTGTTGAAGACGACGACAGCGTTAGAGAACTGCTCACCCTGACTTTGGAGCAATTTGGCTATGTGATTCTGTCCGCCCGTGATGGTGAAGGCGCCCTCGTGACCGCCAGACGACATAAAGGACCTATCGCCTTGATGATCACCGACATCGTCATGCCTCGGATGAGCGGGCACGAACTTGCCACAATCATTGCGCCGCTTCAGCCCAAAATGTCAGTTCTATACATATCGGGCTACGATGACGATATGGCGTCCGACCAGGGCATCGTGGACGTAGAAAACGCATTTCTCCAGAAACCATTCAGTCCTACGGATATCGCCAGGAAAGTTCGCACCATTCTGGATAACATTTAGCAAGCGGAAAAACACGGTATGGCCGATATTCTTACCGCCCTGAGCGAACGCCACCCCGATAAAATTGCGGTAATCGACGATCGTGCCGACGGCACGCTCACTCAATGGACCTTCGAAGAACTGGAATTCCGTTCTAACAAACTGGCGCACATGCTGCTTGCTTTTGACGTGGCTCCTCGATCCCGCGTGCTCTGGTGCGGGCAAAACTCTGCGCAGCTCGTCGCTTTCGCAAACGCCTGCCGGAAGGTCGGGGTAACCGCTGTGCCGATGAACTACCGACTGTCAGCCGAAGAAGCGGCCTATATCGTTGACGACTCCGATGCGATAGTAATTTTTGCCGATGCCCCCTTCGCAAAACTGTTTGCGGAGATCGGCGATCAGATCCCTCAGGTACGGGAAGTAGTGATATTCGACGGACCCGCCTTGCCGGGTCAGCACGAAGCTGAAGCGCTCACCGCGCTTTCGCCACAGACACCTCCTGACAGCGGAGTTGCCGGCACCATCGAGCAAACGATGATCTATACATCCGGCACCACCGGCCGGCCGAAAGGGGCGGTGCGCGAGGGGAGAGATGATGGTGTGACCGAGCAGATGCTGAAGGTTTTCGGCAGCGTCGCAGAAGACGTGTATCTAACAACCGGACCCATTTATCACTCCGGTCCGGGTGGGTTTCTCAATATCTGTCAGGCACTCGGCAACACGGTGGTTTTACAGTATAAGTTTGATGCACAACACTGGCTGAGGCTGGTAGACAACTATCGAGTGACCTGTACGTTTGCCGCGCCCACGCCAATCCGCCTTGTCACTCAGCTTCCTGACTCGGTGCTTCGCAAATACGACACATCGAGCATGCGCCGGATGATCGCAAACGCAGCACCGTGGTCTTACGCCCTGAAAAAACAATACCTCGAGCATTTCCCCGCAAACTCACTATTTGAGGTTTACGGATCTACCGAACTCGGCGTAAACACCATTCTCGAACCTCACGATCAGCTCCGCAAACCCGGTTCCTGTGGCAAACCATCGCCTGGTATGGACCTCAAACTCATCGACGAAGACGGCGATGAGATCACGACGCCCAATACACCCGGCGAGATATACATTCGCAGCAAGAGTGTCTTCACCACCTACCACAAGGCTCAAGACAAGTATGACGAAGACACTCGCGGCGATTTCCACACGGTGGGCGATATCGCGTATTTCGATGGCGAGGGCTACTACTACATATGTGACCGTAAGATAGACATGATCATCTCTGGTGGGGTGAACGTCTATCCAGCCGAAATCGAAGCGGCACTCGAACAACATCCCGATATTCTCGACGTCGCCGTGTTTGGAATCCCCAGCGAACAATGGGGAGAAAGCGTACACGCCGTGATCAAAGTGGATCCAAGTGTGTGGTTGGAGGACTCCGACGTGCAATCGTTCGCACGCAAACATCTCGCCGGGTACAAGGTTCCACGTTCGATCGACTTCGTCGATGAGATTCCCCGAACCGGTTCCGGCAAGATTCTGAAACGAACCCTGCGTGCACCCTACTGGCGAAACCAGCACAAGAACGTTTAGTCGAACCGACGTTCGGTCGCGCGATGGTTGCGATCCCGTTGCGTTGGACCGAATCGATTTCATCCCGAAACCATCATCCCGAGCCTAAGTTGAAATGAGCACCTACTTCAGGCGACTATCCGCGCGAAGGGGAAACACTCATGAATAAAATACTCCTGCTGCTGGTCAGCCTGCTCACGATTCCCGCCCTTGGCGCCGATCCCGCCCTCGGCGGCGATCCTGCCAAGGGCGGCGATTACTGGAGCCACCGTTTACGTATCGCCACCGACGTCCCTTACGGCGAAGATGCAGCGCAAGTTGCAGACGTGTACACCCAGGGACAGCGCGTCGGAGAGCCCACATGGTTCGAGCCGAGCGAGAAACTCCGTCCCACGTTGTTGTGGATTCACGGTGGCGGCTGGGTGGGTGGTGACAAGCGCAGCCAGTTTCCCCAGGCGATACACTTTCTCGAGCGAGGCTGGGACGTCGTCAACATCAACTACCGACAGGGCCCTGGGACCGCGCCGCTGGCGGTCGATGACGCCTTGTGTGCTTACAAATGGACAGTTGAGCGTGCCCGTGAAATCGGCGCATCGCCTGAGCACATCGTCGTGAGTGGTGCGTCTGCCGGCGGTCACCTGGCGTTGATGGTGGGGTTGTTGAACAGTACCGGCAATCACCCCTGCCGGGTAAGTGTGCAACCACAAGCGATCGTGAACTGGTTTGGCATTACCGATATCGAAGCGGTGGAGTCCTACCTCGCGCAAAAGCGCCCCGCAGGCAACTACGCGTTGTCCTGGGTTGGTCAGAAAAGTCGCGTGGCACAAATTTCAGCCGATTACTCGCCCCTGTCGTTCATCACCGACAAGACACCGCCCATCATCACCATTCACGGCACCGCCGATAGTGTGGTGCCCTACGATCAAGCGGAGGCACTCCACTACGCCCTGAGCACACCGAATCGCCTCGTCACGCTCAACGGCGGGAAACACGGCGGTTTCAGCGATGCTCAGTATCAGCAGGCAATGGCGGCGATCTTCGAATTTCTCTCTGAAAACAACTGAATTGCGGATAAGATACGGGATGAGAAAATAGCCGGGAAAGACTGATGTGCCGTAACTTCCTACCCATCTTTGTGTTCAGCGCCTTGGCAGCGTCAAGTTTTTCAGCTGAGGCGGTTCCCGTGGACAACTTCGTGCTTCTGGACCATCAGGGCAACGCGCACGAACTCTACTACCAGTCCGACGCCAAGGCCGTGGTAATCATGGTCCAGGGCAACGGTTGTGCCGCCGTGCAAAACGCATTAACCGATTTCAAAAATCTGCGCGACCGATACGCTTCCCGGGGTGTGCGGTTCTTCATGATCAACTCGAACCTGAATGATGACCGCGCAAGCATCCGCAAAGAAGCCGAGCAATGGTCCATCGACATTCCGATACTCAACGACGATACCCAGATAATCGGTGAATCCTTAGGCCTCACCCGCACAGCCGAAGTACTCCTGCTGGATCCGAAAAACTGGGAGGTGATTTATCGCGGCGCCATGAACGATCGATACGACGCCAACGTTCAGAGCGATCGACTCCAAGCAGAAGCGACAGAACACTATCTGGCCAGCGCGCTGGATGTGGTGCTCGCCGGAGGTAAAGTCGAGGTCGGTCAACGCGACCACACCGGGTGCCCGATTGACTTTGCACTGGCAGGCCGACAACACGCCAACATCAGCTACAGCAAAACCATCGCGCCACTACTGCAGGAAAACTGCGTCCACTGTCACAGTCCCGGCGGCATCGGCCCGTGGGCGATGACCGATTATAGGATGATTCGCGGCTTCGCCCCGATGATCCGCGAAGTGGTGCGTACGAAACGCATGCCCCCCTGGCATGCCGATCCAGACATAGGTCAGTGGCGGGGCGATCGCAGCCTCGCAATCGAGGAGGTCCAGACTTTAGTACATTGGATCGAGGCCGGCGCTCCCCGGGGTGATGGCCCGGACCCGCTCGAATCGGTGCAGCCCCTATCGAGCAAATGGCCGATGGGCGAACCCGATCTGGTTCTCCACATTCCAGGTTTCGAGGTTCCCGCAACCGGCGTCGTGAATTATCAGTTTCCGTACGTTAAAAATCCGCTGGATCATGGGATCTGGATCAAGGCAACCACAATTCTACCGGGAGACCGTAGCGTGGTTCATCACGTGCTTGCAGGGTCAACCGAAAGTAACGAATTGCCCGGTCGTCAAGATAACCTGTTCCAAAACTACATCATCGGCTACGCCCCGGGGGCCGAGTCCTACGTCATGCCAGAGGGCACGGGCGTCTACGTACCCCCTGGCGGTTATTATCTATTCCAGCTGCACTACACCCCCACCGGCAGGGCTGTCGTAGATGAGAGCAAGATGGGCCTCTACTTCGCCGACGAGAAGCCGGGAAACTTCCTGCGCCACAACGCTGCCATCAACCCGGCGATAAAAATACCCGCGAACTCCAAGAACCACGAAGAGGTGGCTTACTTCGAATTCTACCAAGACGCCACGCTTTACACGGTCTTTCCACACTCGCACTACCGCGGCAAAAGTTCGACCTTCGAAGTTTTATATCCCGACGGTCGCCTCGAGATGATTCTTTCGGTGCCTAACTACAACTTCAACTGGCAACGCGGTTACGACTTCATCGAGCCAATGATGCTACCGGCGGGGACTAAGTTGATTCACCGCACGGTATACGACAACTCCGCTGAAAACCCGGCCAATCCGGATGCCGGGAAGGAAATCACCTGGGGTTTGCAGTCCTGGGAAGAAATGCTGTACGGCTCTTTCAGCTACAGTTGGGTAAATGAAACCTCCGACGCCCCAATCCACGATCGGCACCGGGCCAGAACGACTCAGTGGGTCGGTTTCCTCGATAAAAACATGGACGGCAAACTGATGTGGAGCGAATTGCCGAGGAACTTGAAAAAACGCCTGGTGCAGGGATTCAAGATGGTCGACAAAGACGGCGACGGTGGGCTGAACGTCGTTGAACTGATGGACCTCACCCGCAAACGCATGAAAGACAACGATGACGCCGAACCCGGGAGTTAGTCAAAGTACGTAGGCAGGCCGATATCTCTCAGGTGCTGGTCCAACAAGGTGATATCCGCCTTAAGCGTCCGCCCGAGGCTGAGGGTCGGTAAGGCATCCAACGCAAAAAATGCAACCTCAGTCGTTTCAATGCCTGGTTGGGCTTCTCCCCCTGAAAGTTCGCACAAAAAGAACAGCTTGTAGATCCGCTCCAGCCTCCTGGGCGTGTACGGGTGCAGATGGCGATCTTTGACGCTCACAAGCTTCACCGCATCGACCCGGTAACCGGATTCCTCCAACACCTCTCGTTCGATACACCCCTTTGGCGAATCGTGCTCATCGCCCCAACCTCCTGGCAAAGACCAACAACCATCACTCGTCTCCCTGACGAGCAATACCTCGCCATGTCGAAACACGCCCGCACGGACGTCTATCTTGGGGGTCGGATAACCTTTCTCCGGAAGATATATGCCGGTAATTCGCTCGAGTGACTCGTCAAGCTGCTGAGCCAACAGATTCAGCGCCAGCCGATGCAACTCACTATACCGTTCCCGATCGTATGGGTCCGTGGTGTACGTCAGACCGGTTTGGGCGATGGCGCGGATTCGTTGAATGGATTCGAGCACCTCAACGGAGCTTGAAGTGCTCAAGTTACTCCCCCAGACCTTCTTTGTTAACCTCGGCTTTTACCTCGGCCAGCCGCTCGATTGTTGCCAACGCTTCGTTCTGATCTGAGCTGAGATTACGCATGATTACGTCGGTGTAACCAAGCTTCGCGAAGGTCGCCAACTCCTCCGCCACTTCCGTAACCGATCCGAACATCAGCGCCTCTTCGGCAAAACCCCGATAACCCTTCTGGATGTAGGGTTGAACCACCTTGAAAGCATCTTCGCTCGACGAGCCAACATAGACATCTCTGCGGATTGCCACTGCGCTCGGCTCCCGCTGGTGTTCCGCACAAGCCTGGCGATAGCGATTCAAACTGTCGGTGGCTTGTTTATAGGTCAGGCCCGGAGATGCCAACCAACCGTCCCCCATACGCGCGGTG
>Ga0114949_10003177_pt1 | contig 10404 bp, 10 predicted proteins | sample N074metaG_FD_83505 | JGI IMG/M metagenome (GOLD analysis project Ga0114949, IMG submission 83505) | Deep subsurface microbial communities from Kermadec Trench to uncover new lineages of life (NeLLi) - N074 metaG | ecosystem: Environmental > Aquatic > Marine > Ocean trench > Sediment | place... | reverse complement strand
TTTGCATCCTTTGCCGTCAAAATGCCGATGTGGCCGGTGCATACCTGGCTGCCCGATGCCCATGTCGAGGCGCCAACTGCCGGGTCTGTTATTCTGGCAGGCGTTCTGCTGAAGATGGGTGGCTATGGCTTCCTGCGCTTTTCGTTGCCGATGTTCCCAATTGCCAGCGAGTTATTCGCACCGATGGTCTTTACCCTCAGCGTGGTCGCCATCATCTACACATCACTGGTCGCCTTGCGGCAAGAAGACATGAAAAAGCTGATCGCCTATTCATCCGTTGCACATATGGGTTTTGTGACCATCGGCCTGTTCGTCTTTAATCAACAGGGAATCGAAGGCTCGATCTTCCAGATGCTTAGCCATGGCATTGTCTCTGGTGCCTTGTTCTTGTGTGTTGGGGTCATTTACGACCGCATGCACACACGCGAGATCGACCGCTATGGCGGCCTGGTTAATCGTATGCCGTCTTATGCGCTGGTCTTTATGATCTTTACCATGGCCTCAATTGGCCTTCCTGGTACCAGCGGTTTTGTAGGCGAATTGCTCATTCTCGTCGGCGTCTTCAAGGTCAACACTCTGGTCGCCGCGCTGGCTACCACGGGCCTCGTACTGGGCGCAGCCTATATGTTGTGGCTGTATCGTCGCGTTATCTTTGGCGAACTGGTGAAAGAAGACCTGATGGATATCCTCGACCTCGACAAGCGTGAAGTGGCTTTGTTTGCGCCGTTGATCCTGGTTGTTCTGTGGATGGGAATCTACCCAGAACCCATCCTTAATGTCTTGCATGTTTCCGTTGAGAACCTAGTGACCCATATGGAAACAGCCCTCAATGCCCACCACAATATCGGCGCAATAGCCATGGAAGGGGCCCGCTAATGCAATCTCTGGCACCAGCTATTGTAGAACTGATCATCGTTGTCGGGGCTCTGGCCTTGCTGATGGTCGGCGTATTTTCCGGCAAAAAAGCCTTCAAGACCGTGTCGTGGCTCAGCGTCGGTGTCTTGGTCGTGGCGATGATATCGACTGTCAGTCTGCCAGTTGAACGCACCTACGCTTTCAATGGCATGTTTGTTATCGATGGGTTCGCGATCTTCAACAAAATCCTGATCCTGATTGGCGCAGCAATGGCAATCATGATGTCGTTCGATTTTCTGGCCAAAGAAAACCTGAAACGATTTGAATTTGCCGTCCTGATATTGTTGGCCACCGCCGGCATGACCATGATGGTGTCCGCCAGTAATCTGATTTCACTGTATATGGGAATCGAACTGCAAAGCTTGGCGCTCTACGTGTTGACCGCGATCAATCGCGATTCCAGCCGCTCGACCGAAGCCGGTTTGAAGTACTTTGTTCTGGGCGCCTTGTCATCGGGCATGCTGCTCTATGGTAGCTCGCTGATCTATGGCTTTGCAGGCTCGTTGGACTTTGGCGAGATCTCGCAGGCTGTCGCAGTCGAAAGCGTCCCTTTCGGGATGATCTTTGGCCTGGTGTTCCTGTTGTCGGGTCTGGCCTTCAAAATCTCGGCGGTCCCATTCCATATGTGGACGCCCGACGTATACGAAGGGGCGCCAACCCCGGTTACGGCCTTTTTGGCCGGCGCGCCCAAAGTGGCCGCCATGGCACTGTTGATCCGTGTGCTGTTTGACGTTGTCCCGGCAATGCAAGACCAGTGGCAACAGATCATCATATTCCTGTCTTTTGCCTCTATGGCCGTCGGTGCCGTGCTGGCCCTGGTACAAACCAATATCAAACGTCTGATGGCTTTTAGCTCTATCGGTCATGTTGGATTTGCTTTGGTCGGCCTGAGTGCAGGGACTGAATCAGGCGTGGCGTCGGTGCTGATCTACCTGACGATCTATCTGGTTATGAACATCGGTGCGTTTGCGCTAATCATGTCGATGCGCCGGAAAGAGGGCATGACAGAAAACATCAATGACTTGGCCGGCCTTGCACGAACACGCCCCGGTATGGCTGCTGCCTTGGCGATCTTTATGTTCTCATTGGCGGGCATTCCACCAATGGCAGGGTTCATTGGCAAGTTTTTTGTCTTTATGATGGCGCTGGAAGCCGGCCTGACAACGTTGGCTATCTTTGGTGTGTTGATGAGCGTCATCGGGGCTTTCTATTATTTGCGGATCGTCAAGATCATGTATTTCGACGAACCCGTCGGCGAGTTTGATGTTGGCCCCAGCCGGGGTATGAAAATTATCTCTGGTGGGGCGGCTGCTCTCATTGTCCTTGGCTTTGTCTGGCCTGCACCGCTGATTGCAGCTGCTAACCTGGCCGCGACCAGCCTGTTTATGTGAGTGAGCGAGTGAGCGAGCTCCCCAGTGGATATCGGGTGTTTGCGCACGAGATTATCGACAGCACCAACGAGGAAGCCAAGCGCCTGGCCATGGCCGGCGACCCGGGCAAATGTATCGTCTGGGCCGTCGAACAAACCGCGGGCAGGGGCCGTCGGGGTCGCCAATGGGTGTCGAAGCCAGGCAATCTATTTGCATCAATCCTGATCAGGCCGCAGGCAAGGCTGGCCGATGCATCGCAATTGTCTTTTGCCGCAGCGCTTGCGGTCAAACACACGTTGGAAGTCCTGTCGCAGCAAGCCATCGGGTTTGCGCTAAAGTGGCCCAATGATGTGCTGGTAGACGGGGCCAAGATATCGGGCATCCTGTTGGAGGGTTCCAGCAAACCCGCACGACACGGCGGTTATGCCCAAACAGACTATCTGATCATTGGTATTGGCATCAATCTGCAGCATCACCCGGAAGACACGCCTTATCCTGCCACTGATATGATCGCGGCCACCGGTATTAGCCTAAAACCAGAAGACGTTGTCGCCCAATTGACTGTTTCATTCGATGAAATTTACCAATCTTGGGTCACCAACGGGTTCAATGCCCTTCGCCAACAGTGGCTGAAGGCCGCCTATAGGCTGGGCGAGCCCATCGAAGTGCAACAAAATGACAACCGAATCAAAGGGATCATGCGCGATCTTGATGCCACTGGCGCCTTGCGTATCGAGGTCGAAGATGGCAATGAAGTGGTGATCCATGCTGGTGACGTGTTTTTCCCAGCTGGTGCTTGATTGAAGGGTCTGGAGAGACAGCTATGCTGCTGACAATTGATGCAGGAAACACCAATATCGTATTTGCCCTTTTCGATGATGAAAATGGCGATCACTTTACCCAATGGCGCATTGCAACCAGCGCAGAACGCACGGCGGACGAATATTTCGTTTGGTTGGATCAGTTGATGCGCCATGAAGGCCTCAACGAAAAACCGGTAAAGGGCGCCATTATCTCGACCGTCGTACCGCGTGCGCTCTTTAATCTGAAGACGCTGTGTCGACGCTATTTTAATTGCGATCCACTTGTCGTCGGCGATTCCGAGACCAAGCTTGGCATCGAAGTAAAGATGCCAAACCCAAGAAGCGCCGGGGCTGATCGCCTGGTCAACGCAGTCGGCGCACACAAAGACTATCCTGGTCCGTTGATCCTGGTGGATTTTGGCACCGCGACAACATTTGATGTTGTCGACAGCGATGGGGCGTTCCTAGGTGGCAGTTTTGCACCGGGGATAAATTTGTCCTTAGAAGCCTTGCACAGCGCCGCAGCCCAATTGCCAACCGTTGCAGTGGCGCGCCCCAAAAAGGTTATCGGCACAGACACTGTCTCGGCGATGCAATCAGGTATCTATTTTGGCTATCTTGGTTTGATCGAAGGCATCACCCGCAAAATTCAGGAAGAATTTGGGGCCAAAATGACGGTCATTGCAACCGGTGGCCTGGCCCCGCTATTTGCTGAAGCCACCAGCGCCATCGATCATGTCGATCAGGACCTGACAGTGCGCGGCCTTGTGGAAATTTATTTCCGCAATCAAAACCAGACCTGATGGCCGGCAAGACGAAGCCGCTTTATTTTCTGCCGCTGGGTGGTTCCGGCGAAATCGGCATGAACATGAACCTGTTCGGCTATGGCGACAAATGGATCATGGTTGACTGCGGCATGGGCTTTGCTGGTGACAATTTGCCGGGCATCGATCTGATATTGCCCGACCCCAAATTCATCGCCGAACAAAAAGATCGCCTGCTAGGCCTGGTCCTGACCCATGCGCATGAAGACCACATCGGCGCCGTGCCCTATTTGTGGAAACAACTGCAATGCCCGATATTTGCAACACCTTTCACGGCCGGCATGGTGCGCTCCAAGCTATCGGATGCTGGTCTGTTAGACGAAGTCCCGCTTTATGAAATTGGGCTGAACGGAACCATCGAGCTGGGACCCTTCGACATTAAATATGTCACCCTTGCGCACTCTATTGCGGAACCCAACGCGCTGCTAATCAAGACACCTGTGGGTACTATTTTTCACACAGGTGATTGGAAAATAGACGCAGACCCTGTTGTTGGCGAACCGGCAGATATCGCGGAACTGACGGCCATTGGCGACGATGGCGTATTGGCCATGGTCTGCGATTCAACCAATGTCTTTAATACTGGCACCAGTGGGTCAGAACGGGACGTCCATGGCCCGCTATCGGCCATTGTGGCCCAACAGACGGGCAGGGTGGCAGTGACAGGGTTTGCCAGCAATATAGCCCGTATCCACACCATAGCCTCTGTCGCCGCTGAAAATGGCCGCAAAGTATGCCTGGTTGGGCGCTCAATGCGCCGAAATACATCCATTGCACAGTCGTCAGGCTATCTGAATGATCTGCCGCCTTTCATCAGCGAAGATGAATCGGCAACACTGCTCAGGAACAAAGTCCTGTATCTGTGTACTGGCAGCCAGGGAGAACAACGCGGCGCGATGCAACGCATAGCCTCGGGCGAACACCGTCATATCAAACTGGACGACCGCGATCTGGTGATCTTTTCATCCAAAGCCATCCCCGGCAACGAAGTTTCGCTGGCATCGCTCTACAACAAGTTTGCCCGCAAGGGTGTAAAGACGATCACCGAGAAAGATTCGCCCGTGCATGTGTCCGGTCATCCGGGGCGACCTGACCTTGTCCAAATGTATGGCTGGATCCGCCCTCAGATATCGGTGCCGGTGCACGGCGAGCCTCGGCATCTGTTGGAACATCAGAGGCTGGCCCGCGACATCCAGGTGCCGTTCTGTATGCCTGGTCAAAACGGGACAATGGTCGAGCTGTCCCCAAAAGGCCCCAAATTCGTCAAGGAGGTCGAATTCGGTCGCCTGGCCGTTGACGGGGGCCATGTCACGCCCACACGCTCAACGGCCGTCAAGGAACGTCAGAAGGTCAGCACTGAGGGACATCTCGTGATCACCATTCTGCTCGATGACGGCGCCGAACCCATCCAGCCACCTGCTATCTCGACATTAGGGATACCCGAGGCCGAGGCAGTGCAGGAAAAGGTTCAGGATACAGTTGAATCTGTTCTGTTTCGCATGTCCCGCAAGCAGCGCTCCCAACAAGCCAAAATGGCCGAGGCTATACGCATTGCCGCCAGACGGGCCTGTGAGGCAGTCTCTGGCAAACGCCCCGTCACCGACGTGCAAATTATGCGATTGCCAAGAGACTGATGCGCCCTTAAAAACAGGCCAACCAATTCTCTACCGAATGAGGGATCATCATGATCGGACGACTGAACCACGTAGCCATTGCCGTACCTGACCTTGCTGCCGCTGCCAAAACCTATGAGCAGACGCTTGGTGCAAAGGTCACCGCACCAAAAGATCTACCAGATCATGGCGTGACGGTTGTTTTTGTCGAACTGCCGAATACCAAGATTGAATTGTTGCACCCGTTGGGTGACGACTCGCCGATCGCAAAGTTCCTCAGCAAAAATACTTCTGGCGGCATGCATCATGTTTGTTATGAAGTTGAGGACATTCTGGCTGCCCGCGATCAATTGATCAAAGACGGCGCCAAAATATTGGGCTCGGGGGAACCACGAATTGGTGCGCACGGTAAGCCGGTGCTGTTTTTGTCTCCAAAAGACTTCTGCGGCACTTTGGTCGAAATCGAACAGGTTTAACTTCTAACGCTAGGATTGCCACATGGGCCTTGTTAACGGGTTCGTTCTTTACATCGTGCTTTGGTGGGTCGTGTTTTTCATGGCCCTGCCTTTTGGCGTGCAGTCAGACGAAGAAGCGGGGCAGGACACCTTGGCCGGCACTGTCAGCAGTGCACCTGTAAAGCCAATGCTGCGGCTTAAGGTGATAATCACTACCGTAGTTGCCGCGACGGTATGGGGTGGCATCTGGTGGGCACTCGATTCAGGTTTGATTTCGATCTACTGAGCTTTAAACGAAAAAAGCAAGGTTCCGAGGAACCTTGCCTAATTCAACGATCGTTATTCTTATTAATTCGGTAGCTTAGCTACCCTCATTGAAAATCCCCTCCCACAAGGACCTTCTCCCCAAACTTGGACCCCCCCGAAGAGCGATTCTAATGCGAACTTATTTTCTATTCGCTTGGTTGAGAAAAATGTAGGTGAACACTTGTGCCCTGTCACGGCGGAAACCCCATAAAGGCCGGTCCTGCGTGTCGTTTTCAGCGGCTTGTGACAAATAACACACAGTTACCGGGTGGTTTTGCTCTCCAAGGCCCTGAGGATTGGGATATTTTTCGACCAAGTGATGCATTTTCGATAATTCCTCAATTGCCATGCATCCGCGCCGCACCTACAGTCGCCAAAAGACGTCATCGTACTGACACAAAAGGAATCACCGCCACACTATGCGCCTATCTAGCTATTTTCTACCGACATTGAAGGAAACACCCAACGAAGCGAAGATTGCATCGCATCGATTGATGTTACGCGCGGGCATGATCAAGCAATCTGCCGTTGGCATCTATTCGTGGTTACCGCTGGGTCACCGGGTCTTGCAAAAGATCATTCAGATTGTTCGCGAAGAACAGAACAAAGCTGGTGCGCAGGAACTATTGATGCCCACCATTCAGTCCGCAGAACTGTGGCATGAAAGCGGTCGCTATGACGACTATGGCAAAGAGATGTTGCGCATCACGGACCGCCATAAACGCGAGCTGTTATACGGCCCCACCAATGAAGAACTGATCACAGACATCTTTCGTTCATCTGTCCGGTCATACCGGGACCTGCCCTTGAACCTTTATCATATCCAATGGAAGTTCCGGGATGAGATACGGCCGCGCTTTGGCGTCATGCGGGGGCGGGAGTTCCTGATGAAGGATGCCTATTCCTTTGATCTGACCAAAGAAGACTCTGACAAGGCCTACCAAAACATGTTCGTGGCTTACTTGCGAACCTTTGCGCGGATGGGGCTACGGGCCATTCCCATGCGGGCAGATCCAGGCGCTATTGGTGGCAATCAAAGTCTCAGTCACGAATTCCACGTCCTGGCTGAAACCGGCGAGAGCGATGTCTTTTATGACAAAGCCTTCGACAGCGTCAGCCTGGAAGACATGGCCAATGCAGACCTCGAAATGGCCAACAAACTCCAGAGCCTGTACGCCGCCGCCGAGGAAGAACATGACCCGGACAACATGCCCATTGATAGTGATGATGTGCAGTCGGGTAAGGGTATCGAAGTCGGGCATATCTTCCAGTTCGGCACAAAATATTCCGAGCCCATGGGCGCAACAGTGACCACACCCGACGGCGACCAGGTGCCCGTCGAGATGGGATCATACGGGATTGGTGTGTCACGCCTGGTGGGTGCCATCATCGAGGCCAATCACGATGACAAAGGCATCATCTGGCCCGAATCTGTTGCCCCATTCAAAGTAGTGATCATCAACATGCGCACCAATGACGAAGGCTGCACCGGCGTGTGTGATGACCTGTATGCCCAGCTGGACGATGCCGGTGTAGAGGTTCTCTATGATGACCGCGACGAACGAGCAGGCGTCAAATTCGCTGATGCTGAATTGATCGGCATCCCCTGGCAGGTCGTCATCGGCCCACGAGGTGTCAAAGAAGGCATTGTCGAATTGCGCAGTCGCAGCGGTGGTGAACCGGAAAACCTGGCACCTGCCGACCTGCTGTCCCGCCTGATCGGATAACCCAGCACATGTTCATCAAGCCTTTTGAATGGATGATCGCGAAACGCTATCTGCGGGCCCACCGCGAAGAGAGGTTCATCTCTGTCATCGCCATTCTGTCGGTTGTCGGCATTGCCCTGGGTGTGGGTGTCCTGATTATTGTGATGTCGGTCATGAACGGCTTTCAGGCCACCATGGTGAACCAGATAATCGGCATTAATGGTCATCTCTTGGTACAGGGCACGTCAGAGGGATTGCACGATTACGAAAACGTCGCCAAAGACATTGCTGCCTTTGACGGGGTCGTCCAGGTTCGCCCGATGATCCAGGGACAGGTGATGGTCACCTATCGCGACCGGTCGGCGGGCGCTGTTGTGCGCGGCGTGAACCCCGCCGATTATGCCAAGCATGAATTACTGACCCCCGGCAAGGACACCGGGTTGATATCTGGTGATCCTGCTGATTTCCAGGGCGACGACGCCATCCTTTTGGGGGAACATCTCGCGCGTAACCTGGGTGTACGGGTCGGCGATGTCGTCACTTTGATTGCCCCACAAACAACAGCAACGCCCTTTGGGTCGGCCCCGCGCATGCGTGACTATATGGTAACCGGCCTGTTCAACATCGGGGTGTATGAATATAACGCCAACTTCATATTCATGCCGCTAAGCCAGGCGCAGATACACTTCAAGATGAAGCAGGCGGTTTCGGGCCTGGATGTAGAGCTAACCCATCCAGACATCGCTACCCAGGTTCAATACGAATTGATCCCGACTGTACCACCGACATCCCGCGTCCTCAGCTGGCGGGACCTGAACGCCAGTTTTGTCGGCGCGTTGGAAGTCGAACGCAACACCATGTTCATCATCCTGACGCTGATTATTATCATTGCCGCCTTCAACATCATGTCGAGCCTGATTATGTTGGTGAAGGACAAGCGCAAAGACATTGCTGTCCTGCGCACCATGGGGGCGAGGCGCCGGTCGATCATGAAGATATTTGTCATTTGTGGTGGATTGATGGGGATGGGCGGCACGCTTGCAGGGGTGATCCTGGGGTTTTCTCTATTGCAATACCGTGAAGCAATTCTTGGGTTTTTGGGCGATCTGTTCAACATCCGCTTCTTCCCACCAGACGTCTATGGGCTAGAGGCTTTGCCATCCCAGACCGACCCGGCCGAAGTTATTTTTACAGTCGTCCTCTCCTTGACTCTCAGCCTCGTGGCGACTCTTTACCCGTCCTGGCGCGCAGCCCGGATGGACCCGGTAGAGGCCCTACGCTATGAATGATGCAAACCCTCAGGGCCTGGACCTGCAAAATATCGGCAAACATTTCACCATGGGAGGCGAAGAACTCCACGTATTGAACGGGGCCAGTCTGACAATTGCCCCTGGCGAAATAGTGGCCATGTTGGGGCCATCAGGTGCAGGCAAATCCACGCTACTGCATATTGCTGGGTTGCTCGACAGGCCGGACACAGGTGAGATCACGATTGATGGACAGGCTTGCGGCAGTCTTGGCGACACCGATCGAACCCGCATCCGACGGACCGCAATTGGCTTTGTGTACCAGTTCCACAATTTACTGCCGGAATTTACGGCCACAGACAATGTGGCCCTGGCCTGCATGATCAACGGTGTATCTCAGAAAGATGCACGCAAGAGAGCCCGCGAGTTGCTGGAAATTCTGGGGCTGTCTGAACGGCTAGAGCACATGCCGACACAGCTGTCTGGTGGCGAACAACAACGCGTGGCCATTGCCCGTGCCATGGCCAACCACCCGCGTATTTTGTTGGCCGATGAGCCAACGGGTAACCTCGACGAAAACACCGCCGACACCGTTTTTGATGCCCTGATCACCCTGGCGCGGGAAGAGAATGTCGCCGCCCTGATTGCCACCCATAATATTGGATTAGCCAAGCGCATGGACCGCCGAATCGTGTTACATAATGGGCGACTAGAGGGACAGCCAGTTTCAGGCTGAGCCATCGTTTAAAAGGGGTGACGTTCTAAATTGTCCAGTGAATACATTCATTTACGGGTCCATTCTGCTTATTCACTTTCAGAAGGCGCCCTGACAACCGAAGACATCATCTCTCTTTGCAAACAAAACAATATGCCAGCGGTGGCGGTCACCGACACGAACAATATGTTTGGTGCGCTAGAGCATTCCGTCAGCTTTACTGACGAGGGTATCCAGCACCTTGTTGGTTGTGCCCTGAACTTGGAAATCGCCGACGAAAACACACGCCGCAGTATGACCCGTGAGCGCGCCGACGGGGCGGAACGGGCGCAGCTTGTGTTCCTGGTCCAGAACGCCACAGGCTATGGCAATTTGATCAAGCTGGTCAGTCGCGCCTACATGGAATCAGACGGCCTGTCAGAGCCGCATATTGTTATTGATGATCTGGAC
>Ga0114949_10003176_pt1 | contig 10405 bp, 9 predicted proteins | sample N074metaG_FD_83505 | JGI IMG/M metagenome (GOLD analysis project Ga0114949, IMG submission 83505) | Deep subsurface microbial communities from Kermadec Trench to uncover new lineages of life (NeLLi) - N074 metaG | ecosystem: Environmental > Aquatic > Marine > Ocean trench > Sediment | place... | reverse complement strand
AAGGAGAACCATTGGTTCAGGCGTTAACGCCCCAGGGAGAAATTGTATGGTCAATCCGGATTTTTAAGCACTCCACTGAATTAAAAGTCCCACGCACGGGAAAATATGTTATCAGGGCAACTTTAAATAATGTAACCCAAGATTATCCAGTATCCGCCACCAGCAGCATTGATGACCGGGGTATGGTTGAAATAAAATTGTAGATTCCAAATGAAACAGTGTATAATCGGTATTACTTGTATATGGTTATTATGAAACTAAAGCCATCCTTCATCATTATACTTTTTTTGTTTTGTTTGACAGCCTGTCAAGATCAAAAAGATGTGCGGGCTGATCAGCCCAATGTGGTAATCATATTTACTGATGATCAGGGCTACGGTGACCTGGGAAGCTATGGGGCCACCGGCTTCATCACTCCTTATTTGGATAAAATGGCCGGCAACGGCATGCGGTTCACCCACTTTTATTCAGCTCAGGCAGTATGCAGCGCTTCCAGGGCCGCACTGTTGACCGGTTGTTACCCTAACCGGATCGGTATTTCCGGAGCACTTAATCCCTGGGCCACGCACGGGCTTGCTGATGATGAGCTCACCATGGCTGAAATGCTAAAGTCCGTGGGATACGCTACCGGTATTTTCGGGAAGTGGCACTTGGGCCATCATCTTCCTTTCCTGCCGTTACAGCATGGTTTTGATGAGTACTTCGGAATACCTTATTCAAACGACATGTGGCCGGTAGAATTTGACGGGTCTCCGGTCACCGATTCTACTCATCATAAATTCCGTTACCCGCCGCTACCGCTGGTAGAGGGAAATGAAACATTGGAATACATTACTACACTGGCCCAACAGGACCAATTGACCACCCGTTATACAGAGAAAGCGATTGATTTCATTCGCAGGAACCAATCAAAACCATTCTTCCTGTATCTGCCACATTCCATGGTCCACATACCACTGGGAGTTTCAGAAAAATTTAGAGGTAAAAGCGCTCAGGGGCTATACGGCGATGTTATGATGGAAATAGACTGGTCTGTAGGTCAGGTACTGAAAACCCTTGAGGAGCTACATCTGATAGAGAACACACTGGTGATATTTATATCCGATAACGGACCCTGGCTAAACTTTGGGAACCACGCCGGGTCCACAGGTGGATTAAGGGAAGGAAAAGGCACCAGCTTTGAAGGTGGACAACGCATACCCTGCATTATGCAATGGCCGGGAACCATTCCTGCCGGTGTGGTCTCAAACAAACTGGCCAGTACTCTGGATCTGCTGCCTACGGTGGCGGAAATTACCCAGACTAAACTGCCAGCACATAAAATTGACGGGGTCAGTATTTTACAAATCATGCGTGGAGATCAATCCGCCACTCCCAGGGAAGTACTGTACTATTATTATGGCAAAAACAACCTTGAAGCAATCCGCTACCAAAACTGGAAGTTGGTTTTTCCACATATTTCAAGGTCATACAAGAATGTACTTCCTGGTAACGATGGCTGGCCAGGTCCTTATGGTCGCGACACTGTGTCAATGGCACTGTATGACTTGCGCCGTGACCCTGGTGAATCTTATGATGTTCAGGCGTTGTATCCCGAAGTAAAAGAAAAAATACTCAGCATTGCCGCGGAAGCGAGAGAAGACCTTGGAGATGGTCTTACAGATCAGCCCGGTAATAACCGGAGAGAAGCAGGGCAACTACATGAATGATAGGGTGATAGGGTGATAGGGTGATAGGGTGATAGATTAACGATTTTTGAACAATAGATTAACTATTTTAAAGTGCCCCCGGAGGAGGAACGATTCCGATAACTATCGGGACAGGGCTTTTTTAATGAATAATAGAATATCAAAATAAACTACTACAATACTGTGGACATGAAAAAATATCATCCAATTATTATTTCACTTTACATTTTATCGGGCTGTACACAGTCGGGCACCAATGAAACCAGCTTAGCTGCGGCAGAATCGGCACAACAAGTCAATACCCTTTCCCCTGCAGAGGTTGTGCAGGGATGGGAACTATTATTTGATGGAACCTCCTCTGAGCTTTGGAGAGGATACCAAAAAGAATCCTTTCCTCAGCAAGGATGGAAAGTGGAAGATGGAAATCTTATTGTGGAGAAATCTATGCAAGAGGGATCTGGTGGTGGCACAATAATCACTAAAAAAATGTATAGGAATTTCGAACTTTCACTGGAGTTTATGGTTTCGGATACCGCCAATAGCGGCGTATTATATCTGGGGTTGGAAAAAGAGGGAGAACCAATGTGGCACACGGCCCCTGAATTCCAGATCCTGGACAACCAAACAGCTCTGAATAGTGCAGATGACAATTTCGACTTGAGAACGCATCTTACAGGAGACAATTACGACCTGCAGTCCGCTGCTGAAGACTATACCAAGCCTGTGGGCAAATGGAATACGGCCAGGATTGTAGTGAATAACGGACATGTTGAACACTGGTTAAATGGGCAAAAAACCATTGAATACCAGATTAATTCAGAAGACTGGACTGCACTAGTGGCTAACAGTAAATTCAACGAATACTCCGATTATGGCCAGGCATCGCGGGGTCACATTGGTCTTCAGGACCACGACCATGAAGTAAAGTTCAGGAACATTAAGATCAGAGAAATCCAAAATGGCATCAGTTTATTCAATGGCGAAGACCTTTCCGGTTGGACCATCCACGGCACCGAAAAGTGGTATGTCGAAGATGGTAATCTGATTTGTGAAAGCGGACCTGATGCAGAATATGGCTACCTGGCTACCGATAAATCATATAAAGACATCGATCTGACCCTGGAATTCAAGCAAGAAGCCGATGGAAACAGCGGGGTATTCTTTCGCTCGTCCCTGGAAGGAATTAAAATATCAGGCTGGCAAACTGAAATAGCGCCTCCAGGCCATGATACCGGAGGAATCTACGAATCATATGGCCGACAATGGTTAATCAAGCCTGATCCTGAAAAAGATAAGGCCTTGAAAATGGGAGAATGGAACACCATGCGCATCCAGGTGATTGGAGGTAAAGTCACCACCTGGCTGAACGGGCAAATGATGATTGAGCTTGACGATGCAAAGATCGGTCAGGCCGAAGGACAGATTGCCCTACAGATCCATAGTGGAGGAGGAATTAAGGTAAGGTGGAGAAATATTTACCTTCAGGAGCTTTAATTAGTTATGAATTATGAGTGATAGGTTATGAGTGAATTTAAAAAAACTTCTCACTCATAATTCATAATTATACTATAACATAACTATGAAGCGGCTTCCTCAAGGATTTCCCGAACCTTGATGGCCACGATTCGCTCCTGCCCTGGTTGCATCATCCAGGTGGTAATCCCAAGACTTTCCTTGTCTCCTACTGTTTGGATTGACGGATGTCCTTCACGAAGTTTGGCGCGAGCTTCATCCCCGGTAATTTTGACCTTTTTCTGGTTCCAGGTAATTTTTAATGAGGGAACATGGTTGGCAACTTCAGGAACGTGTATTTCTGGTGTTACTCCTTTGACAGATGCTGCTGCATCATGGATCAATTGGATCTGACTTTCCCATAGAGCCCATTCTTTTTGATGGTCTTTGGAAAGGAATAATTCCAGCGCCACCAACATTCCCAGGATCTCTTCCTTGTTGACCTTCATGCCCCTTCCGATGGTGTTACCCCTGGGAGGTGCGTGCAACCGGGCGGCTTGAATCAGATCTTTACGACCTAGTAACAAGCCAGCACTCTGTGGTCCCCTAAGACCTTTTCCTCCTGAAAACCCTACCAGGTCATAACCCATTTTTGTATACTTCCAGAGGTTCTCTACCGGTGGTACATCTGCTGCGCAATCATTGAATGTTGGTATACCATGTTTCTTCCCCACTTCAATCCACTCCTTATGCTGGATTTCACCTTTGGAATTAGAGTTGTTTAAGAACCACAACATGGCAGTTTTATCACTTATAGCCTCATCCAACTCTTTGCGTGTTTCGATAATAATGATTTCTGCCCCTGTATTCCTAACTGCGTGTAGATAACCAATCTCATGTGATTTTTGTACTATCACTTCACTCTTAAGACCGGTAAGATCAGGCATTTGTATAACCTTATCATTGTCCATTCCAGAAATAACCCCAGCCGTAGCAAATGTAATTGCCGAGAAACACCCTGCGGTTACCGTAGCATATTCGCAGTGTAGGAGTTCTGCAATGCGTTCGCCTACCTTATCCTGTAAGTCATCAAGGTTTACATAGTCGCCGGTAGCATATTTAATGGCATCGGTTACCTCAGAAGGCATCAGACATCCCGTCATGGCCGTATAGGTACCAGCGGCATTTATAAAGGTCCGAACTCCCAATTCCTTAAAGTAATCCCTGCGCATAATAGCTGCAGGAGCACTACCGGATACAATAAATCCGGTCCCAAATAATCCACCTACCAAAGGTAATCCGGAAATACTTTTCAAAAGTTTTCTTCTACTAATCATAACATAAGCATTTAAATCAATCTAAAGCTGCAATGCAGTCAATTTCTACCAGGCTATCGCCCGGGACACCACCGTAGGTAGCTACAGTAGTTCTAACCGGAGGGTTATCGCCAAAACGCCCCCGATAGGCCTCATTCATGGCCTTGTAATCCGCTAAATCATGCAAGTAAACGTTCACTTTCAATACCTTGTCCATGGAAGAACCGTTAGCCTCCAGTGCCTTTTGTAATTCATCCAGCACATGCTTGGTGTGGGCAGTAATATCACCATCGAAGTGAGCGCCTTTACCCGCAATGTACAAAGTATTCCCATGTGCCACCGCACTTGAAAATAAAGGTTTCTGCTGGAAGGTAATTACCTCGCCAACTACTTTTTTACCACTTGATGAGGTTGAAGCTGCAGCCTTGGCCACTACCCCCGTCCCTATAGCTGCCGCTCCGGCAACCATTGTTTTTACCATTTTTCTTCTGCTATTTTTTTTCATGCTAATAATGTTTTTTTCTATGTATAATTACCAGGTCCTGCTTTTCAATAATTCCTGGATCTGTTCTTTAGGAACCGGTAGTTCGTCCTGATGGTCACTTAACCACTGAGAAAAATCCTTTTCGATCTCATCACTCCATCGGGAATCAATTTCGCCCGGGGAGTATTTCCCTTCCTTCAATCGTTGGATGCCAAATCGGTCCCGTAGCATCACAAGTTCTGCAGTTTCCACTACTTTGGCAGCCAGATGCGCAGGAATAAAGATCACTCCCTCGCCTTTGGCCAACACTATGTCACCGGGGAGGACTGTAGCGGCCCCCATACGGATGGGCACATTCAGTCCTAAAAGCATTACTTCTTTCAGATAAGAGGGGTGCCAATCCCGTACAAATGCGTTGAACCCATCTATTTTCAATAACCCATCCATGTCCCGTGAACTGGAATTGAATATTACACCGTTACCAGACTTGGCAAAAATAGCATTACCCAGGTTATCTCCAATCATAGTTCCATCCACGATCTTGCCAAATGCGTCCGCCACATAAACATCCCCGGTGGACAACATATCTATGGGCCAGCTATTGGGACTGCCTATCCGTCCATCGTCCTGGCCTTTTGCCATGATAGCATCATTGACGTCTGGCCGGTTTGGCATATATAAAGCCGTTAACGCCCTACCCACAATAGCTTTATCTGCATAAAGCATTTTCCATCCACCCTCAAACTGATTATGGTAGCCTTCACCGCGCAACACTCCCCAGGCTTCTTCAATGGAGACCTTTTCCATTCTTGTCAAAATTTCATCTGGCACTTTTGGCCGGCCATCAGGAAATCGTTCCCCCTCCCATTGAGAAGTGTAGAACACCATCAGGTCCCTGGTTATGGTTTGAGCAAACGCCGGTATGGTTAATGCCAGGGCCAGTATTGCCACTAATAACTTATTAGAATTTATCATTGTTCTTATGCTTGTGATTTATGTTCAACTACTACTGTACGTCTTCTTCGCTTTTTGGTGGCCGTTCACGCCACCAGGTGGCCAGTGAAGAACCTGATATGTTCATCCAGGGTCCGAACACCGCCGGAGCCAGGCCTATGGTGGCAACTTTACCCATTTCCAAAGCAATTCCGGAAGCCAGTCCACCGTTTTGCATACCCACTTCCAGGGCTATGGTGCGGCAATCTCTTTCGGGCAATTTCAAAAATCTACAACCCCAGTAGCCAAGAAAATAACCCAACCCGTTGTGGATGATAGCAGCTGCCACTAAAGCTACTCCAATGACCAGCAGGCTGTCCCTTCCTGCTGCGGTTATTATGGTTATAATAATTGCAATTCCTGCCATAGAAACGATGGGCATGGCCCTGTCTAACCAAGGAGCTTTTCCATGAAATAAGCGGTTAAATATTAATCCTCCAACAATAGGTAAAATAACAATTTTGGTAATGCTCCACATCATAGCCCAGAAATCAATGGGCACAAACTGGCCGGCAAATAACTCCATCAACAACGGAGTGGTGAGCGGAGCCAACAGGGTAGAAACCGTGGTAAGCGTAACTGATAATGCCAGATTTGCTTTGGCCAGATAGGTCATTACATTTGAAGCCAGTCCGCTGGGAGAGGAACCAATTAGGATAACACCTGCAGCAATTTCCGGTGGAAACGCGAACATTGTGGCTAAGGCAAAGCCTGCCACCGGCATAATAGAGTATTGGCACAACAAACCCACCAGCACTCCTTTTGGCATTTTTATCACTCCTGCAAAATCGCTAATACTCATGGTTGTCCCCATGCCAAACATTATGATCTGCAGCAGCGGTACGATCAATAATTTCAACTCAAAATTACCCTGTTTTAAAAAAAAATCCGGGTAAAACATCGCGGCCGATACCGACGCAAAGATCAATACAGTGAAGGACAGGCCTTTTAACAGGCTACTTCCCCTAAAACCCAGTGCCAACAAAAGGAAGAAAAGAATTACAAAGGGACCGAGCAGCTGCTCACGCCCCAAGGACCATAGGACCACAACTGATATAAAACAAGCCAGCGCTCCCCAAAGAATATACCTAAAAAGTGAATTCATTTATTTACTTTTTCCAAACCTGACTACTTATTCCGTTTAAATCATGCACTACTTTTCCATCCCGCACAGTCAACTCACACTCCAGCTTCTTATTACCAGCCGTCCGGTTCTTGCGAACATCCACAAACCCGAAAGTACCCTCTCGTACCGTAAAAACCGCAATATCCGCCACAGCACCCTCGGATAAATGGCCCAGGTCTTCCCGTTTGATCACCTTTGCCGGCTTCCAGGTAGAGGCCGCAATTACTTCTTGCAAATTCATCCCCATATTAAGGAATTTTGACATAACATTTGACATATCTTTCATGCCACCATTCATACTTCCGGTATGAAGATCTGTGCTGATGGTATTTGGTTGCAACCCCTGCTCCATGGCCGGAATTGCCTGTTCAAATAAAAAGCTCCCTCCGCCATGACCTACATCAAAGATCACGCCCCGCTCTTGTGCTTGTTTTACATACGGCTCCAGATTACCGTCTTCATTGACTATTGGTATCCGGCCCTTCACATGACCGAAGGTATGGGTCAAAATATCACCAGGTCTTAATTTTTCCATAAGCAGTGTCTCCAATGACAGCTCAGGGATTACCCCGCCAAAATCGATCATTACCGGAATATCAGCCAAGGTACCAGCTTCAACACCACGCTCCACCGGGTCCCATTCGGGGCCAGCATAATGCGCAACTTTTACCCCCACCACCACATCTGAGAATTTTTTGGCAGTATTTGCGGTCAACCTGGCATCCATATCATTCAGGTCTTGTTCCCAGGACCCTCCTTTCATGCCCGTGCCTACAATATTGAGAAATACCAGTACCCGCGTTTTGGATTTATCAATAGTTTGGGTTTTAAACTGTTCGAAATTTCGCCAGCCGGAACTGCCAACGTCCACTACCGTGGTAACGCCAGCCTTAAAGGTAAATCCATCCGGTTGAACGCTTAAAAATCCGTCAGCCAGATAGGTGCCCCGGCCATGGAAATTATGGGTATGAATATCAAGAATTCCCGGAGTAATATACTTGCCCGTGGCATCTACCACTGTTTCAGCGGTACTTGCTTCAATATTTTTTGAAACACTTGCGATCTTTCCGTCAAGCACCGCAACATCCATTGGGCCGTCAATATTATTCTTGGGATCAATGAGGTGTCCTCCTTTGATAAGGAGATCGTAATCCTGGGCTGCTAGTCCAAGGGGAGCTATAAACATGACCAATGACCACAAAATCAGCCCTAACAAACGAAGTTTTACCACGGCACAATTCATAATTGCTAATTCCTAATTCCTAATTGCCTTAGCGCCCAAGCCCTTCCGGGGAAGTCCGCCCTAAATGTTTCAATATTTCCCCTGTCCTGTAAAGTAATGTAGCAGGTTCGGCCATCGTGTCCTCCAAATGCAATATTGGAAGGCTTTTTACCTTTCGCTACAATTTCTTTGATCAATTTCCCTGCCGGAGAGACTACCGCCACCGTTCCCTTCCCATGTCTGGTAATATACAAATTCCCCTGAGTATCACACCTCATTCCGTCCATTCCATAGTCTTCAAACTTTATTAATAGTCGCTTATTGGAGATCTCCCCCTTTTCTGAAAGATCATAGACCCAAACATTACGTTGGACACTTTCGTTTACATATAGTTTCTTTTCATCCGGACTTACCTCCACCCCATTGGTGGTCCCCATGTTTTCTTCCAATAGAGTGACCATTCCGTTTGGGTTGATACGCCAAAGATTGCCCGTTGACTCCTTCCAATTCGGGTCACTGGCAAAAACAACATCTTTACTGGTGATCGCCAAGTCATTTGGTTGATTCATTGAGGGCTCATGCGCCCAAACATCTATTGACAGGTCTTTCATATCGACAATCAAAACATTATGCCCGATATAATCGGCTATCAGCATATTTCCGTTGCTTAGGAACCTGATGCCATTACCGATGCTACTGTCTGGCAAGGACACAAAATGTACGACCTCCCCCTTTGGGCTAACTTTGCCTATGGTACCTTGGGTGTTAAAGTTTACTGCATATATATCACCGCCTGAAGAAACTGCTGGTCCTTCAATCCCAGAAGTGAATAATTCGGGATCTGTGAGATCCTCCGTATCTCTTGCTTGCTGAGACACTTCTGTCACTTTTTCGCCATCGTGAACAGCTGTTGGCGCCGACCGGTTACAACCAGATGAAAGCGTAATGATAGAGAACAAAATATAGTAGTGTATTTTCATTTATTTAAATTCAAACGTCCCAAACAATTCATGGTCGTGAAAACTATTTACAATAGGCTGCCAGGCAAATAAAACCCGTGGTTTCTTATCATGATCTATCCGATACATATTTGCCCTCCATCTTGTCCCAGCCTGAGGCGGCACTTTATTTAGTGGTTTTAAGAGATCATATGGAATAAAAAATTCGGCAATCCACCCGGTGACGGTATCACCATCTTTTTGAATATGGGTCATGTGACGGGTCTTGCGATCACCCTCATAATGCCAGGGCAGCCAACCCAGGAAATCTTCCCCGACTTTGGGAATCAGGATCGGCAATTCGTAATTGAGCGGCGATAACTCATATTCAAAGTACATTGGATACTGTTCGTCTGTCCATAAAAAGACTTCGACTACATCTTCATGCCAAAGATCTGCATTATCTTCCTTAATAGTAGCAGTAATTTTTTCGTCTTCATTCTGAAATAAAAAATACATTCCGGATTCAGAGTACAATATCTTAACCCTGGTATCATAGGCCGCTTCCACATTTAGCGGATTCAACGATACCCAGTCAGTTTTACCCCATTCCCTGGCGGTCCCTTTGCCATCAATGTCAAAATCTCCACTTTTGTTAATTTGTAAGGTATTATCATTCATAGTCTGAGCCCCTGAAACCAGGGGAATAAGTATCATAAGTACTGATAGTTTTGTGCTGTTTTTCATCAATTTGTGATTAACTGTCCCTGCTATGGCGGACCCCGGCTACCTCTTCCGGGCTAACCTCGGAAGCTTCATTACCGAAATTACTTCTAATATAGTTGAGGACATCTGATATTTGCTCATCATTCAGGAAACTATGCTGAGGCATAACACCATTATAACTCTCTCCTTCAACATCTAGGGGACCTTCCATACCTTCCAGTACGATTTCAATCAGTCTTTTTTTATCACCTGTTACCCAGTCAACTCCTGCCAAAGGAGGGAATCGGCCGCTGGCCCCTTTACCATCCCGTTGATGACAGGCCCCACAATACCAATTGTATATTTCCTGACCTTTACCTGTAAACTCTTCTTGAATATTATCATCAACCTCATGAGGAGTACGAATATGAGCCATACCTTTTCTATCCTCCATACCTTTCAATTGCTCCGCCCCAAATTT
>Ga0114949_10003175_pt1 | contig 10406 bp, 10 predicted proteins | sample N074metaG_FD_83505 | JGI IMG/M metagenome (GOLD analysis project Ga0114949, IMG submission 83505) | Deep subsurface microbial communities from Kermadec Trench to uncover new lineages of life (NeLLi) - N074 metaG | ecosystem: Environmental > Aquatic > Marine > Ocean trench > Sediment | place... | reverse complement strand
CCGGATGTTTATCAAGGTGCGCCAACGCCAATCACCGCCTTTATGTCGACCGGCTCAAAAGCGGCCGGTTTTGCTGCGATGCTTCGTGTACTGTTTTCCACAACGGACGGGACCGTTTCGGATTGGGTTACGGTTCTTTGGGTGATTTCCGTACTTACAATGTTTTTTGGCAACATAGTGGCGCTTGTGCAAAAAAATATCAAAAGAATGTTGGCCTACTCATCAATTGCGCATGCGGGTTACATCTTGATTGGCATCGTCTCCTGGAATCAAGCGGGCGCTTCAAGCGTGGTTTTTTACTTGCTGTCTTACACCTTTATGAATATCGGTGCGTTTGGGGTTATTGCATTTTTAAGTACGAAAGAGAAGGAATTTATCGAACTCGAAGATTTCAAAGGTTTGGGCTTTCAAAAACCGGTTATTGCAATTGTTATGGCAATATTTATGTTTTCACTTGCCGGCCTGCCGCCTACGGCCGGATTTATCGGCAAGTTTTATCTCTTTTCGGCCGCGGTAAAAGCCGGTCAAATTCCACTGGTTATATTGGGTGTCGTCAATTCGATGATTTCCGTGTACTATTATTTAGGCGTCGTGGTGGCTATGTTTATGAAACAATCCGACCAAAAATGGCCTGCGACAGGACTCATATCTGCTGTTTCACTGAGCTTACTGCTCGCGACCGCAGGTACTTTGGGTTTAGGGCTGTTCCCCTCGTATTGGATCGAGATATTTCAGAAGATCGTTGTCTCGATGATTTAACCGGTGGAAAAATCGATTATTTGATTGACGAAGGGGGTTTTAAACTCCTTTTCATGTTTTAAAAATGATTTTTTTGGGAGATGAATAAGTAATGAATCTTAGTTATAAAAATATTTTAGAAGATATCAAAAGCGACAACAAGTCCGGAGCTTCTGTGATCGCCCAGAAAACGGTCGATTGCCTGGAAGCCTTAACAAAAGAAAAATCAGATGTGCCGGCAAATAAATTGATTGCTGAAGTTGAGCGGGTCGCTGGCGAAATATTGAAAGCACAGGTCGGGATGGCCCAATTAACTAACTTATTTAACTCCATTTTTGTCACAATCGAAAAAGATACTTCGGGCGACTCATTGGTCTTGTCGAGAAAAATCTCTGGTGAGGCAAAACGTTTTGACGAATTTTCCAGGAACGCGGTTTCAAAGGTTGCTGAATTTGGCGCTGAGCTGATTTCTCAGGATGCGTTTGTACTCGTTCACAGTAATAGCCGCACTATTTTTGAAATCATTAAAAAAGCACACGAGGAAGGAAAATCCTTTCAAGTCATCCAATCGGAATCACGACCCATCTGCGAAGGCCGGGCCGCTGCCGGAGAATTATCGAAGTTAGGGATACAATCAATTTATCTGTTCGATGCAGCGATTGGGCGCGGCATTGAGCGGGCAGATGTTGTCCTTCTGGGGGCAGACAGTTTGTCCGAGAATTCCTTGGTCAACAAAACCGGCACCAAGGCTATCTGTTTGTTGGCAAAGGAGGCGGTAGTGCCGTGCTATGCCGCCTGCGAATCCAGTAAATTTATTCCGCAAAAACTCCGCCCTAAAAAGGAGCAATCCCGCGACCCAAATGAAGTTTGGGAAGACCCACCCCCTGAAACCACGATTGAAAATTACTACTTTGATTCGGTGCCTTTAGATCTTTTCACGGGTATCATTACCGAAGAAGGAGTTTTGACACCGTCTGATGCCGGTGGCAAAATTAGTTCAAAGAAAGTAAACTCAAAGTTAAGAGATCTGCTTAAATAGGGACAGTTGAAAAGAGTTTTAATGTAAAGTATTTGTTTCTAGAGCCAATGATGGTTTGACGCGTTGGTGTCAGATGTGGTAAAGTTGTTTTGGTCGGTTGTTCGGCCCTTCTTTTTACTTAAATAAATTCAAAAACATCTTGCATGTGGCGCGCTTTTTATCTACATTACTGCGCTAAACTCAATATTGGCGTAAATAAAATTAAGAATTTAGGTAAGTTCAAAAGAAACACAAAATCCTCTGTGGATTTTCTTATATTGAAGCAATGTTCCAGGATTTAACTGAAAAATTTGAAAGCGTTTTTAAGAACCTTCGTGGCCACGGTAAATTAACCGAGAAAAACATTGCGGACACCATGCGGGAAATCCGTCGGGTTTTGCTTGAGGCAGATGTAAATTTCAAGGTTGCAAAGAACTTTGTTACAAGTGTACAGGCAAGAGCATTGGGCCACGAAGTCCTCAAAAGTGTCACCCCGGCTCAACAGGTTATCAAAATTTTGCATGCTGAGTTGACCACTCTGATGGGTGGGTCGGAGGTGGGCATCAAGACCGCCAGCGCTCCCCCAACGGTAATTATGTTGGTGGGGTTGCAGGGTTCCGGGAAAACAACTCTAGCTGGTAAGTTGGCCAAGCACCTCAAAAATAGAGGTCGCAATCCTTTGTTGGTGGCGGCCGATCTTCAACGCCCCGCTGCTGTGGAACAATTGCGGATCGTCGCCGAACAGGTTGGAGTTAATGTGCTCGCCGAATTCGACAGCACACCTGTGAAAATCTGTTCACAGGGCCTACAACAGGCTCGGAGAGCATCAAATGACACCGTGATTTTTGATACTGCCGGTCGATTGCATATTGACGAGGCTTTGATGCAGGAACTTTCCGAAATCAAAAAAAGGACTCAGCCTCATGAAATATTTTTTGTGGCTGACGGCATGACCGGTCAAGATGCGGTAAATGCTGCGCAAGAATTCGTACGGCGCCTGGATTTCACCGGAATTGTTCTGACTAAATTGGATGGTGATGCCCGTGGCGGTGCAGCATTGTCAATTCGAGCCGTTACTGGAAAGCCGATCAAATTTATCAGCACCGGCGAGAAACTCGACACGTTAGAAAAATTTTATCCTGACCGGATGGCCTCTCGAATCCTTGGGATGGGAGATGTCGTGTCGCTGGTAGAACGAGCCCAGCACGCCGTTGACGAAGGAAAAGCAAGAAAAATAGAAAAGAAACTCCGCCGCCAGGAGTTTAGTCTTGAAGATTTTTACGATCAGCTTCAACAGATCAAAAATATGGGACCCATCGAAGAGCTCATGCAGATGATTCCCGGCATGGGTGGGAAAGCCATGAAAGGTTTAACAGTTGACGAACATGCTTTAGTTCGCATCGAAGCGATCATCAATTCAATGACTCCGGCGGAGAGAAGACGACCTACTATGATTGACGGTAGCCGCAGAAAGCGCGTTGCAAGAGGAAGCGGAACCAATGTTCAGGAAGTCAATAAGCTTTTGAAGCAATTTCAAATGATGCAAAAAATGGTTAAAAGAATGAGTAAATTCGGCATGAAGGGCTTGCCGATGGGATTCTAAAGATTATTTAGGAAGACTTAAACATTTTAAAAGGAGGTCTGGTTTGTCAGTAAGGTTACGTTTGCGAAGAATGGGCAAGAAAAAACAACCGTTCTACAGAATAGTTGTGATTGATTCCAGAGCTGCACGTGATGGCAGGTATATCGAGAAATTAGGAACATATAACCCGCTTACTCAGCCGATGGAAATCGAGCTTGAAGAGGATAGAGCATTATATTGGCTGGGCCAAGGGGCAATCCCAAGTTTCACCGTAAAAAGTTTTCTGAAAAAGAAGGGCGTTTTGCTTAAATGGCACCTTCTGAAAAGAGGTGCTGATGAAGCGACCATTGAAGAAGAGCTGAAAAAGTGGGGAGTTCTGCAGCTCGAAAAAGTGAAGCGCATGGAAGCGTTAAAGGAACAGAAAAAGCGTGAGAAGAAAGCTAACAAAGCCGAAGAAACGAAAGCTGAAGCTGAACCTGAAGTAATAGCGAAAGCTGAAGTTAAAGTGGAAGAGGCTGAAGCGAAAACCACACCCGAAGCGGAAGCTAAAGCTGAAGTAGAAACCGAAACCCCTCCGGCTGAGGTCAAGTCCACTGAGGAATCAGCAAAAGAAGCGGACGCAAAGCCCGAAGCCAAACCTGGACCGGAAGAAGCAAAAGCTGAGGCTGAAGTCAAACCGGCCGAAGAAGAAAAAACCGAAGACGCGAAGTCCGGAGAAGAAACAAAGCCAGAAGCTGAAGTTAAAGCTAAAGCTGAAGAAGTTGAAGTTGAGACTGAGACTGAAACCACACCCGAAGCGGAAGCTAAACCTGAGGTAGAAACCGCAGCGGCTGAAGCTGCAGTCGAATTGGTAACAGAAGATAAGAAGAAAGACGAGCAAGAAGAAAAAAAAGCCGAAACAAAGACCAAAACAAAAAAGGCAGAAGAGAAACCTGCTGAGGAATCAGATGTAAAAGAAGATAGTAAAGAGAAAAAAGCGAAAGCATCTGAAACGTCAGAAGCAGGCACCGAAGGCGATAAGAAGGCAGCCAAAAAAACTGAGACGAAAGAAAGCAAGGACGAAGAAAAATAACCGAAATTCAAGTAAAATTGAGGGTCTAAGCGCCAAAGTTAAAATAAAGAACAAGCCGAACTCTGGGTTGAATGTCGAATAATAAGTCTAGTGAAAAAGAATTTAATTATCTATGAAGGCGCCGATGGTTATTCAAATGGAGGTGATGTATGAAAGAGTTCCTTGAATTCATCATTAAGCACTTAGTCGATAACCCTGATGAAGTACATGTTAACGAGATCGACGGAGAGCGCACAATTGTCTTTGAATTGCGGGTCAGTCAGGAGGATATGGGTAAAGTGATTGGACGAAGAGGGCAGACGGCTAAATCTTTAAGGACACTTTTAGCAGCAGCTTCAGCCAAAATTGGGAAAAGGTCTGTACTTGAAATTCTTGAATAAATAGAACATTTGGCAAAAAAGAGATTATCTGATTTTGTTGTTATCGGCATCATTGAAAAGCCACACGGAATCAAGGGGGATGTAAAAGTAAGAGCTGTTACAAATTACCCAGCAAGATTCAAATCTCTGCATAAAGTGATTGTTGAGCCTCCTGCCGGGGGGATAGAAGAGCTTGAAATCTCTAAGATCTGGGTACGTGGGAAAGTGGTATATCTTCACTTCAAAGGGGTTGACACTCGCGACAAGGCCAACGCGTTAAAAGGGGCTTTTCTCAGTGTCACACAAGAAGACGTTTTGCCTCTGGAAGAAGGGTGGTTTTATCATTTCAAGATTTTGGGTTTTGAGGTTAAAACGATATCGAACGAGATTTTAGGATATGTCCAAGAGGTTATGGATTTACCCGCAAACGCAGTTCTTGTCGTTAAAAATGAGAATCGGGAATATCTTATTCCAGTGATTCGGGATGTTGTAAAAAGTATGGACATGGATGGCAAGGAGATTATTATAGAACCGATGGAAGGCCTCTTAGAATAAAGAATAGGCATGCGAGTTTTTATTGTCACAGCATTTCCACAGTTATTGAGCAGTCCGCTGAATGAAAGTATTTTAAAGCGGGCGCAGAAAAAGAAACTCGTCGAGATTAAAATGGTCGATTTGCGGGATTTTACTGAGGACAGGCATAAGCAGATCGATGATTATCCTTACGGTGGCGGCCCGGGGATGATTTTAAAGCCTGAGCCCTTTTTTAAAGCAGTTGAACATATTAAAACCACCGAGAATCTGACGGACCCGGCGATTATCTTAATGACACCGCAGGGCGAGACTTTCAATCAAGGAAAGGCAAAACAACTAGCGCAATCTACAGAAATCGTTTTTCTTTGCGGCCATTACAAAGGCGTGGATGAAAGAGTTCGCGAGAACCTGGTTACTGAGGAGATTTCCATTGGCGACTATATCTTGACCGGAGGAGAGTTGACCGCGATGGTTGTGGTGGATTCAGTCGTGCGGCTTCTTCCGGGTGTCATCGGTGACTTTGAGTCAGCAGAAACAGATTCTTTCCAGCAATCTGTGCTCGATTGGCCACATTACACCCGGCCGGAAAATTTTCAGGGGATGAGAGTTCCAGAAGTGCTTCTCTCTGGTCATCATGGTGAAATTGAAAAATGGCGGAGAAAGAAAGCACTTGAAAGAACCCAGGAACAGCGGGCAGATTTGTTAATAAAAAATTAAGGATCTTATTCCGGTTATCCTGAAGTGCAAAATTTTAGTTGGCAATAGTAGCATTAATTTTTCTTGAATATTTTAGTTGATACCAGGAGGTAAAAGATGAATAAAGTTGATGAGCTTGTAGCGGACACTCTGAAAACCGATATTCCGGATTTTGGGCCGGGTGACACCGTAATGGTTCACACGAAGGTCAAGGAGGGCGACAAGGAAAGGATCCAGATTTTTGAAGGCATTGTCATTAAAAGAAAAGGTGGCGGAATAAACGCAACGTTTACCGTGCGCAAAATTTCAAATGGCGTCGGAGTTGAGAGGATTTTCCCATTACATTCTCCCAATATTGCCAAGATTGAAAATAAACGGTTGGGAAAAGTCCGCCGGGCGAAATTATACTATCTTCGTGAATTAAAAGGTAAGGCTGCCCGAATTGCAGAAAAGCGCTAAACTTTCATTGTTTCTTGGACATTCAAGGCAGACTTAGTCTGCTTTTTTTGTCATGATTCCCTTCTAATCTTGGGCTCCTCCTAAAGGTCAACATTATTTATTGACATTTTAATCAACTTTTTGTAATATAAGTTATTAATTTCTTATTCATTCCGTTACTTTGTTAGAAAGTTCGATTGCAATCCAAAGAGCAGGGAGGCTTCCCCGTGCGGTTTCAAACCGTTAAGATAGAAAATCCCAGTGGTTCCAATATTATCATCGGCGAAGTTCATAACCTGAAAACGGTTCAAGAAATTCATCAACAGTTGCTTCAGGTACGGCCCGGAATTCAATTCGGTCTGACTTACATAGAGGCTGCAAGACCGAATGTTGTTAAATATTCTGGAACCGACGAGGCGCTCGTGCATTTAGCAAGAATAAATGCTTGCAAAATCGGCGCCAGCAGCGTCTTTATTTTATTTCTGGACAATGATTTTCCTATTCATGCGATGGAGGCCATTAAAGGTGTACCGAATGTTTCCGAAATTTACTGCGCTACACCTAATCCGGTAGAGGTGATCGTAAACCAGAGCGAAAAAGGCCGTAGTTTAATGGGGCTGGTGGACGATTACTCCTCTGTAGGTGAGAAGACAGCTGCGGTCGAAAAAATCTATTAAGCTATAAAAATCTTTTTTTAAAATGTCAGCCTTCTAACATTAGTTGGGGGTTTTTTAGTTTATGAGCAATAAAATCTCTTTTTCCGAATTCGCAAACATGTGACAGGCTTGAAAGTCACTGTAAAAAGTTGGGAAAAGGGTGATCCTTATAAATCCAAAATTTCGTTTTGCTATTTGTCCACCTCAGGAGATCGGTGCGGAGAAGTCCTTGGAACAAGGCGGATACCATGAGGCAGCTCCGAGGCAAATACGAACAGCAATTTCAGCGAAAAGCAAGATGTTGAAAATCAAGATAATCTCAGTTGGCAGAATTAAACAAAAAGGTTGGCAGGCGGCAGAGTCTGAGTATTCACAGCGTATCATGCGCTATGCAAAGCTGGAACATGTTTTTGTGAAAGATGCCTTCCTCGAATCAATTAGAAACGCCAAAAAAGTTATGGCCCTTGAAGCAGATTCAATTTTGCGCAAGATCAAAAAAAATGAATTTACGGTCGCTTTAGACCGACAAGGCGAACAAATGTCCTCCCAGGAATTTGCTGGGTTTTTGAGCTTCAAGACGCTGCACGGTGTCAGTAAAATCACTTTTGTTGTTGGTGGACCTTTAGGGCTGGCTAAGGAATTTCTCAAAAAGGTTGATTTGATTCTTTCGCTTTCACAGATGACTTTGCCGCATGAGTTATCGAAGGTAATTTTGCTCGAACAAATTTATCGGGCTTTTTCAATTTTAAAAAATGAGAAGTACCACAAGTGAGACAGACTCTAACACACAATTTTATTGAATCTTTGTTGCCTTTGATATTTAAGATTTGTTTCGAGAATAGTTTTCAGTAATGATTTGCTTTGACTTTATTTCTGCAATTACCTATATTGTTGTTATGAAAAACTATTTTGAAACCCCTTTGAGCGCACCCAAGGAAGGAGAGTCCTTGAATACAGCACAAGCAACACAATCGTCGCAGTTTTACCAGCGAGGACTGGGCCTCAAGAAAGAAGTCCAGGGTATCCTCAAAAAGGAGTATTACAGTAATTTGGTGGAATACCTACGCGCCAATAATTTCAAACTTCGGGGCGGTGGTTTAACCATTCATTTAGCCAAGGAATTCGGATTTTGCTACGGTGTGGACCGCGCTGTGGATTATGCCTACCAAACCCGTGAGAAGTTTCCCGACCGCCGGATATTTCTGACCGGCGAGATTATTCACAACCCTCACGTCAACAATCGACTCATTGAAATGGGCTTGCTGTTTCTGAGCGGTCAATACTGCAATGGTACAACCATCGCAGATTTGAAACCGGCAGACGTTGTTATTTTGCCGGCGTTTGGTGTGTCAATTGTCGAATTTCAAAAACTTAAGCAGCTGGGTTGCATTTTAGTAGACACGACCTGCGGGTCTGTACTCAATGTCTGGAAGCGCGTCGATTTTTATGCCCAAAACGGCTATACGTCCATCATTCATGGCAAGTACCATCACGAAGAAACGATTGCGACAAGTTCTCAAGCGCTAAAATATTCCGACGGCAAGTACTTGATTATCCGCTCGATGGAAGAAGCTCAGAAAGTGTTGGATTATATCTTGAACGGCGGCGATCGCCAACACTTTATGGACACCTTTTCCAAGGCGTCGTCGCCGGGCTTTGATCCTGACCGAGATTTACAAAAAATCGGCATTGCGAATCAAACGACGATGCTCAGTACCGAATCTTTAGCAATAGCCGAAGAATTCAAAAAAGTGTTCCTTAACAAGTTTGGGGAAGTAAACCTGAACAAACATTTTGAGACCTTCGACACCATTTGCAGCGCGACCCAAGACCGGCAGGACGCGGCAATTGATCTCGTTAAGAAACGGAAATTGGACTTAATGATCGTGATTGGTGGATTCAATAGCAGCAACACGAATCATCTGGCCGAAATTACTTCTCAGTACACGACCACTTATCACATAGACGATCCCGAATCGATTCTAAATAAAAATCAAATAAGACACAAAGTAATCGGAAGCCAGGAAATTGAAACGACTGAAAATTGGTTTCCTGAGGGTGATTTGCAGATCGGCATGACGGCTGGCGCTTCGACACCGAATAATAAAATTGGCGAGGCTGTTAAAAAAATACTAACCTTTCGCAATGTCGACTTAGAGCACTTAATGAATGGTTAATTCCCTAAATCGTCGGTTGAAACACAGATAGCAGGCAAGCAGAAAACTCTGCTTGCCTTTTCTTTTGGATTAAACATGCAAGATATCATCCATGAATTAAAGAAACGGATTCAAGGGGAAGTCCGTTTTGATAAAATCTCCCGCATTCTCTACAGCACCGACGCCAGCATCTATGAAATTGAACCTGTCGGCGTGGTCATCCCAAAGTCTTCTGAAGATATCCAGGCCACTGTAGAAATTGCAGCAAAGAACGAAATTCCAATAATTCCAAGAGGCGGGGGAACCAGTCTTGTCGGTCAGTCGATTGGCGCGGGAATCGTGCTGGATTGCTCGAAGTACCTGCATCGAATTCTGGAAGTGAACCAGGAGGAAAAATGGGCGCGCGTTCAACCCGGAGTGGTCCTGGATCAAATCAATGCTCACGTCAAGCAGTGGGGCCTTTGTTTCGGGCCGGATACTGCAACGAGCAACCGGGCTAATTTGGGCGGGCTCATCGGCAACAACTCCTCCGGTGCACGGTCAATTTTTTATGGCAAGACAATCGATCATGTGCTTGAGCTGAAAGTTCAGCTTGCTACCGGCAAGGAAGTAGTTTTAAAAACATTAAATACCAGCGAGCTGACCGGCAAGATTGAACGATCTGACTTTGAAGGGTCTATTTATAAAGCGGTTGCCGAGATTTCGCATGCAAATAAAGAAGAAATAGATAGACGTTTCCCCAAAATACTCCGGCGCGTCGGCGGGTACAATTTAGATGAATTTGTCAACGGGGAGGAGAAATTTAATTTAGCTAAAATGATCGTTGGCTCGGAGGGAACGCTGGGGGTAGTTACTGAAGCCAAAGTCAATTTAGTTTCATTACCTAAACACCGCGTTTTGGGAGTTCTGCATTTCTCCGACCTTTTTTCAGCATTGGATTCCGTTACACCCATTCTGGATTTTCAACCGTCGGCGATTGAACTGCTTGACCAGTTTATAATCAGGCAGACCAGGACGACTCTTGAATATGCCCGTCGGATGACTTTCGTCGAGGGCGACCCAGGAGCAATACTGCTTGTAGAATTTCAAGGAGATTCGAAGAAGCGGTTGATGGATTCTCTAAATAAACTCATTAATTTTCTGAAAAAGCATAAACT
>Ga0114949_10003174_pt1 | contig 10409 bp, 12 predicted proteins | sample N074metaG_FD_83505 | JGI IMG/M metagenome (GOLD analysis project Ga0114949, IMG submission 83505) | Deep subsurface microbial communities from Kermadec Trench to uncover new lineages of life (NeLLi) - N074 metaG | ecosystem: Environmental > Aquatic > Marine > Ocean trench > Sediment | place... | reverse complement strand
CATACCGTCTCTAATTTCCGGTACAAAGGGGTCAGAGTTCCATTGATCTAATGGCCCAGTCGGGACAACATCAGTGTGTCCCACAAAGGCAAATACAGGGTCGCCTTCACCCCGCGTGATCCAGAGGTTATCGACATCATCAAAACGCAGATGATTTGCCTTGAAACCCAGGGCTTCCAGTCTTTTGGCGATCAATTGCTGACAACCACCATCTTCAGGTGTCACTGAACGTCTACTGATCAGGTCTTTGGCAAGTTCAAGGGTTGTTTCCATAAGTTACAAAAAATAGATCTAGTCCAGATGTGGGATTAATCTCGAGGAGAATATTCTAAGTGATATTCAAAATCCTGCAATGGTGAATTAATCAATCAATTTGGATATATCATTGTTCAGACCATTCAAACGAGGATATTCAGAGCTATACTGAGGCACATAGGTTAGTTTTTTTTGGTTCCAATTTTAAAAAAAGGGGGACTGTGAAATGTCATCAACCAAACTGAAAGAATACCTGGATCAGGAAAATATCAAATATACTACCATAAATCATTCAACGGCTTATACAGCACAGGAAGTTGCACAGCTTGCACATATTCCCGGTGATGAAATGGCAAAAACAGTCATTGTAAAAATTGATGGTAAACAGGTAATGGTCGTATTACCTGCTCCAGATCATATCGACCTTGAATTATTGGGAGGCGCTTTAGGGGCAAAGAATGTCAGTCTGGCGACTGAAACAGAATTTATGCCTCAGTTCTCAGAATGTGAAATTGGTGCCATGCCACCATTTGGCAACCTTTATCATATGGATGTCTACGTTGAAGAGGCATTGAGCCAGGACGAGATGATTGCATTCAATGCATGTTCACATAATGAGCTTATTGAAATGTCATATGTAGATTTTGCAAGGCTGGTAAAACCTGAAGTCATGAGGATATCAACACAGTATTCATCTGCAGTGTCCTGATAATTGGATATTTGAGATTGTTCTGATTGTTAGTTGTCTTTACCCAAAAACTGCGAGTAATTCTCCGACAAGGTTTCTTTTGTCAGTATTACAACTTATGGTGCGTCTGACCTTAAAATTTTCCATTGTGGCACCTGCCTCGAGATACAATTCCGTTGCTGTTGGTGTATTGTGATTTGAGATCACAACCTGTATTCCTTTTGCTGAAAGTCTACTCGCCCAGTCAGCCAGTGCAATTTGATCATCCCATTTGAATCCACCAGTACTGTAATCGGTAAAGTTGGCCGTTTTACTCAATGGGATATAAGGTGGGTCGCAATAGACAACATCATGTTTTGTGACACGACGTAGGGTATCTGAAAAACCAGCACAGATGAATTCGGCGTTTTTTGCCTTATGAAAAAAATTTAACATTTCATTTTGTGGAAAGTACGGTCGGCTATAACGACCAAAAGGCGTATTGAATTTACTTTTGGAATTATAACGACAGAGTCCATTGTAACAATGACGATTTAGATAAAGAAACAGGGCCGATTTTAATCGAGTCTCTGTAGAAGCATTAAACTCTTCCCTAAATCTGTAGTATTTATCTTCGTTATTATTTTTCTGTGTAAAAAATGTTTTGCAATAATCGATAAAAATAGGGCCTTCTGATTGCAGATGCCGATAGAGATTAATCAGGTCCTCATTTGTATCTGCCAACAGATATTCCTGATAGTCAGTATTCAGAAACACAGCCGCTGAACCAACAAAGGGCTCAACCAGTCGTTTTCCAGCAGCCAGTTTTTTGTTAATGCGATTCGTCAGGCGATACTTGCCACCAGGCCATTTAAGGAATGGTTTGGTAGTCTGGGTATTTATCAAGATTGTTCCGAAGTCATTTCATCAGGCGCTTGAGCATTGATACTCAAGGCGTGGATTTCCGATGGCATTAAGTCGTTGACGGCCAAATAAACCATGCGATGTCGTTGAATGGCGGATTTGCCTGCGAACTTATCTGAGACGATAGTCACACTGAAATGACCGGCACCGCTGGCTGCTCCCGCGTGACCTGCATGCATATGTGATTCGTCAACAATGTCGATACGCGTGGGAGACAATTCACGTTCGAGCCGAGATTTAATTTCTGCAATACGATCCATAATAATTCTCTACCAGTGTGGACAATCCTAGAAAACCTTTTTAAAAGGTTTCACAATTACTTTCTCATAAACGCCCGCGGCGATATAAGGATCTGCATCTGCCCATGTTTGTGCTGCTTCCAGAGAACCAAACTCGGCAACGATTAAACTCCCTGTGAATCCGGCTGGGCCAGGATCTTCGCTATCGATTGCTGGGTGAGGGCCAGCGATCAGCATGCTACCTTCATCCTGAAGCGCCTGTAGTCGGGCGATGTGATCAGCACGTACACTCATGCGTTTTTCCAGACTGTCGTCAACATCCTGACTTATGATTGCGTAAAACATTTGTGGGTTACCCTCTTAATTATTTTCTTATCCAATTTCTTTGTTAGATTGGTTTTTTCCGATCCCTATGTATTAATTATACACTCGGTTCTCGAAAACCATCCGCCTCGAACTTGAATAAAACACCAAATTAATAGAAATACCCACTGGTTACTCTTCTGTATTGGTGTCTTCACTTTTAGGCAACAAATCTTCTGGTATATCTGCATGTCGGAACATATAAAACATGGCACCACCCATGAAGATCAGATTTAAAATGGTGATGCCAAATACTTTAAAATCAACCCAAATTGCCCGGTCAAAATTGTAAGCAACATAGATATTTGCGATTCCAACAAGGATGAAAAACAACGCCAGACTAATATTTAATCTAAACCAGACTTCATCTGGCGCAGATATTCTTTCATCCGAGTATTGGATCATCCGTTGGAAAACATTCTTTTTGCCGATGTATTGGCTAGCCAATGCCACCACGGCAAAAATCCATAATACGACCGTCGGTTTCCATTGAATGAATCTTTCGTCATGTAGCAGCAAGGTGGCTCCACCGAATAACAATACAACTCCAAGTGTAATAAGATGCATTTTTTCAAAGCGTCTGTACATCAACCAGTAGGCAGTTATCTGTATGAAACTGGCGGCCATCAAGACGGCTGTGGCTGTATAAATTCCTGATTCTGAGTCGCCAGTCACTTTGAAGGCAATAAAGAAGGCCAGAATTGGAAAAAAATCGAACAAAAATTTCATGAAGTTAATATATGCTCTTTTAATGTCAGGTTAATGTTGCAATCATATCGAAAAAATATAGCCCAGACTATTATAGATAAGACTATTTATGACACGGGTTTTTGAAATTCATCCCGAAAATCCGCAAAAACGGCTGATCCAGTCTGCAGCCTTGATTGTACGTGATGGAGGTGTCGTGGTGTACCCCACGGATTCCTGTTATGCCCTGGGCTGTCACATTGGCGATAAAATAGCTTTGGAAAAGATCCAGAGGATAAGGGGGCTGGATAAGAATCATAATTTGACCTTACTGTGCCGAGACCTTTCTGAAATAGGTATTTATGCCAAGGTACATAATTCGTCTTTTCGCCTAATGAAAGCAGCGACGCCTGGACCGTATACTTTTCTGTTGGTGGCAACACGAGGTGTGCCAAAGCGGTTGCAACACCCAAAACGAAAAACCATAGGAGTTCGTGTCCCGGATAATCAGATTATTCTCGCTTTATTGGAAGAATTGGGTGAGCCAATACTTAGCACCAGTTTGATATTGCCTGGAGACAATGATCCCATGACTGATCCCGGAGAAATCTCAGATATATTATGTGGGCAGATTGATCTGGTCATCGATGGCGGAGCCGGTGGCATGGACGCGACTACAGTCGTCGATCTGGCAGATGGTCAGGCCGTGGTTGTTCGTGAAGGAATGGGTGATATTTCTGCCATAGGTTTATAAACCAAACTAACTGAACTCTGAAGCCTGTATTTCCTGGTAGTTTGGGTATATTAGAGCAGGTATACTACGTGCCTGAATTTTAATCATGAGGATTATTTCTTGAGCAGTACTGCAAATCAGAGAGTTCTGTCCGGTATGAGGCCGACAGGACAACTGCATCTTGGCCATTATCATGGTGTACTCAAAAACTGGCTGACCTTACAAAACGAATATGAATGCTTTTTCTTTGTCGCAGATTGGCATGCATTAACCACTGAATATGAAGATCCTCATGTCATCTCAGAAAGTGTCTGGGATATGGTCATTGACTGGTTGGCCGTGGGGATTGATCCAGGATCCGCCAAGATTTTTATTCAGTCTCGCGTCCCGGAACATGCCGAATTATATCTACTGCTTTCAATGTGTACACCACTAAGCTGGCTTGAGCGGGTACCGAGTTATAAAGATCAGCAGGAAAAACTCAGTAATAAAGACCTGGCCACCTATGGTTTTCTGGGGTATCCCTTGTTACAGACAGCGGACATCTTGATCTACAAGGCGGGGAATGTTCCGGTCGGTGAAGACCAGGTCGCCCATGTGGAGTTATCTCGGGAAGTCGCACGACGGTTTAATTTCCTTTATGGCAGAGAAGCCGGTTTTGAAGAAAAGGCAGAAGCCGCTGCCAGGAAAATGGGCAAAAAGAGTAATCGACTGTATCAGGATTTAAGAAAGAATTATCAGGAACAAGGTGATGTTCAGGCACTTGAAAAGGCCCACGCACTGATTGAGGTACAACAGAACATCAGTATTGGTGATCGGGAACGTTTAATAGGCTATCTGGAAGGCGGTGGCAAAGTTATTTTGCCAGAGCCACAGGCACTGTTAACCCCCGCATCAAAGCTATTAGGTCTGGATGGACAAAAGATGTCCAAATCCTATGGCAATACGATTTCCTTACGTGAAAGCCCTGCCAGCGTAGAAGAAAAAATAAAAAAGATGCAGACAGATACAAATCGTGTGCGTCGTGAAGATCCGGGCGATCCGGGCAGATGTCCTGTCTGGAATCTTCATGAAGTCTATTCCACTGATGAGGTAAAAGACTGGGTTCAGACGGGTTGTCGGTCTGCTGGAATTGGCTGTCTGGATTGTAAAGGACCATTGATAGATTCTATCTTGAAAGAACAATCGCCCATACGCGAGCGGGCCAGGGAATATCAGGAAGATGCCGAGACGGTACGTGGTATTATTAGCGATGGGTGTGAAGCGGCAAGAGAAATTGCCAGAAAGACTATTGCTGAAGTGAAGCAAGCGATGGGGCTTGAATATAGTTAGCGCATTATCGCCAGGAATACCGTGATACCAGGAATATAGTTTTAAATGTCAGATGAACCATTATCAGAAAACAAGGCTCATGATCACTCTAATGATCTGCCTCGTGATCAGGCTGTAGGCAATCAAAAAGAAATGCCATTCGCAGTGGTTCACGGAGAGCCTTTATCTGAAATTCCTACAGACTTGTATATCCCCCCCGAGGCATTGAAAGTTTTTCTTGAAGCATTTGAAGGGCCGCTGGATTTTTTACTCTATCTGATTAAGCGTCAAAACCTGGATATTGTGAATATCCCCATTGCCCAGATCACGGAACAATATATGCGTTACATCGACCTGATGGACGATCTACAGCTCGATCTGGCAGGTGAATATTTGTTGATGGCAGCGATGCTTGCAGAGATAAAATCGAGAATGTTGTTGCCGAGACATGTTGAAGAAGTGGAGGACGAAGATGATCCTCGAGCAGAACTGGTCAGGAGACTGCAGGAATATGAAAGATATAAACAGGCTGCGGAGGATATAGACGCACTGCCCAGATATGAACGAGAAATTTTCGGTACTATTGTCGAATTCCCAGACCGGAAATCCAGTCAGCAAGAACCGGACGTTTCTATGGATTCTTTGCTCAGGATGTTTGCTGAGGTACTCGCCAGAGCAGATATGTACACACATCATAGGATACAGCGTGAAGCTTTGTCTGTTCGAGAACGTATGACTATGGTGCTGGACAAGATCAACGCCGAAGACTTTATAGATTTCAGGGAACTGTTCGCAGTAGAAGAGGGTCGTGGCGGGGTCATTATTGCCTTGTTGGCAATCCTTGAATTATTAAAAAGTTCTCTGGTAGAAATGGTTCAGAATGAAATAAACGGACCTATCTACATCAAGGCCGCATCGTAACTAAAAATCGCGTAAATATTAAAACCGAAGTTAAAAGAACATGAATCAGGAACAACTAAAAAATATTATCGAAGCTGCATTGATGGTCTCCGAAAAACCAGTCAATGTGAGTCAGTTATTGGCTATCTTCGAGAAAGAGACAGACAGACCTGAAAGGGCAGATATAAAGGCTGCTATCGAACAAATCATGCAGGACTATGAAGGTCGAGGTATAGAACTCAAGGAAGTTTCCAGCGGCTACCGTGTGCAGGTTAATGGGGACTATGCAGACTGGATCAATCACCTGTTTGATGATCGACCACCAAGATATTCCAGGGCTTTACTGGAAACACTGGCAATCATTGCCTATCGTCAACCTATGACGCGTGCTGAGATTGAAGAGATTAGAGGCGTAAGTGTCAGTTCAAATATTATCAGGACACTACAGGAACGAAACTGGATCCGGGTTGTGGGGCAGAGGGATATTCCAGGCAAACCCGAATTATTAGCTACAACCAAAGAGTTTCTGGATTATTTCAACCTGAAAAAACTTTCAGAGCTACCTTCACTTTCCGAAATAAAGGACTTTGATCAAATCAATCCTGATTTGTTTGATGAACTGGAAAAGGAAGCCAGGAATGAAGTAGCCAGGGCAGCAGTAGCAGAGCAACAAATCAATTCAGACCAACAAGTGACGACGAATGAGAGTGAAACTCTCACCAAAACTGAGGAATCAGAAGTAGATGTAGTCAATGATGAAGATAATGTTGTTCCTTTCGGCTGATCGCTAGTTCATCAAAAAGACTTCTTTAAAAGCAGGCCCACCATAGCTATATACATGTCCGATCTAAAAACACCTGAACGTATTCAAAAGGTACTGGCTCGTATGGGCCTGGGATCGCGACGTGAAATAGAGTCGTGGATTAAAGCAGGACGCATTACGGTCAATGGCAAGCTTGCCAAACTGGGGGACTCCATCACCACTGATGACCGGGTTCAGCTGGATAAAAAACAGATAAAGTTCCCCAGGAAGACAGATTCCAGACCAAAGGTAATTACTTATCACAAACCTGCAGGTGAAATCTGTACTCGTAAAGATGCAGAAGGCAGGACTACCGTATTTTCAAAATTACCACGATTGAAGGGGGCACGGTGGGTCAGTATCGGCCGTCTGGATATTAATACTTATGGATTACTGCTTTTCACCAATGATGGCGATCTCGCTAATCGCTTAATGCATCCATCATCTAACATAGACCGTGAATACGCAGTGCGTGTAGTGGGAAAAGTTAATGAAGATATGCTCAAGCGACTACAGGCAGGGGTGGAGCTAGAAGATGGCCCAGCACGTTTTTCTGATATTGTTGATTCTGGTGGGGAAGGTGCCAATCACTGGTATCACGTCACCCTGATGGAAGGACGCAACCATGAAGTAAAGCGTCTTTGGGAATCTCAGGGGATCACTGTCAGTCGTCTGATTCGTGTTCGTTTTGGTCCAATTATTTTGCCCAGAAATTCGCGGACAGGAACAATCAGGGAACTTGATGACAAAGAACTCGATGCATTATATGAATGGCTAGATATAAAATCCGAAGGCAGGTCTATAACACGGGCAGGGAGAGGTGCAATATCCTCAGCCAGGAATAAGTCACCCCGCAGGACATCTCGAGGAAGATAAACTCCGCTATTGGTAATGAAACAACAGCAGTTAATGACCGTATACCAGCGCTTGCTTGAAGCCTACGGAGCTCAGAACTGGTGGCCAGCGGACTCAAGCTTCGAAGTGATGATTGGGGCAGTATTAACGCAAAACACGGCCTGGGCTAATGTCGAGAAAGCTATCTCAAACCTGAAGCGATCAAATAATTTGATGCTAGAAAGCATATTGGCATTGTCTGATGAAGACTTGGCTCAACTCATCAGGCCTTCCGGTTATTTCAATATTAAGGCCAAAAGATTAAAAAATCTGTGCCTGTGGATAGCTGAAAATGGGGGAGAGTTTAAACTGGCCGAGGTTGGTACCGACACTCTGCGGTCATCTTTGTTACAGGTCAACGGCGTGGGCCCGGAAACCGCTGATGATATTCTGCTTTATGCCTTTGAAAGACCTGTATTTGTCATCGATACTTATACTCGACGTTTATTTGCCAACCTTCGCTTGATTGGGGGTGACGAGCCCTACGAAGAACTACGAGAGATTTTCGAAGCTGGGCTCGAAGCGGATGTGATCCTGTTTAACCAGTATCATGCGCTGATTGTCAGACATGCCAAGGAAAAATGTTTGAAGACTTCAGATTGCAGGCATTGTCAGGTAGAAGACAATAAAATTTAGGTAATTTTTTATATCGGGAAAACAGGAAGTTATTGACGTAGTCACGTCGTGTTACATGACAACTTACAACCAAAGGCAATCAAATCATAAGGCTGGTTGATGAGTATGGAAGAGTTTCCCCTCAGCAAATAAATCATTGAATTGGCACTTTCGGTCAGATACGGACACTGACATCTATTTCTTAATGACCTTTATAACTCTTCAATGTATGGTACGTAGCGATGTTCTGATACAGATAAAACCTATTTGCTGACCTATAAATATATCGTTTTTTGCGCCTCCAAGACAGGTGTGGTGGAAATATTAAATGAAAATAATCAACAAAGTGTAATTATGAAATCAGTACTATCGCAGCTTTCCATACATGGAAAATTAACCTACGTAGCGCATTTATTTAAAGCGCTCACCAGAAAACATCATCAAGAATACTTACCTGTCTTAAAGTCAGTGATTAGTGATGATTCGATAATTATTGATGTGGGTGCGCATGCTGGACAATTCACAAAATTGTTCTCGACAATCGTTCCGGATGGAACAGTCTATGCTTTCGAGCCAGGTAGCTATGCCCGTTCAATCCTTAACAAGGTCATTATGCTACATCGTTTAAATAATGTTACGCAAATCAATAAAGGTCTGGGAGAAAACAGTAAAAAAGACTACTTGATTATGCCGATTAAAAAATCTGGAAGTCTTGGCTTTGGCTTAAGTCATCTGGGGGGTGATGACGCGGATGTGAAAAATACCATATCAGAAACTATCGATATCATTACTCTTGATGCATTTGCAGAAAGCGAAAATCTTGAGAAAATTAATTTTATTAAAGCGGATATCGAAGGATGGGAAATGCAAATGTTACGTGGGGCAAAGTCAGTTATACAGGAATGGCACCCGATTCTTACACTTGAAGTGAATCGTCTATTCTTAACCAGAGCAGAGAATACGCCAGAAGAGTTATGGGGTTTTCTGATTGAAAATGGCTATGAGATCTTTCGTCTTTCATATGATGGAAAAAATGCGCTACAAATGATCCCTGCGCCTGAGCCATTTGATGGAAATATCATTTGTTACCCCTGTTGAAGAATGCTTACTAATCGTAGTGATTTCTGTCCATTATCGTCGGTCATAAGGTGATCTATCTCACATATTCAATGTTTATATGTTGAGGCGCAGGAGAGTCCAGATCACCCGGTTATTGCTCTGCGAGAGTATACTCAGACGGTTAAATATATTAAGATTCCCGCCCTTTCAGGCATGGGCACATACTTAGAATGACGCAGCGCAGACCATTAGTTGCAGCGAACTGGAAGATGAACGGATCGCTGGTCAGCATCCGTTCTTTGTTGGAAGGTGTATGTAGTGGACTAGAGGCGGGATGCGATGCAGAAGTGGTAATCTGCCCACCCTATGTTTATTTGGCAGAACTGGCAGAAAAACTGCATAATTCAGAGATAAAATTAGGTGTGCAGAACCTGTCGCATCATGAGTCAGGTGCATTTACCGGAGAGATTTCAGCAGACATGCTGAAAGATTTTTCGTGTCAGTATGCCATTGTAGGGCACTCTGAACGGAGAGCACTCTATGGCGAGACGGATGGTTTGGTTGCGGCAAAATTTATGCGCGCACAGGATGCGGAGTTAGTGCCAATACTGTGTGTAGGTGAACAGTTACATGAAAGGGAATCCAGAGACACGGAAGTAGTGATTGAAAGACAGCTAAACGCTGTCATAGGACAGGCCGGAATTACAGCATTTAACGATGCGGTGATTGCCTATGAACCAGTTTGGGCGATTGGAACAGGTGAAACTGCCACACCTGAACAAGCGCAGGAAGTACACGCATTTGTGAGATTATTACTGGCTCGGCATGATGATGCTGTAGCCGATAAAATCAGAATACTTTACGGGGGTAGTGTTAAAGCTGCCAACGCAGTTGAAATTTTTAATATGGTCGATGTTGATGGTGGTTTAATCGGCGGCGCCTCTTTGGGCGCCGATGAAT
>Ga0114949_10003173_pt1 | contig 10410 bp, 7 predicted proteins | sample N074metaG_FD_83505 | JGI IMG/M metagenome (GOLD analysis project Ga0114949, IMG submission 83505) | Deep subsurface microbial communities from Kermadec Trench to uncover new lineages of life (NeLLi) - N074 metaG | ecosystem: Environmental > Aquatic > Marine > Ocean trench > Sediment | place... | reverse complement strand
GAGCCGCGGCGAACGCACCTACGATATCTTCTCGCGTTTGCTCATGGACCGAATAGTGTTCTTGGGCACACCGATCAATGACGACGTTGCCAATGTGATCATTGCGCAGCTGTTGTTCCTGGAAGCCGACAACTCAGAACGCGACATTTATGTCTACATCAACTCTCCGGGCGGGGTCATCTCGAGTGCGTTCGCGATCTACGACACCATGCAGCATATCAGCGCGCCGGTGAACACCATCTGCATGGGGATGGCGGCATCGGCCGGCTCGTTCCTGCTCGCCGCCGGAGAGCAAGGCAAGCGCGCCGCCCTCCCCCATGCGCGGATCATGTTGCACCAGCCGTCGAGCGGCACCCAGGGGACAGCCGCGGATATCGAGATCGCCGCAAAGGAGATCCTCTACCTCCGCGACCAACTGAACGAATTGTATTCGCTGCACACTGGACAGCCTGTAGACAAGATCAAGGCCGACCTCGATCGCGACCTCTACATGTCATCGGCGGAAGCCAAGGAATACGGAATCATCGACAAGGTCATCCAGCAGCGTTCAGAACTCGAGGTGGAGAAGCCGTCTTGACGACCCACCCAGTCGGACCCATACTAGGCCCGACCGGGTAAACCATATCATGGCACAAGACAAGCATTTACGGTGTTCTTTCTGCGGAAAGTCCAAGGACGCGGTGCGGAAGTTTATTTCGGGCCCATCCGTATACATCTGTAACGAATGCATCGCGCTGTGCAACGAGATCCTTGCCGAAGACGAGGAACGCGAAGTCACTGATGCGATTACCCAGGTCCCTACGCCGCTCGAGATCAAGGATGTTCTCGACGAATACGTGATCGGACAGGAACGCGCCAAGAAAACCTTGGCCGTCGCCGTTTACAGTCACTACAAGCGAATCAACTCGCTGACGACCAAGGGCAATGACGTCGAGTTGGAGAAATCGAACATCCTCCTGCTCGGCCCCACAGGCGTCGGCAAGACGCTGCTCGCGCAGACACTCGCTCGGATTCTCGACGTGCCCTTTACAATCGCCGACGCCACGACCCTCACGGAGGCGGGGTACGTCGGCGAGGACGTCGAGAACATCCTCGTGCGCCTACTGCAGGCCGGTGATTTCAACGTCACTGAATGCGAGCATGGTATCGTCTATATCGACGAACTCGACAAGGTCGCGCGCAAGAGCGAAAACCCCAGCATCACGCGCGACGTGTCAGGCGAAGGAGTACAACAAGCATTGCTCAAGATCTTGGAGGGCACGGTCGCCTCCGTGCCACCGCAGGGCGGCCGGAAACACCCTCAACAGGAGTACATCCAGATCGACACCCGTAACATCCTGTTTATTTGTGGCGGCGCTTTTGACGGACTGGAAAAGATCATCGAGGCACGCACCGGTCGGCGACGGATCGGTTTCTCGAAGGAAGAGGTCGACTCGGGTCAGGCGAAGGATTCGCTGGAGAACCCGTTCCGTGAAGTCGAGCCCGACGACCTGCTCCGCTACGGACTCATTCCCGAATTGGTTGGACGTCTCCCGTCCGTGACGGCACTCGACTCCTTGGATGAAGAGTCACTGGTCAGGATCCTCATCGAGCCTAAGAACGCCCTCTCCAAACAGTACAAGAAGTTGTTCGAACTCGAGAACGTCGGACTGACGTTCGAACCCGACGCACTGCGAGCGGTCGCGCAACGTTCGATCAAGCGCGGGACGGGTGCCCGGGGTCTCCGCGCCATTCTCGAGACCGTAATGACCGATATTCTGTTCGACCTCCCCAGTCGAGACGATGTTCGTGAGGTCGTCATAACGAAGGAGTGCATCACGGAGGGGCGCCCACCGCTCGTCGTGACCGAATCCGCTCGCGCGAAGAAAGAGGCCTGACGGACGTCACCTTTGTCGGGAGCTACCCGCAACCCGACTTCGCCCTCGATCCCAAACTTCCCGAAATCGGCATCGTTGGCCGGTCCAATGTCGGGAAGTCGTCTTTGATCAATGCCCTCGTAGGCCGTCGTGCCATCGCACGAATCAGTCAAACACCGGGCAAGACCCGCCTCTGCAACGTATTCGATGTGGAACACCGCTACTATCTGGTGGACCTACCAGGATATGGCTACGCGCAGGTGTCCAAGAGCGAGCGCAAGCGCTTCGTTCAACTCGTTTACGGATATGTTGAGAAGCGGAGCGAGTTGGTCGGAGTCGTGTGGTTGATGGATATTCGTCGCAAACCGTCCGCGGAGGACCAGATGATGGGAGATTTGTTCGATCAGAGCGGGCTGCCGGTGCTGGCGGTGATCACCAAGGCGGACAAAATCAGCCGCGGCAAGCGGTCCGAACGGGTGACGGGTATAGTTGAGACGCTTGGACTCGACGAGGAGCAGACCATGGTGACGAGCGCTCACACCAAGGAAGGGATCGACGATTTGCGATCGAGTATCGAGCAGTTCGTGAGTGCGGAGAAATAGCCTGGTGCGAGAAGTTGTGCTCGCGATCATCCTGACGGCGGTGCTCCCGCTCGAATTGCTCGTCGGTCAACAGGACACCACTGATTACCCACCCGCCGGATTCGGCACTCTCCGCCAAGAAGCGATTTCGATCGGATTCCGCGCTAACGAATTCGAGATTCAGGTCGTACCGTTGGACGAGCGCATTATTCGCTTGCTCGCGCCCGACACCTACAGTTCGCTCCACCGATTGAAGTCCACCAAGTCTGACGAACTCGACGCTATCGCTACACGATACGGACTGCGGACACCAAATGTGTTTCTTGTCCGGTTCTTCGCCGTGCAGCCTAGCGTACGGTTCGAACCGGAGTTCCTGACCATTACCAGCCAGAACCGCTTGTTTCGCGTCCTGGAGATCATTGCGCTGTCCCCCCTTTGGAGCGGGCGTCAACTGAATCAACGGGAGACCGCGACGGCGATCTACGTGTTCGACGACGGCATACGCATCATGGACCCGATGACTTTATCGTACGCGTCTGCCTCGACGGATCGGTGGGGAGGACTCCTCCGATCCCTCGAGATCGAACGGGCGTCGGTGATCGCCCGCGCGGCGGGACGACGGCCGTAGGGAACGGGAAAACATGATCGTTGTCTGGAGTGGGCTGGGCGCGCTCGTCTTTGGTGCAGCGGGGTTTTGGCTGGGCCGAGCGCAGACTGCCAGACGTCTCAGACAAATCCAGAAAGACATCCATGCCAGCCGCGGCGAACTCAAACGCCGCATGGACGAAGTGTTCTCGCTCCAGGAACTTTCCTACCTCCTAGCCGACACCATCAGCGTCGATCGCATCGCTGACCAAGTCGCCCGATACGTCATGCGGCTCGTCGCCTGTGACGGCGTGCTGGTCGCGCTCTTTCATTCCGGTCCACAGCAGCTTGGGGTGATCGGCGCCAGTGGATCGCTCGAATCGCTCAAGGGGCACGTCTCAGAGATCGGGCACGGGTCGTTGGTGGCGCTGGCAGTCACAAACGAACGTTTGGAAACGGCGATCGGGTCGCCCGATCACCCCGTCAGCATCGCGCAGGGTCATGATGTCACCGGCACTGCAACCGCAGTGCCGCTCCAAGCGCACGATGAGATTCTCGGAGCCATCGCGCTCGTCCGCAACACAGTGACTCCCCTCGACGACACTGATCTCCGCCTCCTGTCTACCGTGGCGACACACGCGGCGCTCGCGTTGGGAAACGCGCGGTTCGTAGAGTTGATCCGTTCTGGCAAAGTGCAGTGGGAAGCCACGTTCGACGCGATTGCCGACGGTATCGCCGTCATCGACGACAGCGGCCGAATTCGCCGCGCCAATCGTGCCCTGGCCAATCTGTTGGACACGCCGGTCGTGGACCTCATCGGCCAAGAACTCGGACCATATTTGATGAGCGACCCGGTAGTAGTCGAAGATATCATAGCCGTTTCGCAGAACGCCGATCCTGCGCCCCACATCACTCGATCAGATGTCCTGAACCGGATCCTCCGCATTACATCCGCGTCGCTGACGGGAGAACGCGCGTGGACCGTTGTGCTCATCGAAGACGTGACCGAACAACAGGCCATGGAGGCCTCGGTCACCCAGAACGAGAAGATGGCGGCGGTCGGACAACTCGTTTCGGGTGTTGCGCACGAACTCAACAATCCACTCACATCCATCTCGGGTCTTACAGAGTTCCTACTTCAGCAGCCCTACATTGGCGAAGAGGGTCGCAAGCATCTGGATGTCATTCGCGAACAAGCAGATCGCGCAGCCGCGATCGTCCGCAATTTGCTCACCTTCGCGCGCCAGGGACCACGCACCTCGGAAAACGTCGATATCAACGACGTGGTGGAGCGAACGGCCGCGCTGACCCGATACGAGATCCAACTGCGCGACGTTGCGTTCTCAGTCGATTTGGATCCGGAACTGCCCCCCGTCCACGGAGATCGCTTTCAGCTCCAACAAGTGGTACTGAATCTCGTGACGAATGCCATTCAAGCCTTGGGAGAGAACCCGCCCAGCCAAGAACGCGTTATTACCGTTCGTACATACGTGGCAAACGAACTTGTTGTGCTCGATGTATCCGATTCCGGACCCGGCATTCCCACGGATGCGCAGACCCGGATCTTCGACCCTTTCTACACGACCAAGGACCCCGGCAAAGGAACGGGCCTTGGCCTCTCGATCACCTACGGAATCGTGCGAACCCACGGGGGAGACATCAGGTTTGCCGCGCGCGCCGAGGGTGGCAGTCGGTTTGTCGTGTCCCTCCCCGCGACTTCGGCCCCTCTCCCGCTGCCCGGTGATGGCAAACGCCGTCGATCCGACAGGACCGGGTCCACAGGCTCCGTGCTCTTGGTTGACCGTGACTCCGCCGTGCGCCAGATGATCAATCTCGTCTTCTCACATGTGGGGTACAATGTGGTGGTCGCCGATACTGATGCGGCCCCTGAAGCCGCATTCGACGACGCCGTATACGACCTCATCGTGGCCGACCCCCGCATCCCGGTAACCAGTGGTGAGAGCTTCGCCGACTGGCTTTGTCAGAAGCATCCGGGCATGACGGAACGGACGATCTTCTTGACTGCCGACGTTAGGGAAGAGACAACGAAATGGCTCGAGGGAATCGGATGCCGATTCTTTCACAAGCCCTTCAATGTGCAGGAACTCAAGAAAGCAGCTGACGAGATCTTACGGGCGGACTAGGTATCCCGTCGGGGAATAGCTCGCCGGGAACGCTGGAGAACCGCTTGCAACCGGGCGGAAAGCGCCTTGGCCCGGAAGGGCTTCGACAAGAAGTCATCTGCCCCCATCTCGAAGACACGCACCTCGTTGTCTTCATCCCCCTTATCCGTGAGCACGACGACTGGGATATCGGCCGTCGCCGTCCGAGACCTGAGATGCGAGAGCACTCCGTACCCATCCAGCCCAGGGAGGTTGAGGTCAAGCACGATGATGTCCGGTGCGACTCGATCCATCTGGTCCAGTGCTGCCACCCCGTCCGCCGCTTCCGAGACGACGTAGCCGTCACGTTCGAGCAGATCACGCAGCACCTTCCTCAATGGGTCTTCGTCATCCACCAACAACACCTTGATGCCGTGTCCCGGCTTGCGTTCGGCCTCGATCGGTTCGAGAAGTTCGAAACTCTCCATTACAGGCGAGTCCGTAATCTCCCCGACGAGCGCCGCTGCAGTGGCTGCCACGTCACTCAACCGATCCCCGTCGCTCAAGGCCCGCACTGACTTGCCAGAGGCTCGCTGGTCACGCTCTTCTGGCGGAACTTCCTCTTCATACGGAACGTCTACGACGCGGAGTAACTCGTCGATCGTCGTATCGCCCTGAAGCACATGAGACAGCCCACTGTCCCACAACGATTTCATTCCATCCTTGCGTGCGGCCTCGGCAATGATTTCGGCCGGTTCGTTGCTGTTAATTGCCTTCTCGACCCCCGGGGTGACCACCAACACTTCGATGATCGAGAAACGACCCTGGTAACCCGTCATGGCACATTCTGGGCATCCCGCCGCACGGTAGAGCGGGGTGTCGGGTGGAATCCATCGATGCAGTTTCTGCGGAATGGATTCGACCCAGACTTCCTTGCACGTTGTGCACAGCCTCCGCATGAGACGCTGAGCTACGACACCGCGCAATGCGCTCGAGATCTTGTAGGATTCGATGCCAATGTCGACAAGTCGTGTTACGGAGTTGGCAGCATCGTTGGTATGGAGCGTGGACAGTACCAAGTGTCCGGTCAGCGAGGCCTGAATGGCGATGTTCGCCGTTTCACGGTCACGAATCTCACCCACCAGGACGACGTCCGGGTCCTGTCGAAGGATCGATCGCAAGGCCGCAGCGAACGTGAGCCCTGCCTTTTCGTGCACTTGGACCTGAACGATCCCTTGTATGCGGTATTCGACGGGATCTTCCACCGTGACGATGTTGACTCCTTCGCTTTTGATGTGCTCGATGGCCGAGTAGAGAGTCGTCGTCTTACCCGAACCTGTCGGTCCGGTCACGAGGATGACTCCGTCCCGAAAATCGAGCAGTGCCTTGATGGCTCCGGATTCCTCGGGGCTGAGGCCAAGTGCATCTAAATCCAACACGGTCTGCGACGAGTCGAGGATCCGAATAACGACTTTTTCGCCTACCGACGCCGGGAGTGTCGATATCCGGAGGTCTACGGGCACACCGTTGATTCCGATACGCGCCCGCCCATCCTGCGGACGGAGACGGTCGGCGATGTCGAGCCCCGAGATGATCTTGATTCGTGAAATCAGTGGAATGCCGGCGGCGCGCGGAATCTTCATGACCCGGCGCAGCACACCGTCGATACGGTAGCGCACTGCAACGCCACCTTCTTCGGGCTCGATGTGAATGTCACTCGCTCTCGCAGCGACGCCCTCGGTAAGAATCAAGTCGACGAGCCGGACAACCGGACGTTGGGAGGCCTCTTCTTCGGAGATAGCGAGGTCGTCGTCCTGCTCTTCTTCCTGCTGATGAACGATCTCGGTGTCGGTCTCCATCCCTTCGAGGAGTTGACCGATCGCGTTCACCGGACGGTAGAACTCGTCGATCTTCGCGCGGAGCGGCGTCGGGCTCGCGAGCATGATCCGCACTTCACGCCCTGTGGCAAACGCAAGCGTCTTCTCGCAGTCGAGATCGAACGGATTGGCCGTCGCAATCTCGAGATACGAATCGGTCATCCTTATGGGCAAGATGTGGTACTGTCTGGCGACCTGCTCCGGAACTATGTCTCTGGCGGACTGCTGGCTTTGCGCCAGATCCGCGAGCTTGAGACGGAATCGGGTCGAAAGGTGAGCGAGAAGCTCCTCGTCTGTGGCGAGATCTGCCCCAACCAACGCCTCCCACAGAAACTCGTGCTCGCCTTCGGCAGCTTCGATTTTCTCGAGCTTGTCAGCACCGACCATCTCCGTGACCGTCGGTCTCAGCCACTCATCGCGGTACTCGGGAATGGGAGCCTCCCTGTTCAAAGGATCCTCTGCCGGCGGATCTTAACTTAAACGTCGATACTGCTCCGCCACGGACAATCCGCGTCCTCGGTCATTCATCTGGGCAGCAGTTCCATTAAAACTTATGTTAGCCCTCGACCCCCCGCCACCACATTGCTTGCGCTCTTAGAGAATGCCCCACAGATCCCGCCGGACATCAACCACCATGGATACCGCCGGATCTCGGAGCCGGACCCCAAGATCCACCCGAAATAGCCCATGGAACCATTCTACCCCGACGCCCACCACCGGGCGCGCGCCCATACTCGGCTGCCAGGGCATATCGGGAATCTCACCTCCAGACCAGCCCAGCCCAACAAAGGGCGCCACAACCAGTTGCCTACCTGTGGAAGCGAACGGCCCGAGCGGAACCGCGGGGAATGGCACCGGAACGCGCCACTCGACCATCCCGGTGAGGGTATATCGGCCACCCCAGGCACGAAACGGCTCGCCCACCAGTGTTCCCCGCCCACCGAATACGAACGCCCTATGCGGCGGAAGGCCGAGGCTTCCCCATCCGCCCCAACCTCGCGTCACGACATCGGTGCCCCCTACCGGGATCTGAATCCGTCCGGTCGCCCACGCCCGTACGTACGTTCGGCCGCGGGCGGCACCGCTCTCGACCGTCGCTGACCCACTCACCTGCAGTCTGGACCCGAGCGTCGAGGCCCGTTGCCCCACCTTCAACCGACCAACCACGAACGTCCCCGACCCCAACGCGGGATTGGGTTCGAAGGTCCCGTTCGCCGGCGCCGCCACAACGGGAAGCGACAACGCCCTTTCTACACCACCCGTCAAGCGCAGATACCGGCGGCCATCGATGCTCCATTCGACCGATCCCAGCCCACGGTGCGCCATGAAATAATCGCCGTGGTCCAACCCACCCTCCTGGGCCAATACCGAATTCAGAATTGGCGAGATGACGAGTTCGTCGGAGAGGTCATCGACCCATCGCTCGACCCTGGCTGACAGCAATACTTTCCCCGCGCGATACCGGGCCTGGAGACGACCCTTGAAGTCCCGGTCGCTAAACCCGTACGATGCCACCACGTCGACTTCCCAGGTCCCGCCGGGACGGAATACCCACCCAAACCCCAAAGCGAGTCCCTCCACACGATTGAATCGTACGATCTCGGAGACCGAACCGACCCGTGGCCGGGTGCGAGCTAACCCAGACATCGCCTTTGCCCCAGTCACCGCGGCGATACGGCCACGGACCTCATCGAGATCGAAGGATCCGATTGGGCCACTCGCCTCGCGAATCGCTTCATCAATGGAGACCTCCCATACAAACGAGTCGCGTACTGCTTCCGGCAACGCCACTATCTCGGGTCCGAAAAACAAAGAGTCGCCGAGCCCAAGATTGAACTCATACGCGTCGATCTCCCAGCGCCCGCGGATGATGCCGCGAACCGTCAGGTCGAGCCATGCCGTCCGGCGGCGGATCTCGATTTCTTGTCGGTGGGGAAGCCAAAAGCGTTGGTTCCACAACCCGTTTTCGAGCACGACGGTGATGTCTTCGACCGTATCGTCGAGGTATGAGGCACTCGTGAAGTTGAACCGGAACACAACCAACTCACCGGTCTCTATGTCGATGAACATGCTCCCTGCCACGCGAGGTTCATCGAATTGCTTCGGGCGCACGCGAATCTCCCTGACTCGAACGGAGCGCGTGGCGAGTCGCATCACGATAGTGTCGGCAGCGGCAAAGTCGTACAGCCCGACGCCCGATTGTGCCAAAGGATGCGGAACGTCACGCACCTCGTCTCCCTGACCCAATCGGATATTGTCGCCGAAGTTGTTTTGGACGATGCCGAGATGGTCTCGGTGATACTGAATATCCGTGGGCAGGTCGGCGCGATCACGCCACCCGACGATGCGCTGCTTGCTGCTCGCCGGTGCCCTCCAGTAAATTTCCAGCTGTAATTCGTCAGACTTGACCAAGCGTGGGGGCTCGGCGAGCCCCTCCCCCAGTTGTGCCAGAAAGAACACGAATCCATGCGCCTGAGCCCGGTAATCCCTGAGTCCGCTATCCGCACGAAAGAACGCGCGCCGAGCTACGGCCCGTTCGACGAGGCTCAGCGCCTCAGGGGCATTCCACTGTTGTGCAGACGCGGTGATCGGCGCCAACAGTCCGGCGAGCAGGAACAACGGCCTGAGCCTCATGCGCGGAAAATACTCCGATTCGGCAGGTGGGTAACGGTGGGACTCGCCCTAGCGTTCAGCGCGTGCACCGACCTCGGCCTCCCTGACGGAGGCGTCGTAAGTACGGCTGACCTTTTCATTCTCCCACTCCAGTCCACCGCACCGGCCCCGGCAACCGGTACCTTCGTGGTCCTAAACGACAGAACCGTCGTGAGACAGATCATCCATCAAGACGCTTTCAACACACCCTTTTTGGAACTCCGGTTCCCGGGCGGATCGATCGTGCAAGTTGGCGGCACGCCCATCGGGCCATCCGACTCGGTCACGGTCGTCGCACAGCCCGCCGGGGGTACGTATGGCGTCAGGCTGTCTCCCGGCGATCTCGAATTCGACTCCAGCGCCCTCCCTTCCGTCCGCTTCTTCTACGGACAATACGGTGACCTCAACGTGTCCTCCGGTGCATTCGATTCGCCGGGTGACTATGCCGACGCGCTGGCCCTCTGGTACGAGGTCACACCAGGTCGATGGGAACGCGTGGCAGGATCCGGCCCGGATGGTATCGACGCCGTGCTGGGATCGTTGGCCCAACCAGGTACGTACCTGGTGGCGGCAGTTCGCTGATGCTGCGCACCACGTTCGAAGACTTTTCTGAGCGGGCAGGGTCCGGCAACGTCATTCCGGTGGCTCGAGAGTTTTCCACCGACACTCTCACACCGGTGGTCGCCTACGCCGCCGTCGCCCGGCCCCCTTTCGCGTTTCTCCTCGAATCGCTCGTGGGCGGGGAGCGTTGGGCACG
>Ga0114949_10003172_pt1 | contig 10410 bp, 9 predicted proteins | sample N074metaG_FD_83505 | JGI IMG/M metagenome (GOLD analysis project Ga0114949, IMG submission 83505) | Deep subsurface microbial communities from Kermadec Trench to uncover new lineages of life (NeLLi) - N074 metaG | ecosystem: Environmental > Aquatic > Marine > Ocean trench > Sediment | place... | reverse complement strand
CGCCCGGCGGCCTCGGCCACGGCGGCGGGCGCGATCTCGCCCTGGTAGGGGCAGCCGAGCACGCAGGAGACATAACCGCGCACCGGCATACCGGCGTCCCGGGCCGCCTCGGCAACCGGAGCGAAACGCGCGATGCTCTCGGCGATGGAGCAGTTGATGTTGCGCTGGGTGAAGGCCTCGGAGGCGGCGCTAAATACCGCGATTTCCCGGGCGCCGGCGCGCTGGGCCGCTTCGAAGCCTTTCATGTTGGGCACCAGAACCGGATATTCGATACCCGGCTTGCGTGCGATCCCGGCCAGCACCGCAGCGCTGTCCGCCATCTGCGGCACCCAGCGCGGCGAGACGAAGGCGCCGACCTCGACGACCGGCAAGCCGGCCGCGCTCAGTTGGTCGATGAGCGCGATTTTGACCTCGGCCGGAACCGTGTCCTTTTCGTTCTGCAGGCCGTCGCGCGGGCCGACCTCGACCATCTTGACGCGGTGGGGCAGGTTCATGGCAATTGCCCGCCGGGCTCGGCGTCGGCCCGGAGGCGATCTTTTTCCGCCGGAGGAATATCCCGCCAGTCCCGATCCGTCAGCGCACCCTGCAACGCCCATAACATGTTCAAACTCACCGCGCGCGGTTCGACAAATTTGACCCGGCGGTATGCCGCGACCGCACCAATCTCCCTTAATTTCTCAAGCGAGTCGATCCCCGCCGCGCGCAAGAGCGTCGCGGATTTGGGGCCAACATTACGAAAATATTCCATGGACTTTATTTATCCGCTGCCTCGAACGCGATCAGCTCCGCGCCCTCCTCGACCAGATCGCCGACAGCATAATGCACCTGTGCGATCTTGCCATCCGCCGGCGCGGAAATCGCGTGCTCCATTTTCATGGCTTCGAGCACCATCAGCGGCGCGCCGCGTTCGACCGCCTGGCCCGGGGTCACGTATATCTGGATCACCTTGCCGGGCATGGGCGCGGTCATGCGGCCCGGGCCGGCCTCCGCCGCCACCGCCGTACCCAGCGGATCGATCAGGTGCAGGCGGTGAAGGGCGCCAGGCTGCAGCACCGCGATATCGCCGTCGTGGCGGACGATCGAGCCGGAGACTCGCCGCCCGTCCAGCTCCACGAGCAGCGCGCCGTCCGGCCCGAGCTCGGCGCGCGCCTCGGCGCGGCCGCCGGGCAGGTCGAGGACGAAGCCCTCGGGCCGGTAGTGGACCACCACCGAAACCTCCCGCGCGCCATCGCGAAAAGCCAGGGTGATCTGGGTCTCGGCGTTGAGCCGCCAGCCGCTGGTCTGGTGCCAGGGCGAGTGGGGATCGCTGGAACGCCGCGCCCGCGCCTCGGTGTCCCCGCGCCGGTGCAGCAACTCGGCCAGGCTGGCCAGCGCCAGCACCTCGTCCGAGGCCGGCGCCGGCTCGGGCAGCAGCTCGGCCCGGTGGCGCGCGATGAACCCGGTGTCGACCGCGCCGGCGCCGAAGGCGGCATGGCCGGCGATCGCGGCCAGGAAAGCGACATTGTTGGCCGGCCCTAGGATTTGGATCGCGCCCAGGGCGGCGCCCAGGCGCTTGATCGCCGCCCGGCGGTCGCGGCCCCAGACCGTCACCTTGGCGATCATCGGGTCGTAGTGGACCGTGACCTCGTCGCCCTCGCGCACGCCGGAGTCGATACGCAGGTGCGGCCCTTGTTCCGGCAGGCGCAGGCAGACGAGTTTACCGGTCGCGGGCAGGAAATCCTTGGCCGGGTCCTCGGCGTAAACCCGCGCCTCGATGGCATGGCCGCGGATCGCCAGGTCGTCCTGGGCGCAGGGCAACGCCTCCCCCGCCGCGACCCGGAACTGCCACTCGACCAGGTCCTGGCCGGTGATCATCTCGGTCACCGGATGCTCGACCTGGAGCCGGGTGTTCATTTCCATGAAGTAGAAGTCATCGCCGCGGCAGATGAACTCGACCGTGCCGGCGCCCAGGTAGCCGCTGGCCTTGGCCGCGGCCACCGCCGCCGCGCCCATTTCCGCGCGCCGCGCCGCGCTTAGCCCCGGCGCCGGCGCCTCCTCGATGACTTTCTGGTGGCGGCGCTGGATCGAGCAGTCGCGCTCGAAGAGGTGCAGCGTGTTGCCGTGGGAATCGGCGAAGACCTGAATTTCGATGTGGCGCGGACGCTCCAGGTAGGCCTCGATGATGACCCGGTCGTCGCCGAACGCGGCGCGCGCCTCGCGCCGGGCGGCCTCGAGCGCGGCGCCGAACTCGCCAGGCTTCTCGACCACCCGCATGCCCTTGCCGCCGCCGCCGGCCGAGGCCTTGATCAGCACCGGATAGCCGGTTCCGGCCGCGGCCTGGGCGAGGGTCTCCGGATCCTGATCGGCGCCGTGGTAGCCGGGCACCAGCGGCACCCCGACCTTGGCCATGATCTCCTTGGCCGAGGCCTTCGAGCCGAGCGCCCGGATCGCCGCCGGCGGCGGGCCGACGAAGACCAGCCCGGCCTTGATGCAGGCCTCGGCGAAATCCGCGTTCTCGGCCAGGAATCCGTAGCCGGGATGGACCGCCTGGGCACCGGTCGCCAGGGCCGCGGCAACGATGGCTGCGATATTCAGGTAGCTATCGGCCGCCGGCGCCGGTCCGATGCGCCGCGCCTCGTCGGCCGCTTCGACGTGGGCCGCTTGGGCATCGGCGTCGGAATAGACCGCGACCGTGGCGATGCCCATGCGCCGCGCCGTGCGCATAATGCGGCAGGCGATCTCGCCCCTATTGGCAATCAGGACCTTGCGGAACATGGCTGGATCGGTTCTCCGCGCCGCGTCAATCGGCGCCGTAGCGCAGCACCATGTCGCGCAGGGTCACGATGCCGACCGGTTCGCGCGCGGCATCGATCACATCCTGGGTCTTCTCTTCATCGACCATGACGACGATCAGCTTGAGTCTCATTGTTTCTGTCTCCGAACTCCGTGCGGCGGAACGGCGGCGCCACCAATCGGTCAACATGGCATAGTCCATGACCGACATTATAGGGAGCAGGCTGGCGAAAGCGATCAATCCGAACCCGTCGATGAGCGGACTGCGCCCCGGGATCGTCGAGGCCAAGCCGAGGCCAAGCGCGGCAACCACCGGCACGGTCACCGCCGAGGTCGTGGCCCCACCCGAGTCGTAGGCCAGCGGCACCACCGCCTTGGTGGTCTTCCAGGTCTGAATCACCACCACCAAGCAGCCGATGATGATGTAATACTGCAGCGGCGTGCCCGATACGATTCGGTAAGCACCCAGCGCCACGCCAACCGCGACCCCGACCGCGACAATCGGCACCAGATCGCGGAACGAGCCGGCGTAGATGCGCAGCAAGCCGCGGAGCGATTGGAGCCGGCGCCCCGCCGCGGACTCGCTGGTTTCCGGGAGTGGCGCCACAATTACTTCAGCTCTTCTGCCACGGCGGCCGGCGCTTCTCCAGGAATGCGGCGATGCCCTCGCGTCCCTCCTCCGTGGTCCGGATGCGGGCGATGCGTTGGGCCGTGTCCTCGACCAGATCGTCGTCGATCGGCCGGCCCGAGATCGCCAGGATCAGGTCCTTGGCCGCGATCTGGGCGCCGGGTCCGCCACGCAGCAGCGCCCGCAGGATTCGATGGCCGGCATCGCGCAGGGCTTCGTCGGGCACCACCTGATGCACCAGGCCGAGGCGCAGCGCGTCGGCCGCGCTGAAGCTCTCGGCGGTCAAGAAATAGCGCCGCGCCGCGCGCTCGCCCATCGCCGCCATGACATAGGGACCGATGACCGATGGAATCAAGCCGAGGCGGACCTCGGAGAAGCTGAAATTGGCGGTCTCGGCGGCGACGACGATGTCGCAGCAGGCCAGCAGCCCGATACCGCCACCGAAGGTCGGGCCCTGGCACAGCGCGACCGTGGGCCGGGGCAACTCATTGAGCGTGCGCATCAACCCGGCCAGCGCGCGGGCGTCCTTGAGATTCTCCTCTTCGGAGTAGTCGGCCATGCGCTGCATCCAGTTGAGATCGGCTCCGGCGGAGAAGCTCCGGCCCTTGGCCTCGATCACCACGGCGCGGACCCGCTGGTCGGTACCGAAGCCGGCGAGCACCGTGGTCAGCTCGGCGATCAGCGCATCGTTGAAGGCGTTGTGAACCTCCGGCCGGGTCAGGGTGATCCAGCCGACGCCGTCGTCGTCGATCTCTTCCAAAAAGAGGGGCTGCAACATGAGAAATATTCCTGGCCGTCACATTCTGAAAACGCCGAATTTCGTTGGCTCGATCGGTGCGTTGAGGGCGGCTGAGAGTCCCAGGCCCAAGACCATGCGAGTGTCGAGCGGATCGATGATGCCATCGTCCCACAGCCGTGCCGAGGCGTAATAGGGATGGCCTTCGCGCTCGTACTGCTCGAGGATCGGCGCCTTGAAGGCGTCCTCCTCGTCTTGCGACCAATCTTCGCCGCGCGCCGCCATCCCGCCGCGTTTGACGGTCGCGAGCACACTCGCCGCCTGCGCGCCGCCCATGACCGAAATGCGTGCGTTGGGCCACATCCACATGAGCCGCGGACCGAAGGCGCGGCCGCACATGCCGTAGTTGCCGGCGCCGAAGCTGCCGCCGATGATGACCGTGAACTTGGGCACGTTGGCGCAGGCGACCGCGGTTACCATCTTGGCGCCGTCCTTGGCGATGCCGCCGGCCTCGTATTTGCGCCCGACCATGAAACCGGCGATGTTTTGCAGGAACACGAGCGGCACGCCGCGCTGACAGCACAGTTCGATGAAGTGGGCGCCTTTGAGCGCGGATTCCGAGAACAGGATGCCGTTGTTGGCGACGATGCCGACCGGGTAACCCAGGATGCGGGCAAAGCCGCAGACCAGGGTGTCGCCGTAGAGCGCCTTGAATTCGTCCAATTCGCTGCCATCGACCAGGCGTGCGATGACCTCGCGCACGTCGTAGGGCTTGCGCGGATCGGTCGGCACGATGCCGGAAATTTCCGCCGGGTCGTAGTGCGGCTCGCGCGGTTCGGCCAGGTCCAGGTCGTGGCGCTTGACCCGGTTGAGGTGGCCGACGATGCGCCGCACGATGGCGAGCGCGTGGCCGTCGTCGTTGGCCATGTGGTCGGTCACGCCGGAGGTGCGGCTATGCACCTCGGCGCCACCCAGTTCCTCGGGTGTCACCTGCTCGCCGGTCGCCGCCTTCACCAAGGGCGGCCCGGCCAGAAAGATGGTGCCTTGGCCACGCACGATGATGCTCTCGTCGGACATCGCCGGCACATAGGCGCCGCCGGCGGTGCAGGAGCCCATGACCGCGGCGATCTGTGGGATGCCCCGGGCCGACATCCGGGCCTGATTGTAGAAGATGCGGCCGAAGTGCTCGCGGTCCGGGAACACCTGGTCCTGGTTCGGCAGATTGGCGCCGCCGGAGTCCACCAGGTAGATGCAGGGCAGCCGGTTCTGCTCGGCAATCTCCTGGGCGCGCAGGTGCTTTTTGACCGTAATCGGATAGTAGGTGCCGCCTTTCACCGTGGCGTCGTTGGCGACGATCATGCACTCCTGCCCCGAAACCCGGCCGATACCGGTGATGATCCCGGCCGCGGGCACCTCGCCGCCGTACATGCCGTGGGCGGCGAGTTGGGACAACTCGAGGAAGGGAGAGCCGGTATCGAGCAGGTTGCGGACCCGCTCGCGCGGCAGCAACTTGCCGCGCGCCAGGTGCCTGTCCCGCGCCGCCGCGCCGCCGCCTTGTTCGATCGCCGCGACCTCGGCGCGCAGCGCCGCGGCCAGGGCCTCGTGCGCGGCCTGGTTTCGGCCGAACGCCTCGGAACGGGTTTGGATCGCGCTCTTTATAAGGGTCATGCCTCGAGCGACTCGGATGCGCAGGTTCCCCAAGGTTCGCCTCAGGCCCGCGCGGCGGCAAGGAAAAACCGTTGCCGGGATAATCTGCGGAGGTCTCGAAACCGGCGATTGCAGGGACACAATCCAGGTCTTGCGGGCCGAACCGGCCGCTGTTCCTATTGTCGAGAGATCATATCCGAGGGAGCTTATCGTGGGACTGTTGGACGAGATCGCGGCGGCGGCGGAGCTCGTCTACCGCCACCTGGGGCCGACGCCGGAATATTGCTGGCCGCTGATTTGCGAGCGCGCCGGCGCCGAGGTTTGGGTCAAGCACGAGAACCACACACCGATCGGCGCTTTCAAGGTGCGCGGCGGCCTGGTTTACCTCGACGACCTGATGAAGCGGGCGCCGGAGACCCCGGGCGTGATCGCCGCGACCCGCGGCAACCACGGTCAGAGCGTCGCCTACGCCGCGCGCCGCGCCGGGATCGCGGCGGTAATGGTGGTGCCCCACGGCAACAGCGTCGAGAAGAACCGCGCCATGGCCGCGCTCGGCGCCGAACTGATCGAACACGGCGCGGACTTCAACGCCGCCCACGATCGCTCCAAGGAGCTGGCCGCCGAGCGCGGCCTGCACGCCTTCCCCTCCTACCATCCGCTCCTGGTGCGCGGGGTCGCGACCTATGGTTTGGAGTTGTTCAATGGGGTGCCGGACCTGGACACGGTCTACGTCCCGATCGGGCTGGGCTCGGGCATCAACGGCGTGATCTCGGCGCGCGACGCGCTCGGCCTCAAGACCCGGGTGGTCGGGGTGGTCGCCGAACAGGCCGCGGCCTACGCGCTGTCTTTCGAGGCCGGACGGCCGGTCTCGACCAACGCCTGCGATACCATGGCCGACGGCGTTGCGGTACGGGTCCCGGATGCCGGGGCGCTGGAAGTCATGCTTGACGGCGCCGAGCGGGTGGTCACGGTCTCCGAGGGCGAGATCGAGGCGGCCATGCGCGCCTATTACAGCGACACCCACAACTTGGCCGAGGGCGCCGGCGCGGCCCCGCTCGCCGCCCTGCTCAAGGAGCGAGAGAGGATGGCCGGCAAGAAGGTTGCCGTGGTCCTCTCCGGCGGCAACGTCGACGCCGAGGTCTACCGCGCGGTCCTGGCGGATGCGTGACCGGCCCGGCGCAGGCTCCTCACCAACCGCCCGTCTCCAGCCATACGGCGACGTCGTCGAGCCGGTCGAAGCCCCAGAACGGCTCGCCGTCGACGATGATGTAGGGCGAGCCGAATACGCCCTTTCCGACCGCCGCCTCGACCTCTCGGCGCAGCAGGTCCTTGATGCGCGGCTCCTGGACCGCGGCCAGCACCCGCGCCGGGTCGTGGCCGAGCGCCTCGGCGACCGCGGCCACTTCGGAAGGCTCGGCAATGCTCTCGCCGGCGCCGAATGCGCGGTCGAAGAGCGCCCCGATCAGCGCCCGCGCCGCTTCGGGATCGCTCTCGTTCAGCCAATAGGCCGCCCGGCAGGCCGCCACCGACATGAAGGGAAAGGTCTCGGGCAGGACATAGGGAATGTCGTATAGCCGGGCGCTGCGGGCCAGGTCGCGGCGCGTGTAATCGCCCTTAATTGGAATGTCGAGCAGCGGCTGGGACCCGGTGGTCTTGAACAGGGCGCCGAGCAGGAACGGCTTCCACAGGACCTCGCGCTCGTATTCCGCGACCACGTCCTCGATCCGCTGCGCCGCCAGATAGCCGTAGGGGCTGGAAAAGTCGAAGTAGAACTCGATCGGTGCGGCCATGGCGAGATCTCCGAAATGGGTCGATTCCCAGGAAATTAGCCTGTTCCGGACCCGCCGCCCAGCCCGGAGAATGCCTGCCCAGGCGACCCCGGGTGCGCCAAACGACCGCAAACGGCCGTTGTCCGCTGGCGCCGTTTCCGCTATAATTCGGGCCGCGAATCATGAGCGCGGGGCGGCACAGGAAGGGCACCCGAATGCAACCTCCGGGTTGGCAGGAAGCACCATTGGAGCGGGACGAACCCGCCGGAGGACAGACCCGCTGGGGTCTGGCCGGCATTTCGGATTCCGCGCCGCCGGAACGCCGCATTGCCGACGAAATCGGCCGCTTCGAGGATTTTCTCCGATCCACCATCGACTGGCTTTGGGAGACCGACGCCGGGCTCACCCTGAGTTATGCCTCCTCGCCGGTCGCCCTCAAGCTGGGCATCCCGGCCCAGGTCTTGGTCGGGCGGAAGCTCTCGGCCCTGGGCCGCTTCGATACGGCCGGCGGCGGCCCGGAGGACGCCCCAGCGGACAGGCCAAAGGCCGGCGCAGAGGGGGCCCCAGAGGGCGCCCCGGGCGGCGGCGCCCGGCGAGTCGACGAGGCCATCGCCGCGCGCCGGCCGTTCCGCAATGCGCGTTTCGTTATGACCGGCGCCAAGGGCCGCGAGGTCGCCTACCATCTGAGCGGCGTGCCCTACTTCGACACGGCCACCGGTAGATTCGCCGGCTACCGGGGCACGGCCGTGGCCGTCGCCGAAGTGGCGGAGACCCGGGCCATGGTGGACGAGGCGGCGGCGCGGACCCTGGCCGAGACTCTCGAAGAAGCGCTGATCCGGCAGCAGGACCTGTCCTGGCGCCTGTCCCAGGCCCAAAAGGATCCCAAGACACCCGCGCCCCCAGACCGGGCGCCCCCAGACCGGGCGCCCCCAGACCAGGCCCCCCCAGACCGGGCGCCAACAGAGGCCGCGCCGGCCGTGACGATGGGCGATAACCCGCTGGCGCGCACGGCGCACGAGTTGCGCACGCCGCTCAACGCCGTGGTCGGTTACGCGGATCTCGCCCTCAAACAGATGTTTGGCCCTCTGGGCGAACGTTATCTCGATTGCTTCCGAACCATTCGCGAGGCCGGACGGCACTTGGACCGACTGGTCACGCAGCTGCAGGGGAACCGACCCGCCACCGCGGCCAACGCCCTGACCATCGAGGAGGTGAGCGTCGCCGCCGCCACCGCCAAGGCCAAGGCGATGATCGCGCTGGCCGCCCGGGACGCCGAGGTCGACATCACCCGGGTCGGTCCCATGGCCGGCGGCCGGGTCCTGGGCGATTCCATGGCCTGCACCCAGATCCTGGTCAACCTGCTGAGCAACGCAGTGAAATTCACCCCGGCCGGCGGCTCGGTCGGGCTCGAGACCCTGGTCGGCCCGGACGCCACCCTGCGCATCGCGGTCTGGGACACCGGCATCGGCATCCCCGGGGACGAGCAGGTCCGAATTTTCGAGGACAGCTACCGCGCGACCGCGGTGACCGGCGCCGACGGGCCGGCGGGCCTGGGCTTGGGCCTGGCAATTTCCCGCGACCTCGCGCGCGCCATGGGCGGCGACATCACCGTGTCCAGCCAACCCGGCCAAGGCGCGCGCTTCATCCTGTCGCTGCCGCTCGCCAACGGCCCGACCACCGAGCAGGATTGATCCCCGGCCGGCGGTTCCAGACGCGAACTATTGCGATTCCGTCGTGACGCGGTCCGCAAGGCCGGTTGGCGCGGGGAAGCGTGATTTGAAGGTGAAAGCCCGCTCGGTCGGGCCGTGGCGCGCCAGGCCGTCCTCGATGGCCGGAAGCGTCTTCACCGGAATCCACCACAGGGCGACGGAGGGCGTCCCCAGGCGCTCGAACCATTCCGTCCTCCGGCTCAGAACCCGGAGGTGTCCGCTCATGTAGACGTAGTCGAAAAGCGCGTTCGGGCTCTCCCACACCGACAGGTTCACGATCAGCCGGGGATCGCCGCCGACCTCGATATCGGTCACGTTGCCGGTTTCGGTCTGGATCCGCCAGCGCGTTGATCTCGTCCAGTTGCGCGACGAAATCCGCCAGCAGCGGGTCCGTGAGCGGCGCATGCGCGCGCGCCATATTGATTTGGGCGAAGTGGGACCCGGTTTGTATCGGATCACTCACCACGGCAGTTCCTCACCGTCGTAATTGAAGAAGCGGCCGTTGTCCGCGGTGGTGACGCCCGCGATCACCGCGCGTATTCCGGCGGCGCTGTCTTCGGGTGTGACCGGCGCCTCGGACCCACCCATGTCGGTGCTGACCCAGCCCGGGTGAAACACGACCACGGTGATTCCGCGCGGCCCGAGCGCCATCGCCAGGCACTTGGACACCTGGTTGAGCGCCGCCTTGGACGCGCGGTATATAATCGAGTTGCTGCTGACATTGGCGGCGATCGAGCCCATCTTGCTGGAGATGTTGACGATCAGCCTGCGCTCGCTGCGCGCGACCTGTTCGACGAAGCGTTCCGCCATGCGCAGAGGCGCGAAGGTGTTGACCCCGATGACCGGCTGCCAGCTGTCGTAGTCGGTCTCGCCGAATCCGCTGCGCGGACCGCCGACGCCGGCGTTGTTGATCAACAGGTCGATCGCCTCCTCGGCCAACTCCCGGGACAAGTTGGCGACCTTGAGCCCGTCGGTCACGTCGAGGCGGTGGATCGCGAGGCGGTCCCCGGCCTCCGCCCGCAGGACCTCGAGCGCCTTGGCCTGGTCCGGGTGCCGGCAGCAGGCGTGCACCCGCCAACCCTCGGCGGCATAGCCGCGCGCGAGCGCCAGTCCAATGCCCCGGTTGGCGCCGGTGATCAAAACCGTCGG
>Ga0114949_10003167_pt1 | contig 10417 bp, 10 predicted proteins | sample N074metaG_FD_83505 | JGI IMG/M metagenome (GOLD analysis project Ga0114949, IMG submission 83505) | Deep subsurface microbial communities from Kermadec Trench to uncover new lineages of life (NeLLi) - N074 metaG | ecosystem: Environmental > Aquatic > Marine > Ocean trench > Sediment | place... | reverse complement strand
GCGCGGGCAAGCGCACCGGGACCGAAGGCGGTCGATAACAGGGTCTCGATTGGGGAATGATCCTCCAGCTTTTCCGGCCGGATGTGCAATTTCGATGTCATGATAGAGTCCGGGGTATTCTCGCCATACCAGCGGACCGGGCGATATGCCGGCCGCAACGTTTCAGAGGCGCGCCAAACGACGCGCAATTCCGCTTCGTCGCAATCGGTATGTGCCGGGACCCTTTGTCATGGCGATGGCGGGTATCACGCGGCCGGTTTCACTGCAAGCAGCGTTTTCATTTTGGCCCGGCGATCCTATATGAGACGAAATCATCACCTCCGGAGATTGATAGATGGGTTTGCTGGTCGAAGGCGTCTGGCGGGATATCCCGCGCGACACGAAGAAAAGCGGCGGCCGGTTTGTCCGCCAGGCGGCGCAATTCCGCAATTGGGTGACGGCCGACGGCAGCCCCGGCCCGTCCGGCGAGGGAGGGTTTACGGCCGAGGCAGGCCGCTACCACCTGTTTGTCTCGCGAGCCTGCCCGTGGGCGCACCGCACGCTGATCTTCCGCAAATTGAAAAAACTGGAGGACAGGATCACCGTCTCCGCCGTCGATCCGGCCCAGCTCGGCAACGGCTGGGAATTCTCCAAAGCATTCCCCGACCCCCTTTACGGCCTCCAATATTATTACGAGCTCTACCGGCGCGCCGACCCGCACTATTCCGGCCGGGTATCGGTGCCGGTGCTGTGGGACAAGCAGCGCGAGACGATCGTCTCCAACGAATCCTCCGAAATCATCCGCATGTTCAACGCCGCCTTTGACGGACTGACCGGATCCGATCTCGATTTCTACCCCGAGCCCTTGCGCGCCGCGATCGACACCGTCAACGAGCCGGTCTATGCGCGCGTCAACAACGGCGTCTACCGCACCGGCTTCGCCACCAGCCAGGAGGCATACGAGGAGGCGGTCAGTGGACTGTTCCAGACCCTTGACGAACTCGACACCCGGCTGGCCAGCCAGCGTTATCTTGTCGGCAGCCGGTTGACGGAGGCCGATTGGCGTCTGTTCACCACGCTGATCCGCTTCGATGCCGTCTATTACGGCCACTTCAAATGCAATCTGCGGCGCATTTCCGATTATGCCAATCTGTCGGGCTATGTCCGCGATCTCTACCAGGTGCCGGGGGTGAAGGAGACCGTCGATTTCGAGCAGATCAAGCGGCACTATTATTATAGCCACGAAAGCATCAATCCGACGCGCATCGTCCCGCTCGGCCCGGTTCTTGATTTTGACGCCCCCCATGACCGCGACAACTTCGCCGCCGAGGGCCGGCCTGGCTGATCTGCGTAGGTAGCCAATTCGTCAGCAATTGGTTGCGGCCGGTCCTTGCTCCAGTTACCCCTCGCCCATGTTCCGGCTCGCCCATTTCTCCGACGTGCATCTTGCGCCGCTGCCAAGGCCTAGCCTGCGCGACCTCGCCTCCAAGCGGCTGATCGGCTACGCCAACTGGCGCTGCAACCGCGCCAGCCAGATGACAGCGCAAAGTCTGGATCGCCTCCTCGCCGACATGCGGACGCACGATCCCGACCATATCGCCGTCACCGGCGATCTTGCCAATATCGCCCTGCGCGAAGAGTTCGAGGCGGCCCGGCGCTGGCTTGAATTGTTGGGGCCGCCGGAAAATGTCACCGTCATACCCGGCAATCACGACGCCTATGTGCCCGGCGCACACCGCCATTACCGCCGGCTCTGGGCGCCGTGGATGACCGGCGACGACGCCGATCCCGGTGAGGATGCACGGTTTCCCTTTGTTCGCCGCCGCGACGGCATCGCGCTGATCGGCCTCTCCTCGGCAATTGCCAGCGCGCCGTTCATGGCGACCGGCCGCATTGGGCCTGGCCAAATGGAAAAACTGGGCATCCTCCTGGAAGAGACCGGCAGCGAGAACCTCGCCCGCGTCGTGCTCATCCACCACAGCCCGAAAATGCTGGATCGATTTGGATACACCCGCCGCCTGATCGATGCCCGCCGTTTGCGTGCGGTTATTCAAAAGGCCGGCGCCGAACTGATCCTGCACGGCCATGATCACCGGGCCACCACCATGACGATTGCCGGCCTTAATGGCCCGGTGCCGGTTGCCGGTGCCGCCGCCGGCTCCGGCCCGCCCGGGGGGGACCGCAGATCCGGCGACCACCGATCCGGCGGCTATGCGATCCATGAGATTTCAGCCGGCGAGGATGCTTTTCAGATTACCGTCATTCATCGCGGCTTTAACGCCGATGGGGAGATCGTGGAGAGGGCGCGGAGCCGGTTCGCGCTCAACCGCCGGTGTTGATCCAGGCATAGACCAGCAGCAGGAACGCCCCGCAGATCATCCCCATCCCGAAGCCGGCAAATGCCCAGAGCGTGGCGCGGAGCGCCCCGGATTCTTTCTTGTAACGGGCATCGGCAAGCGGCGGCGGGCCGCTATCACCCTTAATCCAGTCAGCCTCAAACGCCTGCTCGCGCAGGACGATCCGCTCGGCGACATACCGCGTGACCGCATATGCAATGACTTCGATATCCGTGTCGTCGGCCAGAACGGTGCGCCCAAGGCGGGTATCCTTGACGAAGCGGTAAGTCCGCTTGTCGCGGCCCATCACGACGAAACTGGTCGCATCGACCCAGAAACGCGGTGGATTGCCCGGCAGGACGGCAAACGCGAATTCATCGATTTCGTCCGGCAAATCGTCGAAAACGCCCGCCAGCGCTTCGGCGAGAAGCACAAGCCGGATGCGCTCGCTCTCCCGCAATTCCACGACCACGTCATCCTGCTCAGCCTGGGAAATGCGAACATCGCGGATCGCCTGCTGCAAATTCAGGAGGCTCGCGCCGCTTTCACTGGGCATGGAAACACTCTTTTGCATTCACGGAACCGGACCGGCAGGATAACGACTCTACGTCGAACAGGCCACGGCAAGGCAAGCAAAATTCATTATTATTAGGGCGGAAAAACGACAGGGTGGAAATCGCCGCATCGGGCGGACTTCAGATCAACCTGCCTCCCATGCCGGCAAGCGCCCGTACCGCAAGCGCGGCGGCGGATGGCCTGGATGCTGAGTCCTTTATCATACGGCCAGAAATTCGTTTTAATTTTCTCCCAGGCCCCGTCTTTGGCTTTCATCGAACCCAGTTTGAGGAGCCATCTGGGGAAGGTCGGTTGATCTAAATCAAAGAATATATTTGAGGCGTGAATATTGTTTTCTGAGATTTGCGGTCGATCCAATGGCGAGAAGCGCTCGATGATTAACGCATCCGACTCAGATTCAAGACATTTTACACTGAGACCGAGTTTCGCCATTTTGGTCGGACTCCTTGTTCTTTCGCTCTATTTCGTCTGGGCCGCCTATGGAGCGGCGCCGACGAGTCTGAGTTTCCTGACCGAAACGCCGGCCGAGCCGGTGGCCGCCATGCCGATGGAAGGCATGGAGGTGGAAACCATGGCGATGGGCGGCCATGGCGTCGGGGTCGGCGTAATGACGCCCGACGAATTCCACGAAATCACGATGAAATTCATCGACGACCTCAGCCTCCCGGACGGCAGCGTTCGACCCACGCGCGAGTGGATGGTGGCGATGGAGGCGATGGAGGCGAGCGGGGGGAGGATGGGTGCGCCCGCCGAAGACGCGCACGCCGAAGCGGATGCCGCCGGGCCGGCTGACGCCGATGAGCCGATCGACCTCTACCTGATGGCGATGCGGTTTTCCTACGAGCCCAACGTGCTGCGGCCAGAGCGGGGCGTCCGCTATCGCTTCCGCATGATGTCGATGGACGTGAACCACGGCCTCAGCATTCACACCGGAATGGCGGGTCACATCATGCGACGACCGGCGATGGTCCTGACGGAGATGGTAATGACCTTCTCCGAAACCGGGGAGTTCATGATCTATTGCACGGTTTATTGTGGTCAGGGCCATGACCAGATGAAGGGCAAGATAATCGTCGAATAACGACCGACCGGAGCGAGATGAGATGACAGAGAGAAAGTTGACCGACGGCGCCAAGAGCCTGAGTTCAGCCGACAAAAAGCTGTTGTTGGCGTTTTTCTCCGTATCGATTCTTGCCTTGGCTCTCGGTGGCCGCCGCGCCACGAAGACGACGGCCGGCCGCACCGGGCTCTTCGCCATCGCAACCGAGGCAACCTACAAGATGCTGGGGCTGCACGGCGTGACCATCTTTTTCTACTGGCTGTATTTCGTCCAGGCCGGGTTCGTGCTGCTGCTCACCGCGGTTTACACCGAGGGCGCGGGCGCCGTCGCGTGGCGTCCGGTCGCCTGGCTCGGTTTTGCCGCGATGCTGGCCGGACTGGTTTCCAGTGAATGGAGTTACACCGGCGGAACGACGCTCCTCTACGATGGCAACCCCAGCCTCTTGAACGACGATCCGTCGCAGGGGCGCTTCTTCTATCTGGGCTATGTGTTGCTCAGCGCCGGCCTCGCTCTCGTCGCGACCTCCGCAATCGCGACCGCGCTGCGCCCGAAATTCCAGGGCATCATCGAAAGCTGGTCGTCGATCAGCTTCGCCGCCGTGGCGTGGAGCGGCCTGCTTATCGTCGCCGCGATCGCCGGCGCGAACGCCTTCCTGCCGCCGTTGTTCTGGACCCTGGGGCTGAGGGAATCCGTCGCCGGCTATGCCATGAGCTGGAGCGTCCTGTTCCACAACATGCACTACCTGCCGCTGATGGCGACCGTCGTTCTGTGGTATGTGCTGATGGAGAACGTCACCGGGGTGAAGTCGATCTTCGGGCCGAGATTCTCGAAGATCGTTTTTGCCATTTACCTGATCGTCGTGCCGCCGACCTCTCTCTATCACATGTTCCTCGAGCCTGATCTGGCCGAAGCGGTCCGCGTGGTGGGATCCCTGCTGTCGCTGTTCATCGCCGTGCCCACCATCCTCGTCTTCGTCATCATCGTTGCATCGCTGGAAGCCCATGCCCGGGCACAGGGTGGGCGCGGTCTGTTCGGGTGGATCAAATTGCTTCCGTGGCGCAATCCGGTGATGGCCGCGGTCGGCATGGCGACGGTGAATCTGGCGCTCGGCGGGGTCTTCTCGCTGGTGCTGATCCAGGAGAAGCTCGCGGTTCTGTTGAGCGACACGTTCTTCGTACCCGGTTATTTTCACTTCCTCACCGTCGGCGCCGTGTCGCTGACCTTCATCGCCACGCTGATCACCGTGATCCCCTCGCTGACCGGGCACCTGTGCTGGCGGCCCGGCGTGCTTGCCAGGCTGCCTTACATTCTGACGATCGGACTGGCCCTGTTCGGCGTCGGCGGCATTGCGGCCGGTTATCACGGGGTACCGAGGCGCATTTTCGACCTGAGCTATCATGTCGACGAACCGCTGGAGCATATCGACGCTCCGTTCGTCTGGGGAACGCTGATGGGCGTGGTCGGCGCCGGATCGATGCTGATGACGGTCGTGCTCGTTACCTATATCTACGCGCTTCTGCGCATGCTGTTCTCGCAGAACCGCAAAATCGGCGTCGACGTGTCCGATCTCCATGTGGTCTCGTGGAGCGGTTCGGCCGCCGCGGGAGCGCGCGCATGGGTCGGGCCTCTGTCCGTCTTCACCATGGTGGCGGCGATGTATGCCTTTACGGCGCTGAGTTTCGAGATTCTGCAAAATGTGCCGATCCTGGTCGAAGCCGGCGCGCACTGAGCGGCCGGCGGGGAAAGTGAGATCATGACATGAAGCAACTGGATGCCGTTCTTCTGGGGATCGTATTCATCGTCTGGAGCGCCCTCGCGTTGATGTACGCGACCATCCCGATGATCCAGATGCCGACCGGGTTCCGTGTCTGGGGACTGGGAGCGGTGTTGTTCCTGGTTCTGACAATTCTGACTGCGCGCGCAGGCCGAAACCGGGGCGGCGATTGAGTGCGCCCAATGCCCTCTTTTTCAATTTCCCGCAGGCCCTGGCGCAAACGACCGGCGCAAAAATCGTTTCGGTGACGTGACCGCTGGTCAGCGCGCGTTTTCCGCGATGAGATGGGCAATCTCGCCGGGGATTTCGTAGGGCAGCATGTGACCGGCGTTTTCGAAAATGTGCACGGCGATATGGCCCGGCAGCTTGTGCGCCTGGCGTGTCGGCAGAACCCGGTCCTGCGTCCCCCAGACAACCTTGATCGGATACGGCCCGGCGGCGAGCTGTTCGACCGGCAGGAGTTTCTGGATTTCGCCGTCGAACAAGGTCTCGACGATACCCTCAAGCGCCGCCAGTTGTCCGGCAACCTGCCGCATCCCGGTAAGGTCGGCGGCAAGGCCCGCCGGCAGCGGATTTCGCCAGCCGAAAAACTGCTCCAGCAACAGCGTGATCTCGGCCTCTTCGGCGGCGCCCGCAAAGCGCCGCAGAAGCCGGTGATTGACCTCCGTCCCGAAGGCGCCAGGGGCCAGCAATGTCAGCGAGCTTACCCGCTCCGGCGCCTTCAGCGCGATCAGGGCGGCCGCCGCGCCACCCATGGAATGACCGGCGAAATGCGCCGTCTCGATCTCCAGATCCCCAAGGCTTTGCAGCACGGCCTTTGCGGCGACGCCGGCATTGCCTCTTTCTGGCCAATCGAGCGATTGCCCGTGTCCCGGCAGGTCGAAGGCCAGCACCTGCCGCCGGCTTTCCAGGTAAGGCCGCACATCCCGCCAAACGCGATGATCGGTGCCGAAACCGTGCAGCAGAACGATCGGCGGCCTGGCATCGCCACCGCCGCCGCGGCTGACATAAAGGCTCTTCACGCCGATAAATCCGGATCCGGCGGCAGGAAGGCCGCCCGCACGGTCCGGTCCCTAAAGCGACTGGCCGCCATCGATAAGGATCTCCGCGCCATTGACATAGGACGAGGGCGCTTCGCACAGGAAATAGACCACGTCAGCCACCTCCTCCGGGCTGCCGACGCGCTTCAACGGAACCTGGCTCTGCACGATCTCGTCGGTGCCGGGCGACAAAATGCTGGTCAGTATCTCGCCCGGCGCCACGGCATTGACCCGGATGCCGGAGCCACCGAGCTCATAGGCCAGTTCCCGTGTCAGGGCCGACAGCGCCGCCTTCGATGTCGCATAGGCAGCGCCGGCGAAGGGATGGATACGGGAGCCGGCAATCGAGGTGACATTGACCACCGCGCCCTTTGCCGCGCGCAGCGGTTCCAGCAGCCCCTGGACCAAGAGGCTCGGCGCGATGAAATTGACCATATGGACATAGCGCCAGGTCTCTATCGGCGTTTGCGTGGCGCTCAGCCGGCCGCCGGCCTCGTCCTTCGGCGAAATCCCGGCATTGTTGACCAAGGCGTGAAGCCCGTTCCCGGCAACGCGATCCCGCAGCGTGGCAATCGCGGCTTCGATGCTGTCGGAGTCGCTAAAATCGGCCTCGATATGATGGATAAACCCCTCCGCCCACGGACAGGCCTTGGAAAACGGCGTCCGCGACAAGGTGAAAACCTTCCAGCCGGCATCATAGAACCGGCGCACGATGGCGTGGCCAATGCCGCGGCTGGCGCCGGTTACGGCGACAATCCGCTTGCCGTCCGGTTCGCCCGGCGCTTTGACGCCGCTCGGCATGTTCTGGTCGATGGTCATCGCGGCATACTAGAGCAGAGAGCTCACATGCGTTGCATTAAAACCTGCCCGGCGCGGAAAAAAGCCATTTCAGGTCAGAGCCCTCTCTGCCGCCCGGCGGAACTTTTCCCCGAATTCGGCGATATGCTTGTCCTCAATGACCAACGGTGGCGAGACGGCGATGGCATCGCCGATGGCGCGGATCATCAGCCCTTCCGCCCAGCATTGCTTCATCAGGGCGATCCCGATCGCACCGGGTTTGTCACCGGGCTGGAACTCGATGGCGCCGACCAGTCCGTAATTGCGCACATCGATGACGCCGGGCAGATCGGCCATGGAATGCAATGCCTCCTCCAGCGCCTTGCCGATCGGCCCGGCGGCGCGGGTATAGATGCCCTCCGCTTCGTAGATGTCGAGGCAGGCAAGCGCTGCCGCGCAGCCAATCGGATGGGCGCTGTAGGTATAGCCGTGAAACAGTTCGATCCCGCCAGCGCTGGCATCGACAACGGCATCGTAGATCGCGCGCGTGCAGCCGACCGCCCCCATCGGCACGGTCGCCGCGGTGATGCCCTTGGCCATGGCCATGATGTCCGGCGTGACGGAAAATTCCTGTGCCGCAAAAGCGGAACCAGTGCGGCCGAAACCGGTTATGACCTCATCGAAGATCAACAAGATGCCATGGGCGTCGCAAATCTCACGCAAGCGCTTCAGATAGCCCTTGGGCGGCAAAAGCACGCCGCCGGCGCCGGCGATCGGTTCCACGATCACCGCCGCGACGGTCGAGGGATCATGAAACTTCAACAGCGTTTCCAGTTCATCGGCAAATTCAGCGCCATGTTCGGGCAGGCCGCGGGTGAAGGCATTGCGGGAAAGGTCATGGGTATCGCGCAGATGGTCGGCCGGCAACCACGAGCCGAAGGCCGTCCGGTTCGCCGTGAGTCCACCGACCGAAAGGCCGCCAAATCCCATGCCGTGATAGGCGCGCAAGCGGCCGATCAGCAGCTTACGCCCACCTTCGCCGCGCGCATGATGATAAGCATAGGCGATCTTCAGCGCCGTATCGACGGATTCAGAACCCGAGCCGGTAAACAGAAAACGGTCGATACCCTCCGGCGTGATCGCCTGCAGCCGGTCGGTCAGTTCAAACGAGATCGTGTGGCCGAAATTGAAACTGGGAGCATAATCGAACTGCTTGAACTGCTCGGCGATCGCCGCGGCGATTTCCGGCCGGCCATGGCCGAGCGTGGAGCACCACAGACCAGCGGTCATGTCGAGGATCTGCTGGTCATCCGGGGTGCGATAATAGAGCCCGCTGGCACCCGAAACCATCCGCGGCGAGGCCTTGAAATCGCGGTTTGCGGTGAACGGCATCCAGTGATGTTCCAGGGAAACCGGCTTGTTGCGCGAATGAAACGTCATCGATTTGCTCTCCTCACGGGCGGGACGGCGAACGTCCGCAGCGAATTCCTGTTAGCAGCGTGCCGGCACAATGACCATTTCGCGAAGGCTGGCAAGCCGACAATTTGCCCCGGTATCCAAGGCCGGATACCAGCGCCACGCAATTGAAAACTTACCGCGTTTGGGCTAGTATTGGATTTAGTGTTCCAAGTTATTTGACGACAGAATAGAAATATTCGGCGCACGCATAAATACCAAGGTGCAGAGAACAATTGAATTGACACGTGGTTTACCGGGCGCGCGCTGCATAGGCATTGGGGGGAGAACCTGTCATGCCAGATTCATCGCCAAAATCATCCGTTTTCAGCGCAATGCTGATTGGCGCTCTCGGCGGATTAGCAGCCGTTTGCGTGAAATATCTCGGCCAGGATCATAGTTTCGTGACGCACAATCTGCGATTGGGGCAGACCGACATCCTATGGGCGCTCCTGGTCGGCTATATTATCCTGACGCCAATCCTGATGTTTTTGGGTGGACTTCTTGCCTGTGTGTCTGGCGAGGCAAACCGGATGAAACTGCTGGCGATTGCTGTCGCGGCGCCGGCTCTGATCACGACTTGGGCCGGCGGATCGACGCCCGAGCTCCCGCCAATTGAAAGAGATGGCTCCAACGACGCACACCTCATCGACAACTTTTCCTTGGTTTCCCCTGCGTTCGCCCAGGAAAGGATCCGCCCGAAGAACACCGGCGGTTTGACCGCCACCCGCGCAATCAAGCTTTTTTTCGGCATCGGTAAGCAGGAGCAAAGATTCTGGACGATCGTCGGTTCGTATCGCGAGGCGGCGCTGGCGGAGGCGAGGGAACGCGCCGCCGCGATCAACAGGGCCGATCCGAGTCTTGGCGCCTTCGTCGGCAAGAACCAACCCGGCAATCCATTCTTTCCGTTGATCGTTGGGGGCTACCTTCCATATTCCGAGGCGACCAAGCTAAAGCAACGGGCCCTGGCCCTTGACATCGTCACTGACGCATACTTGTCGGCCTATCCCGACAGGCTGCCAAAGTGAAGATCGGTGGTCCGGTCCCGGCCTGTCGGGTAATCGCGCCCTCGGCGCGGCTTGCGCCGGAAAAAAGGCTCTGGCGCTGGGCGGCAATTTCCGGCGCAATCCGGGTCCGGTCACGTCCTTTACGTTGATCGATGCAGGCGGTGATACGACCACGCCGTGCAACGATGAGGGAACCCCCGATCTGGGGTCGGCGACGACTGAGGCGGCAACGGGAGCGCAGTCGAAATAATGACCAGGTCAGTTGCCTTGACAGCCGGGCACCGCCGCCCGCATCCAGGCATCGAGCCGCGCCGCCTCGCCATCCGACAGACGCAAGCCCAGCTTGCCACGTCGCCACAGCACGTCCTCGGCGGTGCGCGCCCATTCCTGATCGATCAGATAGCGCACCTCGC
>Ga0114949_10003165_pt1 | contig 10418 bp, 15 predicted proteins | sample N074metaG_FD_83505 | JGI IMG/M metagenome (GOLD analysis project Ga0114949, IMG submission 83505) | Deep subsurface microbial communities from Kermadec Trench to uncover new lineages of life (NeLLi) - N074 metaG | ecosystem: Environmental > Aquatic > Marine > Ocean trench > Sediment | place... | reverse complement strand
GGCTGTTTGTGGGTCAGTGCCGTAGCGTACCGTCCGATAGAATATCTCGGGTCGATGCGCAGGACCTCAGCAGCCTGGGTGCGCGCGTCGTCTAGCCGTCCCATTTCCGCGTAACTCGCAGTCAAGCCGATGTGCGCGCTGATGTAATTGGGCGTCTGCTTGATCGCCATCTGGTAAAGCACGACGGCGTCCTGGTGACGTTTGAGGAGACGGTAAGCGTGCGCCGCAACGACGACGTACCAAGAAGGGTGAAGCGGGCTGAACCGCATGGCCTTCTGAGCTAGGCTGATGGCTTCTTCGGGCCGCCCCGCCCAATTGAGGACGAAGCCGAGGAACCCGGTGACGTAGGCACCATTGGGGTCAAGCGCCACCGCGCGTTCGCACGATTCAATGGCCGCGTCGAATTCGCCTCTTATCAGGTGAATCACCCCCAACAGGCCGTGGAGCTCGGAGTAGTCGTCGTCGAGAGCGCGTGCTTTTTCCGCGCATTCGGCCGCCTTCGCCAAGCTTTCGTCGGGCGCGCTTGCACACAGATCCCGAACGTTGCACCAATAAATCAGGCCGAGCCAGACCCAAGCGGCGGCGTAGTTCGGATCAAGCTGCAACGCCTCTTCGACAAGCTTGCGCGCTATCTGGCACTCCTCCTGAGTGGTGTTGTTGAAGTGCATGACCCCTCGGGTCAAGCAGCTCCACGCCTCGACGTTGTGGGTCGAGTGATGCCAGACGCGCGCCTGTTCGCCTTCAACCAATTCAACCTGCAGGGACTTGACGATTTGAGTGGTGATTTCGTCCTGCACCGCGAACACGTCGGTGAGGTCACGGTCGTAGCGATCAGCCCAGAGGTGAAGGCCGGTTCGTGCGTCGATAAGCTGAGCGGTAACGCGCACCCGGTTGGCTGTAGTGCGGACGCTGCCTTCGAGTACGTACCGTACGCCCAGCTCGCGGCTCACTTGCTTCACATCGATCGCCCTGTCTTTGTACGTGAACGTCGAGGTGCGGGCGATGACGAAGAGGCCGAGGATCCGCGACAAGGTGGTAAGGATGTCCTCCGTAATCCCGTCAGCAAAGAACTCCTGATCGGGATCGGCGCTCATGTTGGCGAACGGCAACACGGCGATCGACGGCACGATGGGCAACTCGCGTGACGGCTCGGCGAGGGCAGAGGCAGGAGGAACCAGGCTCGATTGAGCAAATATTTCCACCGCGTATCCTCTGATGGGTTTGGAGATGTTCTTGACGTGCTGCTCGCCCAAATCATTGAAGTTCAGGTTGAGTATATTCTCAATTTGCTCGTAGACGGTTCCCGAGAGATAGACGCCGCCAGGTGGGGCGATCTCTTCGAGCCGCGCCGCGATATTCACCCCGGTGCCGTAGATGTCGTCGCCTTCGATGATGATTTCCCCGACGTTGATGCCAATGCGAAAGTCGATCCGTTTCTCCTCGGCGACGTTCGCGTTGCGCTCGGCCATTGCACGTTGGATCTCGACGGCACAGCGTACCGACTCGGCGGCACTCGCGAATTCGACCAACATGCCATCGCCCGTGGTCTTGACGATCCGACCGCGATGTTCGTCGATATTGGGATCAATCAGCTCTTTCCGCAGCGCCTTTAGCTGCGTAAGCGTTCCTTCCTCGTCGGCCTCCATCAGCCGCGAGTAACCCACCATGTCGGCAGCGAGTATGGCAGCGAGGCGGCGTTCCATACCTCGTCCCACTCTATCGCGAGGCTAGCACTAAGCTGGGGAAGAATCTACGTGCAACGAGGTGCCTCGGCATGTCGCTTTTTGGCTATAACTCGCCGTCAGAGCTACCCGTTCAGCACGTCCGGAATGGCCCCCCAGCTCCAGACATTCCGTCAGAATGTCCGGATTCCTGTTGTTTTCGTCCGGACTACCCCAGGTCCGGAAGTGCCGGGTGCCGCCGGTGGACGGGAACTTTTGACCCACAGCGGAAGTGCAGCGGCTTTTGTTGGAGACTGGATTTTGCCACCCCGGTAGACCAGGGTTTGCCAGCCTGTTTTTCAATCTGCCTCCCGAACCGGAAGAGCTACTCGTACCGACGAGCGCGCTTCCACGCGCGGCAAATTGGCGACCGATCCGCCGTGGGATTCGGCGATCTGACGCACCAGCGGCAGGCCGAAGCCATATCCCTGCACATTCGGTTTGCCCGAGGCGCTGACGTCAGACAAGCTCTCGGTGCCGCCAGGCCAGCGGCGACTCAGCAAACTCATGGAGCCACTCTATCAGCCATCGGAGTGGGGTAACGAAATTGGTGACGTTCCCACGTCCGACTTCTCAATTGGTAACTCTGTTATGGGCGCTCCCGAAACAGCGTGTCGATGATCGGGCAGTCCGGCACCGTACCACCCTCACATTGGGCGGCCATTTCCTGGAGCACCCAAGCCATTTTCCTCAGATCGGCGACCTTGCGCTGGATCTCGCCAAGATGATCCAAGGTCAGGGCCTTGACCTCGCCGCAGCTGTAATCGCCGCCGTCCACCAGCCGCAGAAGACCGCGCAACTCTTCCAGGGTGAACCCCAACTCCCGACCCCGGCGGATGAAGGTGAGCCGCTTGAGGAGCTTCTCGTCATAGAGCCGGTGGCCGCCCGAGCTGCGCGGCGGATCGGGCATGAGGCCGGCGCGCTCATAATAGCGGATGGTTTCGATGTTCATACCAGTGCGCTTTGACACCGCACCTCGAGTCAATCCCGACACGCGCGACAGTCCTTTCTCAGCCATGTTCTTCGTCTTTCATTTGCGCCCATTTCGACAGCTATATCATGCACGAAATAATGGCTTGATCTTGTAGTTAGTACAGGATTTAGACTCTCTCTCCGCCGAGAGTGGAGGCAGTTATTGGCAAACATCGGACCGCCTGACCATCCGCATTCGATTATAGCGCCCAGAGTTGCCTGGGTGGGACTGTTCTTGCTGGGCGCCGCGCTGATCACCGGCGCCCTTTACCTTGGAATGCAAGGTGGCTTCTCGGCCAAGGCGATCGAGGACACGATCCAGTCATGGGGCGCTTGGGGCGTCGCCGCCTCGATCGGGTTGATGATCCTGCACTCCTTCGTGCCGTTTCCGGCCGAGTTTCTCGCCATCGCAAACGGCATGGTCTACGGTCCGCTCTGGGGAACCGTGATCACCTGGACCGGGGCCATGTTGGGCGCCTTCCTCGCCTTTGGCCTGGCTCGTGCCCTGGGCCGGCCCTTCGTCGAAGTGCTGGTGGCAAGGAAAGACTGGACCGTCCTGGACGAATGGGCGGCCGTACGCGGCGGGCGCCTGGTGTTCATCAGCCGCTTCATACCCGTGATCGCGTTCAACTTGGTCAATTATGCCGCCGGCCTGACCCGAATCTCCTGGTGGACCTTCGCTTGGGCGACCGGCATCGGCATTCTGCCCATGACCACCTTGATGGTCGTAATGGGTGATCGCATCGAGACCTTGGCGTGGCAGATGTGGCTGCTGGTGGGCGCCGGCGCAGTGGTCTTGTGGTTCGCGTTCCGTCACCATTTTAGACCTCGGCAAATGAGCGGGAGCCGCGATCACCGGGCATCGCCCGCCGGATTGCACCGTCGGGATTGATCTCACGAGTTCAGGCAAGTGCAGCCGGCCGAATGGAAAGCAATGGCAATGCGGGCCGCCATCATCAGACACCGAGGCGCGGCATCCGCGACTAAATGTTGTCCAACGGTCTGATCGAACGTCAGGCGTAACAGCGAGCAGGCCCGTTGCAATCTTGCGCTGCGCCGTTCTCTTCGTTGGAGTCATGGGGTGTACCGCAAAATGAAAATCCTTCCCGAAATTGCAGGATATTTCGCCGTCGCGTCGGTGGTCGGTCTGTTGGTCGTGTCCTCTTCTGATGGCGCGGCGGAGCCAAAGGTGATCGAACTTACTCAGGTTCCCTGCCAGTTCATTGAATCCGAGAACGGAATCGATCGCGGTTACAAAACCACAAAGAAGGCGGACTGTGATGCAATCAACGCCAGAACCGGCGAGGAGCGTGTCGCCAGTTCGGAACCACTGGTGCTCGAGCCGGGGGCGTACATCTTTCGTGTGACCAACAAGAACGTACCCTACGAGTTGGGATTTTGGTTGCGTGGCGAAGGTCTGATTGACCGCCTGAGACTGCCGAGCGTCTCCGGAGGCGGCCTCATGATCGGCGAAACCCAGGTCTACGAAATCGACCTCACTCCGGGTGAGTATGTCTATTCCTGCCCGCTGAACACGACCCCGGACTACAAACTGGTGGTTAAGGAATAGTTGTCGTTCAGTTATATGGGCAGGCCGAGGAAGCGGTAAATGCACGCTCCATGGGCTCACGTCATCGTGAAATAAACAAAGCTTGAACCTGTAGTAAGTACAGGGATTATGTTGAGCTTGGCACGAAGTGAACGAGGACCGAATGACCGCTCAAAGCCCTTCGACGGACCGGAGCGCCCGAAGTTTTGCGCGCCCCAGGCTCGGCGTCGACGAGAAGACCAAAAAGTCGCTGTTCGCCGGGGGCAGCGTGCTGGGTGCCGTGGCGATGTCGTCCTGCTGCATTCTGCCACTGGCACTGTTCAGCCTGGGCGTGACCGGGGCATGGATTGGCAACCTGACCGCGCTCTATCCGTACAAGCTATATTTCCTTATACCGACGGCTGCTTTCCTTGCCGGCGGGTTCTACCTGGTCTACCGCAGACCACGGGCAAACGAATGTGAAACCGGCGGCGGGTGCGTGACGTCGCGGTCGGATCGGATCAATAGGGTGGTGCTGTGGTCCGCGACTCTTTTGACCGCTATGGCGCTGGCGTTCCCCTATGTCGCGCCGGCGCTCCTGGACATCTAGGCAGGGATAAGGAGATCGTCATGAACCGCACCGTCGCGGCTGTCCTCGTCGGCGTATCGTTGCTGACCGGGGGCGTGTTGCTCGCCAACTCGAATTTCCTTGCGTCTACCTCGCCGCAAATCTCTGCCGCCACGACCGCGTCTTCGAGTACCGCCCCGACGCAAGAGAACATCCGCACGGCAAAGCTCAAGGTGGACGGCATGTGGTGCTCGTCTTGTGCATACTTCGTGAAACAGGCGCTCATGCGGACGCCCGGCGTGCGCGATGCCAGGGTCTCGATGCTCACCAAGACCGCCACCGTGACCTACGACCCGACGCAGACGGAGGTAGAGGTCCTGGTCGCCGCCACGACGGATTACGGCTATCCCTCGAAGGTGCTGCGCTGAGGTCCGCCGAACATCGGGAGCAGTTGCGATGAAGGAAAATTTCGGTGTGTTCGCGGCCGGGGCGCTGATGGTTGTCTGTTGCGTGTTGCCGCTCGTCCTAATAGGCGCGGGCTCGGCCGGCATCCTGACCTGGTTCGGCGGTCTCAATCCAATTCTGGTCCTCGCTGCTGTCGGGGGCGGTGGCATCCTCGCGTACCACGTGGTCCGGCGCGCAAGGGGTTCCGCCGACCGGCGCGAAGGGCTTCCGGGCGATGCGCCCTCGGCAGTGCTTCGTAAGGAGGAGCGGGAGCGGGCGGGGATTCTCACGCGGTCAAGCTCGCAACGGAGCGGACAGGGGCCGCAGCGGAACCCGGTCACCGGGAGATACCTCCCGGAATAAAGCCATGTGTTGCAGCGATCTATCCTATCTCGAGGCGCTTCAAAACCCTAGGGACGCCGCAGATTCCCGTCACCGGAGAGATATGGAACTGCGAAGCATGTCCCGGCGCATGGTAGCCGAGTTCTCGATCAATTGGTGTAAGCGACGGCTTCCGATCGTCCCTCGACGAAGCCCTGCTGGTCAGCAAAGCGAACTTCATGCCGTTGTTGGCGCCCACTTCCAGGAACGCTTAAAGGAAACCGAAACGTCATGACGAAAGACAAGAAAATGCTTCACACCGGCTCCATCGGCGTGGCCATCGCTGCGATCTGTTGTTTTACGCCCGCCTTGGTCGTTCTCGTCGGATTTGCCGGGTTGTCGGCGATCGTCGGCTGGCTGGACTATGGTTTGTTCCCGATCTTGTTCGCATCCATGGGTCTAGTCGCGTATGCACTCTATCTGCGCTCCGAACGCAAAGGTCCATCGCCGACGGTAGTGATCGTGGTGTTGGTCGTTGCGGTCTCCGCGCTCCTCTTCTGGCTCGAGTTCAGATACGCGCTGCGTATCTCCATCGCGGCCGCCGTCGCCGTGGCCGCCTATGCCTACTATCTGCGCGCTTGCGTGCTGCGGGAAAGCGGCCAATCTGCCGATGCAAAGGAAACAACCTCATGAGCAAAACGTGTTGCCCGCCATCTCCGGGAAACGGCCGTTACGATCTTGCCGTCATAGGCGCGGGATCGGCCGGCTTTTCGGCCGCGATTACCGCCGCCGACCAAGGCGCTCAGGTTGCCCTGATCGGCCACGGCATAATTGGCGGTACCTGCGTCAATGTGGGTTGCGTGCCCTCCAAGGCCCTGATCCGTGCGGCCGAGGCCGTTCACCACGCCAATACAGCGCCTCGTTTTACCGGAGTCGCGGCCGAAGCTCGCCTCAACGACTGGAACGCGCTGCGGGCGCAAAAGGACGAGCTTGTGGCCTCACTCCGGCAGGCCAAATACATCGATCTGCTGCCAGCCTACAACAGCGTTGCCTACCTGGAAGGACAGGCCCGCCTTGAGAATGGCGGCGTCACGGTGGACGGAAAGAAAATTGATGCTGGCAAGATCATCGTCGCAACGGGATCGCATGCGTTCGTGCCGCCTATTTCGGGCATTGAAGATGTGCCATATCTGACAAGCACCTCGGCTTTTGAAATGGAAAGCCTGCCCGAATCCATGATCGTGATCGGTGGGGGATACGTCGGTTGCGAACTGGCGCAGATGTTTGCCCGCGTCGGTGTCAGGGTGACGATCGTATTCCGCAGCCGGCTTCTGCCGGAAGGTGAACCTGAGATCAGCGAGGCCCTTGTGGGCTTTTTCGAAGAGGACGGTATCACCGTGCAGCGCGTCGACGGATACGACAGCATCCGCGCGAGCGATAACGGCATTGCCCTGTCGGCGACCATTGACGGCTCCGCCGAAACCCTTGAGGCGCAGCGAGTTCTTCTAAGCGCTGGCCGCAAGGCCAATACCGACGGGCTAGGTCTGGAAGAGGCCGGCGTGGCGTTGTTGCCAAATGGTGGCATCAAGGTCGATGACCGGATGCGCACGACGAAGGCCGGCGTCTACGCTGTTGGCGATGTCACCGGGCGCGATCAGTTTGTTTACATGGCAGCCTACGGCGCAAAGATCGCGGCCCACAACGCCCTGAACGGCGACGCGCGGCGCTACGACAATCTGGCCATGCCGGCGGTCGTCTTTACCGACCCGCAGGTGGCAAGCGTTGGCCTCACCGAAGCGGCTGCCAGAACCCAGGGGATCGACGTGAAAACCTCTGTTCTGTCCCTGGACAACGTACCGCGCGCGCTTGCGGCCCGCGATACCCGCGGGCTGATAAAGCTCGTCGCCGACAGTACAACCAACAAGTTGATTGGTGCCCATATCCTGGCCCCTGAGGGTGCCGACAGCATCCAGACGGCCGCGATAGCTATCAAGCAGGGCATGACCTATACCGATCTTGGAGACATGATATTTCCGTACCTCACGACGGTCGAAGGCCTAAAGCTTGCCGCGCAGACCTTCGATATGGATGTGTCCAAACTTTCCTGTTGTGCTGGATGAGGAGGACGTGATGGACAAGAAACCCGAGGGACCCAAGACCGGCGTAATGGTCGGCCTTGGGCTCGGCATGGTCGTTTGCTGCGTCGGGTTCACACTCTTGACTGCTGGGGCCTTGAGCGGCGTTGGCGCATGGTTGTTTGATGGCGGCCTGACCTGGCTGGCGCTGGCATTAGTCCTCGGTGCGGGCGGCGTTTACCTTTGGCGCCGACCAAAATCCGGAAGACATCCGGGCGTGCGACCGCCTCTGACCGCCCCTGCGGGGCCGAACGAGGAGAAACGAGATGAATGATGAACCCATTGCGTCATGACGCGGCCGACTGCCGTAAATGTTACGTCTTCATTGTCGTCGCCACGTATAGGAAGTGGCGGGACATCCCAAGGATTGGCCATGGCAAAGCCTCCTAAGAAGCCGAAACGTGTGAAGCCCGAACAGATCGAAACCGAGCCCGACGCATGGGAGCGGTTCGAGAAAACCATCGGCAAGATCGTACCGCCGAGGCGGCGAGAGTCAAAAAAAGAAGCGGAGGCCCGCCGAAACGAACCCCCGCTGCGGGTCAAGTCAGAGCGTGAATAACCGCTGCGATCCCAAAGAGGCATGCAGCAACATTTAGTCTGACTATTACCACGATCCGAAAGGATGACCGCATGGGTCTTATCCTCCGGGTCTCGGCGCGCCGCAGACCCAAAAGGTTGCGGTGTTGGCCCCCGTCGAACGGATAAGCCGCCGTTCACGGGAAACACCGGCCCACCATTGACGTTCTAGAACCGTCGCTGGCGGACTTCCGTTGACTGTCACCGCGGCCGGGGCTCTTTCGAGGTTGTCTGGCGGCGGTGGACGGAAGCAAAAGCGATTGGATGGGGAGCCAGGAGTCAAACCCTGGGGCCGTCCGCCCGCGCGTTTATGGTGGCCGCTTGCTACTCTGAGTCGAGTCGTTTCTTGCGCCAGCGTAAGAAGTGCCGAGCCTGCTCTTTAGGCGTTCGCGGTTTGCTCACTAGCCCGCCGGTATGTCAGTCGCTTGCCCTGGATGCCCTTGGCGGCAATGGCGGCACGCTCGAAGTCGCTGATGTGGCGCGTATTGTATCTGAAATCGAACTCTCCGAGATATCGCTTGAGGTGCTTGGCCGAAACCCACTGGTAGTTGCCGGTGATGCCACGCTTGAGGATTGAGAAGTAGTTCTCAACCGTGTTTGAGTGGAAGAACTTGCCTCGGACATACTCTTTGATCGAGTGGTTGACGGTACCGTGGCCTGAGAACTCGCGCCCGGTCTTGGTGTAGACGGTGCTTTCGTCGGTCATGAGGAACGAGGCGCGGTCGATCTGAGTGACCAGGATAGGGCGCAGCGTGCGGGCATTGACCGCCTCGACATGGAACGAGCGAACGGAACCGTCACGCTCTACCAGGGCCACGACAGGCTCTTTGGGGCGCGGCTCTTTGAAAGCGCGGTTCTTGGCTTTGCCGCCGATCCAAGTTTCATCGGCCTCGACAACCTTGTTCGATCCGCCTAGCGGGCCGGGTTTGCTCTCGCGCATACCCTCGCGAATACGATGCATCATGAACCAGGATGATTTGACCGAGACGCCGAGCATTCGGCTTAGCTGGCGGGTGCTCATGCCCTTCTTGGAAGCGGACAGGAGATAGGTCGCCATCAGCCACTTGCTGAGCGGTATTTTGGAGCGCTCGAACAGCGTCCCGACCGTCACCGTGAACTGCTGGCGGCAATCGTTACACTGATAGAGGCCCGGGCGATGGGCCTTGCCCTTGAGCGCTGTGGGCTCCCAGGAGCCGCAATGCGGGCAGACCGGGCCATCGGGCCAAATCTGCGCTTCTAGCCACTCGCGAGCCTTAGTCTCGTCGTGGAAAACTGGATTTTGTAAGTCTGACATGGCTTGCTCCGTATCCCATTGAGTTAGATATGGGATTGGTGCTGTGCTTTGTCAAGGTGAACATCGCTAACGGGCGCCTATGTTGGGCGCGGCCGGCCGAGCGGATCATTCGTTTTGTCCGGGCTTCCAACTACTATCCCTTTGCCTCGCCTTGGGGTCACCCGACAGCGCGACTGAACGGCCGCGACATCGGCATCGTGAAGGCCGGACTTACGGGGCGAGCGGTCGAAGGGCCGCCGGGGACCGTTACCTCGAGCGATCCCGACGGCGTGACGATCGCGTGCGCGGATGAAGCCATTTCGGTTCGTGCGATCCGCCTCGAGGCCGAGGTGGTGGCGGCAGCCGAGGTGTTCCAGGTCGGCCAGCGGCTGCACGATGGCTGAATCGAACCGCAATAATTTTTGGGGCACTGTACGATCTTGACCGACGAACAGAACTTGAAAAGGCTGGAGGCGATCTTTTCCGAGCAATTGAATATCGCGGTGCCCGCGCGCGACACGGACCTGATCGGTGAAGGCTATCTCGACTCGGTGATGTTCGTGGATCTTATTTTGGTTTTGGAGCAAGAATTCGGAATCTCTATTCCACTCGAGCAGCTGGAATTCGACAACTTCCAAACCATCGACAAGATCGCGAACTTTGTCGAAAGTCGGGCCGGGGGCCTGGAATGATCGTGACTCTTCGAGCTTGCACGGTACTGGTCCGGCCCCGGTCTGGGATCTGATTCCATGTCAATCGAATACACCAATCTGAGCCTGGAGCGCCTCGATGATGTCAAGGGCCTGATGCTGCCTATATGGGAAAGACGATGGGGTGAGGACTTCGCGCGGGCGTTCTTTCGCTGGCGGTTCTTCGAGCG
>Ga0114949_10003164_pt1 | contig 10424 bp, 8 predicted proteins | sample N074metaG_FD_83505 | JGI IMG/M metagenome (GOLD analysis project Ga0114949, IMG submission 83505) | Deep subsurface microbial communities from Kermadec Trench to uncover new lineages of life (NeLLi) - N074 metaG | ecosystem: Environmental > Aquatic > Marine > Ocean trench > Sediment | place... | reverse complement strand
TTCCGGTCTCGATCGCCTACGACCAGATCCAGGACGTGGGCGCCTACGCCAACGAGCAGAAGGGTGCCGTCAAGGAAAAAGAGAGCTTCGCCTGGTTCGTGGGTGTCGTGCGCTCGCTCCGAAGGAAATACGGCACGATCCACTTCCGCTTTGGCGAGCCGATTTCTCTTTCGAAGGCCCTGGGTCAGCCCAATCCGGGCGCTGATCCGGATCCGGACGAGACGAACCTGGCGATCCAGAAGCTCGCCTTCGAGGTCTGCGTGCGGATCAACCAGGTCACGCCAATCACCGAGAGCGCGCTGGTGACCCTGGCCATGCTGGGCAGCGGGTTTCGTGCCCTCTCGGTGGGCGAGGTGCACGAGGCCCTGCGCAACATCCTCTACTTCGTGAAGACGCGGGACCTTCCGACAGTGGGTGAGCTCAAGCTGGACCACACCGAGGGTGTCTCCCAGGCCCTCGAGCGCCTTGTGGAGAACGGCGTAGTGACCCGCTTCGGTGAAGGCATGGAACCGGTCTACGTGATCGGACCCGAGCAGCAGCTCGCTGCCGCCTACTACCGGAACACGGTGATCCATTTCTTCATTACGGCGTGCATCGCCGAGCTCGCGCTGCTGCACGCCGCGGACGCCAGGACCGACGACCCGCTGGCCGGATTCTGGGATGCGGCCATGCAGCTGCGCGATCTTTTGAAGTTCGAGTTCTTCTTCGCCGAGAAGGACGCGTTTCACGCCGAGATCATCCAGGAGCTGCGCTTCTACGACGCCGACTGGGAGGACCGGATCCGAGCGGGCCAGGACGAGATCCTCGAACTCATCCGGCGCTTCCGGCCGTTCAGCTCCCACCGGGTCCTGCGCCCCTTCGTAGAGGCCTACCAGATCGTGGGCGACCTGGTCGCCGCTCTGGATCGAAGCGACGCGTTCGATGAGCCCGAGTTCATCGAACGCTGCATGCGCGTGGGCCGCCAGTACCACTTGCAACGCCGCATCCACAGCGCCGCGTCGATCTCTCAGGTGTTGTTTCGCAATGCCCTGCGGCTGGCCGACAACCGGGACCTCCTCGACACCGACACACCGGAGCTTCAGGCCAAGCGGCTGGCGTTCGCCGAAGAGATCCGCTCGGTGGTGCGCCGGACCGAGGTGATCGATGCCATGGCGGCGATCCGCCGGACCGGCGTGGGTCGCTAGCTTGCGCCGAAGAGCTCCTGCAGCGCGACGGCCGTGTCTTGGAGACCGAACCAGAGCACGAACACCAGCACCGCCGGGCACACGAAGCGGAGTAGAAAGCGCCACACGGAGAACCAGCGCACGTCCTCGGCGCCGACCTGCACTTCTCCGATCGGATCCTTCATGATCCACCCGACGAAGATCGACAGGGCCAGACCGCCGCCGAGCAGGAAGATGTTGTTGGCGATGCTGTCGACGATACCGAGTATTTTCGTGTCGAACGCCGACGGGATTCCCAGGATCGTGATGGCGATACCGCTCACGATCGCCGCTCGCTTGCGCGACCAGCCGAGTCCGTCGATTGCCGACGCCACGACCACTTCGAGCAGCGAAATGGCCGACGTGAGCGCGCCGACGACCAGGGACGAAAAGAAGAGCAAGCCGACGACGCGACCGACGCTTCCCATCTCGGCAAAAGCCTGGGGAAGCGTGATGAAGAGCGCGCCAAGCGTACTCTCTTTCACGGTGTCCGAGAGGCCCAGGGCAAAGATCATCGGGAAGACCACGAGACCCGCGATGAAGGCGATCCCGACGTCGGCGCTGACGATCAGGACGGACTCGTTGGGCAGGTGATTCTCGCGCGACAGATAGCTCGCGAAGGTCAGCATCGCGCCCATGCCAAGACTCAGGCTGAAGAAGGCCTGACCCGCCGCGTCCTTGATCACGCCAGGGGTGAGGACCTTCGAGAAGTCCGTCTCAAGGTAATAGCGGTAGCCGCCTTCGGAACCGTCCAGAGTCGCCGCATGGATCGCCAGCCCGCACACGATCAGGAAGAGGAGCGGCATCAACACCATGGCCGTGCGTTCGATGCCGGCCCTCACGCCGCCGGCCACGACCCAGATCGTTCCGGCCATGAAGAGCAACTGGTACAGGACGGCGTCGAAGCCGGTGGCCACTTCGCCGAAGTGGTCGGCGATGTCAGCGTCGAAGCCCGAGAACAGGGCGATCCCCGCGTAGCGCACGGTCCAGCCCGCAATTACCGCGTAGTAGGAGAGGATCAAGAAGCCGGCCGCAACGAACACGAAGCCCAGCGGCTTCCAGGCATCACCGCCGTAGTGGGCGAGCGCCCGGATCGGACTCTGCTGGGAACCGCGGCCCAGCACCAGCTCGGCGAGCAGGACCGGGAGCCCGACCAGCAGCGTGATGCCCAGGTAGAGGATCACGAACGCCGCGCCACCGTTCTCGGCAGTCAGGTACGAGAAGCGCCACATATTACCGAGACCGACGGCCGAGCCGATGGCCGCCAGGACAAAGCCCCGGCGGCTGGACCACTGCTCCCGATTCGCGCTGGCCATGAAACGTCCCCCTGCTGCGGTCGGATCGCGCGGGGGGTCGCGAAACCAGGCTCGAACATACCGCGCGGGCCGCGGCACCGCCGGACTCGCGCCGGATCCCGAAACGCGGCAAGGTAGGGCCCGCATGAGCCCGCCCGAACTGATCCGCGATCTCGACCACGTAGCCATCGCCGTTCCCCGGGCCGCCGACGTCGCCGACTTCCTGGTGGGCAAACTCGGTGCCCGCCCGCTCGACTCGGGTCCCGGCTTGGGTTTTCTCTGGTGGCAGCTCGCGTTCCCCCGCGGCGGCGTCGTAGAGATCCTCGAGCCCCACGGGCCGCCCGGCGGCTTCCTCCACCGCTTCCTCGAGCGACAGGGTCGCGGGGTCCACCACATCACCTTCATGGTGAACGACTTGGCCGCAGCGGCCGATCATGCGCGATCCCAGGGCTACGAGATCGTGGGATACTCCGACGAGTTCCCGGCCTGGAAGGAAGCGTTCCTTCACCCCAAGCAGGCCCAGGGCATCGTGGTCCAGCTCGCGGAATCGCATCCAGAGCTCGAGCCCAACGAGACGCAGCACGTCCCGTTCCCGCCGCTGCCGATCCCGGCACCCGAGCCGACGGAGCTAGTCGCGGTTCGACTCAACGCGCACGACGCCGAGCGCGCGCGTCACCAATGGGAAGCTACCCTGGGTGGGATCTGCCAGGACCAGAGCAACCTGCTCGAGTTCCGCTGGGCCGACTCGCCGCTGTGCGTCCGGGTGGAAATCGATCCCCAGGCCAACCAGGGACCCGTCGCCCTCGACGTGCTACCGGCAGCGAGCGCCACGCTCCCGGAAGGCTCGCACCCGCTCCTGGGAATCCCGTTTCGACCGGCCCGCTAGCCCGACGCAGGGTGACGTCGACTGGGGTCTGATGTTCCTGGGCGTCCGCAGAGCATTCGACGCAAAGAAACACCAAACCCCAACAACGTCCCCATCCTCGCTCGCCCTCCGTTGCGAACGCTCAATCGGGGTGCCTCCAACCGGACGCCATCCCACGGCTCCTGGCATGGAGAAGTGATACGATTCGCGCCTGCCAGGCAAAGATCTCGAGAGGAGCCTCGTGGGGGAGATCCAATTCCAGCTCATCGACCCGCTTCTGCCCGACGCCCAGGCGAACGACATGCTGCAGCTGTGCGAGCGATACGGCAGCTATGGCATGTACGGAGAAGAGAGCATCGAAGACGACATGGGCGAGGGGCTCACCCAGCGCCACGACGCCGTCCTGAACTTCCTGAAGACCGGCGGACGCGGCGGACGCAACGAATCCCTTACGCGCCTCGCCGCTCGGACCAACTACTTCCGCGAGGAGTATGCCTATGCCGAACCCCTGGTGAAGGGCATCGAGCCCCTGCTCGGCCACCCGGGCTTCATCGAAGCGTCCAAGAAGCTCTACAACTGTTCGATCGTCGAGCCGTCGATCGTCTATGCCAACATTCTGGTTTCGGGCCAGGAGCTCACGCTGCACACCGATGTTCCGGAGTTTCGCGGGATCAATCGCAAGTCCGACCCCCAGTGGCTCATCGTTGCGATGCACCACTCGGGGCTCTTCGACAAATGGCGAATGCGAATTGCGACCGGCGTAGCCTGGTTCGGCCATCCACGCGGCGGCGGCTTCGTCTTCTATCCCGACGGTCCCTACGGAGCGCCCGTCGAGCACAGCGTCCGGCACAACACGGCGATCCTGCTCGACAGCGACTCCGTCTTCCACGGCGTCGATCCCGTGCTCGAGCGCGACGAGCCGATGCCGGATCTGCGTCCGGGCATGCACCTCCAATTCGCGGGTGACGGACGCTGGCAGCTCCAGGACGGAGACGAAGTGCTGGCCCATTACAGCTGGGACGATCTGCGCTTCTCGATCTCCTGGAAGGCCTATTGCTACCAGGACGAGGCCGAGCGGCAGACCGTCAAGAGCCACACGGACGACCTCAGCCGCCAGAAGGTTCTCGATGTCCTCAGCCGAGACCTCGAAAAGCGTGGCCGATTCGACCCCGAGGCGAACGAGACGGCACTGGCACTGACGATCATCGAGGAGTACATCCACTTTCCGCCGCCGGCTCCCACCTCAGCGAACAAGCAACCGAGCTGAGCCGACGCATTGCACCGTTCCAGCCGTCGCCGCACCCCGCGTTACCGACTCCCCGACGACGTCCGGCCGGAATCGGTCGATCTTCACGTGGATGTCGATCCGTCGAAGAGCGACCGATTCCAGGGCGAGGTCTCGATCGCGCTGCGACTCGACCGCGCCTGCCGTTCGATCCGGCTCCACGCCCGTGACCTGCGCGTCACGAAGCCGCGGATCCGTTGGGGCGACCAGGAGATGCGGGGGCGCGTCGAATACCATCCCGCGGTCGAGATGATCGAGGTGCAGTTCCCGAAGTCACTCCCGGCCGGTGCCGCAGTGCTCGAGCTGAGTTTTTCCGGACGTCTGCGCACCGATCTCTGCGGCCTCTACGGTGCCTCGGTGGGCAAGCGCCGCTATGCCTTCACCCAGCTCGAGGCGACCGACGCACGCAAATTCTTTCCGTGTTTCGACGAGCCTTCGATGAAAGCCCGCTTCCGAATCGCCGTGACGACGGGTGTAGCGAACGCCGTGATCTCCAACGCGCCAGCCCGTCGTACGCGCCGCTTGCCGTCCCGACGCAAACGGGTGGAATTCAAGGAAACCCCACCGCTCTCGACCTACCTGGTGGCGCTGGCCGTCGGCGAGCTGGAACGCTCGCGACCGACCCGCCTCGGCCCGACCGAGATCCGCATCTGGCACACGCCGGGCAAGGCGAGGCTCACGGCCTTCGGACTGGAAGCCGCGCGAGAATGCCTCGACCGGCTCGAGCGCTACTTCGACCTCCCCTACCCCTACGCCAAGCTCGACCTGGTGGCCGTCCCCGACTTCGAGTTCGGCGCGATGGAGAACGCCGGAGCCGTCTTCTTCCGTGAGACGCTACTGCTACTGGATCCGGCGACGTCGACGCTACCTGAGCGCAAGCGAGCCGCCGAGGTGATCGCCCACGAGCTGGCCCACATGTGGTACGGCAACCTCGTGACCATGGCCTGGTGGGATGACCTCTGGCTCAACGAAGCCTTCGCCACCTGGATGGCGTTCGTAGTCGTCGATGATTGGCGTCCAGAATGGAAGATATGGCACGATTTTCAGCATGGCCGGGCGGCGGCCCTGGAAATGGACGCCCTAAAGCACACACACCCGATCTACGTTCCGGTCAAGACGGCGGCCGAAGCCAATGAGAACTTCGACCTGATCACCTATGAGAAGGGTGCAGCCGTCGTGCGCATGATCGAGCGCTATCTCGGACCGACGCCGTTTCGCAAGGGTGTGCGTCGCTACATCCGACGACATCGCGAGTCGAACACCGTGGCCGCCGATCTGTGGACCGCGCTCTCCGACGCATCAGGAGAGTCGGTCGAGCCCATGGTCCGGGCTTGGATCGAACAGCCAGGCTATCCGGTGCTCACGATCCGGAAGCGGGAGTCGGGCGGACGCACTCACGTCAACATCAGCCAAGAACCGTTCGTCGAGAGAAAACACCGTGGAAAGAATTCCAACACACGCTGGCCCGTGCCCTGGGTTGTACGGGTGGGCAGCGGGCGCGGTCTACGCAGCCGTCTAGAGCGACATCTTCTCACCCGCGCGCACCAACGAATCGAGCTGACGGGCACCGGCGCCGGGTTCCTTTACGGTAATGCCGACGAGAGTGGATTCTTTCGCCCCCTTCACGCCCGAAGGGACTTCGCACAGCTCCTGCTCCGACTGAACGGTCTCTCTGCCGTCGAGCGCATGGGACTCGTCGATCACCAGTGGGCGCTCGTCCGCGCCGGACGCACCGACTTCAGCGGTTTCATGGACCTCGCGACAACCCTGGGAGACGAGCGGGACCCGGACGTCTTGATGGCCCTGCACAAGCCGCTCGGCTTCCTGGGCGACGGGTTGATCCCCGAGGCCGCACCCCGCTGCCGGTCCGCCTACGCGACCTGGATCCAGGACCGCTTCGGACCGCACTTCGAAGCCGCCGGATGGAAGGCGAGAGCCAGTGAAAATGACGCCGACCGCATGCGACGCGCCGCGCTGCTTCATCTGGTCGGCGGTATCGGTGGATCCGAAACCGTTCTCGAAGCCGCCGCTCACCACTGTGAACGGTATTTGGACAACCGCCGCGCCATCGACGCCAATCTCGCCGACAGCGTCGTCAGCCTGGCGGCACGCACCGGCGGTGCCGCCCTTCACCGCCGTTTCCGCGAGGCCGCCAAGAGCGCCCGCACGCCCCAGGAGCAACGCCGCTTCCTGCTCGCCCTGGGTGACTTCCGCGACCCGAAGCTGATCAAACGCAGCCTGGAGCTTTCGCTCACGGACGCGGTAGCCACCCAGGACGTGATCTTCCTGCTGACCCGCATGCTCGCCAACCCGGCCGCCCGCGAACCGACCTGGCAGTTCGTCCAGCGTCGCTGGCCACGGATCTACAAGCGCGTGCCCTCGCTGTTGGCCAGCCGCCTGGTCGAGTCTACGTCGAATCTGTTGACCCCGGCTCACCGGCGCGAGGTCGCCACCTTCTTCTCAAAACATCCGGTCCTAAGCGGATCCCGCGCGCTCCGCCAGTCGCTCGAACGCTTCGACTGGTATCGCGGGTTCCGTCGCGGCGCTGCCCGCGATCTACACGACTGGCTCGACGCCCAGTGAAGCGGCGCTTGGCCATTGGGTTGCTGAGACTCGTCGGCTGGCGGCCCGTCGGAACCCGGCCCGAGGGAGACCAATTCGTCCTGATCGCCGCCCCCCATACCAGCAATTGGGACCTTCCGCTGATGCTGATGTTCGGGTGGGCCTTCGAGTTGGACGTCCGCTGGCTCGGCAAAAAGAGTCTGTTTGACAGTCCCGCCGGCTGGTTCTATCGATGGACCGGTGGGCTACCCGTCGATCGCTCCAAGAGCACGAACCTGGTGGACCAGGCCGCAGCGATGTTTCAGGAGTACGACAAACTGACTCTGGTGATCGCGCCGGAGGGCACGCGCCGCCGCGCCGAGCACTGGAAGTCTGGCTTCTACTGGATCGCACGCAAGGCGAATGTCCCCGTGCTTCCGAGCTACCTGGACTACGGGACGAGAACCTCGGGCTTCGGTCCGCTGGTCGTTCCGTCGAACTCGGTGCGGGCGGACATGGACGCGCTGCGCGCAGTCTATCGGGACAAGCAGGCCCGGCATCCGGACAAATTCGGCCCGGTGCAGCTGGCCGACGAAGACGCCGACGACTGATACCGGCGGGCCTTACGAACTGATCGGCTTTTACATCCCGGTCGGCCTTTTCGACCTGGTCGGCCTTTTCGACCTGGTCGGCCTTCACTTCGGTGACGGATGCAGGGCAGCGCGCGTCTTCAGCCGCGCGTCCGCCTGGGCCTTGCCTCCCATACTGAACACCAATTCGACGACCCCGTACAGGCCGGCTTCATCATCGCGGTAGGAGATCGCCAACACGGCGTCGTCGCTGATCACCTCGTCCTCCCATCCGGATTCGGCGCTGAAGACCAGCTGCCCCGGTTTCGGGACGGTCAGGTTCCAGGGAAGCACAACGTCGTAGCGCGTCCGTGGATCCAGCGTCACGTCCAGCGGCGCCACTCCCTCCCGCACCAGCTCGACGCGAAGATCGACATGGCTTCCGCGCTCGGCCGCGATGCGGTGATCCGCCGACAGGATTTTCCCCCCGGCCGAGATACGAAGCTCGACGCTGCTTCTGAGGCGGAACGTGTACCAGCGCCCCTGCTGGGGAACGAAGCTCCGCCGCTTCGTGGCCCCGGCCATGCGAATCGGCAGTGTCGTGGACTCGCCGCGGTTGATTCGCTTGCGCACTTCGAAGTGGAGGTTGGGATGCCTGGCGAAGCCGGTCTGGCCGCTCAGCCCGATCCGATCGCCCGGCTCGAGCTTCTGACCCTCCTCCACCGCGATACCGGGCTCCAGGTGTCCGTAATTGGCAAAGGTTCCGTCGCCGTGCAGGATCGTGACCCAGTTGCCGTTGCCGGCCTTCGGGTTCTTGGAGGCATTGCGAAGCTTCGCGCCGTCGCGCACCGAAACCACCGTGCCCTTCCGTGCGGCCAGGACCTCGGTTCCGATCGGCATGATGAAGTGCAGCGCGTGCCGGCTGTCGCCGGCGTGGCTGAAGCTTGCGTCGGAACCCTGGAGCAGCAGGCGCGGGATGCTGGCATCGAACGGCAGCGCGTACTGGATCTTCCACTTGTGGATCGCATCGATCGGCGCGAACGCAAGCAGCTCGTTGCCCAGCTGCTCCGTGACCCACAAGGATGCCTCCGTCTCGTCGACCCCATCGAGGCGCTGCTGGTGATAGCCCTCCGTCATCGCTTCGATGTCGACGTTCTCGGGATCCTCGCCCAACGTACGCAGATAGTTCAGGATCGTCTCGCGGACCTCGACGATCTCCCGTTCATCGAAGGGTTGGGCCAGCGAACGGCCGGCGATCCAGAGGGCGGCGAGCGTGACAGCGAGAGCGATTCGTCGTGTCATCGATCAACCGCTGAGAGCGCGCCGAGGGCGGCCCAGAGTGGTGGACCCATCACCAGGCTGCCAACGATCGCGGCAGCGAGGCTCGCGATGAGCACGGCCGCAGCCGCGACGTCCTTGGCCTTCTCGACCAGCGGATGATGCTCCGGCGAGACCACGTCGCACAGCCACTCGAGCGCGCTGTTGAAGGCCTCTGCCGCCCAGACCATGGCAATCGCCATCACCAGCAACGCCCATCCCAGCCGATCGAGTCGGAGGCTGAGAGCCAGGCCCACGACGGCGAGGCTGGCGGCCGCGTGGATCCACGCGTTGTGTTGAGACGAGAGCAGGGTCGCTATGCCGCGGATCGCATGGCCGAAGCTCTCGATCCGCTTGCGCAGGCTGAAGGCCTTGTCGTTCGACACGCTGCGCGGAACCTCCCCGACGCTGGGCCGTCTAGCCCCGTCTAGCCTGGCTAGCGGACGGGTTTCTGCATCCACACGACGTCCCGGTAGCGCCGGAACTTGTAGCCCACCTGCTTGAAGACGCCGACCGGCTCGAACCCCGGCCACAGGCGCATCGCCTGGGACGCCGAATTCGGCAGGCTGATCCCGGCCAGCGCCCGCTGCACCTCAGCGCTGGCGAGCTCTTCGAAGAGCGCAGCCCACAGACACCGACCGGCACCGTTGAGCGAGATTCTGGCCGCTCAAGAAGACCCCTGATACTTCCGATACGTAGCTGGATCAGGTGCTCATTCCTGAGGAGTCGCCGCAAGGCGCCAGAGGGTCGCGTGTTCTCTGATCTCCGCTCGGAACTCCTCAGAGGGTTGTGGATCGCGGTGTTCGCATTGGCCGGCTTCGCCTGCGCGGCCCCCTCAGAGGTCGATCCCCTGCCCGCCGGCGCCTATGTCGCCGGCCGGGTGGCTGCGTTGAAGCCGCTCCTGGATGGTCTTCAGTCACTGGCGGGCACTTCCCTCGCATACCGCGCCTTCGAGATCGAGTCGAGGCTGTCGGATTGCGAGGAGTTCGCCGGGGCCGCCTCCACTGAGGAGGGCGTCGAGGCGCTGTGGGACCGACTCGCCTGCGCGCGTCTCGCGGATCAGCCCGCCGCCGTGAGGAAGCTACAAGGTGACGCGGATCTCGTCTTCCTCGCTCCTCTCGGCCTGGCCGCGGACGCTTCGAAACCCGCAAGCCGACTGATCGGCACCGTGCGCTCGGAACGAAACGGCACGCTCCGCTTGAACGCCCGCTTCGACCCGCTGCCCACCGGTGCGCTGGGAAGTCTGCTGGTGCCGTCCTCGGAAGGAGCCGGCCCGCCGCTGCTCAACCCCACCGACACGCTGGTGCACGGTCGCATCCGGCCGGACTCCGGTCTCGACATTGCTGCCCT
>Ga0114949_10003163_pt1 | contig 10424 bp, 7 predicted proteins | sample N074metaG_FD_83505 | JGI IMG/M metagenome (GOLD analysis project Ga0114949, IMG submission 83505) | Deep subsurface microbial communities from Kermadec Trench to uncover new lineages of life (NeLLi) - N074 metaG | ecosystem: Environmental > Aquatic > Marine > Ocean trench > Sediment | place... | reverse complement strand
CGAACAAAGCGATCAGTGCGAAGTTGATTAGAAATGCGGTCGATGTGGCCGCGATAGGACCTACGTCGATACTTTTGGGAACCAAAAGATTACCCAGAAAGCCGATCAAATACAGGAAGGTCAAAAAGAATATGCCGTAGCAAACGACACCGTATAGAAACGCTATGCCTCTGCCCATGATTCTGCCTCCAATGGATCCACTGCGCGTTGCGCTTGTTGTTATATCGGTGGCTTGAAAAACCCGCCAACTTGTATATTCAGTCTAGCAGAACATTTTCCGATTGCTCGAATCACCAGGCAGAAGTGATCGTTATACCGGCTCTGCAAGTGGAAATGCGGGTAATGAAATGTGTGACCCAATTCACTATGAGGCAGGAAAAATATTGATAGTTTCAGCGAATAGGGGACGGATACTCGGTGTGTAGGCCTGTCGAGGCTGGATTCACCCTGACGCAGTCCCCTTTTCATTGCACGCCCGTATTCTTGCTGGCGAGGTTCGAAAATGTCAATTTTGGAAAAGCTCAAATGCGTCTGGTCGCACGATTGGACTTGGCTCAGATCCACATCTGAAGTGGATCGATTAGGTGAATGTCAGCGGTGCGGAATCAGGGCAATGGTTTCTCCGGCCGGGATCTATACTCCTCTTTAGCTTGGAGCAATATGCCATTACGATGCCCGAAGAATAACACCCTGCAACGAGATTAATCGGGATCGGCTTCGACGTTACCGCGGAAACATTGCTATGGATAGGCCGTTAGGATATCGCCGGTTGCAGGCACTACGCCGACAGAATCTGGCCCTTTGAAGACCACTGGCAACGACTCCATACGCATACCTGTGTTGCGCTGCACGGCGAAGTGCAAATGCGGGCCGCTTGAAAATCCAGTGTTTCCCGAGTCCGCTATGTATTCGCCAGTCTGTACCCGATCACCCGGCCTCACACGGATCGAGTTCCAGTTGAGGTGCGCGTAAACCGCGTAGGTACCATCGTCATGCAAGACACGCACTATATTGGCGGACTGCCCGTGCCGCTGCAGGTTCAGGCCACCGCCAAAGTTATTGGATGCCACGTCGAAGACGACGCCGCCGCGTGCGGCGACAACATCGGTGCCAACCGGCATCGCGACGTCTACCGCATATTTACTGTCGAGGGTTCTATGTGTGGCCGCTTCGGGGTAGGCCTGAGTAACCGCATAGTAGCTGCCCACCGAGAATGGTACCCGATAACCTCCATTGGGTTGATGCTGTGATGCCGGGTCGCCCGGCAGGTAGCTGAAGTGATATTCAACATCGGGCGCAGCCACACTGCCAAGAACAGCGAGACCAAGCAACAACAAATCACTTTTCGGCGGCACGACCCATCGCAACGAGTGGTCTGGGTCTGGAAATGCCACTCCAGCGACAACGTCAAAGGTCAATGCAAGCTCCATAGGCGCGTGAAACTCGTTGTGCCCGGTAAACCGGATTTCATCGCCGACGAGCTCATGCGTTACCGTTACTCGGGCACGGGATACTCGCTGGTTAATTTCGCGAATCTCGACGAGCTGTCCGTCATTGGGAGGGCGATCGGCAAATATCCACTCTCCGTTCTCGCCGCGGTACTTGTACAAGGTCTCCCCGTATGCGAAGCCGAACGTTACGACAACCAGCGCCATCAGCGACGCCGACAAGGCAACTGTTAACCGTTTTCTACGAGCCGAAATCGACTCGCCTCCAACCACCTTCATCGCGCCGGATTTCGTATGCGGGCCAATAATCATGGTCCAGCTTCAGCGTTATGACCTCGACCGTGCCGTTCCAGGTTACGGTCTTCACTCTCACTGACTCGCGATGTTGGATGTCCTCGGTGACATCGATAAATGCCTGCAGGTTGGGCGTCGGGGTTTCATTCACTTCGACCACCCGTCTGCCGGCCCATAGACCGTAACGTGTCGCCGGCGAACCGTAATTAAAATACGCAACATATACACCGTCCGTGGCGATGCCGCGCTGCGCCGCCATCGCGCGGTGCGGATTCTGCAACAACGCACCGGCCCAGAAAATCGCCCTGTCGATTCCACGACCACTTAAGGCCGCGGTCTTGATAGAAATGTCCTGAACATTACCGTTGCGCCAGATCGTAACGACAACCTCGGGTTTTTGTACTGCCTTTTCCAGCCCTCTATAGGATGTCACAACCTTGCCGTCAATCGCGAGTACCATGTCGCCGTTTTTCAGCAACTTCGCCGCCGGCGTGTCGGCTACCAGCCGAATAACGCTCAGCGCGCGCCGTGTGACCGGATTGTTTTCTTCAAGCCGCGCAATCCACTCTTCGTCAACGCCCATCTTGCGGACAGCGAATAGCGGTGCATACACAAACTCGGCCTCCAACGAATAGAACGGCCGCCCATCCCGTACTGTATCCACGAACTGCTGGATCACTTCGCTGCCAACACCACGGTTAATCTGCGTCGTATCAGAACCGGTCTGTAAGACGAAACTCGACCAACTCGCGGTAACGCGACCGCGCTTGTCAACGAGCACGCCGTCGAAATCACCCGGCGCCGTTACCAGGTCGATACCTTCGATGTTCGAATCGCGAAATCGCAATGTCCGTGACAGTGGCAGCAATAGCGGATCTACAGAAGAAACGGTGCTGTGCTGATGCACAAGTTGATGGTCGGCCTTGATACCGACAACCCAGACATCGTCACCGGGACTTAGCGGCGTCGTATTGAACTGTGCTTCCTTAACCGGAGTATCGCCGATGCTGGCTGGATCATATGAAACCAGTGCGAAATTGTGCAGCGGGTGCAATCGCTCGATCTTGCCCTGCACTTCCAGCGACCCCGCGAACGTTATTGTCACGTCGCCAATCGCGATCGGAACCGTATTTCGGTCAACAACGACATAGCCGCGCTCTTTATCGACGATCAAGCCGGTGCCGTAGTAATGCCGTTCCGCTACACCGGATAGCGTGTACGGAAGATCAAACGTCACAACAACCAGCGAAGGGGCGATCGCGTTTACCCACGGATCATCGTAATGAGTCATGCTGGTTCTGCCTGACGGCTTCGGTCCGGGCTCCGGCCCGTCCGCCAGGCTGCGGCATGGCCACAATCCTGTTTCGTCGTTCCGAGAGCACCGCTGTGCCGGAAACCAGACGCGATCCATTTGCAGAAGTCGTACAATCGAGTTCTTCGGGTCCTCCATCGTGATGTAGCGAACCAGGGCGCGCTCACCATCGGCGAGTTGACTCAACGCGGCTTCAAAGTCATCGAGATTGCGTATCGTCTCTCCATCCATCTCAACGATGACCGCACCGCGCGGAATGGCTGCTTTCGAGAACAGGTATCCCGGGTTGGCAACGTAAACACCGTCTACCGGACGGTTGTAGTGGCGCGCTTGCTGATAAGACAATGTGTTGACTATCGCATCCCCGAATTCGAGGTATTCGTCCGGCGTAATCGCATGCAGATCGTCGACCCGCACCGAATGAGCGATGTGCTGACCACCACGCTCGACCTCAATCTCGATTGACTTGCCGACATTGGCATCCAATATCACCTCGAGCGGTATGAACTCGGTAATAAGTTTGCCGTTAATGCGAATCAGGATATCGCCAGGTGCGAGTCGGCCAGCCGCCGCGGATCCAGGTATTACCTTATCGACCGTGAGCATGCCTGTCTGCCCGGGAAAGCTGGAGCGGGCCAAGCGTTCCGACTCAGCAGTGAGACCCAATCGCTTCAGTTCATCATATGGCTTGCTCTGGAGCGTCACTTGTAAGGTACCGCGAGTAACCGGCCTGCCTTGTTGAATTTCTTTTAAGGCCCGATCTATGCGATCGAGCGGCAGGAAGAAACTGCTGGCCGAAGAATTGTTGGCGCCGGCATTCAGTGCAACGACTTCGCCGTCGACATTGACAACCGGTGATCCGGACGAACCACCCGACGTACTTGAGGCCGCCTGGAAATAAAATGTATTGAAGTCGTTGTATTTGCCACGCCCATAATCCGGCGCCTTGCGATCGAGCCGCGCGATCGTGCCTGCAAGAATCGACAGATGTTCACCAGCGTCATTGCCGATGACGCGAATTTCTTTACCGATGCCTGCGCCATCCGGCACAAGTGGCAATTCAACCGGTTCGATGTAGCTCAGCTCATTCGGATCGTATCGAAAGAACCCGAAGTCGTGTACCGGATCGCGATAAACCGGTATGAGCCGCACTTCCTCATTATTGCGGAATATGGCTTCGGCGATCACGGGGCCGGGCGTAACAACGTGGCGGTTGGTCAAGATGAGGCCGCGCTTCGCATCAACGACAAAACCGGTCGCCTGACTCGAAGAATTCCATTCCGTATCGAACGCCCGGGTACTGTCGACGCGAATAGACACCACGCCCGAGGAGATGCGTTCAAGCGTCTTCGTCCACTCCGTATCTTCAGCGGCGCCTGCTGTGAGGCTCGCGAGCAGCACTGCGAGTACCGTCAAATTCCTGCCGTATATCATAACCTTCCTGTTTAAATTCCGGGCTGATCGCCCATTGCAGCCTTATTCTGGACTGCAGCAAGGAGCAGCGGTTCCCTATTTCAACAAAAACAGGGACTCATGGCGACCGCGGAAGTCACAATTAGTCCGGCTTGAACGCCAGATCCAGCTGCCGGGCGGCTTTTACGTCGTCCAGACGCCGTACAGGCATAGTGTACGGCGCTTCTTTGTACTCAACGCCGTCTTCCCGCGCCGCTCTCGCAATTTCAATCATGGCTGCCACGAAACCGTCCAGCGTCTCCTTGCTCTCGGTTTCCGTGGGTTCAATGAGCAGGCATTCCGGAACAAGCATCGGAAAGTACGTCGTCGGCGCATGATAGTTTTTGTCCAGCAACGCCTTGGCAACGTCCATGGCCGTCAGATTCACGGACTTCGCCTCATTTTTGAGCGTCACGATAAATTCATGGCTCGCGCGTCGGGTCGGGAACGCCAGTTTGAAACCTGCCTGGCCAAGACGCGCTGCGAGGTAATTTGCGTTCAGCGTCGCGTATTCCGCGATGCGCGCCATGCCCGACCGACCGACCATACGCATGTAGACATAGGCTCGCAGCAACACACCCGAATTGCCCATGAAAGCGGACAACCGACCGATGCTCTGCGGTACATTTTCCTCGGTCAGCCAGTCATAATTTGTTTCGCCAGACACTTCATTTTTCGTCACTATGGGAATTGGCAGGTACGGCAACAGACGCTCGTTGACACCCACGGCACCCGAGCCTGGCCCTCCGCCTCCATGTGGTGTGGAAAATGTCTTGTGCAGGTTCATGTGAATGACATCGAAACCCATGTCTCCCGGGCGGACTTTGCCGAGAATTGCATTTAGATTGGCGCCGTCGTAATACAGTAATCCGCCCGCGTCGTGTACCGCGGCCGCAACCTCTTCAATACGACGTTCAAACACGCCGAGTGTCGACGGGTTCGTGAGCATGATGCCCGCCGTCTTCGGCCCTAATGTCGCTTTGAGTGCCTCGAAGTCGATGTCGCCATCCGGACCTGTTGGCACTTCCTTCACAACGCAACCGCACATCGTTGCCGTTGCCGGGTTGGTACCGTGTGCTGCATCAGGGCAGATAATTTCGTTGCGCTCATGATCGCCGCGAGCATCGTGGTACGCCTTGATCATCGTCACTCCGGCGAGCTCGCCCTGTGCTCCGGCCATCGGCGTCAGCGATACGCCCTTCATGCCCGTGACGTCTTTTAGCATTTCCTGTAACTCGTACATGCAACTCAAGAATCCCTGGCCATGGCTCACTGGGCCCAACGGATGGCGCCCCGCGAAACCCGGCAATAATGCCAGCGCATTGCACGCACGTGGGTTGTATTTCATGGTGCAAGAACCAAGCGGATAGAACTGCGTATCGATCGAAAAGTTCAGTTGTGACAAGCGCGTAAAGTGGCGCACAGTCTGTAGTTCCGATGCCTCCGGCAACCGCGGCCTGTCAGATCGCAAAAGCGTATCCGGAATGTCGGGCGTCGTGGCGTCTTGTGGCGCTTGGGCAAACGCGCGGCGGCCCGAACGAGATTTGTTAAATATCAGGTCATCCATAGTGTTTATTCATCGATTGCTTTTATTCTTCAATTGAAATACCTAGCGCGCGAAACGCCGCAGCATAATCCGGTTCGGTACTGATATCTTCCATGTGTTCGCGGTGCACGACAGTATTGTTTTCATCCAACACCACAACGGCACGCGCAAACATGCCAGCGAGTGGTCCATCAACGATTTGCACGCCGTAATTTTCGCCGAAGCCGGCGTGGCGGATCGCGGATAGTCCGACGACGTGGGTTAACTCATGCTCCTCGTGGAAACGCTTATGCGCAAACGGCAAATCGTACGAAACCATGAGTAACACGACATCATCAATCTCGCCGCCAAAACGCTCGAATTCGACCACCGATTTCGCACACACTGGTGTGTCGATACTGACGAAAATATTCAATATTTTGCGCTTGCCCATCCAGTTCGCGAAGGACACGTTTCGTAATTTCGTGTCGACCAGCGAAAAATCCGGCGCGCGACTACCGATAGTCGGCAAGTCGCCGTGCGTCCTGTAGGTCGCATTTTCGTGTTGAACTTTCGACACATTCAGTTCCTTGGTTAAGCGCTCGTTACGATATCGCTGGCCATTACATCGGCGAATGCCGCAACACAGGTCGCAATATCGACGTCTGTCTTTGTTTCCGTCACACAAACCAACAACGCGTCCCTGCCAACGGTCGTCGTCAAATCGAACCCTGCGAGTATGTCTCTCTCGGCAAGCGCGCTGAGTACGGGGGCAACCGGTCGGTCCAGTCGCAATGCGACCTCATGAAAAAACGCACCGTCGTAGAGTCGCTCGACACCATCAATATCGCAGAGCCCGACAACCAGCTTCGCAGTATTGGCATGCGACGCTCGTGCCACGCATGCCAGTCCATCGAAGCCGAGCAATGACATGTAAATCGTCGCGGCCGTAACCATGAGTCCCTGATTGGTGCAGATATTTGAGGTCGCCTTTGAGCGACGTATGTGCTGCTCGCGTGCTTGCAGGGTCAGGGCAAAACCCGGATTGCCGTCTAGATCCGTGGTGCGACCGACAATACGCCCGGGCATCTGCCGAACATGTTTTAGTTTGCAGGTCATGAATCCAAAATAGGGCCCGCCCGATGACATCGGCACGCCCAGCGGCTGCCCTTCGCCACAGGCGATGTCGACGCCGTCCTCGCCCCAGTGTCCGGGACCTTTAAGGAGAGCGAGCGACGTTGGATTGACAATCGCGATGACGAGCGCGCCTTGCGCGTGCGCCCAGGTGGTGAGGCGATCCACATCTTCCAGGGTGCCCAGGAACGATGGCTGTTGAATAACAACGGCGACCGGATTCAGGTCGTCCGGCAATTGATCGAAGTCGACATTTCCCGACGCGATATTCTGCGGCAGACGCTCAAACGTCAGACCTTGTGCTCCTGCAATAGCGGCAGCGACCTGCTGGTAGACGGGATTCACACCTGGCGCAAGCAATATTTTCCTGGACTTCACGCGACGATTAATCCTGACCGACATTAATGCGGCTTCGGCCAGCGCCGACGCACCGTCGTACAACGATGCATTACTGACATCGAGGGCTGTAAGCTCCGTAATCATCGTCTGGTATTCGTAAATCGTCTGCAGCGTGCCTTGACTGGCCTCGGCCTGATAGGGCGTATAAGCGCTATAGAATTCGCCACGCGTCGCGATATCCCAGACGACTGTCGGTATGTGATGCTCATAGGCGCCCGCCCCGATGAAATTCATCGGCGTTCCGTCCATATCCGCCCGTTCGCGCATCAACCGCGTGATCTGCATCTCGGTCAACGCCTCGGGAACGTTTTTCAGATCGTCGATCAGCAACTGCGCAGGAATTTCGTCGAACAGATCGTCAATGGAATCAACGCCTATCGCGTCGAGCATTTCTCGCGTGTCTTTCTCAGTATGGGGTATGAATGGCATTGCTTATCTCAACTAAAGGCCTAGTCGTCGAGTTCGTCGACGAATTGTTGATAGGCGTCAGGTGACATCAGCGCATCCTCGTCGATGCCGTCGGAGGGTTGCAGGCGGACGATCCAGCCGTCTCCGTACGGGTCCGAATTAATTTTTTCGGGATCGTCAGCAAGTGCCTCATTGACCGCAACGACTGTGCCCGCGAGAGGCGCATAGACATCTGATGCGGCTTTGACGGACTCAACAACGGCCATCTCGCCACCATTCTCAAGATCTTGTTCAACCTCTGGCAATTCGACGTACACGAGGTCGCCCAGTGCGCCTTGCGCATAATCCGTAATACCAATAGTTACGCTACCGTCTTCTTCACGCCGCAGCCATTCGTGCTCCGCGGTGTACAAAAGATCTCCTGGCATTTCACTCATCGTGCTTCTCCTAAACGTCGATACGAATCTGTCCATTGCGAACGAACGGCGTATTGACTATGCGTACGTTCAACAGTTTACCTCTAACTTCGACCTGGGCGCGGTCGTAGTCCCCGGCCGGCAGTCGCGCCAATGCGATTGACTTCCCTATCGTCGGCGAGAATCCTCCGCTGGTTATTTCACCCTCGCCGATGCCGTCGACAACCACTTTCTGGTGGTTTCTCAAGACACCACGATCCTGCAGCAACAGGCCAACGAAACGCCGGTTGTCAGCAGCACCACGTAGCGCCTGCAGCGCGGCACGTCCGATGAAGTCGCGCTCGATCGGCTTCCAAGCGACGGTCCAGTCAAGCCCAGCTTCCAGCGGCGAAACAGTGTCATCCATGTCGGAGCCGTACAGGTTCATCGCGGCCTCCAACCGTAGTGTGTCGCGAGCACCCAATCCACAAGGTGCCACGCCAGCGGCCAGCAGGCTTTCCCAGACCGCGGGCGCAGCAGCGGCCGGAAGGCAGATTTCCCAGCCGTCTTCTCCCGTATAACCGGTACGCGCGACGAAAAGGTCACCGATTTGGACGCCATTAAATGGTTTCAGAGCCAGCGCCGTGTCGCGATGCTCCGCGGCGATGCAGGGGGCGGCCATTGCTCTGGCGTTTGGGCCCTGGACCGCGACCATGGCGAGTTCAGATCGTTCGGCGACGGTTACGCCAAATGCTTTTGCTTGCTTGCGAATCCACGCCAGATCTTTATCGCGTGTGGCCGCGTTCACGATAAGGCGATATTCCGTCGCCGCAATGTAATAGATGATCAAATCATCAATGACGCCCGCGTCAGCGTTGAGCATGCAGGTGTACAACGCCTTGCCGTACTCTGTAAGTTTGGCAACGTCATTGGCCAGGAGATACTGCAGAAACTCGCGTACCCGTTCGCCAGAGAGGTCGACAATGGTCATGTGGGAAACATCGAACACTCCCGCGTTTTGGCGCACCGCATGATGCTCTGCTTTCTGCGAGCCGTAATGCAGCGGCATATCCCAACCGCCGAAATCGACGATACGTGCACCGGCTTCAGTGTGTTTATCGAACAGTGGAGTCTTGGATCCCATTAGCTCATGTCTCTCTTCAGCCAAAATTAAAGGGTGGCAGACGCATCTGGTCCGCCACCCCTCTGTCCTTTGCTACCTGAGAGATCAAAGCTCGTCGCCAGAATGGCGAACCAGCTCATACCCCTTCGGTGGGCCAACACGGCCGCTCTCCAGAGCTAATCAGCGTACTCAGTCCTTTTGCCTGAGCGTTTCCGGGTGTGTTGCGCCTTCGGCGCCCCGACTGAACGGGGTCTCTTCTAGGTACGCTATCAATTAGTGCTCGCAATCATAGCCAAGAGTGAGTGTGGTTGCCAGCGGCAATCCAGACAGTAACAATACCGTGCAATCGAAACCGGAGCATACGAATGACAACACCAAGAATATCGCTGGCGGCGTGTCTTATCTGCCTCTCTGCCGTGTCCTTCGCCGATGCAACATCTGATTTCGCCACCTTGCTCGATGAGCACTGGGAATGGCATCTGGCGTCTTCACCGTTGCAGGCATCGATGCTCGGCGATCGCCGCTACAACGATCAATGGACTGATCAGAGCCTTGACGCCATCGAACGTCGTCACAGTGACACCCAGGCGTTCCTGCGTCGCGCCTACGCGATCCAGCGTAGCGATCTGTCCACGGCCGACCAACTCAACTATGAACTTTTCCGCCGCCAGTTGCAGGATGATGTTGACAGGCATCAGTTCCGCGATTACCTGATGCCGTTTTCCCATCGTGGCGGGATTCAGACCCTTAATAATCTAACCAGTCGACTGCGCCTCGTGACCGTTAAGGACTTTGACGACTGGCTGGCACGAATCAGCAAGATCGATGTTCTGGTCAAGCAAACGATAGCGCTCGCGGAGCAAGGGCGAAAAACCGGCTACATGGCGCCGAAGATTTTGATGCAGCGCATACCGGATCAGCTTAGTCTGCAGGT
>Ga0114949_10003162_pt1 | contig 10424 bp, 10 predicted proteins | sample N074metaG_FD_83505 | JGI IMG/M metagenome (GOLD analysis project Ga0114949, IMG submission 83505) | Deep subsurface microbial communities from Kermadec Trench to uncover new lineages of life (NeLLi) - N074 metaG | ecosystem: Environmental > Aquatic > Marine > Ocean trench > Sediment | place... | reverse complement strand
CGCTCGTGGGCGGCGTCAACGCTATCAAATGCCGTGTCGGCGCCGTTTGGTTGAAAAAAACAATCCGCGACGCCTTTGCCATCCGCGGTCGGCAGATTGATCGGCAGGCATTCCGTGCCGAACGCCTCTCGAATTTCTTCGACCAGTTTTGCAAGGTTGATATTTTCGGCATCGATCTTGTTGACGATTATCATTTTGCAGAGTCGCTGCGAGCTGGCTGCAACCATCATTCGGCGAGCAACTTCCTCGACACCGGCCTGTGCATTCAACACGATTGCGGCGGTCTCGACAGCAGGCATAACTGACAATGCCCGGCCGTAAAAATCGCGATACCCCGGGGTATCGATCAGATTGACGTGAATTCCAGAGTGATCGAAGTGGCACACGGATGGATACAATGAATGACCATGTTCCTTTTCACGCTTATTGAAATCTGAGACTGTGTCACCTTTCTCGACCGCGCCACACTGCGGAATGGTCCCGGTGGCCTGCAGCAGTGCTTCGGTAAGCTGGGTTTTTCCAGCGTTGCCTGGGCCGACCAGGCATATGTTGCGAATGTCAGTTGTTGTATAAGCCATATAGCTGTCTATCTCCCTCGTTCGAGAAATGTGGTTGCTTGCCGCGGCCGAGCGATCAGCTTATTCTCGAATAACCGTTGTCAATCAACAAAATACGGACGCTTCCCTGATAAAAAGCAGGGCCTGCTCAGGTCGGGGTTTGGGGTTCAGTGCCTGCTTATTGGTCCCGATGAGCCTTAAGTTTGTACAATATAACCCTTTCTTATACCAATTTTCGAGCGTCCACAATCGTGGATTTGTCCGACGGCATCAATAGGCTATGCTTGCGGGGAGCCACGGATCAATAGCCGACGAGATCTGGCTCAAAGGCCCTCGGTGGTCTTTCCTAAAGCGCGCGCCGCGGGCCACCGAAATCGAAGGAGTAGCATATGTCAAAAAGTAAATTCGTGATCGCGCCACACATGAGACTGCATGAGTGGGTCGCCGAGGAAAAGGGCTATTTCAAAGCCGAGGGTCTGGAATACGAATTTGCGGAGCAACTGCAATCCGAAGATGGCAAGATTCACGATCTCGGCAACAAAATCGGCGCATTTCAGACCTTCGAGGAAGGGCGTAGCTGCAACGTAAGCAGCGCCTGCCACTGGACCATCAACGTTGCGGCAGCTAGCGGTCACGGCAAACTTTTCCGCGACGCCTACTCAGTCGCGCCGGCAGGAATATTTGTAGCCGCCAATTCGGACATTACGTCACCCACGGAGCTGGCCAATGTCCCGGTCTCCGTCGGTTATCAGTCCGGCAGTCATTATTCGACCATCCAGGTCCTCGATCAATGGCTGAAGCCCGAGGAGATTTCTCTAAGCTTTAATGAGGGCCTGTTGTTCAAACGGCTTGAAATGCTGGTTGACGGAGAGATTCCCGCAGTCAACCTGTTCAGTGGTCCGATGTATGTCGCGGAGCAGCTTGGTTTCAGAAAGATTTGCGACTGCACGTTCATGATGGCCGGCATGGTCAACGGCAATCCCGATATCGACGACATCAGGAAGTTTTATAAGGCACTGCAGCGCGCACAGCGCGATATTGATTTGCGGCCAGAACTGTACACACATTATTACCTGAAGGAATTGCCTGCCCGATTTCATGGGCAGATCGATACCGGGCGCATGGGTCCCGGTGAGCGAATCGTTTTCGAGCCCTACACGCGCGAAGTGTTCGACGAGTCTCGTGAATGGGTTGCTGCACACGACATATTTCCGGATGGAAACCTTGGGAGTGGTGACTACGGTCAGGCCACGATCAGTACAATAACGTAAAGGCAATCAGATCACGACGACGTGATTGCTGTTCGGATCTCTGAATATAAATAGTTCAATCAAGTGGGAGACAATTGAAATCACGTCGTTCTGTATTTAGCATCATCATTTGCGGCCATTTGCTGCTGGCTGCAATTTCTGGTGGCGCACATGCAGCCGATCTCACTGTCGGGGCCAACATCGGCAACGTCCCCTGGGAATTTCAGAATGCAGAGGGCCAGTTCGTCGGTTTTGAATTAGACCTGGTCAGCGAAGTGGGATCCCGACTGAACAAATCCGTCGAAATCGTCAATATCCCGTTTAACGGTTTGTTCTCAGCGGTACAGTCCGGTCGAGTCGATATCGCCGTGTCATCAATTTCGATCACCGAGAAGAGGCTGGCATCAGTTGCATTTGCACAGCCCTACTACGACAGCGCGCAGTCGCTGACTGTTGTTAACGGAAACAGTGCGACAGGCTTGCTTGACATGCGCGACAAAGTGATCGGCGTTGACACTGGCTCCACCGGAGATATATGGACCACCGCTAACCGGACGAAATATGGATTCGCAGATATCCGCCGCTTCGAGGGTCTGGCGCTTGCGATGCTGGATATGCAGACGGGCCGTATTGATGGTTATATTTCGGATATTCCCGCACTCGAGTATTTCATCAAAGACAAGCCGTACTTCAAGATAATCCAGAGAATTGAAACCGGCGAAAATTACTCCATGATGTTTGCAAGAAAGAATCCGCTGGTGCAGGAGGTTGACAAGGTCATCAGCGAATTGAAGCGGGAAGGCTACATCGCCGAGCTGCATGAGAAGTGGTTTGGAACGGTGCCGGCGGAATCAAGTTCAACGGTGATCGTTATCGACGGATACGAGCCGCAGTAAACGCGATAATATGCCGTGAGTTTTGTAGAGACTTTTTTTAACTGGGATGTTTTTGTAAGTTCCTTCCCACTGCTGCTGTCCGGGCTACGAATTACGTTGTTGCTTGGCGTGGTCAGTATTATCGCCGGCCTTGTATCAGGCCTTTTTATTGCACTGATTCGTATTTATGGCGCCCGACCGCTCGGTATTGTGGCGAAAGTCTATACCGACATTTTTAGATCGATACCAATTCTGGTGCTTCTCATCGTCGTTTACTACGCGTTACCCTTTGTCGGTTTGCGTTTATCGCCGTTTATGTCGGCCGCAGTCGCATTGACTTTGGTATCAGGGGCTTACACGGCAGAGATTTTCAGGGCGGGAATAGAGGCCATTCCGAGCGGGCAGTTTGAGGCGTCACAGGCGCTCGGACTGGGTTACCGGCATATGATGGTGGATGTAATCCTGCCGCAGGCCGTCCGAATTGTCATTCCACCACTGACCAATAATTGCATTAACGTTATCAAGGATACTGCGCTTGCCTCTGTAGTCGCAATGCCGGACTTGCTCAAGCAGGCGACGCAGGCGCAGGCGCTGGAGGCAAATCCGACACCCCTGATCGTGGCAGCATTGATGTATGTCGCAATATTGTGGCCGTTGGTCATTCTTGTCGGCCGTCTTGAAAAAAGTTTCCGGCGCGGGGATCGCTAATGGCAGCCATTGTCTCGATAAAAAATCTCCACAAGAAATTCGGCACCTTTACAGCACTCGCCGGAATCAGCCTGGACGTTGCCGAAGGCGAGGTCGTCTGCATCATAGGCCCGTCCGGTTCCGGAAAATCCACGCTTATCCGGTGCATTAACCTGCTCGAAACATACGATTATCCGGGGCAAGTCATCGTCGATGGAATCATCGTGGAGCGCGGCAGGGGACTGGCAGCCGTACGGGCGGAAGTCGGCATGGTTTTTCAGTCTTTCAACCTCTTTCCGCATATGACGGTCAGGAAAAACATCATGCTCGCGCCAATGCGCGTCAGAGGCGAATCAGTTGCTACCGCCGATGCAATGGCAACGGATTTGCTGCAGAAAGTTGGCATCGAAGAACAGGCGGACAAGTATCCGGCACAGCTGTCCGGCGGCCAGCAACAGCGCGTCGCCATCGCGCGTGCGTTGGCCATGAAGCCGCGAGTAATGTTGTTTGATGAACCGACATCGTCGCTGGATCCGGAAGTAGTAGGAGAGGTTCTTGAAGTCATGAGGGACCTGGCAAAATCCGGCGTAACAATGATCGTTGTTACGCATGAGATGGGTTTTGCGAGACAGGTGGCGGATCGTGTCATCTTTATGGATGAAGGACAGGTTATTGAATCCGGGTCACCGGCTGAGATTTTTGATCACGCAAAAGAACAGCGCACTCGAGATTTTCTGAGTGCAGTATTGGAACACTAGAAATGGAAATCGAGTTGGAAGAAGAAGCGCGATTAGATATCGAATTTGTTCGTCGGCAGTTCCCAGGGCTCGAGAATGGCTGGACATTTTTTGACAATGCGGGTGGCACGCAGATTTTGACGCGCGCTGTCGATCGCATGAATGATTTTTTGTTCAACACAAATGTTCAGACGGGCGGCAGTTACGACCTCTCACTTAAAGCAGCCGCAGCATTGCAAGCGGGCAGGGAAGCGATGATGCATTTCGTCAATGCTGATCGCCCTGAGGAAATCGCGTTCGCTTCGTCAACAACCGTTGCATTACAAAATTTGGCACGAAGCATGGCGAGCCAGTTTCAGGCCGGCGACGAAATTGTTATCACCGTATCGGATCATGAATCCAATATCGGACCCTGGGTTGGACTTGAAGATATCGGCGTGAACATAAAGACGTGGAATCTGGACAAGGAATCCCTCGAACTGGATCTTGACCAGCTCGGATCCCTGATGACGGAGAAGACGCGCCTGGTGGCGGTGACACACGTATCGAATATTCTTGGGACGATCAATCCAGTGGCGGAGATTGCGAAGTACGTGCATGAGCGCGGCGCGCTGATCTGTGTCGATTCGGTCGCCTATGCGCCACACCGCGCGATTGATGTGGCGGCCTGGGATATCGATTACCTGGCGCTCAGTCTTTACAAGGTTTTTGGGCCGCATTTCGCCGTCCTTTACGGAAAATTTGATCTGTTCGCGAATCTCGACAACCTCTATCACTATTTTTACGGCAAAGACAAGGTGCCGGCCAAACTCGAGCCGGGCAACGCGAGTTACGAGCTTGCGTATTCATCGACCGGGATTGTCGACTACATGGTGGATTTGGCAGAACGGGGCGGTTGTGCGGGTACCGTCAGGCAGAAGATTGAGGCGGCATATGACCTGATTACACTACATGAAAACCTGCTCGCGGAACGCTTGCTGCAATATCTAAGAAGACGGAGCGATTGTCGCGTTATAGGATTCGAGCAAGGCGACGATGTGCGCCGAGTACCGACAATCAGTTTTGTCATCGAGGGCAGAGACCCGGGTGAGATTGCCAGTAAGGTAGACCCGTACAAGATCGCGGTGCGGTTTGGCGACTTTCATGCCAGGCGGCTGATCGAATACCTGGAATTGGACCGCAACAACGGCGTAGTCCGGGTTTCGATGACTCACTACAATACGCTCGAGGAAGTCGATGCGCTGGTGGAGGCGCTTGACGAGATCCTGAAAAGCTAGTTTCAGCTTGAGCGGTGGAAACAATCGCTGGTGGGGGCTAGCATTAGCGGTATGCATGCGATGTCAAAACCTGTTGCCGGATATTTCGAGATTCATATTCGACCTTTCGCGCCCAACCTGGGCGCGGAGGTTCGCGGCGTAAAGCTGGCCGACGGTGTAACGGGAAAGCAGTTTGCAGAGATTCGGCAGGCATTTTTCGATTACCAGGTGTTGTTCTTCAAGGACCAGGAGGAAATTCCGCCAGAGAAACATATCGAATTCGGCCGCATGTTTGGAGATCTGCACGCCCATCCGGCGGCGCCGGCAATGGATGGCTATCCGGAGATCTTTGAGATTCACGCACACAGGGAATCAAAAATAGCGAATGGTGAGTTTTGGCACTCCGATGTTTCCTGCGATGAGATCCCGCCGCTTGGCACAATGCTACAACTGCACATATTGCCGCCGTCCGGTGGAGACACGATGTTCAGTGACATGTACGCTGCCTGGGAGACCTTGTCAGCACCGCTGCAAAAAATGCTTGCGCCTTTGACGGCAACGCACGAGTCCGAGCACGTGTATCTCGGTAGATACGCTGACCGCGGTCAGGATGACGAAGAAATTTCATGCCCGTCCACCGTGCACCCGGTCGTGCGCACGCACCCCGACACAAAACGAAAAGCATTGTATGTAAACCGGACCTTTACTACCAGGATAAATGAGTTGTCCGCTGAAGAGAGCCGCGTGCTCCTCGAGATGTTGTGCGATCATTGCGAACAGATTGAATTCCAGATTCGCTTCCGCTGGTCGCACAATGATATGGCGTTCTGGGACAATCGCTGCTGCATGCATCGAGCGATTTGGGACTACTGGCCCGAAGAACGCAAAGGCAGGAGAGTCACCATCAAAGGTGATCGGCCTTCATAGGGTTCGCACCGGTATCCTGCCTGCGGTTTTCATCAATGTTTGCGAGAGCCGTTTCGATCGATCGTTGATATCCGAAAAGTGCCGGCGTGCCACCGGTGTGTATAAATACAAAATTGGAATTGTCATCGCTTGTTTCCGCGGCCCGCAGTACTTCGGCCATGGCTTTGCCGGTGTACACCGGATCAAGCAACAGCCCCTCTGTTTGGGCACAATGAATAATTGCGCTCATTGTTGCCGGATTAGGAATGCCATATCCCGGCGCCAGGAAGGTGTCCGTCAAGCTGATATCGGCGTCGGCAACGCATGACGGACGTTCCAACAGCTTGCCAATTTGCCGACAGGTCTCCAGGATTCGGTCTTTCTGTGAGGTGGCATCGCGGCGCACGCAAACACCGCGAACCGGGATTGTCGAACCGAGCGCGCGCAGCCCGAACAGGAGCCCGGCGTGGGTTGCACCTGACCCTGAGGGAACAAATATCTCATCTACCGCGAGCCCGCTTGCATTGATCTGGGTGAGCAGTTCGTATGCGGCGACGACATAGCCAAGTGAGCCTAATGGGGCATGTCCAGGTGCCAGGTGAATTACGTAGGGTTTGTGTCCGTTCGCTCGCAGCTCCGACGCGATCGCCTCGAGCTGGTCGTCTGCGCCGGATTCGTCTTCACCCTCCGGATACGAGTGCAAAGTGGCGCCCAGTATCTTGTCGAGAAAAATATTGCCAGATGTATGATATTGCGGGTCCCTGGAGGCAACGCGGTCCTCAAGTTGAATATGGCAGGACAACCCGAGCTTGCTGGCGCCAGCGGCGACCATGCGAACGAAATTTGATTGCACCGCGCCTGTGATTAGTATGGTATCGGCGTTATTTGCATACGCATCCCCGAAGTAAAATTCCAATTGCCGAACCTTGTTGCCGCCAAAAGCAAGGCCAGTGCAATCATCCCTCTTGACGAACAGGCGGGCGCCGCCGCAATGTGCCGAAAGGTTCGGCATTGATTCGAGTGCCGTAGTACCTGCAAAAAGCCGTTGCCGTGGAATTGACGCAAGGCGGCCAAATTCGGCGGGGCAATCTGAATTAATTTCCATAATGCTGCCTCGCTCAAAGAAGGCTCGAGAACAGGACAATTACGGTGGATGCAAGTATTGCGATCAATATACGCCGAAATGCTATCCCGGTAATACGACTGCTGACGAGGTGGCCTGTCAATATTCCCAGCAAAGTAGCGGGCGCCAGTAAATAACTAAGCTTGAATGCCTCGGCTCCGAAGCCGACGATGGCATACTGCAGGCCCATGGCAATCGCATAGGAAACTACAAACATCGCGAGAATGGTCGCTCGGATGGTTTCCTTATCGAATGCTCTGGCCGACATCCAGGCGGCAGGAATCGGTCCGGGCATGGCCAGGCAGACACCCATAATGCCCGCGACAATGCCGACCGGTATTTGTTTTGATTTGCCCGCTGCTGGTCCCCGTTCCCGCGAGGGAATTCCCTTCAGTGTGAAATACAAAGTTAACAGGATGCCAATTCCTGCGGTTGCTTTGAGCATGGTGACATCAATAACGAGAAAAACGAGGAGGCCGAGTGGCGACCCGATCAACAGACCGACTACAAAATTTCGCAGGACCGATCGATCGACGTTTTTCCACAAGAACGGTGACAAGATCACAGCAATGAGTAGATTGAGCGCGATGCTGATCTGAATAGCAGAGCCATCATTAAGCACAATCAGCAGAATCGGACCGGCGATAACGCCAAAACCGATGCCCGTAGCCGATTGCAGCGCGGACGCGACCAATACCACAACATTCAACAAGAAAAATTCCTGATCCATCTCCTAATGATATCTGTATCGAAGCTCTGGGGCGCGGTATTGTTGGCGATACCATAAGGCAGATCGAAATCACCGAGCAAGGAGATGGTCATGGCATTCGTAAAATCCGTTCCCGAAGCAGAGGAAAGCGTTGACGCTGTTTTACGTCGCTATCCGCAACATGCAGTATTAATATCGGAATTGGCGGACCTTGTAATGCGCTCCGGTGACTGCGCATTCACGAGCGAACAACGGGAATTGATCGCTGCCTACACGTCCGGCACCAACGACTGTACCTATTGCTACAACACGCATAAAGCGACGGCTGAAGCTTTCGGTGTCGATGAGAATCTGCTGGATTCCATGCTGGGCGATCTGGATGCGAGTGCAGTCGATGAAAAGCTGAAGCCGGTGCTGCGCTACGTCAGGAAGCTCACGGAAACTCCGTCCCGAATGGTGCAGGCCGATGTCGACGCGATTTTTGATGCCGGCTGGGATGAAGATTGTTTCCATTACGCGGTAATGATCTGTGGCCTGTTCAATCTAATGAATCGCCTGATGGACGGTTACGGCGTTAAAAATACTGCAGAGGGCCGAATTACAAGAGGCAGAATGTTGGTAGACACTGGTTACCGGGTCGTAACGGACGCTCTGAACCCCCAGTCCTGATTCGATTGCGAACAAAATAATCTTGCGAACCTTGAGCAAAATTCCTCTCGCTGTCGGGCATGCATAAGCTATGAAGAAAGTCATATTCGATACCGATATTGGCATCGACGATGCGATGGCCCTGCTTTTTCTGCACTATTCGCCCGCTGTTGACCTGCTGGCGATCGTAACTGGCTTTGGCAACGCCAGTATCGATACGACGACCAGGAACACGCTCTATATTAAGGAGTGTTTCGGCATCGAGGCAGCTGTTTATCGCGGTGCCGGGCAGCCAATCGGGGAGCGCCTCGGCACGGGCTATCCAGATTTTGTTCACGGCCGCAACGGACTTGGCGATATCGAGTTGACTGAGCCCGCCGGGCAGGTTGAAGCACAGCCGGGGGCGGAAGCGATTGTCGAGATTGCAAGGCAAAACCCGCAGGAGATCAGTGTCATTGCAGTGGGCCGCCTGACGAATCTGGCGCTCGCGCTTGAGCTATGTCCGGAGTTACCGGAACTGATTAGAGAAGTTGTCGTTATGGGCGGCGCGTTTGGTTTTAATGGGCATCGGGGCAACGTATCTCCGGTGGCAGAAGCCAATATTGCCGGTGATCCCCTGGCCGCCGACAGGGTATTTACGAGCAGCTTGCGAACAACAATCGTCGGCTTGGATGTCACCCAGGAAATCATCGCTCGCGGCCCCTTCTTTGATGCATTAAAAACTGATGCGGGCAGCGCAGGCGATTTCATTTTCCGGATCAGTCGCTTCTACCTGGACTTTCACGAACGGGTCAGCGGACGATATGAATGCCCCGTCCATGATTCCAGTGCAGTGGCATATCTCCTGAGACCCGATCTTTTTACGACTACAGCTGCAAGCGTTCGCGTTGTTACCGCAGGGCTTGCTATCGGGCAAACAATTCTTGGTGATCCAGACGCCGGCTATGAATCCACGGCATGGAAGGACCGGCCGGTCTGCACTATCTGTACCGGCGCCAATCCGGATAAGGTGCTTGAGTTGTATGCAGAAACCCTGGGGCTAGCGGGTAATTAAGCGGAGCCTTTCTTCAAGATAGCTGCCCGACGTGTAGCGGTCCGAAAGCACGACGTCCAGGCGAGGCGTCAGGAAGAACGGGATAGAAATACGGGAAACGTTAGCTGAATCATCGGCGGGATTGATCACCCGGTGCGTCGTTGAGGGAAAATAATTGTCAGTGGCTTCCAACAGCATATCGCCACTGTTCACGACCAGCTCTCCACGCACGCTGGCGACGTCAATCCATTGGCCCTCATTATCTTTGACCTGCAGGCCTGGCTGTTCGGCAACCGGCAGGATCGTGATCAGGTTGATGTCTTCGTGAGCAGCGGCACGCTCGGCGTTCGCATCTTCGCTGCCAGACAACGGCGGGTAGTGGAGTATGCGGAGCAGGCTCGCCGTACTGCAGAGCATGTCGATCAACGGCTCGGACAGCTTCGCGTTTACCTCGCCCGGTGCGAAACGTTGAATCCAGTCCACGAGCTTTTCGCCGAGTTCAAATGTCGACTTGCGGTAACTCAGGATTTCCTTTTCCAATGCAGGTGGGATGCGTCCTCCCGGTACAACGTGAAAGAACTCCTTGAGATCTTTGACTGAATGGCCAACGGCAGTCTCCGATGCTTGCGGTGGGTAATAGCCT
>Ga0114949_10003159_pt1 | contig 10429 bp, 7 predicted proteins | sample N074metaG_FD_83505 | JGI IMG/M metagenome (GOLD analysis project Ga0114949, IMG submission 83505) | Deep subsurface microbial communities from Kermadec Trench to uncover new lineages of life (NeLLi) - N074 metaG | ecosystem: Environmental > Aquatic > Marine > Ocean trench > Sediment | place... | reverse complement strand
TAGTAATTATATTTCATGTATAATCCTAAATAATAACCATATCTCATAAAAAGTTGTTGATTTTCATGTTATATTTGTTACTGTATTTCATAAAATAATATTATGAGTAACTATTTTTCACAAGAAGTAACCGCATTTCATGGAAGAACCACTCCAGAACCAGGTATTCTAGTTGGTTACGCATTTCTAATAACAGCAATTGAAAAAAAATATGAAATAAACGTTCCATTACCAGATAGACTTGCCATTGCTACCGAAAAACATCAGCGTTATAATACTGAACAATGGCAAGTATTCACAATAAGACATAGGCCTAAAAAAAATCTCGCAAGTCATTTAGTCTTTGCTTTAAAGTATGAAGGAATCGACCTATATATATTGAAAAAGTTCTTCCAGTATACCAAGGAAGAACCGGTAATCAGCATGATAAAGAAAGAACCAACAAGTCAATATAGCAGAAGAGTTTGGTTTTTATACGAATGGTTAATGGGTAGAACCCTGGAAATCTCAGATCTAAAGACAGGAACATATGTTGAAATAGTTAATCCGAAACTACAATTCACCGGTTCTACCATAAATTCTACCCGACATAGAATAAAAAACAACTTACCTGGAACTTCTGAATTCTGTCCAATGATCAGACGAACCGAGAAAATTGAAAACTTTATAGCAAAAGATCTATCAGGTTTGATCGAAAAAGGGCTTGATGGTCGAGATAAAGAACTCATCCGAAGAACAGCTGCATTCCTGCTATTAAAAGACTCAAAGGCCTCTTTTGCCCTCGAAGGAGAATATCCTCCCAATCTTAGAGCAAGAAATTGGGGAAAAGTACTCGGACAAGCAGGGAAAAAACCGCTTACAATTGAAGAGATAGAACGGCTTCAAGATATCGTTATCGGAACGAAAAAACTCAAGCATATGGGGATAAGAAAGCATGAAGGATTTATTGGGGAACATGATCGTGAAACCTTTTCCCCTCTACCCGATCATATTTCCGCTAAGGCCGAAGACCTGCCCTCTTTAATGAAAGGACTGTTGGACACAAACAATTCCCTACAAAAATCAGACTATGACCCTATTATGGCAGCCGCAACCATGGCATTTGGATTCGTATTCATCCACCCTTTTTCTGATGGAAATGGCCGAATACATAGATACATGATTCACCACGTTCTTACTCAAATGGGATATACAAAAAGAGGAATGATTTTTCCTGTGTCAGCCGCTATACTTAATCGAATTGATGAATACCAGGAAATTTTAGAAATCTATTCCTCTCAACGAATTGATTTGATCGTATGGGAGCCAACTTTAGATTATAACGTTAAAATTCTGAATGAAACCATTGACCTATACCGCTACTATGACCTTACCACACAGGTTGAATTTCTATATGAATGTGTTGAAGAGACAATTGAGAAAATTATTCCATATGAACTAGATTATTTAGAAAAATATGATCGAATGAACAAATTCATTAACACATATGTAACGTTACCTGATACTAAAGTGGATTTATTAATCAATTTTCTAAATCAAAACAATGGTAAATTGTCGAAAAAGAAAAGGCTAAAAGAATTTGATGAGTTAACCGATATAGAAATTTCGTCAATTGAAGAGCACTTTCAAATCCTCTTTTGCAAGTAGCTGTTCCAACCATGAACCAGGCGTCTTAACCTGATCATTGGTTCATCGAATGACATAGGTGTGGTACCAATTCAAGTCACTCAAAAAAAAGGCCCTTTACTCACTTTAAAAGTTAAAGAAAGCAAAGGGCCAAAATTCAATTAGGTGATTTAATCCTAGTTCTTCCAGTCTTTCACGTCGAACTTCTGTCCACCTACAGAAGCTTCATACATCAAGCCGCCTTTTACCAGGGTGAAGATGGCCACTCCATCGTTGTATTTGACGTCGAATGAAGCGCCTGCGGTAACAGCCACAGCAGAAGCTTGTGCTGAAAGTTTTAGTTTACCACTAACAAAGTTGTCATATGCTCGTGAATCTTCGAAAAAGACCACTTCCATATAAGCCTGGCCGCCCCACTGGAAACCAATGGTAATCTGTGACATAGAAGTGTTGCTTTGAGCGGCACCGCCTTTGAAAAGTACGCCGTTACCATGTGCACCACCTATGCCAATAGCACCTTTTCCGATACTTGGGTAAATGGCATAACCGTAGGCGCCTGAAAAGAAACCGGCCATCTTGTCGTTTTCCGCAATAAACTCCCCTTTGGTCTCGTTGGCTTTAGCGATACGCTCTTTCTCTTTATTGTTTTGGGCGACAGCCACCAAGCTGAAAAGTGCCAATCCGAAGGCAATAGTGGCTAATTTTTGATTAAAAAAAGTTTGGTAATTCATGATTGTTAAGTGTTGTGTTAGTATTGTGCAATAATTTCATCTAAATATTAGATTCCTGATTAAGGGTCGTAAAACTACACAATAGTTTATATTAATTCTAAATTACAAATAGAGTTTTTATGCAAACGATTGAGATTCAATGATTCACCAAACCTACCACCAACTACAAAGCAATATCATAAAGCCCCATACAATATTTTCAGAAATGCATTCACCTGACCGGGCTCCGTCCATCGCAGCACTACCACTATATTGTATTCAGGTTCTACAATGATATAGTTCCCTCCAAATCCAGCAGCATAGAAGGCCTCATTCGAAAGTCTATTCATGCGTGAATCATCATCGGGATCCAGCCACCACATAAAGCCATAGTCACGCTCTGACTTTGAAGGTATAACCGCCTTTTTTATCCAATCTTCACTGATCAGTTGCTGATCTTTCCATTTGCCATTGTTTAAGAAAAGCAGTCCGAACCGGGCATGGTCCTCGGTATTAATAAAGATCCCGCCTCCGGAATGACCACCTCCGCTTACCGACTGCATTTTGATACCATCAACATTTACCCAGGAGTTCTCATATCCGTACCAGCGCCAGGTGGTGGTGGCTCCAATGGGGTCCATAATTTTTTCTTTCAAAACCATTGGTAGTGGTTTGCGCCAAACCTGCAGCAGCGAAAATGCCAGCAGGTTTACTCGTACGTCATTATACTTGAAATGTGAGCCGGGAGTGTGTAAATCGCGGGCCCTCCAGTCATTCACATCTCCTTCTGCGGGAGGTCGGTCAGCCCAGTCATATCCTCCCCACAATTGTCCGTACCAGTCCGAGCTCTGGTCCAACAAATGCCTCCAGGTAATTTGGCTATTGTGCGCACCTTTAAATTTATCATCCCAAACATAATCCTGAAGCTGATCTTCCACCGAGCGGATAAGGCCTTGATCCCAAGCCAGGCCAGCCACAGTAGATAAATAGCTTTTTGTTACACTGAAAGTCATGTCCACCCGTTTGGTATCACCCCACTTGGCCACCAGATAACCGTCTTTAATGATCATACCGGCAGCACCTCCTCTTTTCTTGGTGGGGCCCAATATTTGGTGGTAAGGCTCTGTTTTGAAAGCCTCAACAATAGCAATCCGAAGGTCCTTTGAGCCTTGGTACTCATTGGATTGAGCAAATTCTATGGCAACCTGGAGTTTTTGGGCGTTGATATTTAAGTCATTGGGTGACTTTTCCTTCCACTCTCCTCTTTGTGGGAAATAGGCGATCTGGGCAGTCAGATTGAGGCTCAGCAGAAAACAAATGGTTATTAAGCAGGGTTTCATGGGATTTTATTTTGTTAGCTTTTCATGTCAAGCTGCGTTTCATGCAATAGTTCCGTAGCTCCAAGCTACGGAAAGCTGCGCATTTATTTTGTTAATAGTTCCGTAGCTCAAAGCTACGGAAAGCTACGTTTCATGCCGCAGGCTACGGAAAGCTACGTAGCACAGAGCCACTCATCTACCAGGTGTATTTCCCTTACGCAAATTTTTGCTATTTTGTGCCCTTAAACCCTCGTTTACAGATGAAGATTCGTTTATTGATTTTTGCATTTCTTAGCATTTTTTCTTGTCAAAAGACACCAGAAACAAAACCCGGAGTGGAGATTTCTTTACCCCCAGGTTTTGAGGCGACCATGATCTATAGCCCCTCCGAATATAATCAAGGATCGTGGGTATCACTAACCAGTGACCACCAGGGGCGGCTGATTGCCTCGGACCAGTACGGCAGCCTTTATAGAATCACCCCGCCAACCAGCAGTCAACAAATAAAAGTAGAAACCATCCCGGTGAAAATAGGCAGTGCTCAGGGATTGCTCTGGGCCTTTAACAGTTTGTATGTCTCAGTAAATGCTAAGGAGGATTCAGTTACTCAAGGTAGTGGTGTATATCGAGTTACCGATTCTGACGGTAACGATGAGCTCGATACTGTGGAAAAGTTGATCTCCTTGGAAGGAAATGGCGAACACGGGCCTCATGCCCTGATATTGGGACCTGATGGTAAGCACATCTATCTGATTGCCGGAAATCACACGGATGTGCCAGAAGATTTCGGGTCTGTGCTACCCGCCGTATGGCAGGAGGACCGTCTGTTCCCTGCGGTGCTGGATCCCGGAGGGCATGCCTATGATCGCACCGCTCCCGGTGGTTGGATTGCCAGATCTGATGAAGAAGGTAAATCCTGGGAAGTAATTGCCAACGGATTTCGAAATGCCTATGATATTGCATTTGATGAATACGGAGAGCTTTTCACTTTTGACTCCGATATGGAATGGGATCTGGGCACACCATGGTACAGGCCTACCAGGGTTTGTCATGTAATTCCAGGGGCCGAGTTCGGATGGCGTACAGGTTCTGGAAAGTGGGCTGCATATTACCCGGATAATTTACCTGGAGTAGTAAACATAGGCCAAGGTTCTCCCACCGGCATTGCCGTTGGGACCGGCGCCAGGTTTCCTGTGGAATACCAACGGAGTTTATTCATACTTGATTGGAGCTTCGGAACCATGTATCAGGTATCACTTACACCTACCGGCGCTTCTTATACAGGAGAAAAGAAAGAATTTCTTTCAGGGACTCCTCTTCCCTTAACCGATATGGTTATCGGGAAGGATGGCAATATGTATTTTACAACCGGGGGACGCAGGGTAGATTCCCAACTATATCGTGTGCGTTATGTTGGGGACGAAGCCACCGATCCTGCTCCAGCCATAACCGCTTCAAACCCGGTGATGGAAGCCAGAAGAATGTTGGAAAAATTACAAAAGCAAACCTCCGAAGCAGCTGAGATCATATGGCCCTACCTGGCTGATGATGACCGGTTTGTTCGTTATGCCGCCCGGGTGGCCTTGGAAAATCAAGATTTGGACGTCTGGAAATCAAATCTGAAGTCGGAAGAGAATCCCATAACCTTGATACAATTAGCTTTGGTAGTTTCCCGAATCGGACATAAAGATCTCGGATCCATGATCTCAGAAAAATTATCGGGAATCGAGGTGAACTCATTGACCATCGACCAGCAACTGGATCTGGTCCGTGCCTACGCATTGCTCTATATTCGTACAGGACCAGCAAAAAAAAGAGAGAGAGTCAACCTGCCAGACTTCCCTACCGGAAATCCTGCACTGGATCGTGAACTTTGTGAATTGCTGGTTTATCTGGGAGAAAATATTATTCAAGAGACACTGAACCTTATGGAAGAAGCAGAAAGCACCATCGAAGCAGACCTGACTCCACAAGAGGTGCTCCTGCGAAGTGAACAATACGGTCCCATAATTGCCGCCATGAACGAAAACCGGCCGGTAGAACAAGGCCTTGCCTTCGCACTTTCCCTAAGCAATCTGGATAAAGGTTGGAGACCAGAACTACGTAAACGATACTTCACCTGGTTTTATCGGGCTTTGCAAAAAAGTGGGGGAGTGAGTTACAAAGGATTTGTCGAACAAATACGTTTGCGGGCTTTGGACAAAGTTCCAGAGAGTGAAAAACGACAACTGGCCGAACTTTCAGGAGAGGCCTTGCTGCACAACGTGGCTACTTTTAATACCGACGTACCACAACCGGAAGGACCTGGGCGGACTTGGAAATTAGGAGATGCCGGGAGTTGGATGTGGGAGTCGTTGAATAATCGGTCATTTCAACGGGGAGAACAGCTTTATCAGGCACTTGCATGTTCAAATTGTCACGCTATGAAAGGGCAAGGAGGAAATGTGGGTCCTGATCTTACCCAGGCCGGAACCCGTTTTTCCACCAGGGACCTGCTTACTGCCATGATTCTTCCCAGTGTGTCTATTTCTGACCAGTATGGGGCCACGCTTTACACCATGAATGACGGCAGCACTCTTATTGGACGGGCGCTTCGAACTACGGAAGACTCTGTTTACGTGGGGGTTAATCCATTCAATATTACCCAGGAAACAGCAATTGCCACCAGCGACATTGCCTCTAGAGAGCCTTCGCCGGTTTCATTGATGCCGGCAGGACTGATCAACCGACTGAATGAAGAAGAGTTAAAGGATCTAATTGCTTATTTGAAGTCTGGCGGCGATGAGGGACATGAGGTGTTTGGGAACCCGGGAACGGGAGAGTAATTGCTGTGGCGTCGGATCATTGTGCCTATCTGGTTACAATTGAGCTATTGGAATAGTTGTAATTTGGAGCAGGAATAACTTAATATGTAAGATTCGGGCTCCATTATCTAATTTGTGAATTAAACTGAACCAACTGATGAAATATTTAAATTTCATACTTATTACTATATGGTACCTGGTCTCATGCAATAGTACTCAATCTCAAGCTGACTTGACCTTGCCTACAGATGGGCCTATTCAGCTTCATCCTCAAAATCATCACTACTTTCTTTATAAAGGCAAAACTACAGCGCTCATTACCTCTGCCGAACACTACGGTGCAGTGCTAAACCTTGATTTTGATTTTGAGAAATACCTGAGAACATTAGCCGCTGACGGCATGAACTATACACGGATCTTTACCGGTGTTTATTTCGAAATTGCCGGGAAAAGTTTTGGTATCCAAAACAACACACTGGCACCGGCGGAGGGACGGGTAATTACTCCATGGGAGCAGGTAAGCGGCCCATCTGACACACTCAAGTTTGATCTTTTCAAATGGAATCAGCGGTATTTCGACCGATTGATCCAATTTATGAAACTGGCTGAGTCACTGGATATAATAGTAGAAGTAACCTTATTTAGTTCGATTTACCGGGATATACACTGGGATATCAGCCCTCAGAACCCGGAGAACAATGTAAACATTGAAGATAAACTGGCTCGCTTTGACGCCCAGACCATGAACAATGGTGACCTGTTCGACTTTCAAGCGAACATGGTAAAAAAGCTGGTTAATGAACTTAACAGATTCGATAATTTTTTCTTTGAGATCCAGAATGAGCCCTGGGCGGATCATCCAGTTGGGGTTTACAATATTATGAATAAGGAAGACATAAAACCCAAAGATTGGACATTTAAGGCTACTTTTGGTGATGCTGACGCATTTGAGTGGCATGACAGATTGATAGAGGTAATTGTTGAGGAAGAAAGTAGGCTGAAAAACAAACATCTGATCGCTCAAAACTATTCCAATTTTCGTGCGCCCATACCTTATGTCAATGAACAGGTTTCCATTATCAATTTTCACTATGCCTGGCCCGACGCCGTAGAATGGAATTATCACTATAATAAAGTAATTGGATTCGATGAATCTGGATTTGCAGGTTCGGGAGACCAAGTATATCGTAGACAGGCCTGGGGGTTTATGCTGAGCGGCGGTGGGCTCTTCAATAACCTGGACTATTCATTCTTTGTAGGAAATGAAGACGGGCTGGGTAAAAACGATGCTCCAGGTGGTGGAAGTAAAGCGCTAAGAAAGCAATTGAAGATACTAAGCGAATTCCTGCATGGATTTGAATTGGAGAAACTGCATCCCAATCAGTCAGCTGTAATTGCTACACCCGGGCTTATCCCCTATGTGCTTTCCAATAATAATGGCACTTATGCAATTTATCTCAGGGCTATAGGAACCTCACGAACCACATTTGAGCTACAAACTGGGAAAGGGACTTTTAGTGTTATAGCGGTAGATCCGGTTAACGGTGAGCAATCTGACCTGGGAACAATGGAGTCTATCGAAGGCATCATGACTCTTGAATTGGAATTTCCGGAGGGGGAACTAGCATTGAAGATTTCCAGGATTTAAAAGCACTCCGAATTAGCATTTCCAAAACTTTTTTGTTTTATTTCAAAATCTACCAACAGTACTAACCAGAGCTCACCTATTGTCAACCCCTCAAAAGAGAATTGAATCCCTGGATTTGTTAAAAGGGTTGGTTATGGTGCTCATGGCGCTTGATCACACCCGCGATTATTTTCATGCCCCTGCATTTTTTTACGATCCAGCAGATCCACTCCAGACATCGATACCAATTTATGCCACCCGCTGGATAACTCATTTTTGCGCACCGGTTTTTTCGTTTCTGGCAGGTATCTCGGTATTTTTTGTTAGCCTGAAAAGAACACGGACGGAGTTGTCAGGATTCTTGGTCAAACGTGGTTTATGGTTGATTTTTATAGAATTGACAATTGTGACTTTTGCATGGTACTTTAATATAAGCTTCAACACAGTTGGTTTATTAGTAATCTGGGCGCTAGGAATCAGTATGCTAGTATTAGCAGGCCTGGTGCATCTTCCTAAGGGAATCGTATTGATGATTAGCTGCTTGATTATCGTAGGGCACAACCTGCTTGATAATGTCCATTTCTCGGGTAACTTACTATGGGCAATTCTCCATGAACCTGCCATGTTTGGTTCGTCGGATGGTGCTAAATTCTATGTCGACTATCCGTTATTACCTTGGATAGCAGTAATGTCCCTGGGTTATTGCTTTGGATCATTATATCACTCATCCTTCAATCCCAACAGCAGGAAGATGATTCTAAACTATCTGGGAATAGCATTTATCGTGCTTTTTCTAGCAATTAGAGGCATCAATATTTATGGAGATCCACAACCTTGGACACAATTTGAGGTGTTTACACAGACGGTAATGTCATTTATGAACCCAGCCAAATATCCTCCTTCACTATCCTATCTGCTGATGACCCTTGGCCCAGCGTTGCTGTTTTTAGCGAACGCAGAATCGTTCAAAGGTAAGGTGGTTAACTTTTTTCAAACATTTGGCAGGGTTCCCTTCTTCTACTATATCCTCCACTTATATTTGATTCATTTGCTGGCTTTACTAGCGGCGGAGTTAACCGGTTATGGCTGGGAAAAAATGATCTTAAATGATTGGGTAACCTATCTGCCTTCATTGCAAGGATATGGATTTGGTCTTTGGCTGGTCTACTTGGTGTGGTTTGTGGTTATCGGACTGCTATATCCATTGTGTAAGAAATTTGACAATTACAAGATCAGCCATAAAGAGAAGTGGTATTTGGGCTACCTTTAACCTCAATATATTAATGACTTTGCTTATTCATGCCTTAACGCCTTCACTGGATTTCCGCTTGCTGCTTTATATGATTGCCAGCTTACAGTTAGTAATGCAATGATCAAAGCGCTTGCGCCTGCCAATAATAATATCCACAAACTTAGCGCTGTTTTGTATGCAAAGTTTTCGAGCCATTCGGTCATGGCGTACCGGCGTTCAAACCACATCCTCCCTGGTAACACCCTCACACTCCAGGACAAAATCAGCCCCAAAGGCTGTTGCAGGAGTCTGATATCCTGGGGTAAAATTACCCTCCAAAATTTTTTGCACTGCAGCTAGTGAAGATCTTGCGGTCCAGATAACCCCTGCTTCCGGACCGTGTAATCGTGACACCACTTTTCGATTTTGATCATCTGCAGCTTCTCCCCATACATGTGTGTGAGTTTGGGTGCGAGCTTCGGCAGTTGGGCCCGGCTTTACCTTCCGCTTAAAATAATTGCGCACCAATGGTAATCTGAATAAGGGCCGCCAGGTATTGAGCATGGACATTTTTTTATGTACAGATTCCGGTAGCACCAGATAGTCTTCGATATTAGGAATTCCTGTACTATAATAAGCGGTAAACACATCACCCCAGGTAATCCTGGTAGCTATTTTGAGGCCGTTGCCAAAATCAATTTCACGGGTTTTTATTGCCCTTTTTGGAACCACTAAATGACCCTCGCGACGCACCCTGTTACCAAAAGGAATTAATTCTATCATAGTCCGCTGGGTCCCTGGTGGAAGTCCTGCCGGTCCTACACTGTGAAACGCCATCGTAAGACGAGTAGCTGAGAGTAAACGTTGCTTCAAATGCACCGCCAGGCAATCTGTTGGAACCACATCAAAGCCAATGCCCGGTAGTAGCATGACTTCATTCGATTTGGCCTCATCATCCTGGTCCGCAAGAGCCTGATAAACAGGTATTTCACCAGTTATGTCCAAGTAGTGGGTGCCTGTTCTCAAACAAGCAGCCACCATTGACTTGTAGGTATAAATAAACGGACCAGCGCAGTTCAACACCACGGGTACATCTTTTAATGACCTGTCTA
>Ga0114949_10003158_pt1 | contig 10432 bp, 7 predicted proteins | sample N074metaG_FD_83505 | JGI IMG/M metagenome (GOLD analysis project Ga0114949, IMG submission 83505) | Deep subsurface microbial communities from Kermadec Trench to uncover new lineages of life (NeLLi) - N074 metaG | ecosystem: Environmental > Aquatic > Marine > Ocean trench > Sediment | place... | reverse complement strand
TTTTCTGCTCCGACAGCAGGTGGACAAGTCGGTAATCCCGCCGCTTCGACCAGATTCCGGAGGCGCGATAGTTCATCCGCCGCAATGCCACTTAGCTCGGCGGCCATCAGCATACCTGCCGCAACTGCCTCACCATGCAGCCACTCGCCGTAGCCGATCGAATTCTCAATCGCGTGACCAAAGGTATGACCGAAATTCAGTATCGCTCGCCGCCCTGCCTCTCTTTCGTCCTCGGCAACGATCTCGGCTTTCAGCTCGCAAGAGCGCCTGATTGCGTGGGACAGAGCATCCGGATTCCTCGCGAGCAACTCGTCGATGTTGGATTCGAGCCAGCCGAAAAATTCGCGATCGGCGATCGCGCCATACTTGATGACTTCGGCCAACCCTGCCCTCAGTTCCCGATCGGGCAATGTCTTCAAGGTGTCCGTATCGATGAGGACCAGCCGCGGCTGGTGAAATGCGCCGATCAGGTTCTTGCCCTGGGGATGATTGACCCCGGTTTTACCGCCGACTGACGAATCAACCTGGGCGAGTAAGGTGGTCGGCACCTGGATGAAAGCAATACCCCGCATGTAGCAGGCTGCCGCAAAACCGGCGATGTCACCGACGACGCCTCCGCCGAGTGCGACGATCGTCGCGTCGCGATTGGCGCGGCTGCCAACAAGTTCATCGATGACGACTGCCGCGCTTGCCAGCGTTTTATGGGCCTCACCATCCGGCAGGGAAACTGTCGCTCTCACTTCCGGGAGATTGTTGCGCAACGCTGCCAGGTAGAGCGGGCCGACGGTATCATTGGTCACCACCACGCAGTCGGGTCCGCCAATGAATTCCCCGAGTTCGAAATTACCCAGCAAGCCGTCGCCGATGACGATCGGATAGCTGCGATCGTCGAGATCGACCGTTAGTGTGCTGGTTATTTTCAAGGCCCGCCCGGTGAACGAATTGGCGAACAAGATTACATGATTTGTCAGATAACCGAGAGTATTCGCGGCTTTTGGACATGGATATCCTTATATCGGGGAGCACATGGAGGTGCGAGACCGATGAAGCCGCGCTTCCTAAATCGACTCGTGAATTTCCCGGGCAACGGTATGCACCCGCCGTCCGTCGGTATCGACGATCAGGTCGGCAATCTCACGGTAGAGCGGGTCACGGGACTTCATCAGCTCTTCGAGAACTGCTTCCGGGTCGCCGCTTTCGAGCATTGGCCGCTTGCGGCCGCGTTGCGTCCGTTCGAGTTGCTGTTTGACGCTGGTATACAGGTAGATAACGTAGCCGCGCGCGCCAAGCCGGTTGCGGCTGTCGGCGTCCGAGATGGCGCCGCCGCCTGTTGCAAGGACCACGCCGTCCTTCTGTGAAAGCTCGTCAATGACCTTCACTTCGCGCTTGCGAAAACCCTCTTCACCTTCCTTCTCGAATATGAATGGAATGTCGACGCCGGTGCGCGTCTCGATTTCCTCGTCGCTATCGATGAATTCGAGATGCAGCAGCTTTGCAAGCTGTCTGCCGACGGCTGATTTTCCTGCACCCATCGGGCCTACAAGAAAAATTTTATTCACACAAAAGTTTCCACAAAAAAACTCCGTCCGCCGGACGAAGCTTCCGTTGCTGGCCGAGTTTAGTCAATGACCGAAATAAAATACGTCGAAATAAAGCCCGCCGGTGTTTCAACCGTGATGGTCATCACCCCGCTATCCGAGGTGTTATCGGGTTCGACAGAGAATGCAAAAGTAAGCGGCCCATTGAAGTTGGAGCAAGGGACCGGGTAATTCGACGGTCCTACGAGCTTGCCATTCGAAGTTTGTGCCTTGACCGTGGTACCGCCGGGCATTGGCTGCGATATCGTGCCATTGCCCTTGAAATCGCCGATTGTCAAGACAACGGTTGCGACGCCGCCGCCCGTCAAGTCGATATTACCGGCAGGGGCATGGGTAATTTGAGCCGTGCTTGCCGACATGACGACGACGACCTGACTGCTGACAAACAGCGTATCGTTCGCGCTGCAGCCCTCGGTGGCCGCCGGATCGCACAGCAAACCATTGAATCCCGCGTAATCCACCTGTGTCGCGTCATCACGTAAACCGTTGGTGTTGAAGTCGCTGAAAATCTCACCGGCATCGTGCATGCCATTTTCGTTGTCGTCGCGGTACGGTTCGCCAATCCCGATGGCCATGTCATCGCCGTTGAATTGTCCGTTACTGTCCAGATCAATGAAGCTTTCTTCGCCGATAGCCGTCGCGATTATCGACACACGACCGTCCGCCGGTCGTGGCGCCTGACTTACCCAGGTGACCGAACATACGCCTGCACCGAGCGCCTCTGTCGTCGCGGTCTGGCAGAACCCCCCAACCTGACCGCCCTCCGTTGTCAGCGTAACCGCGGTACCGTCCGGTACCGGGTTGTTATACCGGTCCGACATGCGAACCGTGACCTCCGTCGTCACGCCGTCGAACCCCCAGGCCTCGAGGTTCACACAGCCCAGGGAGACCGATACGCTGTCGTTGTCGGGAATACCGGTGGTGATTGTGAGTTGATCCGACTGCGTTGCAATGACCGGGCTCGACGGATTCACCGTGGCGGTCACACGCACACTGGTGGCGACGGAGCCCGCGGAAACCACGGTCTGAACAAACCCGGCTACGTCACTCGTAGCCGACGTCGGCGCCAGATTAATGCCGCCAATGGTCGTATTCAGCGAAAAATCGACGGTAGCACCTGCGACCGGTCCGCCGGTTGAATCCGTCACCTGGAAACGAATCGTCGCGGTCTCCTGCCGACCAACACCACCAGTACCCAGCAGGCCGATATTATCGGGCTCGGCGCTGATGAATTCGATCGAGCCGACGGTCGCTGCGCCGACTGTTAATGTCGCAGTCGCCGTCAATACAACGCCGTCGACGCTCGCCGTTGCGATAACCGTGTCATCGCCGGCGCAACCGGTCGCCGAGTAGGTTGCGGTTGCTACGCCGGTGGTTGTGGTAACTGAATTCTCGACGATACTTGCGAGAAGGAAGCTAACGCAGTCCGAGCTGAAGCCAACCGTAATTTCGTCGGCCACGAGGTTATTGTTCACGTCGACGAAGTTGACGGTAAGACTTACGCTGCCGCCTGCCTGCAACGTGGACTGCGAAACCGCGATTACGCCGTCCTGGAAGGCGTCGCCCGTTCCCGATCCTATAAATTTTGAATTGTCAGTACCCGTACCGCCGGTGCCGCCGGTACCACCCGTGCCGCCGGTCCCACCGGTCCCACCGGTCCCACCGGTGCCGCCCGTGCCGACCAGTGCAGGATCCGCATCGCAGGCCACCAGGAAAAACGCCACAACAATTGTCGCGAGCCCAATCAGTTTTCTCATCGATCCATTCCCTTGCTCTTGGCCGTCCCGGTAGTGTCTACGGCTAGTAAACGCTGGAACCCTCGTTGAGGATTCTTGGCGTTACAAATATCAACAACTCTGCCTTGTTCGTCACTCTTGACGTCGACCTGAACAGAGCACCTACCCCCGGAATATCGCCCAAGAAGGGCACTTTTCTTATTGTTTCTCGTCGCTCGGTTTCATAAATCCCGCCGAGCACGACGGTTTGCCCATCCCTGACCAGAACCTGTGTTTCAATCTCGCGCGTATCGATACTCGGCACGAAGCCGCCGGTAGCGCTCGATGTCAACTCACCGACACTGTCTTTGCTGACGCGCAGATCCATGATGATATTGTTGTCCGGCGTGATTTGCGGCGTTACTGTCAGGCTAAGCACGGCTTTCTTGAATTGCGTCACTGTCGCGCCGGATGAGGCGGCCTCCTGGTACGGTATCTCCACGCCCTGCTCAATGTGCGCCTCTTTCTGGTTGGCCGTGATGATGCGCGGTGACGATACGATTTCGCCGCGGCCTTCAGACTGCAAGGCTGTCAACTCGAGATCCACGATGTAGTCCGAGTTGAGCACTGCGAGCGCAAATCGCCCGGCGGGGCTGCCAATGGGTACATTGACGTTATATCTGTTGGTAATGCCCGGCGCGGTAACCGGAAACGGCTGACCGGTGTCGGACAGGTTTTCCAGCGCTGACTGAACTATTATGTCGCTGCCTTCACCGGTACCGGTGACGGATATGATGCCATCGTCACTATTGCTCTTGATGCCGGTGAAACCGAAGCGCACACCAAGCTCGCGGGAGAAGTCGTCATTGACAACCACAATGCGCGTCTCGATCAATACCTGTCGAATCGGGATGTCCAATGTGCGTACGAGACGGCGTATATCCTGCAGGCGCTCGGCCGTATCCTGCACCAGCAACGTGTTGGTCCGCTCGTCAATGCCGACGCTGCCGCGGTCTGAGATCAATGAACCGGAGGATCTGCCACCCCCGCCGATCAACGAGGCCAGGTCGCTGGCTTTCGCGTAGTTCACCTGCAGGAATTCGGAGTAAAGCGGTTCCAGTTCGTCAAGAGCGTTCCTGGCTTCGAGGTCAGCGGTTTCGCGTGCGTTGATTTCCGCCGCCGGCGCAACGATGATCACGGAGCCGTTCTGGCGCATGTCCAGACCCTTGGTGGTCATCACAATATCGAGCGCCTGATCCCAAGGCACGTTTCTGAGCCTCAGGGTCACATTGCCCTGAACCGTATCCGAGACGACGATATTGCGACCGGACGTTTCGGCCAGCAACTGCAGTACGGCCCGCGTCTCGATATCCTGGAAGTTCAGAGTCAATCGCTGGCCGCTATATTCCTTGGTTTCCGAATACAGCGAGGATGACTCTTGTATTTCATCGGTTGCGGGATTGATCTCGATCGTAAACTCATTGTCCGACTGATACGCGAGTTGCTCGTAATTGCCGTCAGCGCTTATGACGATGCGCGTATCGAGGTTGGTGGTCAACGCATCCACTGTCGTAACGGGTGTCCCGAAATCGGTCACGTCCAGGCGCCGCATCAACTCTGCGGGCAAGCTGGTGTCCTTGAATACTGCAACGACACGTCCGCCCTCGTGGCGAATATCCACTGCCGTTGACGGATCAGTCAATTTTATGAGTACCCGGCCACCGCCGTCCCGTGTCCGGCGAAAGTCCACACTGGTAATCGCTCTTCCGCCTCTTGCTGCGTATGACGGCGTGGACGCCGGCGCAGAACTGTCCTGGAACCGGGTCGTCATGCCGGCGCTGTCGTCGCGGACGCCCAGGGTCAGATAGATTATATTGCCACTGGTGCGAATCTCATACGGCACCATGGTGTCGAGATTCAAGACGACCCTTGTACGGCCGTTTGCTTCCGCTGTCAGCACCGTGTCCAGTGGTCCGAGATCCACATCGCGGCGACGGGACGAGAGGCCAAGTGAAGTATTCGGCAAATCAAGGGCAATTCTGGCAGGTTCGTCAATCGTAAACGCCAGCGGTTCGGGAGCTGGGCCGCTGAGAATCAATTTCACCTCGACTCGCTGGCCAGGCAGACTCTGTACCTGAATGTCCTGCAGGCGATGGAGTTCCTGTGCATTTGCGGACAGCCCGCACAGCAGCAGTGCCCCCACCATCAGCCGCATTACCAGGCGTCCGACTCCTGTGCCGATCGCCGGCCTTTGTTTGAGCGTCATTCGAAATACTCCCAGTGCCATTCCGGCATTAGTCCGTAAGTGCGACCGCGGCCCGTCTTTCAATGTAGCCGCCGAGCCCGTCGGCAATAATCTCTATTAGTTCAATGTCCGATTCGGTAACTGCAGTTATTCGGCCATCGTTCTGGCCCATGTAGTTTCCGGTGATCACCCGATGAATCAGCCCGTCGGATGTTTGCACGAGTCCGAAATTTGCATCACCAAGTTGCATCGTTCCAACCATGCGAAGTGTGTCCAGCGGAAACTGCTCCAGAAACTCCCGACTCCGTGCTGCATCCGGTCTGGTACCGCCGTTTGAAATACCTGCTCGCGCCTGTGGCTGATCCGGAACGAACGGCGACCGAAGTCCTTCGGCATCAGCAATGTAAGTAAAAACCTCATACGGCTTGATTTCAGGCAACGGCTCAATACGGCCGCCCGGCCTCGCTTTCACGTCATTGATGTACTTGTCCAGATCGTCCATGTCGTTGCCGCAGCCAATAATCCCAAAGCCGGCAAATGACATCAGTAGCAGCAGTCTCGCAAGGGAGGCTCTCATTCCAGTTCTGCCTCCTCCTCGAGATAACGGTAGGTCTTTGCCGTCACTTCGATGGTTAAATTGTCATGGTTATCCGGGTCGTTGGAACTGATGCTGATGTCATGCAGTGTCACGATGCGCGGCAGGGCGGCGACCCCGCTGACGAATTTAGCGATTTCGTGATAGCCACCTGACAGGCTGATCCTGATCGGCTTCTCGGCGTAAAAATCCCTGGGGATCTCCGGCTGGGGCTGAAACAACTTTTCCTTTAGTCCGGCCGCCAGGCCAGTCTGCGAGACATCGACGATCAGGCTGGGAATCTCGGTCTTGCCCGGCAACTGCCGCAACATAGTGCCGAAAGACTGCGTCATCTGGGTAAGCTGCGCCTTGTAGGCATCGTAGTTTGCCGCTTTCTTCTGCTTGCTCTCGAACGAAACACGCAGCGTTTCCTCCGCGTCCTGCACCCGCGTCAATTGCGGCGCTTTGTCCTCGATGATGAACCAGTAGATACCCATGGCCAGTGCGGCCATGAACGCAATACAAATTACAGCAGCACGAAAAAGAAGCGGCCAACGGCCAACGTCGTTGACATCCAGATTTTTTAGTTCGTCGACGAGATTCACGGTTCCACCCCAACAGCCCGATCTTCGTAGCTGACCTGTTTCAGGTTTACGACAAATTCTGCCCGCCGGGCAGATCCCGCTTCCGTTGTTTCGACTTTGTCGACCCCGGGATCCGTCATCCAGTCGGATGAATCGATCTGGCGCATCAGGGCCGAAACACGGGTGCTGGACTCCGCGACTCCCGTTAGCTCGACATTGGCGCCGTTTTGTTTCATTCCGGTCAGGTAAACCCCTTCCGGAAGCTGCCGTGTCACCTCATCGAACAAATGCACGATTTCCGGACGACTGCGTTGCAACTGTTCGATAATTTCCATGCGCGCAAGAAGTCTCTCTTTCTGCTTTTCCAGGCCGTCAATCTCGGTAATGCTCCGGTCGAGAGCGGCGATTTCACTTTCAAGACGAACATTCCTAGACTGCTGATAATCGATCATCCCCGAATATACGAAGATTGTTGCAACGGTTACCACGATCGCGGCAATAAACGCGCCACCCAGGGAAATCATGAAATCTCGTTGGCGTTTTTTGCGTTCGTCTTCGCGCCAGGGGAGGAGATTAATGCGTGGCATGTCAGTCGAAGCTCCTCAATGCGAGTCCACAGGCTGTCAACAATGCAGTCGAGTCCTTAAGCACGCCTTGCGATTTCGCCTTCGATGAAACCTTCATCTGGCCGAGTGGGTCTCCGACATCCGTCGGGATACCGACTCTGCTGGAGATTACGTCCGCGATACCGGGAATATTGGCGCAACCGCCACACGCCAGGATCATGTCCGGCTGCTCCCGTCCGCCCCCGGATGCCAGGTAAAACTGCAGTGACCGGCTGACTTGCTGCGTCATATCATCGACGAACGGTTCCAGCACTTCGGGTTGATAATTACTGGGCAGTCCGCCCTGCTTCTTGGCGCGACCGGCGTCCTCCATCGGGAGGCCGTAGGTACGCATGATTTCTTCCGTCAGTTGCTGACCGCCAAAAGCAAAATCGCGGGTGTAAATGACCTTGAGGTCCTGCAAAACGCTGAAGGTGGTGCTGCTGGCGCCGATGTCCACAATGGCCACGGACTGACCCATGCCACCGTCGGGAATCTGGTGACTCATTAGTGCGCAGGCGTTTTCCAGCGCGAATGCTTCGACGTCCACGATCGACGCGTGCAGACCCGCCGCCTCGACGGCAGCTTGCCGCTGCTCGACATTTTCGGTTCGGGTTGCAACCAGCAGGACATCCATCAGTTCAGGATCGTTGGCGTTCGGCCCGACAATTTCGTAATCGAAACTGACCTCTTCCATTGGGAACGGTATGTACTGATCCGCCTGGATCTCGATCTGGCCTTCCAGATCCCTTTCAGAGAGACTCGAGGGCATCTGAATGACCTTGGTAATTGCCCCATCGCCACTGATCGCGATGGCGACATCGGTCGTTTTGGCCCCTGCGCGCTTGACCGCGCGCCGGATCGCTTCACCGACGGCCTTTGCATCCACAATTGACTTTTCATTGACCGAACCCGGCGGCGTTGGCTCGGCTGAGTAGGCCTCAACCCGGAAGCGCTTTCCGCTCTGCGTAAGCTCGATGAGCTTGACCGAGGACGTCGTTATATCGAGGCCCAAAAGAGGTTGGGTTTTTCTACCAAAAAACACGCATTTTTCCTTCTAAGTCGGCAAGTTGCGGATTAAATGTCAGCTGGACCTGAGCATGCCAATTTAACTATATATCAATAAAATGTTAAATAAAACGTGACTTTGTTCACGATCCCGCCATCGTATGTTACTGCTCCGGCTACGCTCGTTCCGTGAACTGGTCGGCGGCACGCTACGCGGTGCGAAGTCTCACCCGGGAAGAGTTGGCGGAGCAGCTCCCGGCTGACCCAAATTTGGCCAATAAGCGCATAAGCGACCTGTCTGGCCGATTTCGTGCTCATGGTGCCCTGCCGACTACGTCCGCGTATGCGCGGTACGTCACAAACATGCCTCATGCAATTTGCCATCTATCTGGCTATCATCGCGACTGGCGACTGCCATACAATTGCCACAATCGGCAGGCAGTATTCTATTTGTGGTAACAGGTGCAGCAAATCACGAATATATGCCCGACCCCGTGACACTGCGCCCCTCAAAATCAACACGTTTGGCCTGAAATAACTCGCCCATGCAAGACGCAAACAACAAGAGCAGACGGCGCGACCCGGTGCGTGCGCGGCGTTTGATGCCGTGGCTTATTCTGTGCGGCGGCAGCGGCCTTATTGGCTCGCTGATGATTGGCTCCGGCCTGATCGGCGCGTATTACTATGTGACGCCGAGTTTGCCGCCGGCAGAGACTATTCGTGAAATCCCGCTACAGATCCCATTGCGGATATTCAGCCGGGACGGCCGACTTATTGAAGAGATCGGAGAGCGGCGACGCATTCTGGTTGACTTTGAAGACCTGCCATCCTTCGTCGTCGACGCTTTTGTGTCGGCCGAGGACCGTCGGTTTTTCGAGCACCGGGGGGTCGACCCCCTGGGCATTCTGCGGGCCGGTGTCCTGCTGCTCAGGAGCGGCGAAATCTCCGGCGGCGGCAGCACCATTACTCAACAACTGGCGCGCGATTATTTCCTGACCCGGGAGCAGACTCTCACACGCAAACTTCGCGAGGCATTTCTCGCCTTCAAGATCGAACAGGAATTCTCCAAAGAGGAGATCATGACCCTGTTCCTGAACAAGATGTTCTTTGGTCAGCGCGCGTACGGCGTCGCCGCTGCAGCACAGGTCTATTTCGGCAAGAACCTGGGCGAAATCAACATCGCGGAAGCGGCGACGCTCGCCGGTGTGCTGCCTGCACCGTCGAGGCTCAACCCCGTCCGCAACCCGGCCGAGTCATCAAATCGTCGCAGTTACGTGCTGACCCGCATGCTCGATCTGGACTACATCGATGCTGCTCAATATGCAGATGCCATCGACTACCCGGTCGAATCGCAGCTGCATGGCACGGCAAACGAGCTATCGGCGCCCTATGTTGCGGAAATGGTTCGCAGAGAGATGCTGTCGCGGTATGGCGAAGCAACTTACGGCGCCGGGTTCGAAGTGATCACGACCCTGGATTCGACCTTGCAGCGTGCCGCGAACTACGCAGTCAGAAACGGGCTGCTGGAATTCACGCGGCGGCGTGGCTATCGCGGGCCCGTTGCCACGGTTGAACTGGAGCCGCAAGTTCTCGAAGGACCGTACGAGGAATGGCCCGATGAAGTGAAGCGAGCGCTGCAGGACTACGGCCATCCTGGTGGATTGTCGGTTGCGATGGTAACGGCGCTGCATGCAAACGACAGCGCCGGCATCGTACTTCAGGACGGCACGACAACGACCCTTGAATGGTTCGGCATGTCATGGGCGCGACCCTTCATAGATCGCGCAACCACGGGCGATGCGCCGCAGACCGTTAGTGATGTTGTCGCGCCGGGGCACATCATATACGTGATGCCGATCGACATTGGCGGCTGGGCGCTGGCGCAGATACCGGATGCACAATCAGCGCTGGTGTCAGTCGATCCGATGGACGGCGCCATCACCAGTCTCGCCGGCGGACTGGATTTCACGCTCAGCAAATTCAATCGCGCCACTCAGGCGGCGCGACAGCCCGGTTCGTCCTTCAAACCGTTTATCTATTCTGCGGCGTTGGAGGCAGGCAATACGCTGGCCACCATCGTACTCGATGCGCCGGTCGTCATTA
>Ga0114949_10003152_pt1 | contig 10437 bp, 14 predicted proteins | sample N074metaG_FD_83505 | JGI IMG/M metagenome (GOLD analysis project Ga0114949, IMG submission 83505) | Deep subsurface microbial communities from Kermadec Trench to uncover new lineages of life (NeLLi) - N074 metaG | ecosystem: Environmental > Aquatic > Marine > Ocean trench > Sediment | place... | reverse complement strand
CGATCTTTTTGATTGAAGTTGTCCGTAATAATTCTGCATCAGAATGTCCAGATTAAATTTCTTAAAGGTACCGTTGTCTGAAATACATGGAAGCGGTGGCAGCTCCAATTAGGGACGGTCGAAACATCAAATGTGCCGCCCGACCAGGGGATGTTGCTACTGGCCGTTACGTTGCAATCACGCTCAGGTCTGGCGCTCTGAGACAATAAGCCGATGCGCACCACAGCTGCTTGGTCCCAAGTTGCAGGGGCGAGCGCATCACAGGTAGTAAAGGTGGTAGGTGGGGTGTTAACAAGGTCTTTGCAGTACACTGCCTGCAGGTTGACAATGTTATCGGCAATGTTCACGGTCGCTAAAGTAAGAAGCGATTGCACGTTAAGTGTATTGTTTATAATTGAATAAACATTCAGAGTCGGCGCTGGACCAAGGTTATAAATCAAGGCATTCGAAGTGTATACAACGCCGAGTCCCCCTGTTTGGTTGAAGTCGACACTATCATCGTGAGTTATGGTGTCCGCAAGACCCCCAGTTGGTAGCGCAGATGCTTGAGCAAGCGTACAGTTGAGCCCGCCCTCGGCGGCAACAATCAAATCATTTACCCGGAAACCATAACGGTTGCTTACCTTATAGTCTTCTGTCGTTGAGGCCATGTTTTGGACTTGCTGGACAGAGGCCAAACCATTCGTGGAGTTTCCATAGAGTACGGTGATGGTGTCGGAGGCCGTCCCAACGCCGGTAGTTGCATTGTTACCCGCGCCTTGGGTGATAAGGATGGGCTGTAATGCAAAATTAAAATTCGTGGGCGCGCGAGTATCATTGTATGCAAGTACGTTGCAACCCAGAAACGTTGTATCATTTATGCCAAATCCTGCCATACGCAGTTCGCGTTCAATTGAGTACAGGGCGATTACGCCACCTTGCTGTGCATCGCTTCCTGCAACAGAGGTGCGTTTGTATTTTTCGGAGACTGCGAATACCTGGAAAATTACGATCGAGCCGATGATGGCAATAATCACCCCTACCATTAGCTCCACGAGGCTAAATCCTGCAGCTCGGTGCGGCAAATTGTGTTTTGCTATCATTGTGTTTGTTTTATCCATTGATATAAGCAATCACTAAATGGTTGCGCTGGGCGGTCGCATACGGTGCTTGCCAGAATATTTGCACCTGGACCTGATTATTTGCTCCTAGCGTGATGGTTGGCTGGTTTGCCGCATCGGTTACTCCGGGTAACTGCAGCGCCCCGCTCTGGATTTCGGTTGCCCAGGCACGGGTGTCTACATTGCCCCCGCTAGTGGTACAAGGATTACATGCATAGGTAGCAATATTTGCTCGGTCAGCCCAAATTTGGCCGATGATCCGGTTTGCTAGAAAGCCTGAATTGGAACGATACTTGGATTCAGCTACAGTATTGATCGCTGTGACTTGCATGCCCATCAACGCAAGTATGCCCATGGAAAAAATCAGGATAGCGATCAATGCTTCCAGAAGCATTGACCCTTTCTGTCTTTTTTGTAATTTAATGTTCATCATGGCTCCTTAGCATCCTCTCGGGTCGCTTGAGGGATGCGATGGATCACAAGCACGTGCCGTCCCCCCGGTATTAATCGTGATTCGTAATTCCTTGGTTTCAGCAGCAGGAATGACCGTACTATCCACATCAACTTGTGTAATTGGAGTCAGGTTAGTAACCCGACCCAGGCCGTTGAAATCGACTGTGGTTGCAGCAACAGGAGTAACGGCCATGGTGGTATTTGTTGATCCCTCAGCAGATGGGCGTGTTTGAACCACGATGCCAGAGATCACCTCAGTGACCGACCAACTGGTGTCGGCGTTTAGCGTCATCCGTACACCTCGATTCAGACGTACTGCCTCCGTCCGCGCCAATTGAAAGCCTGCTAGAATACTTTCAGTCGTGCTACGAATTTTGGTATTGGCGATCCATTGATTAAAGCTTGGGAGCGCTAAAATAATTAGTACTGCAAATACGCCAAGCGTGATCATCAGTTCGATCAATGTAAACCCTCGTTCGCATGACGAAGTTTTATGCGCAATTAACATGATCCATCCTTTTTGGTAACCCAGCAGCCTCCTGTTAATGTCCAGCCGGTTGCAACCGATACAGTGGCTTTTGCATTGCTTTGATCAATCGTGTAGTCAAAACCTGTCATGCCCTCACTTACGATCCCAAGTGCGCGCACCGTAAATGCTGCCGCGGTCAACGTTGGGCAACTATAAGCAAATGCACGTGCATTGCTGCCGGCAGGCAAAGGGGCAATCGTTCCCCCAACACAAGCTCCGACATACGTGCGATTGTCCTGATAGAATTGTTCAAGTTTTATTCTCATATCACCAAGATTTGACGTAGCTTCGGTAATTTTTCCGCGAATTATATAATCGCGATAAGCGGGGATAGCAATTGCTGAAAGAATGCCGATAATAGCCATCACAATCAGCAACTCGAGCAGAGTGAAGCCCCGTTGTTGCTGATACACTGCAATTCTTTCAGCCATTTTTTCTTTTCGTTCTTTCATTGCAATCTCCTTCATGACTGCAGAGTAGTGACCAGAAAGTACATCTGCAAGCGTTACTCGATAAGGGGTATGTGGTAAATGACAAACGGTTATATTGGAGGAATGAACGGCTTCCATCCAGTTCGTGATGATTCGTATATATGTAGATAGAGTTTCCGAACATGCGTTTAAGATGGTAATCTGCTATGCGAAATCCATTTCCATTCACTTGGAGTAGACGTTGTACTACGCGAGGGATTATTTTTTTGGCAGCTGATGTTGTTGTTATTGGTGGGGGGGTCATCGGGCTTACCGCGGCACATGAATTATTGCGGCGGGGTGCGCGGGTGAGCCTACTGGAGCGTAATTGCTGCGGGAAAGAAGCTTCTTGGGCAGGCGGGGGAATCCTTTCGCCGCTGTTGCCTTGGAATTATCCTGAACCGGTGACTCAGTTAACGCAATTTAGTAACAGATTGTTACCCGGACTGATTGAAATCTTACGACAAGAAACCGGGGTCGATCCAGAATACCAAGCCTGCGGCATGCTAGTGCTTCCCAATCTTAAAAATGTGCAGAGCGCTAAATGTGGTGGAGCAAAAGCTTGGTGCGCTCGCAACGCTTTCTCCATGAAAAAAGTTCGCGTGGAGGAGATTGCACCAAGACTGATATTTGACGAGCCAGCGGATAAATCAGCGCTATGGCTCTCGTCAGTGGCGCAGGTGCGTAGCCCACGATTATTGCAGGCACTGAAAAGGTCGGTGGAGTTGTCTGGAGGCGTAATCATGGAACATACTAAGGTTACAGGTTGGCGGCTTGGGCGAGGGCGTGTCCAATCAGTGATCACCGATCGGGGGGAATATACAGGTGTGAATTATGTTGTTGCTGCTGGAGCGTGGAGCCACGAGATTCTCGGCGAACATGCATTAAAACTCGACATTCATCCTGTGCGAGGACAGATGCTACTCTTCAAAGTAGCATCAGGGCTATTGCGCACGGTTGTACTACAGAATGATTTTTACCTGATACCACGCCAAGATGGATACATACTTGCAGGTAGCACTATGGAGGAGGTGGGATTCGATAAAAACATCACCGCGGACGCACGTAAGGCATTGCTTGAAAAGGCGCATAAGCTATTGCCCTCACTAACTGAAAAGACATTGGTTAGCCACTGGGCAGGACTGCGCCCGGGTTCGCCTGATAATATTCCTGTTATTAATCGCCATCCTGCTATCGACAATCTTTATCTAAATAGCGGCCATTACCGTTATGGCGTGACTATGGCACTAGGTAGCGCACATCTTTTATCCAACATGGTCATGAACAATCCCCAGCCGTTTGATGTTACCCCCTATCAATGGCCGGCATGAATGCCAAGGAATGGTATCCTTCGCAGCCCACCAAATAGTTCTTTCTTTGTATTTTAGATTCAAAGCACTACATATTGTTTAGATTGTAGACTGCGTCAACAGCTAAACCTGTTCCAGCCGCATTCAATAAATAGCGGTCATTCTTAAATATCTGCTTCGTGCCAATAGCGGAAATTCATATACATACAAAAACCCCGGCACTAGGCCGGGCTTCGATTTTGCCACTATGAGGTGTGCGTACCGCTCACATCAAGTCGCTATCTTTCCAGTACTTAGTTCCTCTAACCGAAGCCCTAAGTGCAAGACCAGTTTCAGTCAACTGATAAATTGTTATGCCGTCGAGTACGACCTCACCTCCTATGGCTATACCTTTATCGCCAGCTTTAGCCGCGGCATCCGCATTTGCTCCAAATTCCCAGCCTTCATTGATAAACTTATTCATGGTTGTTTTGTCATGAAAGATAAAAATAGCGCGAAAGTCCGTAACGCCCAATCCTAACCCAATACCAAGTTCTCCCATTTTCATAAAAACTGGTTTAGCTCCCTTTGGATTTACAACCCCGTAACCTGCACCACCACTAATAAAAAATAGGGCAATATCAAAGTTACTGAAAACGGCATAACCGGGTGCTGCTGCAATTTTGGCTTTCGCCCCAGGACGTTCATTATAAAGATCCGAAAGTGCAATATTTCTCATATCAATAACAGCTTGACGCTTCGATGCCGGGGTATTACCCGCTGGTAGTAGCACAACCACTAAAAATTAGAGTAATTATCAAGCCACACAATCCAGCTTTTATGCGTTCCATTTTTTATACTCCATAATATTAAATTGATGAGATATCAGTTACGTATATCCTGTCACCTTGATTTTACTTAAACTTTTTTCCTTTTTTAGATTCAGCAGAGCCTTAACGCGGGTTCATGGTTCTATTTTTTGGGCACAAGCACCCAATCTTTTTTTCTTAAAAGTATTTTTAGTGGGTAAATAAAAACCTATGATGATGCAGACAATCGGCAATAAATCAATCTTCCAATTTTGTTTTTCAAATCCACCTGTTATTGCTAAAACCCATATTAGAAATAACGCTATAAAGATTGTTACAAAATAGATGAAGTAAGGATTCTTGTTTGTGCCTTTCAAATCATGCTCAACCGCATAAATATATTGAAAGCCAATTAAAATACCTATAGCTGAAAAACAGATCAATTGAAATGATATTAGCAAGAATGACGTCGTATCCATGAGTTGAGCTAATTAATATGCGGTTTACGAATAAATAGTTTGGTTAATATCTATATAACGGACAATCAAGAAAAAAATTGAGTTTAGATTTTGTCTCTGAATGTCCGCTTTGGGTGGATAACGGAGGTTGAACGTTATTAACTAGATTAGTAAAATTTTCGTTTTCCAGAGCCCAGATTTATCTCTTCAGGCGCATTAATTTTGCACTAGGTTTCTTGCGCTTTATCCACAGGGGTTGGGGTGGTAACATTAACGTACTTCAACAAAGAGCATAAGCATAATGGCCGGGCACAGTAAGTGGGCAAATATCAAACACAAGAAAGCCGCTACAGATGCTAAACGGGGCAAGATTTTTACCCGATTCATCAAGGAAATCACCGTTGCCGCACGACTCGGCGGAGGTGATGCTACGAGTAATCCTCGGTTGCGCCTTGCGGTCGACAAGGCCTACGAACAAAATATGCCCAAGGAAAATATCGAGCGTGCGATAAAGCGCGGCAGCGGTGATCTGGAGGGTGTGAACTATGAAGAAGTTCGTTATGAAGGTTATGGCATCCTTGGCGCAGCCGTAATGGTGGAATGCTTGACTGATAACCGAGTACGAACTGTTGCAGCTGTGCGCCACGCTTTTACCAAGTATGGCGGCAACCTTGGAGCTGATGGCTCAGTTCTATTCTTGTTCAAGCATTGCGGACAACTTTTTTTTGCGCCCGGTACCAATGAGGACAAACTGATGGAAGCTGCGTTGGAAACAGGTGCCGAGGACGTGATCAACAACGATGATGGTAGCATTGAGGTTATCACCCCACCATATGAGCTTGTCATCATCAAGTCGGCTTTGGAAAAAATGGGTTTCAAGGCGGAGCTTGCTACGGTAACAATGAAGCCGAACAATGAAGTTGTGTTGACAGGTGACAATGCGGTAAAAATGCAAAAGTTGCTGGATGTACTAGAAAATATTGACGACGTGCAGGAAGTTTTTACGTCGGCCGTGATTGATAGTTAGTTTTTTTATCCAATAGGTGACATATTCGCATCCTTGGTATAGACCCCGGCTTGCGCATCACTGGTTTTGGGGCCATCGATAAAACTGGCAATAAGTTAACTTATGTCAGTAGTGGTTGTATCAAAACATTGGGCGTTGAACTGCCATTACGCCTGAAATCAATCATGGACAATCTCAATGAGGTTATCGCGCAGTACCATCCAGATCAGGTCGCAGTGGAACAAGTATTCGTCAACATTAATCCGAAATCTACGCTGATGCTCGGGCAAGCTCGCGGCGCAGCAATTTGTGCGGCTGTACTAAATAATCTTTATGTTGCCGAATACACTGCGCTACAAATTAAGCAAGCAGTAGTTGGTAATGGACATGCAAAAAAAGAACAAGTACAGGAAATGGTGAGGCGGCTGTTAGGGTTGTCTAGTAGACCCGGTGCAGATGCTGCAGATGCCCTCGCCTGTGCCATTTGTCATGCTCACGGTGGGTTAGGATTGGGCAGAGTTTCCACAAAAGGTTACAGAATGAAACGCGGAAGACTGGCATGATTGGTAGATTGACGGGTTTGATACTGGAGAAACAGCCGCCGCTGGTGCTAGTCGATGTGCAAGGTGTGGGGTACGAAATCAATGTTCCGATGAGCACGTTCTATAACCTACCTGCGGTAGGTGTGAAAGTTACACTACATACTTACCTTGTGGTGCGTGAAGATGTGCACTTACTATTTGGTTTTGCTACTGAGGCTGAGCGACAAGTCTTCCGCCAGCTCGTAAAAATTTCTGGTGTAGGAGCAAGAACTGCGCTAGCTATTTTGTCGGGCTTGAGTGTAAGTGATTTGCATCAGGCAGTGGCTGCTCAGGACAGTAGGCAGATTATCAAAATTCCTGGAATTGGTAAAAAAACCGCAGAGCGTTTATTGCTAGAGCTACGTGACAAACTCAGCACTACCATGGTTGGTATTGATAATTCTATCCCTTCTTCAAAAGTAAGTGGTGACGTACTCAATGCGCTGTTGTCATTGGGTTATAATGACCGTGAAGCCAGTTGGGCAACTAAGCAGTTGCCCTCGGATGTTACCGTGTCCGAAGGCATACGGCAGGCACTTAAACTTTTGTCAAAGGAAAGGTAGCGCGGGCACTAAGCCTGTATTGTTGAATGATTGAGAATGAACGATTAATAGCTGCTGCGCCCACTTCTCCTCAGGAAGAATCTAAGGAGCTGGCTTTGCGCCCTAAGCGCTTGGACGAATACGTTGGCCAGGAAAAGATTTGTGGACAGATGCAGATATTTATCGATGCTGCAAGAAAACGTAAGGAAGCGCTCGATCATGTGCTGTTGTATGGCCCTCCCGGTTTAGGTAAGACTACGCTTGCCCATATTCTCGCAAGAGAAATGGGCGTGAACCTACGTCATACTTCTGGTCCGGTGCTGGAGCGCCCCGGCGACTTAGCAGCACTCCTAACCAACCTTGAACCCAATGATGTACTATTCATTGACGAAATCCATCGCCTCTCTGCAGTGGTGGAGGAGATTCTCTATCCTGCGTTGGAGGATTATCAGCTTGATATCATGATTGGCGAAGGCCCCGCAGCACGTTCAGTTAAGCTTGATTTACCACCGTTTACCTTGGTAGGGGCTACCACTCGTGCTGGTATGTTGACCAACCCGCTACGTGATCGTTTTGGTATTGTTTCGCGACTAGAGTTTTATTCGGCTGAAGAGCTAACCAAAATCGTGACACGCTCGGCAGGCGTGCTGAACGTGGAAATTTCACCCGATGGAGCAACAGAAATTGCACTACGTTCACGCGGAACGCCACGGATCGTTAATAGGCTCTTGCGCCGGGTGCGAGATTTTGCTGAGGTCAAAGCCGAGGGTCATATCACTCGCACCGTGGCAGATGCTGCACTGTTGATGCTTGATGTAGACGTTGTTGGTCTTGATGTGATGGACAGAAAGTTACTTCTGTCAGTGATAGAGAAATTTGATGGTGGCCCGGTTGGAGTAGATAATCTCGCTGCTGCTATCAGTGAGGAACGCGATACAATCGAAGATGTGTTGGAACCTTATCTGATACAGCAGGGCTTTCTGAAACGTACTCCACGTGGACGTGTGGCCACAACTATTGCTTACCAACATTTTGGAATGCCGTTGAAAAGTAGATCAAGCAGCGATCTGTGGGAAGGAGAATGAGGGATATGCTGAAACATGAAGACTGATTTTATAACTATTTCGGCACTAAACAATTGACAAAAGATGCCGCTTTCATTCTTCCTATTCGTGTCTACTACCAAGATACAGATGCGGGAGGTGTAGTTTATCATTCAACTTATCTTAATTTCATGGAGCGTGCTCGTTACGAGTGGATGCGTGAATTGGGGTTGGATATTCATTCATTAATTCAGGTTCACAAGGTTGTTTTTATGATACGTTCGCTCAATATAGAATACTTCAAACCTGCGTTGTTGGATGATTTGCTGCATGTGACGGTGCAAGCGATAGAACTTGGCAAAACTCGCATAGCACTCTCTCAGCATGTTCTGCGCGGTCATGTCACTTTGGCCAGTGCGACTACCCATGTGGTGTGTGTAGGTGCTGACACACTTAAACTAGTAAGTCTACCTGCACCGCTACGCCAAAAATTTGGAAATCTATCATGAATGCAACTGTTACTCAGGACATGTCTCTTCTCAATCTTATTAGTTCTGCTAGTTTACCTGTACAGTTGGTAATGGCGGTGCTATTAATGGCTTCCTTTATGTCGTGGTGGTACATTTTTAGAAAGCTGTTTACCATTAGGGAAGAAATAAAGCTGAGCGATGAATTCGAACATATTTTCTGGAAAGGTTCTGATCTTAATGAGCTTTACCAAGGCGTTGTCAATGCGCGTTACTCAGCAGGCAGCATGGAGCGGATTTTTGAGTCGGGCTTCCGCGAATTCATCAAACACAATCGCCAGTCAGGAACGGATGTCGGCGTCGTAATGGATGGCACACGCCGCGCTATGAAGGCAACGTATCAGCGAGAAATGGATAGACTTGATTCGCATCTTGCTTTCTTGGCTACAGTTGGGTCAGTAAGCCCCTATATTGGCTTGTTTGGTACTGTGTGGGGAATTATGAATTCTTTTCGTGGTCTATCTAATGTCACTCAGGCAACCATAGCTCATGTTGCGCCAGGTATTGCTGAGGCGTTAATTGCGACCGCGATGGGATTGTTTGCCGCGATTCCCGCAGTTATTGCCTATAACCGCTATGCTCACAATATCGACCGACTGGCGACTCGTTTTGAGAGTTTTATGGAAGAGCTGTCAAATGTACTGCAACGGCAGGCAACCGGATAAAAATAATTTAAAGGGACGGGTTTCATGGGTATGCGCCAATCAAAACGAAAATTAATGAATGAGATTAACGTGGTACCGTATATAGACGTTATGCTGGTGTTGTTGGTGATTTTTATGATTACAGCACCACTTGTCAATTCCGGCCAAGTTGAATTGCCCCAGATCGGCAAATCCTTAAAACCGCCTGTTGCACCCCTGGAAGTGATTATTAAAGCTGATAATAGTCTTTCGCTTCGCGATCTTGCTCTGACAACCAAAGAACGAAAAGTTAATCGTGCCGAACTGATAGAGGCGATCAAGCAAAAACAGGCAAAAAATATTGATCAACCTGTGGTGATTGCTGCCGATAAGAGTGTACGTTACGAAGAAGTAATGAAAGTGATGGATATTCTACAAAAGCAGAAAGTTAAGAAAGTTGGGCTGCTGGCTAAACAAAAATGAGTAATACGAACACTCGATGAGCGCAATTGCGCCGCCAGATTCTGCTAAACATGATCGATTGTTGCAGGCAGGAGTGTTGGCGCTTTTGGTACACGTGGGTTTTTTTATTTTTATGACTTCTGGACTCAATTGGAAAACATATCCGCCGGAAGGAGTGGTGGTGGATTTGTGGAGCAGCCTACCTGAACCGCCAAAACCGATCGTACAAAAAGTAAAAACTTTGCCGCCAAAGTCAGTTCAGCTGCCGAAAAAAGTAAAGCCTTTGCCGCCAAAGCCAAAAAAACTGACGGCGCCTACTAAGCCAGATATTGCACTTAAGAAAGAAAAAATAAAAAAACCCAAGCCCAAGCCAGTTGAACAAAAACAAAAGATAGATAAAAAGCAAAAAGCGAGAGTAGCTGCTGAAGTAGAGCGGCTTCAGAAAGAACACCAAGAAGAAGAGGAGAGAAGGTTTCAAAAAAAGGCGGCGGGAGCACAAGCAGCGGTTAAGCATAATTTGATAGATGAATACAAGGCAAAAATTT
>Ga0114949_10003151_pt1 | contig 10438 bp, 9 predicted proteins | sample N074metaG_FD_83505 | JGI IMG/M metagenome (GOLD analysis project Ga0114949, IMG submission 83505) | Deep subsurface microbial communities from Kermadec Trench to uncover new lineages of life (NeLLi) - N074 metaG | ecosystem: Environmental > Aquatic > Marine > Ocean trench > Sediment | place... | reverse complement strand
GCGCGATATACCTCTTCACCCGGAGCTTAGAGAAGCCCTACAAGTGCTCCTAGAGGTACGTGGAGACAGCGTGCGCCCTGACTGGCCGGTCATCCACTCTGAGCGCGGCGAAGGCCTTTCTGGAGCCTCCGTGGCCGTCTGGTTCCACCGGATGTACTCGGATCTCGGGCTCGAGGGCTGCTCGTCGCATTCAGGGCGCCGAACCTTCGTCACGCGCGCCGCGAAGAAATGCTTCGAGGCGGGAGGAAGTCTGCGCGACGTCCAGCAGCTGGCTGGGCACTCCCATCTTGCGACGACACAACGCTACATCGAGGGCGACAGCGAAGCCAAGAGGCGGTTGGTTTTCATGATTTAGATGGAGGTAAGACGTACCTGATACCACAACGATACGAAGAGGGGTCGCGCAGGCACGCATCGAGAGTCTTGGACCGGATCAGGTCAGCTTACCCCCCCTTTTTGTCAAAACCCGGTTTTGAAACACCCCGGGCGGTGTCTCCGCCGCCTTCCACATTATCGGTGGTTTTTGCAACCGGCATTTGACCAGCGCGGTAAACCTTCAGCCCCAAATCTCCGCGAGCTGATCGGGTCGATCAGGAATTAACCCAGGTCCCATAGATGGGGGCAATCACCGCGCCAGACAAAGGGGAGAATATGGGCGTGGCGCTCATTGAATATCGTCGAGCAACATCCGCTCGATCGGCTACGATTTCCATGCTCGATGATATATCTACCCGTCAGGAGCACGGTTATCCAGCAACGCTTATCAGGTTCTGCACGATTTTCGCGCGATCCCAGGCACTCAGACTGATGGAAGCATTAACAAGAGGAAGTTGATGGATTGGATCGACGATGCCAGAGACTTGGCCGCAAAGGCAGGTCGCAAGGCACCTTGTGACAATTCTATTGGTCAAATCCTGGCACATGCTTCCGAAGGCGAAGATAGTACTTGGCCTATTGTTGAGGTCTGCGAAGAAATCGAGCGGGCGCGTTCCAAAGACCTTGAACGAGGTTTCCGCATTGGTGTTTTCAACAAACGTGGGACATTCAGCAAGTCACCCCTTGAGGGGGGAGTTCAAGAATACGAACTCGCTTCCTACTTCCGTCAAAATGCACGATTGTTGGAATCAAGATTTCCACCGCACAGTGCGTTGGGCTACCGCCCACCTGCCCCGGAAGCCATCGTTCCGATGGTTCCCAGGCCGGTCATGCACTAACATTCAAACTGGACCACTCAATGGGGGCCGACCACTCGGTGTATTCGTTCTGAGATAGATTATCCACGAAGGGTTGGATACCGATGACTAAAAAAAGGGGGCAAATTCTAGTCCTTGGTGGCGGCATCACCGGCGTTACTTCGGCGTACTACCTCGCCCTTCGAGGGTTTCAGGTGACGCTGGTCGAGGCCCAACCGGAGGTGGGGTTGGAGACGTCGTTCGCCAACGGCAGCTTGCTAACTCCAAGCATGTCCGATCCCTGGGCAGCTCCCGGCCTTCCCTGGAAAATTCTTAAGTGGTACGGCCGCGAGGACTCGCCGTTTCTGGTCCGAAACCGGGCCCTGCCCGGACTGGTTTTCTGGGGGCTGTCGTTTTTGCGCAACTGTACCGAGGCGACTTGGCGGCGCAACACCGCCACGATCCTGCGATTGGCGAGCTACAGTCACCAGGTCACGAAGAAACTGACGCAGGACACCGGGATCGCTTATGACCTGTGCTCAGTCGGAACGTTGCGGTTGTTTCGAGACCGCTTGTCGATGGAGGGCGCGCTGCGCACCGCCGAGGTGCTGGGCAAGCTAGGCGTCAACTACCGAAGGCTCGATGCCCAGGGCTGCACCGATTTGGAGCCGGCGCTCGCACCCCAGATCCACCAGATAACCGGCGGGATCCACTTTCCCGATGACGAGTCGGGCGATGCCTACCTCTTCACCCAGCGGCTGGCGGAAGCTTGCGCGGCGGAAGGCGTGAATTTTCGCTACGGGGAAAATGTCCGCGGTATCGAGCTCCGTAATGGCGCAGTCTCGGGGGTCTTGACCGATGCCGGGCATCTGGATGCCGAGCATTGCCTGGTGGCGCTCGGCAACGGAAGCGCACCACTGCTTCGCAAATTGGGCATCAATCTACCGATCTATCCAGTGAAGGGCTATTCGGTCACTTTGTCCACACACGGCTGGAACGGCGCGCCGATCGTGCCGACAGTCGATGATGGCCAGAAGATGGGCGTGGTTCGGCTCGGCGACCGAATCCGAGTCGCGGGCACGGCCGAGTTCACGGGCTATGACACGGCGTTAAATCCCGAACGGGGCGCCAATCTAATCGACAATTTCCTGCGGCTGTTTCCGGATTTCCCGAACCAGGAATCCGCACAGCATTGGGCCGGGTTGCGGCCTATGACGCCCGACGGCGTTCCCTTCCTGGGGCCGACACCGATCCGCAACCTCTATGTCAATACCGGCCACGGGCATCTGGGGTGGACCATGGCCTGTGGTTCCGCGAAGGTCGTCACCGCCGTGATTGCCGGCGATCGGCCGGTTATAGACCTTTCGGGCATGACCCTGGACCGCCGGTAGCCCCCCACGCACCATGCCCGACGAGCAGAGACCCCCTGATCATCTGCCTGCGGTCATCGCCCACGCCGACTGGAGCCTGAATGCGAAAAAGCGTTGGGTTGCGCGGGCAGTCCACGAGGGCGGAGGCCATTACCGTGTTTTTGCCCCGGAGCCGGTCGGCACTTTGTCGCAGTTCTTTGGCAGCCTGAAAAAATCCGCCAAGCGAAGCGGTGCTCTGTTTGTCGGTTTCGACTTTCCCCTCGGCTTACCCCGAGCCTATGCTCGCCGCGCCGGAATCGACAATTTCAGGAGCTTTCTATCGGCGCTGGATCGAAACCCGTGGCGGCAGTTCTTTTGCGTGGCCGAACACCCGGGCGACATTTCCCCGACCCGGCCATTTTACCCGGCCAAGGCGGGAAAGCGCGGCACGGTCGCGCGCCACCATCTGCTGCAAGGCCTCGGCCTGGATTCCTACCAAGACCTGTTGCGGGTCTGCGACCGGGCGAGTCCCGCGCGTCCGGCGGCCTGTGCGATCTTCTGGACGCTCGGCCCGCAGCAGGTCGGCAAGGCGGCCATCGTCGGCTGGCGCGACTTGTTGATCCCGGCGCTGGTTGGGCGCCAGGACCTGACGCTCTGGCCGTTCGACGGCGAGCTGGACGCGCTGCTGGCCCGCCACGACATCGTGGCCGCGGAGACCTACCCGGCGGAGGTCTATGGCCATCTGGGCCTGTGGCCCGGCGGCGGTCGGCGCCCCGGCGCCGGTCGGCGCAGGGAAAGCAAGCGCCTACAGGCGGCGCGCGCCGGTTCGGAGTCGCGGCTCCTGGAGGTGGCCGGCGGCCTGGGCCTTCGCCTGGAACCGAGCCTGCGGGAGGCCATTGCGGACGGCTTCGGCCCGTCGCCGGATGGCGAGGATCCCTTCGACGCGACGGTCGGGCTGCTTGGCATGGTGAACGTCGCGCTCGGCAGGCGAAGTTCGGGAACCCCATGCGACCCCGAAATCCACCGAATCGAGGGCTGGATTCTGGGTCAGGAGGCGACGATCTGATGCCGGTCCGGCCCTAAACGACAGCGGTTTTCAACCGGGGGGAACGATTGACAACATCCCCAAAATGGTGAACGTTAAGATTGGTCTAATTAAGGGGATCTATTCATCTGGACCAGACTTACAGGGAGGTAAATTCATGATTTCAATAATGAAAAGTCGTTTGAGTTGGCGCTCTACAGCGCTCGCTCTCGGCTCCTTGGCCTTCGTGCTGGCGCTACCGAGCGCGGGCGTGCAGGCCGCGCCGCCGGAGACGATGGAGGCCGGCAAGCTTCACGTGGCCTTGAACGGCGACATGCCGATGACCGGACTCGATGCCGACGGCAAGCTGATCGGCACGGACGGCGGGCTCATGGTCAGGATCGCCGAGCGCCTAGGCCTCGAGGTCGTGCCACACATGATGGACTGGTCGGCTGAAATTCAGTCCACGAAGCAGGGCAAGGTCGACATCATGCATGGGGCGATGGGCTGGATCGAGTCGCGCTCTAAGGTCATGTTGCTGTCGGATCCGATCTACTATTTCGGCACCGCGGCGACCATGAAGAAAGAAAACAACTGGACCACCTTCGGCGACATGAAGGGCCGCATCGTGGCCACGGTTTCCGGCTTTACCTTGGTGCCGGAGCTTAAGTCGGTCGAGGGTATCGGCGAGGTCAAGCTTTACGATACCACCGACGGCGCCCTGCGCGATCTCCTCGCCGGCCGGGTCGACATGGCGATCCTGGACCCGCCGCTGATCCAGTTGGCGATCAACGAGAACCCGGACTGGAACTTGCAGCAACTGGCGATCGAGCCGGAGCCGGACAAGTACCCGGTCATGTCCCAGAAGTACAACGTCATCTTCGCAATCAATCCGAAACTGAAGGGGCTGCACGACGCGATCAACAAGGAGATCCAGCAAGCCTGGGCCGATTGCGCGAACGTCAAGCTCATGGCGGAGTACGGACTGTCCGACAAGAGCTGGTTCGATCCGCCGCCGGCGAGCGAGAACATCCGCATCGGTGTGGACCGGCCGGCGGATTGGCAAGCGCCCAACGGCGACCACTGCTTCTGATCGGAACCAGCCGTTCCATCGGAGATAATTTTGCGAGGACGCAGGCACCGTTGCCCGGTGCCTGCGTTCGAGCAGAGGCCGCCCCGTAGCGGCTGACCCTGTGTGGATTCCCGTTGGTCTTCATGAAGCCCCTGCTCAGAATCGTCGATTTGCACAAGTCCTTCGGCACCCTCGAGGTGCTGGCCGGCATCAGCATCGACGTGGAGAGGGGTGAGAAACTCTCGATCATCGGGCCCAGCGGATCGGGCAAGACCACGCTCCTGCGTTGCGTCAACTACCTGGAGAAGCCGACCGCGGGCCACATATACGTGGACGACAAGCTGATCGGCGAAAAGCAGGTGGACGACAAGTTCGTGCACTTGAGCGACCGGGAATTGGCCAAGGAGCGCGCTGAGATCGGCTTCGTCTTTCAGCGCTTCAACTTGTTTCCGCACCTGACGGCGCTCGACAACGTGTCGGTGGCGCCGCGCCGTGTGTTGGGCCTGGAGAAACGCGACGCCGAGGAGCGCGCCCTCGCCATGCTCGAAAAGGTGGGCCTGGCGCACAAGGCCGGCGAGTACCCGGAGCGGCTCTCGGGCGGTCAGCAGCAACGGGTCGCGATTGCCCGGGTGTTGGTGATGCAACCGAAATTGATGCTGTTTGACGAGGCGACCTCGGCCTTGGATCCGGAGCTGATCGGCGAGGTTCTGAAAGTGATCCGCGAACTCGCCGAAGAGGGCCGCACCATGGTCATGGTGACCCACGAGATCAACTTCGCCGAGGAAATCTCCGACCGCGTGATCTTCATGGACGACGGCAAAATCGTCGAGGAAGGCCCGCCGCACGAGATCTTCGCGAACCCGACGCACCAGCGCACCCGGGAATTCCTGCGCCAGATCATCGATCGTTGACCATGGGCAGCGCCGCCGCTCCTCGGTATAATGCCTGAGTTCTGGATCAAGATGTGGGAGTGGTGGCCGGAGATCTTTCCGGTGCTTCTCCGTGCAACCGCCATGACGGTACAGGTCATGATCGGGGCGCTGATCGTGGCGCTGATCCTGGGCATGGCCGTTGCGCTGATGCGCATATCGAAATTCAAGCTACTGCGCTATCCGGCTCTGTTCTATACCGACGTGATGCGCGGTACGCCGGCGCTGGTACAGATTTTCATCATCTATTTCGGCCTATCTGACTTGGGCATCGAGTTCGATCCGGTCAGCGCCGCGATCATCGGCTTGGGCATGAACGGCGCCGCCTATGTCGGTGAAATCTACCGCGCCGGGATCGAGGCCATCCACAGGGGTCAGGTCGAGGCGGCGCTGTCGCTGGGCATGACCCCGGCCCGCGCCATGCGCTACATCATTTTGCCACAGGCCCTGCGGCTGATGCTGCCGCCGCTATGCAACTACGCGATCCTGTTGGTGAAGGACACCGCGATTATTTCGACCATCGCGGCGCCGGAGATCATGTTCGAGGCCCGCCGCCTCGTGCAGGCGACCTTCATGTACAGCATCAGCGGCCAGATTTACCTGCTTTGCGCCGGTTTCTACCTGGCTCTGACCCTGCCCTTGTCCCAGGTGGCCAAGCGGCTTGAAAAGGCCAAGGAACGGTGGCGATGACGCGAGGGGCAGCACGGTGATCGACTTCCTGCGAGGTTACGAGGACTATCTCGGCGGTTGGCTCTGGGAGATGGGCATCGCCTCGCTCGCCACGCTCCAGCTGATGTTCGTGTCGTTCTGGCTCGCCTGCGCCATCGGGATGGTCGCTGCCCTGATCCCAATGGCGCGCATCAAGGCGCTCAACCTCCTGGTGAAACTGTACATCGGCTTCTTCCGCGGCGTGCCGGTTCTCGTCATTCTCTATTGGATCTATTTCGCGCTGCCGGAAATGGGCTACGAGGTCCTGGTGGTCTCATCCTATACGGCCGCGATCCTCGGGCTCGGTCTTCACGGCGGCGCCTTTCTCGCCGAGATCTTCCGCTCGGGGATCGAATCGCTGCACAAGGGGCAGATGGAAGCGGCCCTGTCTCTCGGCATGACCCCGGCCAAAGCGATGGCCTATATCGTCCTGCCGCAGGCGATTCGGGTCGTGCTACCGCCGATCGCGAACTTCGCGGTCGGCCTGCTCAAGGAAACCGCGCTCTGCTCCATCATCGCCGCGCCAGAGCTTATGCTGCGGGCCAAAGACCTGGCGTCATCGTCCTTCCTGCCCATGCACGCTTTCGTGATGGCGGCGGTCTTTTACTACATCATGAGTTTCCCGCTGATGCGCGCGGTCGAGTACCTGGAAGTCAAGATGGGAAAAGGACTGCGGACCGGGTAAGCCCGGATGCCGCTCACGCCATGCCGTAGCGCTCGATTGCATCGGCGCGAATATCGGTTCCGATCCCGGGTTCCTGCGGCACCACGGCGTGGCCTCGGTCGATCACGACCGGGCGCTCGAAGATCGGGCCCAACCACGGGATATATTCCATCATCAGGCCGTGGGGCGTTGCGGCCATCAAGTGGGCATCAATCTGCATCATGTTGAACCCCGCCGGCACCACCGACAGGCCGAAGGAGCGGGCCAGTTCCGCTACCTCCATCCAACATGTGATGCCACCGAGTTTCAGCACGTCGGGTTGCGCGATACCCAGCGCCCCGGCGGTCATGAAGTCGCGAAACATGCGCTTGTCGTAAAGGGTTTCGCCGGCCAGGATCGGAATCTCGGTATCGCGCGCAAGTGCCGCATGAGCCGGGACATCGAAGGGATGCAGGGGCTCTTCCAGCCAGTAAGGCCGGCAACCCGCAAATTCGCGAACGGCGCTTCGGGCTTGGGCCAGGTCCCAACGCCCATTGGCATCGATCATGACCGGATAGTCGGGCCCGACCGCATCGCGCACGGCGGCTAGGCGCTGACAATCCTCCGCGATCTTCGGCTTGCCCACCTTCATTTTGAAGCCGTGAAAACCGGCCGCCTTCACCGCCTTGGCGTTGGCCACGAGCTCCGCCTCGCTGAACCCGAGCCAACCGCCGTCGGTACTGTAGACGGGAACGCGCGTGACGCCGTGGCCTCCCAGGATCGCCCAGAGAGGCTTTCCGGCGGCTTTCGCGATGATGTCCCATAGCGCGATCTCGGGCGCGGCCACGCCTTGAACCGCGATCCCCGTGATACCGGTAAAGTGCCGCTCCAGATAGACGGTTCGCCACAGGTGATTGACCTGGAGCGGGTCCTTCCCGAGAAGCTTCGGTGCGAGATCGACCTCGATCAGGATCTTGAGCGCGGCGCTGCCCTCGGCGAGTGTACAGTTGTAGCCCCAGCCGACGATCCCGTCGTCGGTCGTCACGCGGGTGGCGATGACGTCCCAATGCGTCAGGTCGGTCATGGCATCGGCCACGGCATCCGGCAGCTCGAGACGCAGCCAGAAGACCTCGATTTCTTCGATGCGCATGGCGCCGGTCTATCCGGTCCCGTCGAACAGAAACTTGGCGTTTCGCGCGCAGATAGCGCCGTGCAGGGTTAGGGCCGCCGCGTCGAACTCGGCCGCCGGGCGCGGCTCGTGCTCGAAGTGGTTATCCGGGTCGGCGCCGCGAACCAGGGTCGCGCTGTCGCTGTCGCCGCGAGCCTGACGGACCGTGGTCGGGATATAGCGGATCGAGAAGCCGACGCGGCGGCGATCGGACCGGTTGGGCGCCGAGCCATGGAACAGCTTGGCGTGATGGAGCGACATCTGACCGGGCAGCAGTTCCACGTCGACCGCGCGGGATTCGTCGACCCCCGCCGCGATTTCCTGGCCGCGGCTCAACAGATTGTGCTCGCCGTAGGTATCCCGGTGCGGCACGACCGCGCCGATATGGCTGCCCGGAACGACCCGCATGCAGCCGTTCTCCGAGCTACTCTCCGAAAGCGCCACCCAGGCGGTGACCACATCGGGTGGTTCCAGCCCCCAGTAGGTCAGGTCCTGGTGCCAGGACACGTAGCGCGGGTCCGCCGAGCCCTTGGCGAAGATGCTCGAGCTCCAGGCCAGGATGTCGGCGCCCAGCAGATCCTCAACGGCGTCCAGGATCGCCGGCAGGTGCAGCAATTCGTCGAGACAACCGAACACCAGATGGGATTTCATCTTGAGCACGGCGGCGGCCTCGGCGCGTCCGGCCGCCGCCCGGTCAAGCCGCGCCAGGAAAGCGGCCGCGTCGTCCGGCGCCAGGACGGTGATCGGGCTGCAGTAGCCCTGGTCCCGGTAGCGTCCGATCTCGGCCTTCGAAAGCCGCTTCGGCATGGGCAAGCCCCGCTGCGTTGCCGCCATGGCGGCGAGTTGATACCCTTTCAATCCTAACGTTCTCTGTGGGCCAAGTTCCAGGTCGTAATTGCCGGGGGGAGCAAACGTGAAAGTCGTCAAGCTGGAGGCCTATCCGACCCGGGTGGCCTACAAGCATACCGAAGTCAGCTCCCTGATCGCGCGCGGCGGCGTGACCGATACGATCATCAAGCTGACCACCGATGACGGTCTCATCGGCTGGGGCGAGTGTACGCGCGCCGCCGACGCGGTCGGGATCGAGAGCGCGGTCAACGCGATGGCCCCCATGGTCCTGGGCCGGGATCCCTGGGACAAGGAGGCGATCCAGCGCGATCTCTACATTGGCGGGCTCTGGGAATTCCAGCCGATGACCGGCAATTTCGCCTACGCCGGGATCGACATAGCGCTCTGGGATCTCTGCGGCAAGGCCTGCGGCCAGCCGCTCTATCGCCTGTTCGGCGGCGCCCTGCGCGAGGCGGTCGATTATTTCTATTACATGGAACGCGGTACCGAGGCCGAGATCGAGGCGCAAGGCCGCGACGGCGTCGCGCGCGGCTATACGGTCTTCTATTTGAAGGTCGGCATCGATTCGAACGCCGAGGCGGCCATGCTGGCGGCCCTGCGTCGTGCGATCGGGCCGGAGCGAAAGATCCGCATCGACGTCAACCAGGCCTGGACGCTGCCCCAGGCCGAACGCCTTCTGAACGCCTGGCACGAGGCCTACGACCTCGATTTCGTCGAGGCGCCGGTCCCGATCGATCCGGTCGAGAACTTCCTCGAACTAAAGCGCCGGGTCACGGTGCCGCTCTGCGTCAACGAGGGTTTGTGGCGTGAAGCCGATGCCTACCGCATCATCAAAAGCCGCTGCGCCGATTACCTCTGCTTCAGCTCCTATTGGGTCGGCTCGCTCAGCTGTTTTTTCAACCTGGCCCGGATTGCACATTTGGAGGGCTGGCTGCTTTGCAAGCACACCCATGGGGAACTTGGCCTGACAGCCGCGGCCGGCCAGCACATGATGCTTGCCGCGCCGAACGCCTGCGACGGGCATCAACAGACCGCACAAAATCTGGAAGACGATATCCTGACTGAACCTTTGCCGATCACGGGTGGACCGAAGTGGGGGCGTATCGAAAAACCAGGGCTTGGCGTCGAGGTCGATGAAGATAAGCTACTGGCCTTCCACGAAGCCTACCGCGAACATGGAGAGTTCCCACCCTACGGCGACCGCTTCCCACAGAAGTAGATTTGCAGGATAGTGCCGTGGGTCAGTTGCCAGCGTGTGAGGGTAGGCGGTCGCTGCATTTAGGACAGACGCTGGCGAAGCCGACATGTCCAAGGCGACACGTGGACGGCGCTACTTCAAGCGCTGTCCCTTCCATTTTATGGTTCCTCTCAAGAATGTATGCACGATCTGTGCGGCAGATAGGTCTGTTGGCGTCGTCCAACCGGGAATGGCCAGGTGTGTTCGATGCTCCGCAAGGCTGACTTCCTCAGTGTTTGCGAGCAAACTGGCATGAAGGCAAGAGCGGCGCCCTTGCCGTTTAGCCG
>Ga0114949_10003148_pt1 | contig 10444 bp, 9 predicted proteins | sample N074metaG_FD_83505 | JGI IMG/M metagenome (GOLD analysis project Ga0114949, IMG submission 83505) | Deep subsurface microbial communities from Kermadec Trench to uncover new lineages of life (NeLLi) - N074 metaG | ecosystem: Environmental > Aquatic > Marine > Ocean trench > Sediment | place... | reverse complement strand
GTGCCTCTAACCGCTCTCTGGGCTCTGATCATTCTGATTACAGCGATTGCCCAAATCCCCGCCCTCCTCATTCTCGGGCCCATCATCGCGTGGGTATTTGCCACGGCGGACGGTGTCACGGCCACGATCTTTGCAGTTTACGCCGTTCTGGTAGCAATGAGCGACGGCGTGCTTAAACCCATGTTGCTTGGACGCGGCGTGAGCATCCCGACGCTGGTTATTCTACTCGGGGCCATCGGCGGCATGATTCTGCTCGGCATAATCGGCCTTTTCATCGGTGCCGTTATACTCGCGCTTGGATGGGAGCTTCTAGTAGCCTGGGTCAAGGGTGGGGTCGACGAACCTGAATTGGAAACGACTGAGTAGACCGGCGACTGAAGATGACCGATAAACACGCCCCAGGCTCAGGGCCCGAGTCTGGTCTCCAAACTCCCTCCAAATCTGATTCGCCTCCGGAGTCGGCAATCGAGCCTGAGCACGAGCGACCGGAATCCGGCCGGCCCGCGTCCAGCCAGTCTGCGTCCAGCCGGCGTGAATCCAGCCAACCTGAATCCGAGCAAACGCCAACTGGAAAGAGCAAAGCTCGTACGATGACACTCATCGTGCTGAGCACTTGCCTGCTCATTTTCGTCTGGTACCTGCAGGCCGATCGCTTTACGCCCTACACGGACCAGGCGCGCGTCAATTCGTTGACGGTCCCGCTCGTGCCGCAAGTCGCCGGGTACATCACGGATGTCAGGATTCGACTGCACAGCCTGGTAGACGCAGGCGACACGCTCTTCGTCGTAGACCGGCGGGTGTACAAATTGGCGGTCAATCAGGCCGAGGCCAACGTTGACAGAGCGGCCCAGGCGGTTGGCGCCGGGACGGCGACCGTCAAAGCAGCGGTTGCCCAGCTCGGAGCATCCCGGGCGCGGCTCGACCGCGCTCAGCGCAACTTCAACCGAACGCAAAAAGTTCTTAGCGAAAATCCGGGCGCTTTGTCCCAGGCTGACCGCGACAGAGCGGAAACGTCGCTCGCCCAGGCCGTCGAGGGCGTCGCCACGGCCGAAGCCAACGTGGAGAAGGCGAAAGAAGCCCTCGGTGAAACAGGGCCCGAGAACGCCGACCTGCGACTTGCCGTTGCCGGTCTGGAACAGGCCCAGCTCAACCTGGCCTTCAGCAATGTGATCGCGCCCTATCCGGGCATCATCGAAAGTTTCAATATTGACGAGGGCTACTATGCCGCCGCGGGAGCCCCCCTCGCTACCCTGGCAACGGCAAGCGATGTCTGGATCCAGGCCGACATGCGCGAAAACAATATCGCCAACATCAAGATTGGCGATCCGGTAGAGATCTCGCTGGACGTCGCCCCCGGACGGATCTTCAAAGGTCGGGTTCGAAGTATCGGAGTCGGGGTCAGTACGGGTCGGACTTCCAGCCGTGGTGAGCTTCCCTCTATTTCAAGTCCATCGGGCTGGCTGCGAGATCCGCAGCGATTCCCCGTCATCATCGGACTCAACATGGAGGAAACGCACGGTCTCCGACGGATCGGTGGTCAAGCTGACATCATTGTCTATACAGGCGATCATGCCATCCTCAATGCGATCGGACGTATTCAGATTCGACTCGTCAGTTGGCTGTCGTATGTCCGCTAGTCAGACCGCTCTTGCTCGACCCGAAATACCCTCTCGACGTTGGGGCTCGTCCCGACGAAGCTGGGGGTTGTCCCGACGAAGCTGGCTCTGGACGCAGAGAGACATCCGAATCGCGCGCTACGCCCTGGGTGCGACCCTCGGCATGGCCGTAGCGATGGGTTTTGGATGGGAGTTGTCCTATCTGGTCCCGGTCCTCTCCCTGAGTTTCCTCGCAGCGCCAGACAAACCGCTATCCTTCAAGGCAGGGCTGGGCTTCATTGCGATTGTCGGTGTCTCATGCTACCTGGCGGTTTTTGTCGGCAGCCACCTGATCCCGTATTCGGCCGTTTACGTACCGTTCATAGGGATCGTCCTGTTCAGGCTTTTCTATTTCGGACAACGGGGCGGCTCGTTCTTGATGGTGCTGTGGCTTCTGCTTGCCCTGACAATCATCCCGTTGGTAAGGCTGCTTCAACCATCCATCGCGATCTTCGTGGCCCAAGGTCTCTTCTACAATGTTGTGGTCACGATCGTGATCGCCTGGATCATGTTCGCCCTTATTCCTGTACGGTGGGAAACGGGACAGGCCGCAGCCGCCAAGCCTAAGCCACCCCCGGCCACGCCCGACGAGGCGTTCCGCACCGCGGCGCTGAGCACGGCCGTGGTCCTGCCGCTATTGCTCCTTTTCTATTTCTTCGAACTGACAGGAGCGATTGTGATGCTCGTATTTGTCTCGATTCTGGCCTCGAATCCAAACATGCTGGCGAATGTGAAAGTGGCCAAGGTATTCGTGGCGGCGAATGTTCTGGGTGGCTTGATTTCGATAGTTTTTTTCGAACTGCTCGTGATGGTCCCCATTTTCGTCTTTCTTCTCCTCCTGACACTGTTGGTTGGGCTGGTGCTCGGGACACAGGTCTTTTCAGGAAAGCCAACGGGGGCGATCTTCGGAACAGCGTTTTCGACGACACTTCTGATTATCGGATCGGTGACTACGTCGGATGGCGACGCCAGCAGCATGGTCTATACGCGGGTTGCCCAGATCACGTTTGCGGTGGTGTATGTGGTCGTGAGTTTTGGTCTGTTGAATCGGTTATTCCCGAGGCACGATGGATAAGGTCTCGCCAGGCTCTAATGCATGCTCACTTTGTTCGCAGAAGAGATCTGCCCACAAATCTGCATTGCGTAGGAGTTCTGCCGACACGTCGGCATCACGTGGGCGTTCGCTTCACCCGGTTGAAGAGGCCGGCACCTGGCACTATTCCTCGCTACGCGGCCCTCTCTATTCGGCACTTGGCACTTTCTTCCTGGTAGTTGGCACTTTACTCGGAGGATGCACGGTTGGGCCCGACTACACGCGGCCCGTTACCCCCGAACCGATCGACTACCGCGAAGACTTCCCGCCGGGCGAATCTGTGGCCAACACGCCATGGTGGCAGCTTTTCAAGGATCCCGTTCTGATCAGCCTTATCGATTCAGCCCTGGCAAACAACAAGGATGCGTTAACGTCACTTGCGAAAATCGCTGAAGCGGAGGCCGCGCTCGGAATTGTTCGGGCGGACCTCTATCCGCGTATAAACTACGGTTCCTCCGCCGGCGCCTACATCACAACCGCGGACGGCGACAAGCTTGGCGGAGACATTTCCGGAGCCCTGAATACTTCGTACATAGTCGATCTGTGGGGGCGCGTCCGACGGTCAAATGAAGCGGCGGTCCACGCTCTGCTTGCCACAGAAGAGGCCTATCGAGCCGTTACACTGACGCTCATCGCCGGTGTCGCGAAAGCGTACGTCCTCTTGCGCGATCTCGACAACCGCCTCGCGATCTCCGAACGCACAGTCGAGGCACGGCTCGCGAGTCTCGACGTCATCACGGCGCGCTTCAACGCCGGATTCATTTCAGAAGTCGACGTGAACCAGGCCGAGATTCTGGTGGGCGACGCCGAGGTTCCTGCGATCGCCTTCGAACGACTACGGGATCAGACAGAAAATGCGATTAGCGTGCTGATTGGTGTCCCGCCAATGGAGATCCCGCGTGGTCGGAGCTTGCAGGATCTCATCAAGCCGCCTGAACTGCCTCCCGGGCTTCCATCCGAGCTTCTGCGACGACGGCCCGACATCATTATTGCCGAACGGAATCTGAACGCCCAAACTGCCCGGATCGGAGTTGCTGAAGCACTGAAGTTTCCACAATTGAACCTTACATCCAACCTGGGCGCGATCTTCACCGGAGACTTCACCGGATTCTTCGATATCGGCGCCGACCTGTTCGGACCCCTCTTCAACTCGGGCGAAAACCAGCGGCTCGTCGATATCGAAGTGGCCCGCACCGAGCAGCTGATTCACCAGTATGAACAGACCGTTCTGACGGCGTTGAGAGAAGTTCAAGACGCTCTGGTGGCTGTCAGAACGTACGAGGCCGAATTCGCCGCTCGCGAGCGCCAACTCGCGGCCGCTACAAACGCTTCGAGGCTTTCGTGGGTGCGGTACGAAAATGGAGTGACGAGCTATCTCGAACCGCTCGATCTCGACCGCTCGCTGTTCACGTCACAACTCAGGGCATCCGAGACCCTGCAACTCAAACTGGCGTCGGTGATCCAATTGTACCAGGCGCTCGGAGGGGGTTGGGATGTCGACAGGGATTCTCTTGGGATTCCGGTCGGGAGGATGACGGAGTGAGCCGCGTGGTTCGCGGTGACAGGTGCGCCGAAAGACGACTATACCGAGATCTCGAAGCGGTCGAGGGTCCCCGCCGTCGGCTGAGCCGGCCCACCAGATCGATTCGCGCAGGCACAGTCGCGCTCCTGCTCTTTTTCTTCGCCTCCCTCCTTCTCCCTCCCTCTTCCCTCCTCGCCCAGGACGCCCACTACTGGACAATGCAGTACGGCCCGACCCCCTCCCTGCTCGGCGGAGCCGTCATAGGCAGCGTCAACGATGTTTCTGCTACCTATTATAATCCGGGCGCGCTTCGTTTTGCCGACAACCTTGCACTTGCAGTCAGCACAAATGTCTTTGAAACGAAAAGGATTTCGCTCGAAAACGGCGGAGGCGATGGGGTTGACCTGGGGACATCCAGGACGGGGCTGCGACCATCGATGATTGCCGGAACGCTCACGGACAGCTTGTGGGGAAACAGCGTGTTGTCGTACTCCGTCCTCACAAGGATGAAGAGTGACACGGAACTTAAAGGATCTTTACTCAGAAGCGGCGATGACCTCGAGAACCTTTCCGCGCTCGGCGCCTCCTTTGAACTCAACACACGAATCTCTGAAACGTGGGGAGGACTCACATACGCACGGTCGATCGGGTCGAATTTTGGGGTCGGACTTTCGTGGTACGGCGCCGTTAGGACAGAGCAAAGACGCATCCAGGAACTGAGCCAACTTATCGAATCAGAGAATAAAGGCTTGCTTTTGCAAACAACCCAGAATACATCTACAGTGTCAATCCGGACCCTTGCGAAACTCGGCGCTTACTTTGAGGCAGAGGCTTTCACGGCCGGGATGACAATTACGACACCAAGTCTTCAGGCATTCGGTGTAGGCGAAATGGAATTCATACATTCTTTTGCGGCTACAGACAGTGTCTCTCTGATTGCGGGTATCCAAAAGGATCTGTCGGCAACCTACACCTCTCCTCTGTCGGTCGGGGCGGGCCTCGGGTTCCCCGTAGGCAGAGCGCGCGTGCATGCGAGCACCGAATGGTTCAACTACCTGGATCGCTATGTCGTAATTGAAGGGGAAGACCTGGTCGGCCCCGTACCATCGGACGCCGTGGTCCCCCAAATAGTGTACCAGGAACTTGGCCACGTGGTAAATTGGGGCGTTGGCGTTGAATACAACCTCAAGCCTGACCTCAACCTTTATGGCTCCTTCTATACCGACAATTCAGCGCTGCCCGACGATCTGGACGAGCCCGTGATCTCGCTGATCTCAGTCGACATTAAAACGGTCACCGTCGGAGCCGATTTTCGAATCGGGCCGGCTCTTCTGACCCTTGGTGTCGGTCGCGGCTGGGGTAACCACCTTGCTGAGGGGCTCAGCGACCTGGTCGGAGGACCCGATCAAGACGTGCAAGTGGTCCAGGCATATTCTAATTGGATCGCACTGTTCGGATTCGAACTCATCAGGAATTAGGGTCGGCGGACACAAATACAACCCTGATTCATCGAGTCTGACGCCGGCCCTTCTTGTCTATTGTCCGCTCGGAACTGATTTCTCGGCGGGGCCTGCTGCGCTGACACCCATGAGTCAATGGACAATGGACAATGAACTGAGAATACCGGATATTCGGGGCAGGCCGCACGCCTCAGTCCCTGGCGCCCCGAGCGGTCTTGCCACCGAAATAAAAACAACTGCGATGAACATTAAAATGACGAAGCTCCTGTTGCTGATCCTGACCTTTACCCTGATCGGGCCGACATTAGTACTGGCCCAGGAAGCCTCTGACCTTCCTCCACCGCACGAGGAAGTCGAAAAAGTGTTCAAGCCACAAGATCACTTCTCGCCGTACGCCGGCCGGAACTTCCCGACCAATGTCTACTGGGGTGACACCCACTTGCATACCGGCATGTCAATGGATGCGGGAGCGTTTGGCGCCCGTCTCATGCCCGAGGATGCCTATCGGTTCGCCCGTGGTGAGGAGGTAACCTCGTCTACCGGGTTGCAGGCGAAACTCTCGAGACCGCTTGATTTCCTCGTCGTTGCAGACCATTCCGACAACATGGGATTCTTCCCCCGGCTCGTTGCGGGCGATCCGCAGTTCCTGTCCGATCCAACAGGCAGGCGGTGGTACGACTTGATCCAGAAAGGCGGCCAGGATGCCGTGGGCGTGGCTGTCGAGGTCATCCAGGGTTTGACTCAGGGTACGTTCCCTGAGGCATTGGCCTCGCTTCCTGGCAGCGCCAGCTATCGCTCGGCATGGGAGACCACGTACAAAGCTGCGGAAATGTACAACGACCCCGGCCGCTTCACGGCCTTTATCGGGTATGAGTGGACCTCAACGACACTCGGCTTCAACCTCCACCGCGTAGTCATCCTTCGCGACGACGCCCACAAAGCAAGCATGGTCGTGCCGTACACGACGGTCAAACCTCTCGGAAGCGACAACCCGCGAGATCTGTGGAAATGGATGGCCGATTACGAAGCCAAGACAGGAGGTTTGGCTTTGGCCATAGCGCACAACGGCAATTTGAGTAACGGCCTGATGTTTCCGGCTCTCGACACGTTCACCGGTGAACCATTTGACCGGGAGTACGCTGAGGAACGAATCAGGTGGGAACCACTCTACGAAGCTACACAGATAAAGGGAGACGGAGAAACGCACCCATTCTTGTCCCCGAATGATGAATTCGCTGATTATGAAACGTGGGATCAGGGCAACCTGGACCTGTCTGACCTCAAAACCGACGACATGCTTCAATACGAGTATGCTCGTTCGGGACTTCAAATCGGGCTCCAGCTCGAACAGCAACTCGGCGTCAACCCTTATAAGTTCGGAATGATTGGCTCAACCGACAGCCACACGGGCCTGGCAACGGCGGAAGAAGAAAACTTCTTCGGAAAGCACGCCGGCGTTGAGCCCAGCGCTGTACGCTACCTGCATCCGATGGCGAAGATTGGCGATGCAGAGTACACCAGTTGGAGCATGGCCGCGTCAGGTCTCGCGGCCGTGTGGGCCACCGAGAATACCCGGGAAGCCCTCTTCGACGCCATGATGCGCAAAGAGACGTACGCCACAACCGGGCCGAGGATGCTCGTCCGGTTCTTCGGCGGATGGAGCTTCACTGAGGAGGACGCGACGCACCGGCTTCCAGCAGATCACGGCTACAAAAAGGGTGTCGCCATGGGAAGCGACCTGCCATCGGCTCCGGAAGGCGTCGAAGCCCCGAGCTTCTTAGTGGCTGCGTTGAAGGACCCCCTTTCAGGGAATCTCGATCGCATCCAGATCGTCAAGGGATCGCTCGACGGTAATGGTGAACGACAGGAACACGTGTACGACGTCGTTTGGTCGGATACAGATCGCCGCACCGTCGGAAACGACGGGAAGCTCTCACCTGTCGGCAACACGGTCAATGTTCAACTTGCAACCTGGAGCAACACCATCGGGGCGCCAGAACTGATCGGTGTCTGGACTGACCCGGACTTCGATCCTTCCGTACCTGCCGTTTACTACGCCAGGATACTCGAAATCCCGACGCCGCGATGGACCGCCTACGAACAGGTCCGCTTCAACATCACGTTGCCGGAAGAGGCAGAGATGACGACACAGGAGAGAGCTTACACGAGTCCGATTTGGTATACGCCGTAGACGTCCTGCGTCCTGCGTCCTGCGTCGACCGGTCAACCTTGGCGAACCATCGTACGCTTTCGGGGCGAAGACGGATCAGGGTTCCATCCGGCCGGGGCCGGCCTACTTGATCAATCCTAGAACTTCGGAAGGCGCGTCACGTATCATTGTGTATCATCAACACTTAGGATCAGATGAAACGCATTGTCAACAAAGCCGCTGATCACAATGCTGCTGACGAGTGGGACGTGAAGCAGCAACTTTCCATGACGCCTCGAGAGCGAATGCGGGCGGCCAAGGAACTCCGTGACCGATTCTACGGAAGGGACACTAAGGACGTCAGAGAGTGGCACCGCAAGCAGTAGCCTCTGAACATTTCTCACCCGACGCAACTGAGTTTATCCGGCTGCTGCACAAGCACGAAGTCAGGTATGTGATTGTCGGTGGCGAGGCAGTCATTTACTACGGCCATGTCAGGCTCACGGGAGATGTTGACTTTTTCTATGCGCTCGAATCTTCGAACATTGAGCGACTCTTCGAAGCCCTCACCGAGTTCTGGGATGCCAAAATCCCTGGAGTACACGACATTAAAGACCTGGGCAAAAAGGGCCAGATTATCCAGTTCGGCCTGCCACCGAATCGTATTGACCTCATAAACGATGTTGACGGCATCGATTTCGAAGAAGCCTGGCCGAGTCGAACGATCACCGCGATTGGATCAACCCGTGACCCACTGCCCGTCATTTTCATCGGGCTTGAGCAGCTCGTCCTGAACAAGAGGAGTGTAGGAAGACCGAAGGACCTCGAAGACCTCCGGTTTCTCGAAGGGCTGGTCCGGCCATGACATCCACCCTTCTCCAAACCAGGCTTCACCGTCCTCCCCAGCTGCCAGAAGTGATCGAGCGTCAAGACCGGTCGGTCAGATTGACCATACCACAGGTCGTCAAAGCGCTGTGGCAGGAACAGGAACAAGGTCATGACGGATTCGTGTTGCTCCTGAAAACTGAATGTACGAACCCTACGGGAGAGGATCGATCTTGCCGATAGGCTCAAGCTTCTCGGCCTGTCTCCAGAATTCCCTCAGTTCTTCTTGGTGAATTAGCGCCCACTCGGTGATCAGTCCCATCGCCCTTGGCGGAAGTGAGCCGGCTATCACCGACAGGAGTTCAGGTCAATCACTGCGGTCCGGCCCGAATAGTCTGCGTGGAAGTGCGGAGGCGGATGATCACCGAAGTACATTCTGATAACGATGCCATAGAAACGGCTGATCTCAGGCATCGATCCGAACTGCAAGATTCGGGAACACTTCTTCTGGCTTCTTGCCGGTCACTCGCAGATACAGTGCATCACCGCAGACATCGACACCACCAGGCCACTCAACAGCGCCGGTCTCGGTAACTGAAGCAGAATTGAAGACTTCTGGGTCATTCCACGAACTCATGACACCGCGACCTGCCAAATCGGAAAGGTCAACCACACCCTCGACACCATCATTGAAACGAAGTCTGAGACGAAAACCATCCTGGGGTATTGCTTCAACTACCTTGTTCATGCGTGATCACGGCGTTTGTCGGCGTTGCCGATGAGTCAAACCATGATAGATCATGACGGTTTCATCCGAGGTGCAGCCAGCACTGTTGCAGTCCGCCCATCTCTTAAGAGCAGTCCTGGCGAACATCCGCACTCAATGCCGGCGACAAATTGCTGGTCCGTTGTGCTTCTACCGGTGGTAGTGTCGACAGTCTCTAGAACGAGTAGATCCTTGCCGGCCGGTACTCCCAGTCAGAGCGTAGGTTGATCGTCAACTGGATGAGCGGACCACCGATCAATTCCACTCCCCCGGGTTTGTTTTCAATACCCAGGAAGTAGTTCAAGCCAAGGAAGTGGGCATCGCTGATCCTGAACGAAACGCCCGCCATGAGACGAATGAACTCAAGTCCACGAAAATCTTCCTTGCGACTCAAACAGTAACCACCAACGAGGCCTGGAACGACATCGTTCGTCATCAAGTAGTTGAGGAAGAGCACGTGTCGAAAACTGTACCCGACCTTACCGTCTGTTCGGATATCAGACTGCACCTTGAACTGGCTCAAGCACCTGACGAGTAGATTCCCCTTTGAGTTCGATCCGTTTCAGAAACCGGCAAACCGGCAAACCGAATAACCGAATAACCAAAAAAACTGAACTGGACTTTTACCCACCGGAGGCCCTATGATCTGGCTAGCCTGAGGTTAATCTACCTGACTCTCAACCATGCGCCACATTCTGTTCGTTTTCCTCACCGCTCTGATCCTCGCTCCGCTGGGGTCGTTGGCTCAAGACGTACCCCCGGCCGACGCTGCACAGACCGCTGGGTCAGATTCTGTCGCGGTAGAGGGTATCCCGATCCCAGATCTTGCAAATCAGACAGCTGAGATCGCAAAGCGCTTGCGAGCTGCCAGGGACCTGGCCTTTCCCAACTCCGACGTAGCCGCCATCGTTGAAAACTGGGCACAGTTTACAGAAGAACAAGCTGCGTTTGTAGTCGAAACCGATGAGAGGATT
>Ga0114949_10003147_pt1 | contig 10446 bp, 10 predicted proteins | sample N074metaG_FD_83505 | JGI IMG/M metagenome (GOLD analysis project Ga0114949, IMG submission 83505) | Deep subsurface microbial communities from Kermadec Trench to uncover new lineages of life (NeLLi) - N074 metaG | ecosystem: Environmental > Aquatic > Marine > Ocean trench > Sediment | place... | reverse complement strand
TCTCGAAGAGGTCATCGCAGCGGAACAGCGCCTGGCGCAGCTCCAGGAGGTTGCCCTCACCGCGCAAGCGAATACCAAGTGATTTGCGCACGCGGCTCGATCCACCGTCGCAGCCGACCAAATAAGCCCCGTCAAGGGTCTCTGTCCGCCTCTGGCTATTGCGTATCGTGGCGCTGACGCCGGCAACGTTCTGGTGCAGCGACAAGAATTCGCATCCGTAGCGAACATCGACCGATGGCAGCCGGTCCGCCTCCGCCTTCAAAAGCGGTTCAAGCGTATATTGCGAGATCAGCTGATAGGGCTCCAGCGGCTGCGTGCCATCGTTGCAGGCTCCGATCGCGGCCTTGGCTTCGTCGATGGAGGGATAGGCATTGTGCGCGAGCGGCGGCTCGGCCATCGACAAGATGATGAAGACATCCATCGGAATATCGGAGCGCAACCCGGCCGCGCGAACCTTTTCGGCCAGGCCCATGCGGCGGAAAATCTCCATCGTGCGGGCATTGCAGCGCTCCATCTTCGGTAAAAACTGCGGCGCCTCGTTGCGTTCCACCAGCGTGCAGGCAATGCCGCGCTGGCCCAGATCCACAGCCAGCGTCAGGCCAACGGGCCCGGCGCCGATAATCAGGACTTGGCTATCGCTCGTCATGGTCGCGTTCTTGCCTTGGGTCGCGGATTGGCCAGCGGTGGAATTTGCCCGCCGCATCGGGAAAAACACGGCGAACCTGGAACCGCTATTACAACAATATTTTCCACAGAGGACCAGCGTTCCGCCTATCAGAACGCCAGTCGGGATGCCGGCCGGAATTGGGGTATAGTCCTTTGCCGGTTTGGCGGACGCGATCAGGGAACGGACAATTGAACAGAGCTGGAATTATCGGCGCTGGCCGGATGGGCCACGCGATGGTCGGCCATCTTCTCGATGGCGGCTTCGCCGTCACGGTAGCCGACACTGACGATGAGGCGCGCACCAGGGCGCAGGCGCGGGGGGCCAATGTCGTGAACACCGCAGCCGACGTTGCGGCAAACTGCGATGTGGTTTTCATCGCTGTTGGCTTCGACGCCGAGGTCGCCGCCGTTTGCCGCGGCGAGGAGGGAGTGTTTGCCGGCACCAAGGCCGGATCGATCGTGGTGATCAACGCCACCATCTCTCCGCACCTTGTCCAGGAACTGGGGCGGGAAGCGGCAGCCCTTGGCCTTGCCCTTCTCGATATCCCGATTGCGCGCGGCGCCGGGGCGGCCGATGCCGGCACCCTGCTTGCCCTTGCCGGCGGCGAAAAGGGGGTTCTCGACCAGGTCCGGCCGATGCTTGCAACCTTTTGTTCCGATATCGCGCATCTGGGCGAAATCGGCCACGGCCAGGTCGCCAAGGCGATCAACAATCTGCTTCTGTGGGTCAATGGCGTGGCGCTGATCGAGGCGGGACAATTGGCGGCAAGTACCGGGATCGATCTGCCGAAACTGCGCGGCGCGCTGCAAATGAGCAGCGGCCGATCCTGGGCGCTCGAGGAATGGGACCATGTGAGTTTCACCTGGGCGCTGGAGGATATGAAGATCGTCCTGGAAATGTGCGACCGCGCCTCGCTCTCCGCGCCGATGATGGGGCTGGTCAAGGAGCAGGTGAAAGCTGCCCGCAAGATCAAGCGCGAAGGCGGCGTCGACTGGACTGCGAACTAGCTTTAAGGCCAGCTTTGGCGCGCCAGGTCGGCGATGGCCTCGGGCAACGGAATGACGGCAAGGAGGAATTCCGTGCTGAGCGTCAATGCCAGGACGCCAAGCAGCGAAATGCCGATGCCGACAAGCACCCGCAAGCTGAGAACCTCATGGTCGCGGTTCAAAGCCCATGCGAAAATCACCCGAAAGACGACCGAGGTGCGTTGCACCGGCACGACCACCGATACCGGCGCTATCGCCAGCGCCATATAGCGGAACAGTTGGCTGACGAAGACGAAGATCCCGGATGCGGTGAACCAGCGCGCCGCCGTTGGGTCCAGCGCCCGGACATGGGCGACATTGCCCGGCACAAGAAGGATTACGCCGATCACCAGGCTTGCGGCAACATAGGAGATCAGCCCGCCGGCAATGCTGTCGCGGATGCCGCCGCCGTCAACCGCGCCGGCAAGGCCGAACCGTATCAACAAGGGACTGACCCCATAGCCCACCGCGCAAACCAGCCCCCAGGCATAGCCTTCGACATAGTGGACGACAAAGTGCGGATTGGGATGCGGTTTGGACCGGTCCGGGCGCACCCGCAAAATGATGAGCGGCCCGAATACCACCAAAAGGATGCCGACAAGGCGCAGCGGGGTGAGGCTCTCGCCGAGGAATATCAGGGCAAGAACAAGCGAAACCAGAACGCTGAGTTGCTGGATCGGGCTGGACAGCGCCGCGCCCATCGCCCGCGTCGCGCGATAATTGCCATAGCGGCCGACAACGAAGTGGATAATGCCGGCAGCCGACATCCAGGCCCAGGAAGCCGGCGCAAGGCCGCCAAGCGCACCAAAAGCGCCAAAGACCAAGCATCCAAACGCGAATAAAGGCACGCCGAGCGGTACGGTTATGGCGAGCGCCTGCAGCACCGAGCCGCTCAGCACCCCGCGGCGCAAGGTTGCGTTGTTAAGCCCGAAAGTCGCTGCCGATAAAAGCGCCAGCAGCACGCCTGTCATACCCCGGCACCCTTGGTATCACGTCAGGCCGGGGGTCTTTCGCCGCGCAGGAAAGCGCGCACGATTTCCGGCGTCAAAGCGAGTTCGGGATCATATTCGGGAGCATTTTCGATCTGCTCCAGATCGTTCAACCCGCAATATTTGAAAATCCGGTTGGTTGAGGAAATCAGCCGTGCCGGCCGCTCCGCATCGCCATTGAAGTGCTGATGGATGGTGTTCGGCGGGACATAGATGACGTCGCCCGCCTCCCAGTCGAAGCGCTTGATTTCCTCTTGCGGCGTCCAGTGATAATCGTCGGTGATCTCGACGTCGCAATCCTGGTGCAGATCGTAGCCCTTGCCCTCCAGAACATAGAGGCATTCCTCGGCAAGATGGCGGTGCTTTCCCGACCGGCTGCCCGGCGGAATGATCTGCATATAGGCATCGACCGTTTCCATCCTTGTGTTCATCTGCTCGTTGATCAGATGTTTCAAAAGCCCCTGCCGCGCCATCTCCCAGGGCATGTCGGCCGGCCGGATGACTTTTTTCCGCTTGGCGTTGCGCGCTGGCGCGGCGTTCGCGTCATCGAGCATCTGTTGGTAGAGGTTCTCGTTTTTTTCGCCCTCAACCCAGGCTTTCGCCTCTCCCCAGGCCATGATCAGTAGCCTTCCTCGGGATGGTTGAAATCTTCTTCCTCTTCGCGGACCTCAAATCCGGCCCCCTCCGGCGTCGGTTCCGTGGCGCGCGGTTCCACCTGTTTCTGGAACAGCATGTTCATGAACATGAACATCGGCTTGGTCTTGATTACCAATGCCCGCGCGGGTTTAAGCGGATCGGCGTTGAAATGCTGGTGAACGCAGTTGTTGTGAACGATCACCACGTCGCCCGCCTTCCAGTCGTAGCGGGTGCCGTCATGGATCTCGTAACCGATCCCGTCGAGGATATAGAAGGCCGCCTCGTTGACATGCCCGTGTTTTTGCGACTTGCCGCCGGGACCATATTCCTCAAGATGCAGATGGAAGGTCTGGGTTATGCCGTCCTTGGGCTCGACATAATGGCGGCTATAGGCCTGCGGGCCATCGACGAACTTGATCTCGCTCGCCTTGCGCACGCGCGGCATGGCGCGGAGCCGGTTCAGCTCTTCGGTCAGATTGTAGGCGCCCTGGATGGCGCGGACGAAAATCCGGTCCTTCTTGGCGTGATAATATTCCCTCGGCGCAATAGCCTTGGCGCCGGCAATGGCGTCTTCGCCTTCCACTCTTTTCATGGCGGTCCCTGTCTCCGTTACCGGGTCTCCGTCGGTCCGTCGCGCCGGCGTTCTGGTTCCCGTATTCTGGGCATGGATAACGATACCAGTCCGGCAGGCCACTAACAAGAACGGCGTTCCCTGATAGGGAACAAAATTCGGATACGTCCTGCCTCGGCGAACCGATTGCGATCCGTGCGGTATGATATACGGAATGGCGTTCCGACATACGGCACAGGTGGCTCGCTCTTGCCTGGCTTTGGGTTCATAACTTGGCGGGACAGGGAGAACGACAATGGCAGATGAGAAACCCGGCGAGGCAGGGCTCGGCCACAATGTCCCGCCGGAAGAGGGCCAAGAGGTAGCCTGGGAACGCTGGACGAAGAAAAGAACCTTTGTCCGCGCCCTTGAAGGCACCTACGGGGAATTGAAGGAAGAGCTGTATTCCCAGCCGCGCATCTACCGCACGCGGGACCTCACCTGGAAGGGCGGACCGCAGAATTTCGGCAAGAAGGTCATCAATCCGCAAGCTGCCCGGATCGCCCAGTCGATCGAAACCCATATCGATGTTTTTGCGCCCGGCGGTCATGGCCAGAAGCACGGCCACATGAACAGCGCGGTCTTCTTCGTGCTGAAAGGCAAGGGCCACGACATTCACGATGGCCGCCGTCTCGACTGGGAGGCGGGCGATGCGCTGATCGTGGAAAACGGCTGTGTGCACCAGCACGTTTCCGACGATCCCGATGACGAAACGATCGTTTTGATCATGAAGGCGAAACCGCTGTTCCTGTTCATGCACATGATTTTCCAGAAGGTCGTGGAATATCCGCCCAAGGAGCCGGTGCCCGGGCAGGAAAATTACGCCCCGCCGGCCGATCTTTGAGAGCGCGCCACGGCGAGACATGAGGAGTTCAGGATCCATGGCCCAGACACCGTCATTTCTCGATGCGACCGAGCGCCTGCGCGCCCGCAGCGGCGACCATTATGTCGATTTCCATGCCGAGGCGCTGTCGGCATCGAAACAGTTCCGCGCCGAATATCCGGACCGGCAAAATGTCGTGAAATGGCAGGACATGCCGATGGAGCGCTCGGCCGACGGCCTCATCAAGCACATCATCAACGAGAAAATGGACACCAAGGAATGCTGCATCGACATCATTATGCAGTTCATTCCACCCTCCGGCGCTACCGGCACGAGCCGGCATCTGTCGGAAGAGGTCGCCTATGTCATCGAGGGTCACGGCTACGATCACCATTATGACGTGAGTTTCGACTGCCAGGACGAATTCATCTGGGAGTGGAGCACCACCCCGAAAAAGTTCGAATGGGGCCCGGGCGATTTTATCTATATCCCGCCCTATTGCGCCCACAAGCGCTTCAACACCGGCGATTCCGAAGCCCGCGTCATCGTCATCAACTCCCGCATCATGAAAGCCATCGGCTTTGACTGGTTCGACCAGCTCGAACCGGCCGAGGGATTTGAGGATGTTTGGGTTCCACCAACGGAGTGATAGCATCGCCGATAATCATCAAGCCAAAGAACGCCTGAAAACAGGCGCGCAATCCGCAATTGCGGAAAAGGGAGAAACGCCATGAAAAAACTGATCTCTGCCATCGTCGTCTCGGCCGTTCTGGCCCTGCCGGGCGCCGCCCTTGCGCAGGAATTCTACAAGGGCAAAACGCTCACCTATATCGTCTCCACCAGCCCGGGCGGGGGCTATGACACCTATGCCCGCCTGATCGGCAAATATCTTGAAAAGCATCTCGGCGCGAAGGTACGGATCAAGAACCTGCCCGGCGCCGGCCACATCGTTGGAACCAACACGCTCTATGCCTCCAAACCGGACGGCCTGACGATCGGCACCTTCAACACCGGTCTCATCTACGCCCAGATTTTGGCCCGCGAGGGGGTGCAGTTCGATCTCACGAAGATGGCATGGATCGGCAAGGCCTCCGCCGATCCGCGAACCCTTATCCTGGGCAAGGAATCGGGTCTGAAAAGCTATGAAGACCTTGCTGGCGTTGCCGAACCGGCGAAGTTCGCGACCTCCGGGGTCGGCTCCGCCTCCTTTACCGATACGCAGCTGATAGCCGCTGCGCTGGACCTCAATATCGAGGTCATACCCGGCTTCAACGGCAATGAAGGGGAACTGGCGATGCTGCGCGGCGAGGTTGCCGGCCAGGTCGGCTCCATGAGTTCGCTGAAATCGTTTGTCGATAGCGGTTACGGCGTATTCGCCCTGGCCATCGGCGGTGAAGCCATGGCTGGCATACCGCAGGCCGCCGATCTGGCGAAGACGGAAAAGGGCAAGTCCATTATCAATCTGGTGCAGGCCATGTCGCTGCTTGGCCGTCTGACCGCCGCGCCGCCGGGGACGCCGACAGAGCGCCTGGCCGACCTTCGCAAGGCATATCAAGCCGCACTCACCGATCCCGATCTGCTGGCGGATGCGGCGAAGCTGGAGATCCCGGTTGATCCGGCCTTCGGCGATGACGTGGCCAAGATGGTCAAGGACGCGCTGAACCAAAGCCCGGAAACGATTGCGATCATCGCCGCCGCGGTGAATGTGGAAATTCCGGTGGTCACCGTAAGAACGTCACTTATGGAGATTTCGTCGGACGGCAAGAAGATCAAGTTCATGTCGGGCGACAAGACCGTGAAGGCCAAGATTTCCGGGTCGCGGACGAAGATCACGATCAACGGCCAGGAGGCCAACCGCAAGGCTCTCAAGGCCGGCATGTCCTGCGAGATCGCCTACGATCCCAAGCACGAGAATAACGAGCCGAAAACCATGGCTTGCGAAGGCTGAACGACTTTCGCGCCGGGGCGAAGCCGGCTCTGCCTCGCCCCGGCAAAACCCTCCACAGCGCTTTTCGTGAAACCGGAGGCACTCAAAGCGCTGCAGCTTCTTGATTTTAAGCGCATTTCTGTCCGAAAACCGGTTCCCACTTTTCGGAAATGCGCGCTAGTTGCGGAACCCACGCGATGGAACTGGATCGGATTTTTGGCGCCTTGTGGGCGGTTGTCGGGTCGCCTCACCTGGTCGGCCTGATCATCCTCGCCGTGCCGATCGGCATGTTCTTCGGCGCCATACCCGGACTTGGCGGCAAGCTCGGCATCGTTCTTCTCATTCCCTTCGTCTTCGGCATGGATCCGCTATCGGGCGCCGTGTTTTTGCTGGCCATGCACGCCGTCGTCCATACCGGCGGCTCCATACCGAGCATTCTGTTCGGCGTTCCGGGAACCGGACCGGACGCGGCCACCATCGTCGATGGCTATCCGATGACGCAAAAAGGCGAGGCTGGCCGGGCGCTTGGCGCCAGCCTTGGCGCCTCCGGCTTCGGCGGTGTCGTCGGCGGCCTGTTCCTGGCCGCCATGCTGCCTGTTCTGCGCCCGCTCGTCCTGGCCTTCAGCCCGGCGGAATTCTTCCTGCTCGCCATTCTCGGCATCACCTTTATCGCCACCCTTTCCGGCGACAGCCTGCTGAAAGGATTGCTGGTCGGCATGTTCGGCCTGATGCTGGCATTCGTCTCGCTCGATCCGTTCACCGGCGTGCCGCGATTCACCTTCGGCCAGCTTTTCCTGTGGGACGGGATCGACGTCATCACCGCCGTCCTTGGCATGTTCGCCATCCCGGAAATGATCGCGCTCGGCGTTAAGGGCGGTTCGATCGCGAAGGTGCGAAAGGACGCGGCGCGTTACGATATGGGCGAAGTCATCGACGGCATGCTCGATGTCTTCCGGCACTGGAAGCTGGCGACCCGCACCGCCCTGATCGGCGCCGTCATCGGCGCCATTCCCGGTCTTGGCGGCGATGCTGCAAGCTGGATCTGCTATGGCCATGCCGTGCAGTCGTCGAAGGATCCGAGCCGCTTCGGAAAGGGCGCGGTGGAAGGGGTGATCGCGCCGGAAACGGCGAATAATTCCAAGGAAGGCGGATCGCTTCTGCCGACCCTGTTTTTCGGCGTGCCCGGTTCCTCGGGCATGGCCATCATGCTCGGCGCCTTCGTCATGCTCGGCATCCAGCCCGGGCCGATGATTGCCCTGCACGGCATGGACCTGGTCTGGTCGCTGATCTGGACGCTTATGATCGCCAATATCCTGGCCGTCTTCATGTTCCTTGCCTGCGCCCCGGCCTTCGGCAAGCTGACCTATATACGCGGCGGCCTGCTCATTCCCTTTGTCATCACGCTGGCATTTCTCGGTGCGTTTCTTTCCCAGGCAGCTTGGGAAAACATTGTGCTTTTATGCGCCCTGGGCGTGTTCGGTTACTTCCTGAAGAAGTACCGCTGGCCGCGGCCGCCTTTCGTTATCGGCCTGATCCTGGGGCCGATCGCCGAGAATTCGCTGCACAAGGCGCTGGCCATCTGGGGGCCCAGTTTTTTCCTGCGGCCCCTGTCGCTGGTCTTCATTGCACTCATTTTCGGCAGCGTCGGGGTCTATTTCTGGCGCATTCGCAAAAACGAAGGCCCGCAGGTGCGTTATGATATTTAACGGCCGCATCATCACCACCACGGTGATGCTGGCGATCTTTGCCGGCATGTCGGTTATGGCCCTGACCTATCCGGAAAAGGCCCGGTTCCTGCCCCTGCTCGTCGGCGTTCCCGGCACTCTCATGTGTCTGGCGCAATTGGCCTTTGATGTCCGCGGCGCGCTGCAAGACCGGTCCGGTGAAGAGGCAGCCAAGGCCACGCTGGACCTCCCGCGCGAAGTCAAGATGTTCTTCTGGCTCGCCCTGTTTCTGATCGCAATCATGAGCTTCGGTTTTCTGATAGCCGCGCCGGTACTGGTCTTTGCGTTTCTGCGGTTCGGCGAGAGCGAACGATGGGTGACGGCGATCCTGGGCGGCGCTGGCACCTGGATCGTTCTTTATGGCGTCTTCACCTGGCTGCTTGAGCTGTTTCTGTTCGAGGGCTTCATCACCCCCCTGCTGATTGGCTGAGAATTCGGCAATTCATACCCCTCATGGGATCGGGAGAGACGCGCAATGCTGGTTCTGAACAATGAGGAAATCTCGGCAATCATCGATATGCCGATGTGCATTGCGGCGATGGAAACGGCCTATCGCGGCATGTCGGCGGGGCGTGGCGTCAACCGGCGGCGCAGCGATACGCTGGTGGAGAGCGGGCCGGCGGATGCGGGCAGGATTTACAGCCTGAAATCCATGGATGGCGTGTCGCCGGACCTTGGCGTCGGCGCGGTGCGGATCAATTCCGATATCATCACCTACCCTGAAATCGGCGGCCAGCGGCGCCGGGTGAAAGTTCCCGCAGCGCCGGGAGAACGCTTCACCGGGCTTGTTCTGCTGTTCAGCAGCGACACCGGCGAACCGCTGGCGATTTTCCCCGATGGCGTCGTCCAGCGCATGCGGGTTGGCGCCGCCAACGGACTTGCCACCCGATATCTGGCGCGCGCCGAAACGCCCCGTGTCGGGATCATCGGATCGGGCTGGCAGGCGGGCGCACAACTCATGGCCATGGGTTGCGTGCGGAAAGTCGAACAGATCCGCTGCTTCAGCCCGACAAAAGCCAACCGCGAAGCCTTCGCCGCCGAAATCGGCCCGCTGATCGGCGTTGACGTGGAACCGGTGGCAAGCATGGAAGCTGCGATTGCAGACGCCGATGTCGCGCTATGCGCGACCAGCAGCATCGAGCCATTTTTCAAAGCCGGGTGGGTGCGCCCCGGATTGCATATCTCGTCGATCAAGCGATCCGAGCTCTATTCCGATGCCGTGCGCAAGGCCGACCGCGTCGTCATTCACAGCCGCGATGGCGCACCGCTCCTGACAATGGCCGCCGGCGTCGAGCCGCCCGCGGCGGACCGGCCCGATGGCGGCGCTCTGCTTGACGTCCTGGATTTTGCAACCGCTCCGCTGCTTGCCGATCTGGTCGCCGGCAAGGCCCAAGCGCGCCAGGGGGACGAGGAAGCGACCTGCTTTATCAACAATATCGGCATGGGCTTCCAGTTCGCCATCCTCGGCAAGGTGGTCTATGACCGCGCTATCCAGACCGGCGCGGGAAGAGAACTTCCGACCGAATGGTTCACCCAGAAAGAGCACCCGTAGAACGATTTGGCCGGCGGCGGGCGCAAGGAGTAAATTGCAGGCCCTGGCACGGCATTTTTACGTCATTGTCCAGATGACTTTGGAAATGTTCTAAACGCGGCTGGACCTGATGGAAGGGTTCCGGTAATTAACCGTCGGCCGTTTGGGCCTCGATGAAAGTTTGGGCCGGTGGTTTCCCGTATGCAGCCGATAGAGGTGAAGGTGAACGAAGGATGATAATGGTACTCGTTCTTATACTGATTGCCGTTGGCTCAGTCGTGTTTCACGTGTTCAGTCCGTGGTGGGCGACGCCTATCGCTTCGAACTGGGGCTATATTGATTGGACGATCGACTTGACGTTCTGGATCACCGGAATTGTCTATGTCGTGGTACTCTTGTTTATGGCCTACTGCCTGTGGCGTTTTCGCTACCGGGAGGGAAAAAAGGCGGAATATGATCCTGAGAACACGAAACTGGAATGGCTGCTTACCGGAGGCACCACAATAGGCGTTGC
>Ga0114949_10003144_pt1 | contig 10452 bp, 9 predicted proteins | sample N074metaG_FD_83505 | JGI IMG/M metagenome (GOLD analysis project Ga0114949, IMG submission 83505) | Deep subsurface microbial communities from Kermadec Trench to uncover new lineages of life (NeLLi) - N074 metaG | ecosystem: Environmental > Aquatic > Marine > Ocean trench > Sediment | place... | reverse complement strand
TGAGTTTTGGGATCGACTGAAACCCGCCCGCGCTGATTGCGCGTGCGCCGTAAGCAATTCTTTTGCCCCCGACATAGGTCTCACTTACAGCCGGGTGCGTCTTAAAGCGCTGCATTTCTTCGAACGGATTTAAATACGGATTGCTATAACCGAGACCAACGACGAAGCCGACCGAAACCAGGTTATCTTCGAAGTGGTACTGAAATGATCCGCCATAGGTCCGCATATCCATCGGCCATCCCACGGTGTGGATCACGAGCCCCGGATGGTGTTTGGCCGGGTCAATCTCCCACAGTTCTTTAATGCCGATGCCGTAGACTTGGCACTCAACACCCCGACGAAGATCAAATCGCTCAAACAGCGCCTTGGTCAGGGATCCACGGCAACCTTCAGCAAACACCGTCTGCTTTGCGTGCAGTTCCATGCCGACTTCGAAATTCGGTCCTTCACTGCCATCTTTGAGCCGACCCATATCGCCGGTCGCGACGCCTTTGACGCTGCCGTCGCCATGATATAGAACTTCGCTCGCGGCAAAACCGGGGTAGATTTCTATCTCCAAGGCCTCGGCCTGCGCCGCCAACCAACGACAAAAGTTGCCGAGGCTAATGATGTAATTGCCCTTGTTATGCATCTGCGGCGGCGTTATAGACGGGATCGCGTGCTTTTCCGTCAGAAACACAAAGCGGTCTTTGGTCACCGGAGTGTTCAACGGCGCGTCGCGGTCCTGCCAATCCGGGATCAGTTCGTCCAACGCCCGCGGTTCGAGGACCGCGCCCGAAAGAATGTGAGCGCCGATCTCGGAACCCTTCTCAAGGACGCATACGGTTAACTCAAAATCATTTTCAAGCGCCAATTGGCGCAAGCGGATCGCACTCGCAAGACCGGCCGGCCCGCCGCCGACGACGACGACATCAAATTCCATTGATTCACGTTCCACCGCCATCTTCGTACCTAATTCTCCAATTCGTAGGTTAAATTCTTAGCGCGCCAACGCTCGTGTATGCGCATTTAACCAAGGGCAATGCGGTTGCATACAGTTCCCTGCAAACATCAAAGAGCAGCAGTTACCGCATCAACTTAGCGCGCTAGCGTCAACGACACTCGTCCGGCGAGCTTACTGATCCAGCGCCTCGATCAGATTGGGAACTTCTTTAAACAAATCACCAACCAGCCCATAGTCTGCCACACCAAATATCGGGGCTTCCGCGTCTTTATTGATCGCGACGATTAGCTTGCTGTCCTTCATGCCCGCCAGATGCTGGATGGCGCCGGATATTCCAATCGCAATATACAAAGTGGGCGCCACCACCTTACCCGTCTGGCCAACCTGATAATCGTTGGGCACGTAACCCGCATCGACCGCGGCCCGGGACGCACCAACGGCGGCTCCCAGTTTGTCAGCCAAGGCCTCAATTATTGCGAAATTCTCGGCGCTACCGACACCGCGCCCACCGGACACGATAATGTCCGCCGCAGCGAGTTCGGGACGGTCGGATTTCGTCAGATCTTCGCCGACGAACTGCGACAATCCGGTGTTCTCGCCGTCAACGTTTTCAATCGTCGCGTTGCCACCATGGTCAGCCACCGGATCGAACGCGGTGGTGCGCACCGTGATGACCCGCTTGGCATCCGTTGATTCTACCGTTGCGATAATGTTGCCGGCGTATATCGGTCGTTTGAAAGTCGACTCGGACTCCACCGCGATAATTTCCGAAATCTGAGCGACATCCATCAATGCCGCAGCCCGCGGCATGATGTTTTTGCCCGCGGTCGTCGCAGCAGCCAAAATATGACTATAGGCTTCGGCTAGTTTGACAATTAGCGGTGCCACGTTTTCAGCCAGCGCATTATCAAAATGGGCAGCATCTGCGACCAGCACTTTGCCGATACCGGCGACCTTTGCCGCTGCCGACGCCGCCGCGCTACATTGTGCGCCGGCGACCAGGATATCGACGTTGTCCGACAGCCGAGTTGCAGCAGCAACCGTGTTCAGAGTGGCGGGGTTCAGCGCCGTGTTGTTGTGTTCCGCGAGAACGAGTACAGCCATGCTCAGATCACCTTTGCTTCGTTACGAAGTTTATCGACCAATTCGTCGACGTCGGCCACCTTGATACCACCTTGGCGCGCCGGCGGTTCTTCGACTTTGATTAGCTTCAGTCGCGGCACCACATCAACGCCGAGATCGGCCGGCGAATAAATTTCGAACGGCTTTTTCTTCGCTTTCATGATATTGGGGAGTTTGACGTAACGCGGCTCATTCAGCCGCAGGTCAGTGGTCACCACCGCGGGCAACTTCAACGACAGCATCTGGGTGCCGCCATCGATCTCTCGATTCACCTTGAGCAAATTTTCTTCAAAGTCGACGCCGCAGGCGAATGTCCCCTGCCCCCAGCCCAACAGCGCAGCCAGCATCTGACCGGTCTGATTGGAGTCGTCATCGATCGCTTGTTTGCCGAGAATCACCAACCCCGGTTCCTCCTTATCGGCCAAGGCCTTGAGCAGTTTTGCGACCGCTAGTGGCTGGATCTCCTCGTCGGTTTCCACCAGGATGGCGCGATCAGCGCCCATCGCCAACGCGGTGCGCAAGGTCTCCTGACATTGTTTCGGCCCGACAGAAACGGCCACAATTTCCTCCGCCGTACCCGCCTCTTTGATGCGTAGCGCCTCCTCAACAGCGATCTCGTCGAAGGGGTTCATTGACATCTTTACGTTGGCCAATTCGACGTTGCTACCGTCCGATTTCGGTCTCGCTTTGACGTTGTAATCAATGGCGCGCTTAACCGCCACCAAAATCTTCATGTCTGCCTCCAGTCCTGTCCGCCAGCGCGGCACCTTAGGTCAAAATTAGGCAAAATCGGCCGCGGTTCTTCGCCGCCACTGCGCCATGGCATTCGAGCCACATTGAACGCGACAGTTGCGGACGGTAAACGAATGGAACCCCGTTCGAATTTGCTCACTGTTGAAGCGGCGGCCGACGACTCGTGCCGACGGTCTTGAATATAGAAACCGGCCCGACCGTCCGGCAACCCGCTCAGCCGCTACTCCGGTCTCCGCGCTGCCGCAAAATAGATGGATCCCTCGATGAGAAATTCACGTTTTAGCGGACCGCGTGCGAAGCGGTAAGTCTACCAATAAACGAAGGTGCGCAAAAGCCGCCACGATCATCGCAACGGTTAGCCGCGCCGGTGTCATGGGCCAGGGCGCGCGCCGTTAGCGGGGCATTTCGGGGATGTCCCCCTCGACCAAGAGCCTGCCAGCGGTCGCCTTGCGAATTTCTTCCACGCTCACCCCAGGGGCCCTTTCGATCAATTTAAACCCGTCCGATGTCACATCCATAACCGCGAGATTTGACACGATCCGATTCACGCATTTTACCCCCGTGAGCGGTAGCGTACACTCACCTAGCAGCTTGGATTCACCTTTCTTGTTAGTGTGCATCATCGCGACGATGATGTTTTTCGCTGAGGCGACCAAATCCATCGCCCCACCCATCCCCTTGACCATCGCACCGGGGATCTTCCAGTTGGCAATATCTCCGGTGTCCGAAACCTCCATCGCGCCGAGCACCGTCAACTGCACATGCCGACCGCGGATCATTGCGAAACTCATTGCGGAGTCAAACAACGACGCGCCCGGCAATAGAGTAACCGTTTGTTTGCCCGCGTTGATCATGTCGGGGTCTTCGTCGCCCTCATAGGGGAAGGGACCCATCCCAAGTATTCCGTTTTCCGATTGGAACTCGACCGCAATTCCTGGCGGAACATAGTTGGCGACCAAAGTCGGGATCCCGATGCCTAGATTGACGTACCAACCGTCACGGAGATCCTGTGCGATGCGTTTTGCGATGCCTTGTTTATCTAACGACATGATGCGTCTTCGCTGCTGATTCGATTCGCGAACGGTGCCCAACGGCGGCCATTATGGACGCGGGCGCACAGTCCTTTGCTCAATCGGTTTGACATAAGATTCGCCTTGAAATATTCGCTGAACAAAAATTCCCGGCGTGTGGATCTGATTGGGATCGAGTTCGCCGTTGTCGACTAATTCCTCGACCTCGGCGACGGTAATTTTACCCGCCATGGCCATCAGCGGATTGAAATTGCGCGCGGTCCCTTTATATACCAAATTTCCCGCATGGTCCCCCTTCCAAGCCTTGACGAGCGCAAAATCCGCCACCAGCGCGTGCTCCAGGATGTGCGGCTTGCCGTTGAAAACGCGAACCTCCTTGCCGGCGGCAACCTCTGTACCGTAGCCCGCAGGTGTAAAAAACGCAGGGATCCCCGCGCCGCCGGCACGACATCGTTCGGCCAACGTTCCCTGCGGGATTAAATCGACGTCGAGCTCGCCGCTCAACATTTGGCGCTCAAATTCCGCGTTCTCACCGACGTAGGAAGCGATCATTTTTTTGATACGATGATCCTTCAACAATAATCCCAGACCGAAATCGCCAACCCCGGCGTTGTTAGATATACAGGTCATCTCGTGAACACTGGTTAAGGCCAGGGCCGCAATGATGTTTTCCGGAATACCGCAGACACCGAAGCCCCCGATCATCAGTGTCATTCCACTTTCGATCCCCTCGATTGCTTGTTTCGCGTTTGCGACTACCTTTCTCATAATGATTTAAATGGCTCGTTGCCCTGTCAGTTGTCGTTATAGCGACCTGGGCGCACTCCGCGACACCAAGCGCCAGTAATATACCGGAACCATGCAATGCAGTCTCAATATTGACAAGAATTCGGGCGACGCGAGTGTTCTAACAGCCTAATAGGGCTGGGTTCGGCCGCCTCGGCGAGGCGTGCCTGATGACGAACCCTGACAAGACAACTGAATCCATACCTATTAGGCTGTTGGCACACCACAGTAGCCGCGTCAGATTTTGCCGCTACTGGCGAGCAGCCATGACCATAATTGCTGTCGAAATTCTACGCTACTGTGCGCCCACTGATTGGCGAATTTTGCAGTGTGCACAAGACGTTTAGCGAACAGCCATTGCCATTGTGAAAGCACAGGAGTACCACATCCATGATCCCTAAAGCCTCGAGTGATCCGACCATGCCATTAGCCACAGCCGAAGGACCGTTCAATTGGGAAGACCCTTTAGGATTGAACGATTTGCTCAGCGACGAGGAACGCCTGGTGGCCGAGTCAACGCGGGAGTTCTGCCAAAATCAACTGATGCCGCGGGTGCTGGAGATGCACCGCCATGAAAGTTTCGATCGCGCCATCATGAATGAGTTTGGCGAACTCGGCTTACTGGGCGCAACGATCCCGGAGCAATACGGCGGCGCCGGATCCAGCTACGTCGCCTATGGCCTTATTGCGCGCGAGGTTGAGCGGGTCGACTCCGGTTTTCGCTCGGCCATGAGCGTTCAGTCAAGCCTTGTCATGTACCCGATTTATGCTTACGGCAGCGAACAACAGCGACAAAAATACCTGCCAAAACTGGCCTCAGGCGAATGGATAGGCTGCTTCGGGCTGACCGAGCCCGACCACGGCTCCGACCCCGGCGGCATGACGACGCGCGCGCATGCAGACAACGGCGGCTACCGAGTGAGTGGCAACAAGACGTGGATCACAAATTCCCCGATCGCCGAGGTCTTTATCATCTGGGCCAAAACAGACGACGGCGTGATCCGTGGTTTCATTTTGGAACAGGGGATGAAGGGCCTTTCGGCGCCCAAGATCGAGGGGAAATTTTCACTGCGCGCGTCGGTAACCGGCGAAATTGTGATGGACGACGTTGCCGTCAACGCAGCGCAACTGTTGCCCAATGTCGCCGGCCTTAGCGGGCCCTTCGGCTGTCTTAACCGTGCCCGCTACGGCATCAGTTGGGGGGTGATGGGCGCGGCCGAGTTTTGCTGGCACGCGGCGCGCCAATACACCATGGAACGCCATCAATTTGGCCGACCGTTGGCGGCCAATCAACTCATACAGAAAAAACTCGCTGACATGCAGACCGAAATCACCTTAGGTCTACACGCATCGCTGCAACTCGGGCGCATGATTGACGCCGGCAAGGGCGCGCCAGAGGCTATATCGATGCTCAAGCGTAATAACTGTGGCAAGGCGCTGGATATCGCGCGAATGGCCAGGGACATGCACGGCGGCAACGGTATCTCCGACGAATATCATGTCATCCGCCATATGATGAACCTTGAAGCGGTCAATACTTACGAAGGAACACACGACGTCCACGCCTTGATCCTCGGGCGGGCGCAAACCGGGATCCAGGCATTCACCGGCTAGAATTACCACGATATCACTCAGACACCGCGATCTTGGACTCAGCAATGTCAATACCAACGGAACGTTCCCGACCCCGCCGCAATCGCCTTCGTCTTGATCGCAGCACCTGGACAGCTGGGTGTCCAAAGTGCCTCATTTGTAGCCATCATCGGTGCCGCCGAGCTAGTGATCGCACTGGCCTTGCACAGGTCCTGGTCTAACCTGGCCGCCGGCGTACGCCTGGTGACGTTCTGCCGATTTACTATTGGTGACGTTAATTAAAGCGGTGGATGTGTCTGGAACGGTTAAGGATATCTCCATATTCACGACGACGATTAAAACCGGGGATACCGAGACGCTAATCGTTCCCATTGCGCCAGTGTCCGCGGCAACAATCACCAACTATTCGACTGCGCCAACGCGCCGCGTCGATCTGGTTTTTGGCGTCAGTTACGGCGACGACCGCGACCCCGTACGACACCGCATCGTACAGCCCCTGGCCGCCGACGAACGGGTGCTCGAGAAGCCTGCCCCAACGATCGCCGGATCAGAACTCAGCCGATAGCGGCGTCAACCGGGTGGTGCGTCCATGGGCTAATCGTGCCGCTTAGTGGCCCGTGTACTGCAACCCATGAATCCCCAAAAAAAACAGTTCTACGCTGAAGGCATCAACATTCCTTCCCCTCAAACCAAGGTGCAACTGCACCAGGGCACATAAATGCGGCTGCGGCGCGATTGCGCCTAACCCACGAATATGATTGAATGCCGCCGCATTCCCCTTGTGCCTCGGGAACGGCGTTTATTCCTAATGTTAGATCGTCGCATCAGCGTTTTCGCGGTTGGGGGATGGGCAGCGCGGGTATCGTTTTCAGTCCAGGCATTAGGAGTTTGGCGGATCTAGACGTTCGTCGAAACGAACGTCCGAAAAAATTCCTAACAACGACTCGAAAACTCGAGTGAGGCGTTAACATTTTCCAATCTAATGAATGAGTCAAAGCATGAACATTTACGTCGGTAATTTACCTTACAGCGTGCAGGACGAAGAACTGCGAGAGGTTTTCGAAGCATATGGCGAGGTGTCCTCGGCCGAGGTCATATTCGATCGCCGAACGCAACGCTCGCGCGGATACGGATTCGTAGAGATGCATAACGACGACGACGGCCTCGATGCAATCGAGGCCCTCGACGGCAGTGATTTTCAAGGCCGTGAGCTACGGGTTGACGAATCCAAACCGAAGGAAGAGAAGCAGTCTTCCCGATCTCGCGGCCACCAACGGAATCGTTCAGGGACCCAAGGTAATTCGAATCAGCGATCTGCGGATCACAACAAGAGCGGATTGTTCGGATTTATCAAACGCATTTTCAGTTGAGCGCTGAGGACAATGTTGGCGCCGAACGCGCTAAGGCCAACGCACCCCTAGAGCTGCCCAACGTTGCCCATGGCGCATGGTGGGCCTACCTCGCCATGCTCGACTCCAAACAGGCGCATTACGGCTGTCTTGAGCGCCTCGATTTTAAATACCGGCATGGTGGAACCCGGACGCTCGCCGAGGGGGCACAGCTTGAAACCCTACTTGCGGCCCACGATCGCTGTGTGCGCGAATTTGCGTCGGCAATCAAAGCGCTCGGCGCAGCCGAACCGGCGGCCCGCGACGTCCTAATTACGCTGATGAGCGAAATCGTACAAGTGGACAAAGGTGCCGCTCATTGATTCGGCGATGGGTTGGCACACCGGCTCATGGCTCGGTGTCTGCATCCCATAACCGGGTCGCCGCGGCGAAGTACTCGGGTTTACCCGCGGTCCAGATTTCTCCCCAGTGCTGACCACCGCCATCGACCGTTAACACTTCGCCGGTGATAAAATCACCGCTCGGCCCGCAGAGGTAAACACAGGCCTCGGCGATTTCCCAGGGCGATCCCGCGCGCATGGTTGGATTGGTCCGCGGGTACTTCGCGCGCGTGGACTCAGAATAAACCGCCCAACCTTCGGTTTGTATCGTACCGGGGGCGATACAGTTTACCCGCACGCCCATGGGCGCCCATTCAACCGCAACGGCTTGGGATAAGGCAATAACGCCAGCGCGCGCAGCGCGCGTGTGCGCGACCCCGTGTAATCCCTGGCCGACGACAACGATATTGACGATACTGCCGCCGCGATTGCGTTCGTGCCAGCATCTGGCTGCCGTTTGCATCATATGCCACGTCCCATTCAGGTTCGTGTTGATGACCGTATTCCAACCCTTTTCGCTGAAATCGATCGCGGCTTGAGGGAATTGCCCCCCGGCGCTATTGATCACGACGTCGACGACCGCGAAGCGCGTATAAATCGTCTCGAAGGCCGCTACGATCGAATCTCGTTGACGAATATCCAAGACCACGAAATCAGCCTTAAGCTGACGTTCGGCAATCGCCTCTACGACCGCGCGCAATTTCTCTTGTGTACGCCCGCACACGATGACCTGCGCGCCTAATCGCGCAACGAGCCAAGCAGTGGCCCGACCAATACCGCTACCGCCCCCAGATACGACAACAACCTTGCCGTCAAGCAAACCGTCACGAAAGGCCGTCGGATGCTCAGCGAGCTGCTGATTATTTGTCGGAACCTCAACCATCGTCAAAAACCTCGGGCGCGTAGTTCACATAGTCCTTAGTCGGCGCGAAAATTTCCTAAATACGTGGAATGCGTGGCCGATTTCTGACCCAATGACTAAATATTTGTCTTTAGTTTAAGCGCAAAATATTTTCATGTACTGCAAGGGGTGACTAACGCCGATCGAATTGGCGCGGGATCCAGGCTATTTACGCAGCAGCTCGCCGCTAATGATTAACTTACGCACCTCGGTAGTACCAGCGCCGATTTCCAGCAATTTGTTTGCCCGGTAAAGGCGATTGATCTCCGACTCCCAGATATAACCGATGCCGCCGTGGATCTGCATTGCCTCATCGAGTACGCGATTAAGCGTATTGGCGGCATACATTAACGAAGCAGCCGTAAGCGCATGGATCTCGCCGCGACCACCGGCGCCGATTTCCATATTGTTCGCCGCGGCAAGGCCGCGGTAACTGAAGGTCCGCATGGTTTCGACCCACACGTACATGTCTGCGATCTTCGATTGAATCATCTGAAACTCGGCGATCGGACGGCCAAATTGCTCGCGGGTCTTAGCGTATTCAATCGACAGTTCGAGCGCACGCTCGGCGATGCCCACGCACAACGGTGCAATTACGGCACGCTCGAGATCCAGGCCGCTCATGACCACGGCAACCCCACGATCCTCGACACCAACTAGGTTCTCCACCGGCACCCGGCAGTCGTCAAACACAAGTTCGCCGGTTTGGCTGCCGCGAAAACCCATCTTGATGAGTTTCTGCGCGACGCTAAATCCGGGAAAGCCTCGTTCCACGATGAACGCTGAGATGCCGTGTGCGCCCTTATCCGGCGAGGTTTTAGCATAGATCAGCAAGACATCGGCGCAGGGTCCGTTGGTAATAAACATCTTACGCCCGTTCAAGATGTAGTAACCGCCGTCCCTTTTGGCGGTCGTACGCATCGAACCCAAGGCGTCCGAACCCGCACCGGGCTCGGTCAGGCCGAGCGCGCCGATGGTTTTTCCCGCACACAGATCCGGCAGGTACTTACGTGCAAGTTCATCATTAGCATTACGGTAGATATTGTTGAGACACAGGTTCTCATGCGCGACCCATGACAGTGCCAGTGCGTAATTCCAGCGTGCCATCGCCTGACAGATAAGACCGCTAGTGAAGTAATCGAGACCGGCACCGCCGAGCGCCTCGGGCACACTGATACCGAAATATCCTTGTGCACCAATCTGCCGAAATACATCGGGCGGCCACCACTCCTCATCGTCCATGCGTTGTGCTAGCGGATAGTGTTCATTGCGCGAATACCTATCGGCTTGATCCAGGATCATCTGTTGGTCTTCGTTGAGGCCGAAATTGTGGCGCCCGTCCACGGCCGGTGAGGTATCGGTGCGCGCTAGCGGCGTTGACATACGATTCTCCATTGCTGGTTGATCCTAACACTCCATCAACACTAGATTGTTAGGAGTACTAGCGTTGCAAAAAGGCCTCCAATGTTGCCAAGGTAGCGGGTGTCGCCGCTAGTTCGGAAATCGATCGTGCCTCGTGTTCGAACTGTTCTTCAAGCGACGCCGCGAGGGAAGTTCTGAGCAGCCGCTTAAGCCGTGGCAACGCATCCGAAGG
>Ga0114949_10003139_pt1 | contig 10458 bp, 8 predicted proteins | sample N074metaG_FD_83505 | JGI IMG/M metagenome (GOLD analysis project Ga0114949, IMG submission 83505) | Deep subsurface microbial communities from Kermadec Trench to uncover new lineages of life (NeLLi) - N074 metaG | ecosystem: Environmental > Aquatic > Marine > Ocean trench > Sediment | place... | reverse complement strand
TTGGCAGCAATTCGCCGATCAGCATGCGTCCAGGCGTCGTATCGTAAAGCCTGGACGTCTGTTCGCCATCTTCGTCGATGTTCTTGAAGCGCCCCTTGATCTTGCTGTGCAGTGTCACAAAACCGGCTTCCAGAGCATGGTGCAGTTCCGCGATCGATCCGAACGCCATGCCCTCGCCGGGTTCGTTTTCCTGCATGAGGGAAAGGTAGTAGAGGCCGAGGACAATGTCCTGCGACGGCACGATGATCGGCTGACCATTGGCCGGATGCAGAATGTTGTTCGTCGACATCATCAGGACGCGCGCTTCCAGCTGCGCTTCCAGCGACAAGGGAATGTGCACCGCCATCTGGTCACCGTCGAAATCGGCATTGAAGGCGGTACAGACCAGCGGATGCAGCTGGATCGCCTTGCCCTCGATGAGAACCGGTTCAAACGCCTGGATTCCGAGACGGTGCAGGGTCGGTGCGCGGTTCAGCAGGACCGGGTGTTCGCGGATCACCTCGTCGAGAATATCCCAGACTTCCGGCTTCTCCTTTTCAACCAGCTTTTTCGCCTGCTTGACGGTCGAGGAATAGCCCTTGGCGTCGAGCCGGGAATAAATGAACGGCTTGAACAGCTCCAGAGCCATTTTCTTTGGCAGGCCACACTGATGCAGTTTCAGTTCCGGGCCGACGACAATGACCGAACGGCCGGAATAATCGACGCGCTTGCCAAGCAAATTCTGGCGGAACCTGCCCTGCTTGCCCTTCAACATGTCGGACAGGGATTTCAGCGGCCTCTTGTTGGTTCCGGTAATGACGCGTCCGCGCCGTCCATTGTCGAACAGGGCGTCAACGGATTCCTGCAGCATCCGCTTTTCGTTGCGGATGATAATGTCCGGCGCCCGCAAATCGATCAGCCGTTTCAGGCGATTGTTGCGGTTGATCACCCGGCGATAAAGATCATTGAGATCGGAGGTCGCAAAGCGACCACCGTCGAGCGGCACCAACGGCCGCAAATCCGGTGGTATCACCGGCACGACGGTCAGAATCATCCATTCCGGCCGGTTGCCCGAATGAATGAAGGCTTCAATCAGCTTGAGCCGCTTGGCCAGCTTCTTCGGCTTCAGTTCGGACTTGGATTCGGCGATCTCCTGGCGAAGCTTGACCGTCTCCGCCTCCATATCGATCGCCATCAGCATTTCGCGGACGGCTTCCGCACCGATCCTTGCGGTGAAGGAATCGGCCCCGTACTGGTCTTGCGCCTCTAAAAACTCGTCTTCGCTCAGCAGCTGCTTCTCGGTCAGCGGCGTGATGCCCGGCTCCACGACAATATAATTCTCAAAATAAAGAACGCGCTCAATGTCCTTCAGCGTCATGTCGAGCATCAGGCCGATGCGCGAGGGCAACGACTTCAGGAACCAGATATGAGCAACCGGCGCGGCCAGTTCTATGTGGCCCATCCGCTCCCTGCGCACACGCGCCAAGGTAACCTCAACGCCGCACTTTTCGCAGATGATGCCCTTGAACTTCATCCGCTTATACTTGCCGCAAAGGCACTCATAGTCCTTGATCGGACCGAAAATCCGGGCGCAGAACAGCCCGTCGCGCTCCGGTTTGAAGGTCCGGTAATTGATCGTTTCCGGCTTCTTGATCTCGCCGAACGACCAGGAATGAATTTTTTCCGGGCTGGCCAGCGAAATGCGGATTTGATCGAAGGTCTTCGCCGGGACCTGCGTATTGAAGATGTTCATGACCTCTTGGTTCATGCGGTCATTCTCCTTCGCCATATGTTGCGCCAATGCGGACGCCTCGCCGCGCCATCGAGCGCGCCATGTTTGATTTCAAGATCTGCATGTCGCCACTCTTATTCAGCGGCGTCCTGTTGCTCGTAACCGCTGGAATTTTGCGCTTCATCCTTGTCGGTATTTTCCAGTTCAACGCTGAGACCGAGAGATCGCATCTCCTTGACCAGAACGTTGAAGCTTTCCGGAATGCCCGCCTCGAATGCATCATCGCCACGCACGATCGATTCGTAAACCTTGGTGCGGCCGGCAACATCGTCCGACTTCACGGTCAGCATCTCCTGCAGCGTATAGGCGGCGCCATAGGCTTCCAACGCCCAGACCTCCATTTCGCCGAACCGCTGGCCGCCGAACTGCGCCTTGCCGCCAAGCGGCTGCTGGGTAACCAGCGAATACGGTCCGATGGAGCGGGCGTGGATCTTGTCATCGACCAGATGATGCAGTTTCAGCATGTAGATGTAGCCGACCGTGACTTTGCGATCGAACATTTCTCCGGTGCGCCCGTCGTAAAGCTCCGACTGACCGGATGGATCGAGCCCTGCCTTTTCCAGGAGTTCAACGATGTTCTCTTCCTTGGCGCCATCGAAAACAGGCGTCGCGATCAGCACGCCGGCCGAAAGCTGCTCGCCCAGACGCACAATCGATTCATCGTCGAATTCAGAGACCGGTTCGTTCTTTTTATTGTCGTCGTAAAGATCGGATAAAATTCCCTTGAGCGGCTTCAGATCGCCCGATTTCCTGTAGATCTCAACAAGCTCGCCAACCTTCTTGCCAAGCCCTGCGCAAGCCCAGCCCAGATGGGTTTCCAGGATCTGACCGACATTCATCCGGCTCGGAACGCCGAGTGGATTGAGCACGATGTCGACATGCGTGCCGTCTTCAAGAAACGGCATGTCTTCCACCGGAACGATCTTCGACACCACGCCCTTGTTGCCGTGGCGGCCGGCCATCTTGTCGCCCGGCTGGATCTTGCGCTTTACCGCCACGAAGACCTTGACCGTCTTCATCACGCCAGGGGGCAGTTCGTCGCCGCGCTGTAGCTTCTCCACCTTGTCGATGAAACGGTTTTCAAGGCGCTTTCGGCTTTCCTCATACTGCGTCCTGAGGGCTTCGATCTCGCTCATCCGCTTGTCCTCGGCGAGCGCGAACTGCCACCATTGGGAGCGCGGATGGTCTTCCAGCACGCCATCATTGATGACCGAGTTCTTCTTGAATCCCTTCGGTCCGGCCGTGCCCTTTTTGCCCTTGAGCATTTCCGCCAGGCGGCCGTAGATGTTGCGGTCCAGGATCGATTGTTCGTCATCGCGATCCTTGGCCAGACGTTCAATCTCCTCGCGCTCGATCGCCATGGCGCGCTCATCCTTCTCGACACCGTGGCGGTTGAAGACGCGCACTTCCACGACCGTGCCATAGGCGCCCGGCGACATGCGCAGCGAAGTGTCGCGAACATCGGATGCCTTCTCGCCAAAGATCGCCCTCAGGAGCTTTTCCTCCGGCGTCATCGGGCTCTCGCCCTTCGGCGTGATCTTGCCGACCAGGATATCGGCCGGCAGCACTTCGGCGCCGACATAGACGATGCCGGCCTCGTCGAGGTTCTTCAGGGCCTCTTCAGAAACGTTCGGAATGTCACGGGTGATTTCTTCAGGACCCAGCTTGGTATCGCGCGCCATCACCTCAAATTCCTCAATGTGGATAGAGGTGAAGACATCGTCGCGAACGATCCGCTCCGATAAAAGGATGGAATCCTCGAAATTGTAGCCATTCCACGGCATAAAGGCGACCAGGACATTCCGGCCCAAAGCCAGATCGCCGTGGTCCGTGGACGGACCGTCTGCGATCACCTCGTCCTTTTCCACAAAGTCACCGACCTGCACCAGCGGACGCTGTGTGATGCAGGTGTTCTGGTTTGAGCGCTGGAACTTCTGCAGCCGGTAGATATCGACGCCGGAAATGGAGGCGTCGAGCTCTTCGGTTGCCCGGATGACGATCCGCGTGGCATCGACCTGATCGACGACGCCGCTCCGCCGCGCACCGATCACGGCACCGGAATCGCCGGCCACGATCGGCTCCATTCCCGTACCCACCAGCGGGGCTTCGGCGCGCACCAGCGGCACGGCCTGCCGCTGCATGTTGGAGCCCATCAGGGCGCGGTTGGCATCATCGTTCTCAAGGAACGGAATCAGCGCTGCTGCCACGGAAACAAGCTGCATCGGCGACACATCCATAAGATCGACCTTGTCGCGCGCAACCATCATGACGTCGCCGGAATGGCGGCACGTCACCAATTCGTTGATGAAGACGCCCTTGGCATCGCGCGGCGCATTGGCCTGGGCGACGAAATATTTGGCTTCCTCCATCGCCGAGAGATAGACCACCTCATCGGTCACCTTGCTTTTGACGACCTTGCGGTACGGGCTTTCGATGAAGCCGTATTTGTTGACCCGCGCGAAGGTCGCCAGAGAATTGATAAGACCGATATTCGGGCCTTCCGGCGTCTCGATGGGGCAAATTCGTCCGTAATGGGTCGGATGCACGTCGCGCACTTCAAAGCCGGCCCGCTCCCGCGTCAGACCGCCCGGGCCGAGCGCCGAAAGCCGCCGCTTGTGGGTGATTTCCGACAGCGGATTGGTCTGGTCCATGAATTGCGAGAGTTGCGAGGATCCGAAGAATTCCCGAACCGCGGCGGCCGCCGGCTTGGCGTTGATCAGATCCTGCGGCATGACGGTGTCGATTTCCACCGACGACATGCGCTCCTTGATCGCCCGCTCCATCCTGAGCAGGCCGACCCGGTACTGATTTTCCATCAATTCTCCGACGGAGCGCACCCGGCGGTTGCCGAGATTGTCGATGTCGTCGATTTCTCCCCGCCCATCCCTGAGATTGACCAGGGTCTTGATGACGGCAAGAATATCTTCCTTGCGCAAAACTCGCACGGTGTCTTCGGCATCGAGATCGAGGCGCATGTTCATCTTCACGCGGCCAACGGCGGAAAGATCGTATCGCTCCGAATCGAAAAACAGCGACTGGAACATGGCCTCTGCCGTCTCGATCGTCGGCGGCTCGCCCGGCCGCATGACGCGATAGATGTCGAACAGCGCATCTTCGCGGTTCTCGTTCTTGTCAACGGCAAGCGTGTTGCGGATATACCCGCCGACATTGATGTGATCGATTTCCAGCAAGGACACCGTATTGCGGCCAAGTTCGGAAAACTGCTGCAGCATCTCTTCGGTGATCTCCTCACCCGCCTCGGCGAAGATTTCGCCGGTTTCGGCATCGTAGATTTCTTCCGCCAGATACCGACCGATCAGTGCGTTATCCGTGATCTTGAGCAACTTGACGCCTCTGTCGGTGAGCTGCTTGACGAGCCGCGCGGTGATTTTCTTGCCTATCTCGACCACGACCTTGCCCGTTTTGGCATCGACCAGGTCTTCCACCGCCTTGGTGCCTTCCAGGCGCCCAGGGTCGAACGACAACGTCCATCCATCGCCTTTTCGGGTCGCGGTGACACGATCGTAATAGGTGTCGAGAATCTCCTCGCTATCCATGCCCAGCGCCATCAGAAGCGATGTGACCGGGATTTTCCGGCGCCGGTCAATACGGGCATGAACGACGTCCTTGGCATCGAACTCGATATCCAGCCAGGAGCCACGATAGGGAATGATGCGGGCGGCAAACAGAAGCTTGCCGGACGAATGGGTCTTGCCCTTGTCATGATCGAAGAAGACACCGGGCGAGCGGTGCATCTGCGAAACGATCACCCGTTCGGTGCCGTTGATGATGAACGTGCCGTTATCGGTCATCAACGGCATGTCGCCCATATAGACTTCCTGCTCCTTGATGTCCTTGACCGACTTGGCGCCGGTTTCCTCGTCGATATCAAAGACAATGAGGCGAAGCGTGACCTTCAGCGGCGCCGCATAGGTCATGTCGCGCTGACGGCATTCCTCGGTATCGAATTTCGTTGGCTCGAATTCGTAGGAGACGAATTCGAGCATCGCGGTACCGGAAAAATCGGAGATTGGAAAAACCGACTTGAAAACGGCCTGCAGGCCTTCGTCCCCGCGACCTCCCTCAGGCTCTTCGACCATCAGGAATTGATCGTATGAGGACTTCTGCACCTCAATCAGATTTGGCATTTTCGCCGCTTCGGTAATGTGACCGAAGAATTTCCGGATCCGCCGGCGGCCTGAAAAGTTCTTCGTTTTCGTGGCTGTGCTCGCCTTCGCCATGAATTATCCTCGCCAGTGTGAAACGATGTCAGCCGCAATCGCGGTTTCGATTGCCGGCTGTCCGCGAAGAGGCACTTGCGCTCCCCACCCGTCGGGATGGGCGTGCCTCTTTGCGGGCAGCCTGCCGGTCAACAGCCGGCAAAATGTCCGGGCGCCGAAACGCCCGGACCAAACGCGAAAAAAGCGTTACTTCAACTCCACGGTCGCGCCGGCGCCCTCAAGCTTCGCCTTGAGTTCCTCCGCCTCGGCCTTGGAAACACCTTCCTTCACCGCTTTCGGCGCGGCCTCCACCAGATCCTTGGCTTCCTTCAGCCCCAGACCGGTAATGGCGCGCACTTCCTTGATGACGTTGATTTTCTTCTCACCATAGGAAGCCAGGACGACATCAAACTCGACCTGTTCCTCCACCGCGCCCTCGCCGCCCGCACCGGGCGCAGCCGCCGCGACGGCAACCGGGGCAGCTGCGGAAACACCCCATTTCTCTTCCAGCAATTTGGAGAGATCCGCTGCCTCAAGCACTGTCAGTTTGGAGAGGTCTTCTGCGATTTTTTCAAGATCAGCCATATTCTATTTCCTGTCAGTTCGAACCGTTTCAGTCACTCCAAGGCTGGCGTCAAGCCGCCTCGTCTTTCGCACCATAGGCGCCGAACACCCGTGCAAGCTGGCCCGCCGGCGCTTGCAATACGCCAGCAATGCGAGTTGCCGGCGTGCAAATCATGCCGACAAGCATGGCCCGCAATTCATCCAGCGACGGCAGTTTGGCGAGCGCCTCCACGCCGTTCCTGTCCAGGCTCGTTGCGCCCATTGCGCCGCCGAGGATCACGAAATTTTCGTGCCCCTTTGCAAAATCGGCGGCAACCTTGGGAGCGGCCACCGGATCATCGGAAAAGGCGATGACCGTCGGCCCCTGGAAAAGATCGCTGATATTTTCGGCGTCCGTGCCTTTCAGTGCGAGTTTGACGAGGCGGTTCTTGGCAACCTTGAGGTTGGCCCCCGCTTCCTTCATGCGCGACCTGAGGTCGGTCATCTGGGAAACGTTCAGGCCGGAATAGTGGGCCACAACCACAACGCCCGCATCGGAAAACACGCCGTTGAGGTTTGAGACCAATTCGCGTTTCTGCGCTCTATCCACTGCCTCTGTCCTCATCTGGCCGTCGGGCGCGCCTAGGGCGCCCTGCCGGCCGTTTCGCCTGTACCGCCCGGACCCGTTTACGGAAGCCAGGCGGCGCTGAACGCCTGTCCCCCGCAATCGGTCAAGAAGACCGGTTCCGGGCCTTCGCTCCCCGAACCGGGAATACGAAGAACAAGAGGTTCGAACCGACATCCGGCGGCATGCCGCCCTTGTTTCGGCTCCTGACCCCATCTCATGCAGGCCCTTTCGGCTTAAGAGCGAAAAGACTTGACGCCTCCCGCTTACCTGCAATCTCGGACAGGACTTCGGACCTGTTTTACGGGTCCGACCCGGCGCATTTCTCATCCGCCGGGATATTCGCCCGAATTGCTCCGGACGAAATTCGTTGCAATCTCAACCGGCCAAAAGCGAGGCCAGATCGATCTTCACGCCGGGGCCTTGCGTGGAGGCGACCGAAACGCGTTTCAAATAGGTTCCCTTGGCGCCGGCCGGCTTTGCACGAGCGACCGCTTCGGCGAAAGCCCGGATATTTTGTGCAAGCGCTTCCTCCGAAAACGACGCCTTGCCGATGCCGGCGTGAACGATCCCGGCTTTCTCGACCCGGAATTCGATCGAGCCGCCCTTGGCGTCCTTCACCGCTTGCGTGACATCCATCGTCACCGATCCGACTTTCGGGTTCGGCATCAAGCCACGCGGTCCAAGCACTTTGCCGAGACGGCCGACCAGCGGCATCATGTCCGGCGTCGCAATCACGCGGTCGAAGTCGATCTGACCGCCCTGGACCTTTTCGACCAAATCCTCCGCGCCCACCACATCGGCACCGGCAGCCTTGGCCTCATCAGCCTTCTCGCCGCGCGCGAACACCGCAACGCGCTGAACGCGGCCCGATCCGTTCGGCAGGTTGACCACACCGCGCACCATTTGGTCGGAGTGCCGCGGATCAATGCCCAGATTCAATGCCACTTCGACCGTTTCGTCAAACTTCGCCTTGGCCCGTTCCTTGACCAGTTTCACTGCCTCCTCAACCGGATATAAACGTTTCCGATCAATGGTTTCTCTCGCTTCTTTCAAGCGCTTCCCAAGCTTTGCCATGACCCTTACCCCGTCACCTCAAAGCCCATCGATCGCGCCGACCCCTCGACCATGCGCATCGCCGCTTCAATGTCCCCCGCATTCAGGTCGGTCATCTTTTTCTCGGCGATTTCTCGGACCTGATTGCGCGTCACCCTGCCGGTGATCGACCGGCCCGGCTCTTGCGATCCCTTTTGCAGTTTCGCCGCCTTCTTCAGAAAAAACGACACCGGCGGGACCTTCATCGCGAAGGTGAAGGATTTGTCGCCGAAAATCGTGATGACCACCGGGATAGGCGCGCCCTTTTCCATATCCTGCGAAGCGGCGTTGAACGCCTTGCAGAACTCCATGATATTCAACCCGCGCTGACCAAGCGCCGGACCGATCGGCGGCGACGGATTTGCCGCCCCGGCCGGCACCTGAAGCTTCAGGTAGCCTGCAATCTTCTTTGCCATTTCCTAACTCCGTTTTGAACCGGCCCACGAGCGGACCGGCATTTCGGGTGCGTGGTGCGGGCATTGTCGGATGCATGGCATACATCACCACCCTTCCACGCCGGCTCCGGTCAGGTCAGAACTTCTCCACCTGGCCGAATTCCATTTCGCTTGCCGGCGAAATGGCGCATTTTCATCGGATATCGGGCAAGCCCGACATCTCAAGGATCGGTCGAACGGATGACCTCCCCAGTCAAAGTTTCTCCACTTGTCCATATTCCAGTTCGACCGGCGTCGCCCGGCCGAAGATCGACACGGCAACCTTGAGCCGCGCCCGCTCTTCATCGACATCCTCAACATTGCCCTCAAAGGAAGCAAACGGCCCGTCGGCGACGCGGATCCGCTCGCCGATCTCGAAGCTGATCGAGGGTTTCGGCCGCTCCACGCCTTCCTGGACCTGCGCCATGATCCGCTCCGCTTCGGCGTCGGGGATCGGCATCGGCTTGCCGTTTGTTCCCAGAAATCCCGTTACCTTCGGGGTGTTCTTGATCAAATGAAACGCCTGGTCGGTCATGTCCATGTGCACCAGCACATAGCCGGGAAAGAACTTGCGTTCCGCATCGACCTTGCGGCCGCGGCGCATCTCGACGACTTTTTCGGTCGGCACCAGAATTTCATCGATCAAATGATCAAGGCCTGCCGACACCGCCTGTTCACGGATGGAGTCGGAAACCTTTTTCTCAAAGTTCGAATAAGCGTGGACGATATACCAGCGCTTTGCCATCTAAATCCCGTATCTCTGCCTCAACCGGCCGCGCCAAGAAGCTGGCCAACGCCCCAACTCATGATCTGGTCGGCCACGAAAAAAAAGATCATCGCAAGAAAGACCATGATAAAGACCATTATGGTCGTAACAGTGGTTTCGCGCCGCGATGGCCAAGTGACCTTCGAGACCTCGGAGCGAACCTGCTGAAGAAACTGAAATGGGTTTGTTTTTGCCATGCTGCCGAACTTGAAGGCGCGCGATCATCAAAATCGCGCGCCCTCGCACCTCCAAACTATGCAACTTTGCCTTCCAACGCAAGACCTTGCGCCAACAAAATGATGAAACTGGCAGGGGCGGAGGGGTTCGAACCCCCGACAACCGGTTTTGGAGACCGGTGCTCTACCAGCTGAGCTACACCCCTAAAACAAGCGCTCGGCGCCTATTAGGTCAAGCGTTATGGCAATGCAAGAGCCGCGACAGCCTCGCCCGGCGCGGCTGGTAGGGAGGGGCTTGCCGACCGTTATATCGTACCAGCGTACCGGCTGCGCAACGCTACTCTGTCGGTCTTGCCCGCCGCATTGACCGGAATTGCGTCCACAAGAACGATTCGGACGACCACATTCTGGCCCAGGCGCCGGCCAAGTGTCGTCTTCAGACTTTCCGCATCGAAGCTTGGGTCGCCGACCACCGCCAGACATACATCATCGAAGCCGAGACGGTTTGGCACGCCGAACGCCGCCGCCAGGCGCAGCCCTGGATGGCCATAGGCCATGGCCTCGACATGTTCCGGCGCGAATATCGATCCACGACGCAACCTGCCCGGCGGCGCCAGGAATGCCGGCAAGCTGGCCAATGGCCCCTTCCGCGACCGGACCGGATTCTGTCGATCCATAGGAGATGCGCACTTCAGAACCAAGCTGCTCGCCGGCCCTTATTGCCGCTTGGCGCGCGATCGCGCTACCGATCGCCCAGACGCGATTTAACGCGGCCGGAACGGGGCCTGATCGCGCCGCGCATTCGGCAAGCTCGATGATTGTGGCCGG
>Ga0114949_10003136_pt1 | contig 10463 bp, 7 predicted proteins | sample N074metaG_FD_83505 | JGI IMG/M metagenome (GOLD analysis project Ga0114949, IMG submission 83505) | Deep subsurface microbial communities from Kermadec Trench to uncover new lineages of life (NeLLi) - N074 metaG | ecosystem: Environmental > Aquatic > Marine > Ocean trench > Sediment | place... | reverse complement strand
TGGGCAAAGCCTTATCACTGGATGCGGTGATTGTTGGTCAGGTGCGGGTCTATCGTGAGCGGGCTGGGCAAAAGTATGCAGCCATTCCCGCGGCAGGCGGGGGTGATGTGCAACTGATCAATGCGAAAAACGGAACCGTGATTTGGATGGGGGATTACTTTGAAGAACAAAAACCCCTCACGGAAGATTTGAAGGGATTTTTGGAACGAGGCGGGAAATGGGTAACCGCTGAAGAATTAGCGCGATCGGGTGCCAAGCGAGTCATGCAACGTTTACCATTAGGAAATTAATAAGTGCTGGGCAATACATATGATTGTCATTCCCGCTATTGATTTAAAAGATGGATGCTGTGTTCGACTTCGACAAGGCGATATGAATCAGGAGACCTCCTATTCTCAAGACCCTCCGGCCATGGCGAAACATTGGGAATCCTTAGGTGCGCAACGGCTCCATGTCGTCGATCTCAATGGCGCCGTTGATGGGAAGCCGAAAAATTTCGATTACGTCTTGGCCATTACCCGAGCCATTTCCATCCCTGTTCAAGTGGGAGGCGGTATTCGTAATCTTGACACGATTCGGGACTACCTTTCTCAGGGAGTGAGTCAAGTCGTTCTCGGGACTGCCGTGTTGGAGAACCCGTCGTTACTGGAAGAGGCAAGTCGAGAATTTCCCGGCCGTATCTTGATCGGGGTTGATGTGAAACATGGGAAGGTGGCTGTGCATGGTTGGACCAATGTGTCTGAGTCCACCCCCGATGAAGTCTTTCAGACTCTCAAATCCTATGCCCTGGCCGGCGTCGTCTTTACGGAAATCAGTCGAGACGGGATGCTTGAGGGTCCGAATTTGCCTGCGTTGAAACAGGCCGCGCAATCCTCGCCATTTCCCGTGATCGCCTCAGGGGGAGTCACGAGAGTCGAAGACATTCAAGCCGTGAAACAGTTGGGAAACAAGATCACCGGCGTTATCGTTGGAAAAGCTCTGTACGAGGGAACGTTGAGTTTTCCTGCCGCGCTTGAAGCCGCGGCTTCCCCTGAATCCGATGCCCCCGTTCGTGGATCATGCTGACCAAGCGCATTATTCCCTGCTTGGATGTGAAGGATGGCCGGGTTGTCAAAGGTGTGTCATTTGTCAATCTTCGTGATGCGGGCGATCCAGTAGAAGTGGCCAAACTGTATGATCAAGCCGGGGCCGATGAGCTGTGCTTCTTGGACATTACCGCTTCTCATGAAAATCGAGGAATTCTGCTCGATGTCGTTTCGCAAACCGCTGAACAGGTGTTCATGCCCCTCACGGTGGGTGGCGGTGTTCGAACCTTAGATGATATTCGGCACCTGCTGAAGGCGGGTGCCGACAAAGTCAGCATCAATACGGCAGCGGTTCAAAATCCTGAGTTTGTTACCGAGGCCGCTAATCGATTCGGGACGCAATGTATTGTCGTGGCGGTTGATGCCAAGCAAGTTTCTACGGCTTCTGAGAATCAAGCTCGGTGGGAAATTTTTACGCATGGCGGACGAAACCCCACAGGCCTTGATGCCATCGAATGGGCCAGGCATATGGAGGCCAAGGGTGCAGGAGAGATCCTGCTGACGAGTATGGATCAGGATGGGCAACAAGACGGGTATGATCTTCCACTGACCGCAGCTGTATCAGATGCGGTGTCGATTCCGGTCATTGCATCGGGTGGTGCGGGAACCCTGGATCATCTGTATGACGCGCTCGCAGTTGGAAAAGCCGATGCGGTGTTGGCTGCGTCAATTTTTCACTACCGAACGTATAGTGTGGCGGAGGCCAAAACGTATTTATTCAACCGCGGGCTTCCCATTCGACAGGTGAATGGTTATGAATCGTGATTCCAAATTAGCAAAGCGACAAATTGCCGAAACCCTCCAATTTGATGAACATGGGCTCATCCCCGCGGTGGTTCAGGATTGGAGAAATGGCACGGTCCTCATGCTCGGATTTATGAATCAGGACGCGCTCGATCAGACCATGCAAACGGGGAATGTGCATTTTTGGAGTCGCAAACGACAACGATTGTGGGAAAAAGGAGAAGTGTCGGGGAATTATCTCCAAGTGAAACGTCTGTTCGTCGATTGCGATGGGGATACAGTGCTTATCAAGGCGGAACCAATGGGACCGACCTGTCATACGGGAAGCCGGTCCTGTTTTTTTTCTGAAATATCAGACGAGGGAATCTCAATAGAACCCGAAAGCGAAAAGGCGAATGGAACCATACTCGATCGTTTGTACGAAATGGTGTTGAACAGAAAACAGGATCCTCAAAAAGATTCCTATGTGGCGTCCCTGTTACAAGGCGGAGACGATCGGGTCCTGAAAAAAGTGACGGAAGAGGCCGGGGAAGTCTTGCTGGCCGTGAAGAACCACAACAAAGAAGAAATTGTGTGCGAAGTGGCCGACCTCTTGTTTCATACGATTGTGACGCTTGGGCATTGTGGTATTCCGGTGACGGATATTCAGGAAGAACTGGGCCGACGGTTTGGGGTGTCCGGGCTTAAGACTAAGCCTGAAACACGAGAGGGTGAGTAAAGGTGCTTAGGTTTTTCATTGGTCACCTGGCTTAGTTTTTGATCAAGTTTCAGTTCGACACGTAAGCACATCGCCAAAACTTTTTCTCTGGTCTTGTGCTCTTGACTTGTTTGTCACCCCTTGTTATAGTCCACTAAATTGTTCTTATTTTACAATAGCTTACAAAGAATCTGCCCTTCACCAACCAGGTTAGCAGAAAGGCCTTAGGGAAGAGCCTTGGCAACCGATCGGGGTGGAATTCCACCCACTACCATCCAACAAATTCGTGACACAGTTGATATAGTGGATATCGTATCCCGGTACGTCACCTTGTCCAAAACCGGCCAAAACTATCGTGGCCTCTGCCCTTTTCATAATGAGAAAACGCCGTCCTTTACTGTGAATCCCACACGACAGATGTTTTACTGCTTTGGGTGTGGCACGGGCGGAGATGTCTTTTCCTTTTTGATGAGTCGGGAACGATTCGGTTTCGTTGAAGCGGTGACGGAACTTGCTCAGCAAGTTGGCATCGAAATTCCTGCATCCTCTTTCCCACGTTCCTCGCAGCCAGATCGTGATCAACGCAAAACGCTTGAACAGCTTCATGCCTTAGCGAGCGATTGGTTTCAACAGTACCTGCATGATTCGACGCAGGGTGGGGGAGCGTTGGCCTATCTCTTAAATCGTGGCCTGACGTTGGATACTCTTAAAGAGTTTGGTGTGGGCTACGCGTTACCGTCTTGGGATTCATTGACGCAACATCTTCTACGCAATGGGGCAAAGTTGGCGGATCTGGTTCAGTCAGGTTTGGTGGTGCCCAAACAATCGAGCCAGCCCGAAGATGCGAAGCGGGACGGGTGTTATGATCGATTCCGTGCTCGGGTGATGGTGCCGATTATGGATTTGCGTGGCAACGTCATTGCTTTTGGAGGGCGGGTCTTGGATGACGGAACGCCGAAGTATTTGAATTCACCGGAAACTCCTCTCTTTAACAAGGGGCGATGTCTTTTTGGATTGGATCGAGCCCGCGATTCTGCCAGCCAACGCAATGCCTTGCTGGTTGTCGAAGGATACTTTGATGTGCTGGTGTTGCATCAGTTTGGCATTCACCATGCCGTTGCTCCGCTTGGCACGGCGTTGACATCCGAGCATGTGTCGCTGATCCGGCGATTCGTCAAAAACGTGGTCTTGATGTTTGATGGCGATGCCGCCGGAGTCAAGGCGACATTGCGGACGATGGATGTCTTCCTCAATAGCGGCGTGACGGTCAAGGTTGTCCGACTGCCATCGGGGGAAGATCCGGATTCCTATGTGAGGGCCCATGGGGCCGAACAACTATTGGAATTGGAACAGCAAGCCTGTCCCTTAGTCGAGTTTGCCGTGGAGCAATGTCTCGCCGGAGTGACGCAAGCCTCAGTGGAAGAACGGATGCGTCGAGTCGATGAGGTGCTGAGCATTCTGGCTAAGGTTTCTAACCCGATTGAAAAAGAGGAATATCTCAAGCAAGTCGCGGAGCGATTGGGAATTCGGCAATCATTACTGATGGAACGTTCTCCTGTACTGGCGGCGCGAGAACGATCGCATATCTCCCGTCAACAATCTCAATCCATTCCACCGCCGTCTCGGACTCCAGAAAGAAAGGGAAGCCGTGAGGAACATGATATTGTCACGCTCCTGGTGCAAGGCATGCTTGAGCCTGCACAGATGTCGATGTTACGGGCAGAGGACTTTTGGGCACCGGAATATCGCCGGCTCGTGGAAATAAGCCTGGGTCAAGTTGGTGAAGATGGGCAATTGAACGTCGACGCGTTCCTGGCCGAGGCGGGAGTTGATCCTGACAGTGCTTCTGTCGCAGCAGAGTTAGCCGTGTCAGAACAACATTTTGATGATTGTCATGATTACTTTAAGGGATGTATGGAGGCCTTAGCACGCAGACGTCTCAAAACCACCTTGGATGGGCTCATTGCTCGGCTTCGAGTGGCTGAACGTGAACATCGAGTTGAAGAAGTTGATGAAATCAATGCGGAAATAGAATCCTTGCGCGAGCATAAGGCTGGGCTCGTCGTCTGACCTCAAGTCTAACAGGAATGTTGAAAAAGGCCCGTCCAGCAAGGTGCAGGTGCTCTCGGCCTTCGTAGCCACCTCGGCGGAGTAGGCTTGGCACGCGGAGCGTACAAGAGGTACGTGAGCATGACATAGCACCGACTTGCCTGCGCGAAGCCGCTTCGGCGAAGGCAGGAAACGCCGCTGGCGGACCCTTCGGCAAGACTCAGGGCATGCTTTTGCAACATCCTGCTCATCTAAGGAGAGGACGTTCTATGGCGAAAACCGTACTGTCGAGAAAATCGAAAGTGGTTCTAGCTTTTGAGAAAAAGAAAAAACGGACTCTGGCGAAGCCTATGAATTCTGCTGTCCAGACTGTTGTCTCAACCGCTACGCATGTTGCAAGTCTCGTCCAGGCCATTGAAAAAACGGAAGGACAAGGGCGGGCTCCTGTGGAATCGGGGAATTCATTATCCCAAGCCTCAACTTCGCCTAAGCTGGTGTCGTCCGGCTCCGATACTCGTGAGAAGGGCGAAGTCCTGCCGGAGGACAGTGAGCGTGAGATTGATCTCACTCCTGGAGAACTCAATAAAACCGATGATCCGGTGCGGCTGTATCTCCGGGAAATGGGCAGTGTGTCATTGCTCAGCCGCGAAGGCGAGATTGAGCTAGCCAAACGGATTGAAGATGGCAAACATGAATTAGCTTTTGCCATTGCCGGCATGCCCATGACGTTTCTCTATTTGGATGCCCTGCGTCTCGCGATAAAAAAAGGGGATTTACGGGTTCGAGATTTCGTGCTGGTTCATGAGCCCACCGAAGAGGAGGAGCTCGAGGAAGAAGACGTCGAAGACGAACAAGATGAAGAAGAACTCCTGCAACGCACCCTGGCGGAACTCGAGAAGATGCGGCGGGTGGGCAAGAGCTTACTGACCCTCTATGACAAACGGCGCAAAGCCTCGTCAGCGCAGCAGGTTCGGATTGAGAAGCAACTCCATGGAGTGCAGCAACAGATTGTCGAGCGGCTTGATGCCATGAATGTGCAACAGGCAGTACGGGATGAGCTGTTGCGGCGGATTAAAGAGAAAGGGGTCGCGTTACGGGGAGCCGAGCGTGTGGTGGAGGATTGTTGCCGGCGGATTGGGAAGCCACGGACAGAAGCCGCCAAAGTGATTCGGCAGATGGGGCAGAAGCGGACGGTCTACACGGCGGTGCGGCGGAAGACGGGTTATAGCGATGAGGCCTTGGAAAAGCTGATGCGGACGTTTCAGGACGGGCAGGGGACGGTGCGGCGGATCGAACAGGAAGAGGTGCTGCTGCCGGCGGCCGAATTCAAGAGGGCGTTCCTGACGTTGGAGCTGGCCGAGGAGAAGATGAAGCGGGGGAAGGCGGAGTTGATTGAAGCGAACCTGCGGTTGGTTGTGAGTATTGCGAAGAAGTATACGAACCGGGGACTGCAGTTTTTAGACTTGATCCAAGAGGGCAATGTTGGGTTGATGAAGGCGGTGGATAAGTTTGAGTATCAGCGGGGATATAAATTTAGTACGTATGCGACGTGGTGGATTCGGCAGGCGATCACGCGAGCGATTGCGGATCAGGCGCGCACTATCCGCATCCCCGTGCATATGATCGAAACGATCAACAAGCTGGTGCGGACGTCGCGGCATTTGGTGCAGCAATTGGGGCGGGAGCCGACGCCGGAGGAGATTGGGGAGCGGATGGAGATGCCGCTGGAGAAAGTGCGGAAGATCTTGAAGATTGCGAAGGAGCCCATCTCGTTAGAGACCCCGATCGGAGAGGAAGAGGACAGTCATTTAGGGGACTTTATCGAGGATAAGAAAGCGGTGTCGCCGATAGAAGCTGCCGTGCGCTATGATCTCCAGCGCCAGATTTCGACTACATTGGGGGCGTTGACACCGCGCGAAGAGAAAATTATTCGCAAGCGGTTTGGGATTGGGGAGGCAACGGACCATACGTTGGAGGAAGTGGGGCAGGATTTTGATGTGACGCGTGAGCGGATTCGGCAAATTGAAGCCAAGGCGTTACGAAAACTTCGGCACCCGAGCCAAAGCCGGAAGCTCAGAAGTTTTGCTGAAGGATTTTAAGGCTTTCATACGTACTCGTCATAGAGAATATTTTGGTGGCCTTGTACCAAGTGCAAGGCCACCTTTTTTTTGACATGTATCAACCTAGAAACCGCAGTTGGATCACAAAAGTCCGCGCAAGCTCTGGGCGCACCTGCCACAAGACAAAAATGGTTCATCACCACCAGGGATACCCCCCCCACTCTTGTCATTTCGCCCCTTGGGAGAAATGACAGACCCGAGGTGACCACGACTTTTTGTATTGCACCATGCACATCAATATCTTACGCGTCTGTTTTTCGCCCAACTGCCGTTTCTAGGTTCAAAAAAGCTGTGTTTTTCTTTTTCTGGCCCCCTGCCGGTTTTATTTACAGTGGTGTGTGGTTTGGGCTATCGTAGGTCTTAAGATGAATCGCGCTGAACGAAGACGGAAAGAACGATTGATGGCCAAAGCAGGGGTGAATTCCAAAACCCTGGCTGTGAAACATCTTTTCGATGAAGCGGTTGCGCATCATCGCGGAGGACGATTCCAGCAAGCGGAACAGTTGTATCGGAACATACTCGAGGGCCATCCTACTCATGCGGATGCTCTTCACCTGCTCGGATTAGTGGCCTATCAAGGGTTGGAGTACGACCGGGCGCGTGATTTGATTGGCCAAGCCATTCAACAAGATGGGAAAAAGGCCTTGTACCATTATAACCTGGGGTTGGTCGGTGAGAAGGCAGGCCAACTGGATGAGGCCGCGCGGGCCTACCAACAGGCGTTGCAACTGAAGTCGGATTATGTCGAGGCCCACAGTAATCTTGGCAACGTCTATCGAGAGCAAGGGGATTTGAAGTCTGCGGTTTTAGCTTTTGAACATGCGATTGCCATCAAACCCGATTATGCTGGCGGATACAATAACTTGGGCGTGGTCTTCAAAGAACAAGGTGACCTTGATCGGGCCATTGGCGCCTATCAGCAGGCGTTGCGGCTCAATCCTCGAAATGCAGAATCTCATTATAATCTTGGAATGGTATATCTCGAGCGTGAGCAAAGTGAGGAAGCTACGGCAGCCTTTCGAAAAGCTATAGATATCAATCCAGAGTATGCCAAAGCCCATCATAATTTGGGCTTGACGCTGTTATGGCAGGACCAGCGGGATGAGGCCTTGTTGCAATTCAGAAAGTCGGCAGATCTCTCGCAAAACCATGGCCGTTTCGTCAACCTGTCATATGTTTATCCTTCGCGAATCAAACATGATCTCGAACAATTGGAATATCTGTGTAATCAAGGAATCGCAATGCCGATTCCAGAGGGCTACTCTGAAACTTTGCGGGTACTCCAAAGGCAGATCGTCTCCTCGCAGGAGGCCAATCAACCGATTGCGGTGAGTCCATCACAGGCCAAAGCCTTGGCCCCGTCTTTTAACCGAATCCTGCATTATGCAGACAACCCAATTTTTCCCGAGGGTGCGTTAAACCCGAATCTTGATCGGGAGGACATTCAACGGCGCTATCAGGCGAGTCACCCCGAAATTATTTTTATCGATGATTTACTGAGAGATGATGCGGTTAGATCGCTTCATCGGTTTTGTTTGGAATCCACTATTTGGAAAAAGGATTATGTGGAAGGCTATATCGGGGCATTTTTAAATGAGGGATTTTCTTCGCCCTTATTATTACAGGTGGCGGACGAACTGCGGGAACAGTTCCCTGGTATTTTTCACCACCACCAGCTTTTGCAGGCTTGGGCATTTAAGCAGGATAGTCAGCGTCGTCCACTGAACATCCATGCCGATGCTGCTGCGGTGAATGTGAATTTTTGGATCACACCCAATGAGGCGAATTTTGATCTAACCTGTGGTGGACTGACGGTCTGGGATAAAGAAGCGCCAAAGGATTGGGATTTTAAGGACTATAATAGAAGAGAAAACAAACCCAAAATTATGGAGTTTTTGCGATCGAGTGGGGCATCCCCGGTGACCGTTCCGTATAGAGAAAACCGTGCTTTGATTTTTAACTCCAATCTCTTTCATGAGTCGGACCGATGCCTCTTCCGTGATGGCTACGACTCTCGACGTATCAATATTACCTTCCTCTACGGTCGTCGGTCCTAAACCAAATTGGGCCCTTAGCCTTTCCTCTCAGTGGTTAAACCTAGAAACGGCAGTTGGGCGCAAAACAGCCGTGTAAGATATTGTTGTGCATGGTGCAATACAAAAAGTCGTGGTCACTTTGGATCTGTCATTTCTCCCATGGGTCGAAATGACAAGAGTGGGGGGGTAGTCCCTGGTGGTGATGAACAATTTTTGTCTTGTGCCAGGTGCGCCCAGAGCTTGCGCGGACTTTTGTGATCCAACTGCCGTTTCTAGATTAAAGGTAAATGTTAAATTGGGCTGATTCCATTTGATCAAAGTAAGCTATTGATAGGAAAGTGTATTTTTGTAATCGGTTGATAGGTTTTCGGATAGGGTTGATCAGAAACCCATAGTAAGGATGTGGTAACCCGCTGAAAACTTTAAGAATATAAGGTTGGTTCCGATAAGTATTTTTTAATAAGAGAAAGTTGTTAGACTTTCCCGTCAGGAAAGGTTGATTAACAATGCGGCCCATGAGCTGAAATGATCATTAAAGAACGGAAAATCCAAGGAGTCCCCGTCCTTGTACTTTCAGGGAAGCTGGATATGTTCGCAAAAAATGCGTTTAAGGAAGCGATTGAAAAACATACGGAAGCGCATGCCAAGCGGGTTATTATTGATATGAAAGGTGTCTCCTTTATCGACAGTGCAGGACTTGGGGCGCTGGCCCTTGCAGTGAAGGTTTTTCAGGGTATGAAGGGAAGTGTGATTGTCGTGAATCCTCAAGATGCCGTGAAAAGTACTTTGCAAAATGTGAATTTTTCAAAATACCTGTCCATGTTTCAGACCAACGAAGATTACACCACTTTTTCCGCTCTGACCTGATTCATTGCGGTCTCCTCGTTTCTAGTTGGTTCTATCAAACCCTTCGCCATCTAATTTTGGTCTGACTTGTGAAACGAGTCTCATGTCTGATTCCTGAAACCAGGAAAAGGAACTGGAAGAATTTCGGTCCGTCCCTCGAGATGTGTTTCTTGTCAATCATGAAATGTTGGATATTGTCTGCTATCGTGTGGTAAACACGATTGAGGCGGGATGAGCGCTTTGTTTCCATGTTTCCGCTAAACGCCTGCATCGGGTAGCTGAGGACTTTGCTGGGTGTTTTGAACACGGATTCCGCAGTAGAACAAGGGAGCTTTCCCCCAATGTCATTTCGACTCCTTCGATTTCGCTCAGGACAGGCTCCTATGAGGTGATCGAGCTCTTCCAAGCATAGAGGTTCACACTCAACTGCGGAATCCGGGTTGGACAACTTCATGAAAAACGGAATTTCCCCGGCTGCTCTAACTGAACGATTTCAGTAAATGGCTCGTTTTCGAAACCTATTGGTTCACATGTGTATTGGAAGGTTGACTATGAGCAGGCGAATGACCTTCATTGCACTCAACCTGAGGACCTTCGAATTTTTTAGGCGGCCAGGATCAGCCCCTTTAATCGGAGGCCTTCTCTTTCCTCTCACATCCCTCCCAAATCAGCTCCCACCTTGGCAGTCAATATTTTGGATGTGACGGGGTAAGCTATCCACAAAACAGACAACCGCGGGTTTTGCCCGTGTCGGAGGGCTCAGAAATTTTGACAGTCATGAGTCTGTCCTTTTCCCTCTGGCTCGTTGCTTTTTTTGGAAAAACCGGATGTGCCATTATTAGTTCAAGGCACTTTTGTCTGATCCTGGAGGATCGAACGCAGGCGC